>Ga0306865_1000181_pt1 | contig 33452 bp, 23 predicted proteins | sample AntRauTorckE5431_FD_190441 | JGI IMG/M metagenome (GOLD analysis project Ga0306865, IMG submission 190441) | Saline lake microbial communities from Rauer Islands, Antarctica - Metagenome Torckler E5 #431 (v2) (version 2) | ecosystem: Environmental > Aquatic > Non-marine Saline and Alkaline >... | reverse complement strand
TGCATAAGGTGAGTAGCAAAGCTATGTCTCAGTGTATGAGGCGTTGCCCAGGCATTGCACCCGCTTTCTTTTACTGCTTTTTGAAATATTTTTTGCACACTAGTCGCACTGTATTTTCCTCCTGCAGCTCCCTCGAATAGCCAGTAACTTGGTTTGTGCTTCTTGTAGTATTCCCGTAGTAGTGTCAGCAGTGTTTTAGAAAGCACAGTGTTGCGGTCTTTCTTCCCTTTGGCTCCTTTTATCATAATGTAGCCCTCGTCAGATTTTATATCCTGTACCCTCAAGTTTATGAGTTCACTTCTGCGTAAGCCTGCACTGTATATAGTGTAAAGTATAGTCTTATGCTTCAGGTTGGTAGGTGAGTTTATTAGCCTTAGTACTTCTGCTTCACTTAGTACATTTGGTAATGTTTGAGCTTTCTTAGGTCTTTTTATGTCATAAAGCGTTCTGTCTCAGCCCAGTGTATGCTCATAATAGCTCTTAATTGAATTGATGATTTGATTTTGTTTTTGTTCACATATTTTATGCTCTTTTATGAGCACGTAGACATAGGTTTCTATTTCAGATTTGGTGATTTTACCTAATTTTTTCTTAGTCTGAAAGTGAGCAAAGAAAGGTGCTAAGCAGCTTTGATACGTTTTTACAGTCTGCTCACTGAGTCCTTTGAGAGTAAGTGCTTTTAGGTTTTCTAGGATAGCATCTTTACTCACTTCTGTAAGCTCTGTCTGTACTTGTTTTGTGCGTTTTTCAGTTTCTCGTACTTGCAGTTTTCCCGCAAATAGTCTTCTCAGTTCAGCTTTATTGGCTTCCGTATTGACTATGAAGCAGTTTACCTTTCTGGTTTGAAGACGAAAAGAAATGTAGTGTGCTTATTTGAGACTTATTTTTTTCTGCATAGCCGTAGCTATGGATAACAAAATAGCCGAAAAGTAAGTGCAATAGATGAATTTGTAGTCCAAAGTAGAACGGTGAACTACTTCAACCTTCCATAGCTTTTGGCTGGGATGGTAGAATGAAGTGTTGAGCTGCTTGAAAGATTCTCTTTCAGTTTTAAGCTCATACGGTATGTGTATCTTTATTCTTTTGCTTTTGGGTAGCGGCTTATATATTGTAACCTTTTGATTTTTAACTGGTTGTACTGTTTGAGTGGCAATCATACTATAAAAATAGGCAGAATAAATTCTAGGTGCAATATAAAATAGTATTTTATTCGTCATTAACCGTTACTAACGGATAAGCTATATTCGTTGCTATATATCATTATATATGATTGTAAAATGTAAAATATGCAAAAAAGAGGTAGAAGGTAGGACAGACAAGAAGTTTTGTTCTGCCACGTGCAAAAACTACTACCATATCCACCTAAGGCACGCATCTAAACAAGCCGCTATCCGTATAAATGAATACCTCAAACGAAACCATGGGATACTCCTAGAGCAACTTGGAAAAAACAAGACCCAAGTGAAAGTTTATCGGAATGTGCTAGAGGATAAAAAGTTCCGTTTTAAATATCATACACACGTCCAGATAAACTCCAAAGGCAAAACATTTAACTATATATACGATTTAGCTTGGATGGAGTTTAGTGATGATGAGATACTGATTATAAGGCAGCGTTAAAGTCTACTACCACACCCTTTTACCTCATCATATCATACTTTGGCTTAAACTTAACAGTATACTTAATCCCGATAAACTACCTTTGTACTATGAGTCTTTCAGAACAAATATCAGAACAAATGAAAACGGCTATGAAAGCCAAAGATGCAGTCTCTCTTAGAAGTCTACGAGCTATAAAATCTGCTCTTATGCTACTAGCCACCCAAGAAGGTGGTAATGAGGTGACCGCAGAAGATGAGCTGGCTACGCTAGTGAAAATGGCTAAGCAACGTAAAGACTCGCTGACTATATACAAAGAGCAGGGCAGAGAAGATCTAGCTGTGATAGAGGAAGAGGAACTGGCTGTGATAGAGACTTTCCTACCCGCTCAAATGAGTGAGGAAGAAGTAGCTAAGGAGATAGAAGCGATAATGGCTCAGACGGGTGCTAACTCCATGAAGGATATGGGTAAGGTGATGGGTATGGCTAATGGTAAACTAAAAGGCCGTGCAGATGGTAAGATGATTGCCGATATGGTAAAGAAGCTTTTGAGCTAAAAAAAATGTGAACCTGCCTGTCTGCAGACACGGCACTGAGGCTAATCTATGTCAGTGGATGCTAAGAGTCAGTGGATGATAAGATTGCCCTATTCTAGCAAGTACACTCCTCCTTTATAAATGTGTAGATTATTTCTGAAATCATAGGCAAAGATTTGGTACAGATAGTATCCTGGTATGGCGTCTTTGCCACCCCATTCAGGTTTATCCGTATTAGACTCAAATACCATTTCACCCCACCGGTTGTATATGACCATCTCGTAGCGTTTCAGTCCTAGACCTATAGGTCTAAAGCTTTCATTTAATCCATCACTGTTGGGAGTAAAGGCATTTGGGATGTATAGGTTATAAGCGAAAGAGATGTAGATTTTTTTAGTGATACTATCCAGACATCCGAAAGCAGAACTAACCCACTGTTGGACTTCATACTGTCCACTGTCTAAAAACTTATGGGCAAAGTCTGGAGAGATAATGATGGTCCCATCGCTCATGAAGTAGCGTATGGAGTCACCACCCGTACTATTATTCTTTCCTTCTATTTCGGCAGTGAATATATCAGGTGTTTCTGGATAGACTAAGAAGTCTGCGGTAGGTAATTCGTACACGACAATGTCTTCAGTAGTGGTATAGTCACATCCAGGTAGGGTGGTGATATCTAATTTTACCGTGTAGTTGCCATCTGTATCGTAAGAATAAGTGAAAGAGTCTTGTGCTTCGATGGTATTGCCGTCTCCCATACTAAAGCTAGCCGAAGTGATAGTAGCAGCATTGCCTGTAGTAGTTTGATACACCCATTGTATAGCTTCTTGGCAGATATTTTCTATCTCAAAATCAGGCTGTACTATATTACTTATTGCGATAGAGTCCTGAGTGTCTGAGAAGCATCCGAAGTCATTATATACTCGCAGTGAGACGTAGTATTTACCCAGACTACCAAAGATGTGATTGAACTCCTTACTAGCGTTGAGGGTTCCACCGTCTAATATCCATTCATAGGTTTGGTTATCTGTACTGCTTTCTAGGAGTACTAGATTATCATCACACGGCTTACTTTGCATAATGCGAGCGATAGGAGCGGGTCTGACGGTTACTGTAAAAGTACTGTCTGTGATACAGCCGCGATTTGTTTCGATCTTTTGATAGAGGCTATAGGTTCCTTCTGCGGGGTATAGGTAACTGAAGCTGGATGTAGTAAAAGTTTCGTTATTAGTGATCCATGTAGTGCTTCGCACAGAATCAGGTTGGCTTGGTGTACTAGTGAAAAGTAGAGTAATATTTTCACAGATTCCCTGCTGATTATGCAGTGTCAAAGGCTCTTTATAAAACACATCATAATCCACTGAGCTAGAATCCATACATCCTTTATCAGAAACCACTTGGAGTCTGACGGACTTAGCCCCGATAGCAGTAGGAATTAGGAACTGAGCATCAGAGCCTATACTATACCCAGAGCCATTATCCCAATACGTGGCGGCTATAGTGCCTTTAGAAATGGTACTGGTGCTGCTAGTCCAGACGGTATCTCCAAGGCAAACATTGTTTGTGGTAAAGCTGCTTTGTGGAGCGGGATGTATAGTAGCATAACCGTCTGTAGTATCGGTACAGCCATCTGCGGTACTCACTTGCAGTTCTACTTTATAAGTGCCCGTATCAGCGTATAGATGGACAAAAGATCTAGTGGTAGAGCTCGTGTTATCTCCTAAGTCCCATGCATACGTCACTATGCTGTCTACGGTGCCACTCAGAAGTATCGGACGGATGGCTATGGAGTCCTTCTGACACGTATTAGCTAAGTTTAGTGCTACTTCTGGTTTGTCGTAGACGTTCACTTTTTGTACACTAGAGTCCAGGCAGCCGTAGTTGCTTTTTGCTAAGATGGAGACGAACAGCGAGTCTTTATTGGGGAGTAAATAGTTTATGGTGTCTTGTTTGTAGTCGTTTCCATCCAGCTTCCATTGATTAGTCACCTGACCTACACTTATGCTAGAAGTGGCTTTAAATTCAGCTGTGCTTCCTTCGCATTGTTCAGCGTATGTGAAACTTGCCTGTGGTAATGGGTAGATTTCTAGTAGAGTAGAGGTAGTATCCCAGCACCCAAAATTATTTTCTGCATATAGTTTTACAGCTAGAGTCCTGGCGGAGTCAATGTACAGATAAGGATTGGACACCAAGGAAGAACCAAGGTCACTGAAATCCCAATAAGTACTGTCCTGAGATGTGCCTGTATAGTCTGTAGTATTTTTAAAAGCAAAAATGGTATTGGAGCAACTGTCATTCAAACCAATAGAGGCACGTGGCTTATCTACCACCTTTACAAGTGAAGAGTCTTGAATAAAGCATCCTTGGGCATCGGTGACCGTAAGAGTATAGGTTGTATTCGTAATAGGATAAGCCTCATTGAGATAACCGGTAGACTGAATAAGACTATCAGTAGGTGACCATGAAGTCTGTCTTATGCGTGATTCACCTCCGAGTACAAAGCTTCCTATTAGTGTGCTATTTCCCTTACATAAAGGCACAGTATCTTGCATATTGATCTGCATCCCTTTATAAACTATGATTATGGCGGTATCTTGGGAGCTACAAGTTCCCTTATTCGTGGTGAGAATCATGGTCAGTGTATCTCTGGTGGCATTGGGGTTAATCGCAGTAAGTAGTGGTGCACTGGTATCTTGTCTACTCAGTAGAGTAGCGTTATTCCAACTATACGAATTATCGGGGTTTCCGTCAAAACCGATGGTTACGCCCTCCTCTGGACAGACGATGGTATCTTTACCCGCATTGAGTAATTGGATGTTAGAAATGAATTCTGTAGTCGAGTTACAAACACAATTAGAGTCTGATATATAAAGTAGTAAATCACATGTCAAGGAGGACAATACATTGAACTGAAATCTTCTGCTGGACGATGTTCCATAAGTAAAACTAGATGTGATGGTGTCTGTGGCAATGGTACTTTCCCCGGAGTCTACAGTACCATTTTGGTTGGCATCGTGCACTACTTGGCAGTAGAGCTCTGTATAGGGTAATTTATCCAGTCCTCTGCTCGTAATCACGTAATCTAATGAGACTGACTCATAGCTACCGCTGGGAGTGGAGGTGGCTTTTACGAAATCAAGATCATATATTTCTTTTACTAGCGAATCAGCTCGCTGCAGTGAGCTAGTAGCTAGATTGATATCACAATAAAGACTATCGCTTACGCACAGTGCTGAAGAAGTGACTACTGCTTGTGCATAGATCTGCTTAGTGCCACAGGTAAGTATAGTATTATTTAAGAAGGTCTTTATCTTAAAGATACAGCTATCTCCAGCGGTTATGTCAGCAGGAATCCGCCAACTATAGATGTTTTTACCAGAAGAAGCATCTAATATAGGTCGAGCTGTGGGTGCATTATGCCCATTATCTATGTACGTAGTATCTACTAAAATCCCTGCGGGTAGTCCGAGAATGTATCGGTCTGTTAGTCCAGTACTATTGGGACCTAGATTTATAAATTTAGCATAGGTGCTGTCTTGGTAAGTGCACGCTTTCAATGGGTTTAGGTGAAGATCTATCGCAGAAAAGTAAGGTTTTACTACTCCTTTAATATTGATAGGGTCTGAAAGTAAATAAGGAGCGTTTACCGGATTTCCACATTTAAGATATCCTCCTGGTCGTATTAAAAATGAAGTAGCACTAGTGAAGTTACAGTCTGTAGTGAGCCAGAACTTAAGAATCATTTTAAAGCCAGTTGAGCTATTGGCTCCGTTTATTCCTTTTCGGTCTAGTAGGGTATCTCTATTTGAAAAATCCCATCTGAACACATCTGCTCCAAGACTACTGAAGTCAGACACCAATATAGAATCTGTACGTCCGTCTATAAATAGCCAAGCTGTATCAGAAAGTATCATTCCAGGACGTAGTTCTAAGTCTAAGTAGGAGTTATATACTTTTGGGCTTCCGGTGTTATTGATCTGGATTTTATACTCTTGCTGAGAGCATAAATCTATATCTTCAGTAATTGAAATGATATTGGCGTCTAGTCTTGTGTTTACCGGCTCGTACTTTAAATAGGATGTTTGGTAACTGCACGCATATGCAGTGATAGAGTCAGGGTAATTAGAACATTCATAGCCTAATCTTAGTAGCAGGCTATCCTTACTGCATGAGGTGTACGTGGCATAGATAATTAGGTCTTTATAGCTTCCCCCAGCCAAATCTCCGATTTTAAATGCATCTTTATTATTAGGTAGGAATGTATTCGTAGCTTTATCTTTAACGGCCACTATCTTCCTGTTAGTGTTTGCTAAAGCTCCAGTCCATACATTATTTGCAGTAGCTTTAGCTACGGTGTTTTCTATACGCACCTCCCACTCTATAGTATCTTTTTCTGGGTATACGAAGTCGTTTGTTGTGGTAATGTTTAATATGGGTCTAGTGTAATTCACTTCATCACTGGTAGTTGTAGAAAATACCGTGTCTAGTCCAGTCCCTAAATATCCTAATTTTTTAAAGACAAACCCATAGATAAAACTTTGAGGGCCATTCTGAGCATTACAATTAGGAGTGAGACTTGCTGTATATGTACCTGTAAACCCGTCATCACTTATCTCTACCGTACCTCCTAGGTCAGTATACAGTGAGTCTGTTTTGTAGTTTACTGATGTGGGGCTCTGAGAATCTGGATTTAGGGTACTGATGTACTGAGAGGCTGTGCTACCCGTTCCTCTGGTTCTGTATTGCCTAAAACTGCTGTTGTACAAATCAAACCCTGCAGGTTTCTGAAGTATTATTTCAGTCAATTTGGCCCATTTACGGTACTCATAAGGGAAGATATTACCACCTGCATAATTGGTGCAACATTTACCTATACTTAGGTAGAAATTTTGTGAAATATTGAAATTATCGCATCCTTCTTTGGTAAAAACATTCCTTCCGTAATTCGTAAAGTAGTATCCTATTAAACTGAGACGAGCGGAGAAGTCATCGCAAGAGTATTTTTGAGAGGAGCCAGGGTTTTGCACTGTACTCAGATAAAATGTATTACTCAGTTGAAGATCTATAGAGTTGTTCCATAGGTTTTGGTCTACTACATATTTTACATTCAGCACTAAGCTGTCACTAGAGCGATACGTGAATGCTGAATAGATTAAGCATCCAGATGAGAGTAAGCTGCTTAATCCAATGTCGAAACTATACGTTTTTGAATTTCCAGCCGTAACAAGTGATCGCGGTATGTTAGCACAAGTAACTACAAGATTCCCACTTCTATAAATACTAAGTGATGCATCAGTGACAGAGAGGTATCTACCATAGTCTAGTGTGGTAGTAGCCTTTCCAAAATTCCAGCTATTTATAGTTCCTGCATTATTAACGATAGCTCTAAAGGTAGTCAGTAATGTATCGCCAAACATTATTCTATTCTGCTTAATCTTAGAGTAATCTATGGATCCACTGGCATCTGGAAGTCCATCATTATTATTGTCTGGTAGCCCTATACTTATTCGCTTAGCTTCAAATGCTTTAAAATGAAGTCCAGACGAACAACCCGAAGTACAATGAATTTTGATATCATCATTTGTACAATACACAGGTATCTCACACCCAGAAGAGCAGGTGGTATCTGGGTTGTAAGTGATATCTAATTGTAGGTTTTGAGTAGGATTAGAAGAGGTACTTGAGCAGGTGCCTAGTATATTTATAAGTAGCTCACTTCTGGGTAAAGTAACAGTTGACACCCCGTTGAAATATGCAGTAACAGTATCATTTCGTTGTGTGATTCTACTGGGTGTCCAAGAAGATCCATTGGCATGGGTAAACTGTAAGTCCCCAGAGGATAAAGAATGGGATAATGCAGACGGTAGCTTTAATAGCACCTTCAGTTGAGATTTGGCATTTTGATAAAATAAAGAGCCATTGTTCAAGGTGAATTCTAAGGTTTTGGTCTCTCCGTCTAAAATATCAGTAGGAATAAGTTTACTGATTTGAACCCGTTGAAATGATCCAACATTCCCATATGTCTCTGCATAGTTTATTGTGTTATTGCATTGGTCTGCGTACGTAGCTTTAAACTTCCATCTTTGGTTGTATATACCTCCTGTATTGCATAGTGTAGGACAGCAAGATTTAGTTTGCCATTTTACGACTATAGAATCTCCCGGAGCAATCTTAGACAGTTTTAAAAAAGCTTGTCCTTTGGCACCTGAGCCTAGGCATACAAATGCACCAGTAGTCACAGTAGCGGAGGTACTGTAAGGTGTTATAGATAATGGAGTCCCGTTTTTTGAAAATTGATAAGTGAAGGTGGAAGTCAGAATTTGTGAATTTGCGTATTGATAGTATCCACTGCCATAGGATTGGAATACATTTAAATCCACAGATCGTGCAGTATCATCTCCTTGGTTATACAGCACTAACTGTTGATCGTTAGTATAGGTATCTGAAAGGCATGATGTGGCAGCAGATGTAGCAGTGATAATCAGGTTAGGCTTTTTAGTGGAGATAGATATATTCCCTGATTTCTGTGTGGTATTACAGAAAGAACTGTCACAGCCCCATGACGCGGCATAGGATGCAGCTAGATTAGAGCATAAGAGGACCTCTATACTATCAGTGAAAATAAAAGTTTCATTGAGATCTAAATAGATATCTCCATTTCCTATGGTTTTAAAATCAGATGAATCCAAAATACTAGTAGTTACGTATCCGCTCTGAGTGGTAGTCCCTCCGTCATAGTAAATTAAGGCTTGGCCGGCGGTATAGGTTCGCTTAAAGGTCAGGTTTTCTAATTTACCTGAGCCACTATTTTTTACTGATATTTTTCGCTCAAATTTTTCGCCTAGATCAGCAGTTATAAGCTGATTTGATATGGTAGGAATGACCAGTGATGGCTGCTTTATGTTTAATACGTTGCTATTTTTGCTTACTGATCCTCCACTGTATAGAGTGATGGTCTTGATAATCGCTAGGCCTCCGCTATTTAAAAACGTACTCGCACCGCACGGAGTGTTTAGTTTTATTTTAATAGTACTAGATTGGGTCACTGTCAGATTAGGTAGACTGAAAACAGGGTTTGTTAAATCTGTAATATTTTTTTCGCTAATGCCCGTACCGGATAGTGAACCTGAAATATAGGTAATGCCTGCAGGGAGGGTAATCTTCGTCTCTATACCACTTACTGAAGTGGTTGTGATGTTTCTTACTTCAACTTCCAAGTAATCAGAGGGGATACATAAATAAATATTTGAAGGATTAGTAATGGTGGTATTTAGCTTACTCTGAGCTATTGCCGATAGGCTCACAGAGATAAATAGGGTTATATATAGTGCTAATCTTTTCACTAGTTATGGTCACTTATACGAACGAATATAATGAATAAGAACGAACTCGGAGATTATAGTACGCTAGTTGTATAGTAGTATTTGTAAATCTTTACTTACGCTATAATTTTTAGCATAGAGTAAATCTAGATTTACTTGAAAATTTTTGTTCTTTTCCTTCAGTTCGTAGTCAGTGGTATATACGCCTTTTTTCAGTTTAGGCAGATTTAGTGGGTCTGAGGAGTAACTTACCCAAGTTTTTTTTGCGAGTAGTACTGCTCCACTATTTAGGAGCCATTTTCTACTTTTAGTAAATAGTACCAGTAGAGGTGCTAATACTATGACTGCTAGTGCGATGAAGATATCAAACACTCTTTTCTGAGTGCGGTATTCCTGCTTACTGAGGTTTAGTTCTATCTGCTTACCAAAGTAAAGTCCATTGGCATTTTTACTATGACTACCTATCACAAAGTTACTGTCCGCTGGTATGGTATAGTAGTTTACCCGAGGTCCTATGTCATTCATAAGCTTCATAGTATCTTCAGTGCTTATAGAGTCATTGCTAAAGATAATTTCATTGATGCCATATATTTTAACTATTTCCTTGAGTTGCGAGATACTTCCTAGCCACTGCGGAGAGTTGTTTTTTTGATCACTGACAAATCCTATTTGCTGATAGTTACGATTATAACTTTTCAGCATATCCATCACGGTATCCCACTTGCTCTGTACACCTACTAGGATACTTTTAGTGTGGTGTCTTTGTGAGAAATCTAGTGTTTTGTAAGTGGCAAAATGTAAAGATGTACGCCAAATAAGCAATACTGCTAACACCAGTAATGTGCCAAATAGTATAATTCCACGGCTATATCTGAGAGTGTCTGGGAGCAAACCATAGATGACAGAGATAGCTGCGGTTCCTATCAGTATACCACGTACCACGATTCCAAAATCATATTTTTTCGTATAACTACCGCTAAACCATAGACTCGTAATCCAACTCATTGTATAGTAAGGCAGGTGTATGGTAACCATCTCTAGCGGATAGACCTCATTGCCACGTTTTATATGCTCCTCCCAGTATCCTTTTAGCCAGTAGAGACTGATAAATATAAGAAGTGCCTCCACTGCGGGTTGCCAAAACTTGCGGACCCCATTCGTGACCATAGCCACGGCAGCACGAGCATATATGGCGGTATGGATAAAAAACTTAAAGAGTCGCTGGTTGCCGCCTGAATAGTGCTTTTCCGCGAAGATCACCATAGCCTTGTAGAATACACGAACATAGTTAGTACTCAGTTTTTTTGTGCTTTCACCTTTATAGTGGATGATACTCGTATCAGCAAAGTAGTAGTTTTTCCAGCCACCTTGAGTGATGCGGTAGCTCAGGTCTATGTCTTCTCCATACATGAAGAAGGTTTCATCTAGTAGCCCTACTTCATCCAGGGTTTTTTTACGCATTAGCATAAATGCTCCAGAGAGCACATCTATCTCATTGTTCTCGTACTCTGGAAGATATCCGAGGTGGTACTTGCCAAACTTTTTGGACTTTGGAAGGACTTTATTTAGCCCTATCATCTTATACAATGCTACTTCTGGGGTGGGAAGTCCACGTTTACTCTCAGGTAGGTATTTGCCTTGCCCATCTACCATGTGCACACCACAGCCTCCAAGGTCTGGTTTGCTATCGGCAAATGTTAAAAGTTTACTAAAGCAGTTTTCAGGTACTACCGTATCTGGATTTAACAGCAATACGTAATCACCAGTACTTTGGCGGATTGCCTGATTATTGGCAGTACTAAAACCTACATTTTCGGTATTGGCGATGAGTTTAACGCTAGGAAATAGTGATTTTACCATTTCATTAGACCCATCTACAGAATTATTATCGACTACAAAAATCTCCGCATCTATTTCTTTAATAGACTGGTTTACAGACTTTAAGCATTGCTCTAGAAAGTGCTTAACATTGTAATTTACTATGACTATAGATAGTTTCAAACTGGACTCGGCAAACATACGGAAATCATAAGTGTTAATTACACTAGGTTCGATGAAGTCTTACTTTAAAAATTTATTCAATCAGTTAGAAAGCGAAGATTTTTCGTTTAGCAATCCCATCAAAAGAGGGGAGGGCTTTGCCGATAATATGTGTCACAGCTATCCTGATTTACAAGACTTCATTATCCATCTGCAGGATGAGTGGGAAAGTGCTAAGACGAATGAAGAAAATATATCTACTTACGTGATTGATAGAAAAGACTCAGCAGGCATTGTGATTAAGACTTCTGATCATACTAAACTAGATAAGTTACACTATTTAATTGACTATATGCGGGACGTGCTCAGGCAAGACGACTATATAGTGCACGTAAATAAACACGTCTCGCAGCGAAAATCTGGAGCAACGCAAGAGTCATGGCAATACTTTATGAAACCCAAGCCTACTTTTGACGAATTTGGTAAGTACACACAGCGATATGGTACGGTTATGATAGAGCTCAAAAAAGATGCGAAATCTCATCTGCAGTTTAAGCTTCAGTGTAATTATTATGCAGGATTCAATTACGGTACTCCTACACCATTCGAAGACTTGTTGGCTAACTTATAGCAGTAGAAAAAACTCTTTGATTTAACGAAGGGAAGAGCAAAAGCGTAGTCAGTAGATTAATATATGATCATGCTCAGTTCAGTCTATTTGGTTCTCGTTGACAAATGAATTTTGTCTGATTTGTGTGTCTTTTTTGAGCTGCTATTTATTTTCAACCCAATTATGTTTCTTCAACATTTTGCTTATTTTTTTTGAAAATAAATGAAACACTGTATCTTATTAAATAGTATTCGTTCGTTTCTAATTAACTTCGCACAGTAGAATATTATGAATTTCCAACAACCTACATTCCTATGGGCATTGCTACTCTTGGTGATTCCGCTTATTATTCATTTATTCAATTTCCGAAAATACAAAAGAGTTCTTTTTAGTAATGTGGCTATGCTACGACAGATACAGACGGAGAGTAGGAAGACCCGTCAAATAAAAAGGTGGCTGGTGCTTCTTACGCGTATGTTAATTTTAGCCGCTTTAGTCATCGCCTTTGCTCGTCCGTATCTTTTAGATGAAAATGCCAAAACTGGAAGACAGTTAGTAAGTATTTACTTGGATAATTCACAGAGTATGCGTGCAGAAGGAGAGCAGGGTGAGCTTTTTGAAAATGCGAAGAATGTAACACGTACATTGCTGGGAAATTTACCAAATGAAGCAGAAGTGCAAGTGGTAAATAATGCCTTGAGTCCATTCAGCACTAAGGTATATTCTCCTGCAAAAGCAGAAAAAATAATAGACGATATGGAATTGGATTATCATCCCAATGATTTTGGGAAGGTAATGCAGCGTATAAGTAATACCTATATATCACAAGGGTACGCTTCACAACACACCTTTGCTATTAGTGATTTCCAAACGAGTGGATACGGAGAAGGACCGCCACTAGATAGTGGGATTTCTGTTAGTGTAGTGCAGTTAAAAGCTTCCTCTTCTAGAAATCTCAGTGTAGACTCTGTATGGCTAGAGGAGCCTATATCTAGACCGGGATCTCCAGTGAGGTTAGGAATAAAAGTCACCAATAACGGGGAGGAGTCTGTAGAGTCTGCTAATGCCGTAATGCGAATTAATGGAGTGCAGCAAGGCGTAGAAAGCTTTGGTGTGGCAGGAGGTAGTCAGTATATATTGTCCATGTCCTTTACCAGTGCTAAAAAAGGATGGGTGTCAGGGGATATTAGTGTAAATGATGTGCCGGTTACTTTTGATAATACCTATTACTTTTCCTTAGAAGTAAAATCGAGTATAGACATTCTTCAGATAGGAGAAAGCAGTTCTGCTATAGCGAAGATATTTAACAATGACCCAATATTTCAATATACTTCCATCAGTTCTGGAGCAATAGATTATGCCATACTTGGTAAGTATGATTTCGTGATACTTCATGAGCTTAGCGAGGTAAGTAGTGGTCTGGCCACTCAGTTAGAGGCTTTTGTAAAAAAGGGTGGAGTACTCACCATACTACCACAAGCAGCCAAGGTAGATTATAACTCATTGACTACAGGACTAGGCCTAGCTGAGTATGGTGCTATCGTGAATAAAGAGATAAGTATCACTAGTGAAGATCTCAAAAGACCATTTCTAAGAGACGTGTACAAGCGAGTGCCTGCTAATGTGCTTTTACCTAAGATTAAAAAAAGCTACTCGCTTCAGAAAGGAGTAAACACACGCGAATTACTATCACTTAAAGATGGGAGTTCACTGCTCACTAAGACTAATGTAGGAGCGGGATCTGTGTATCAATATGCAGTGCCACTAGATGCGAGTTATAGTAACATTGAGAGCCACGAAGTATTTGTGCTGAGTATGCTTAAAATGGCATTTAGCAAGTCTGAGAAGCAGAGGTTGGCGTATACATTGTTTGATTTAGAGCCTATTTATATGAATGTGTCAGAACCTGGAGCAGAGGCACTGAAGCTAGTAGGAGATACTAAGGAGACGCTGATAGAAAGTAGCTCCGTAGGAAATGACTTTCGTTTTTGGCTGAATGGAGAAATCAGAAATGCGGGGATCTATAGTCTAACCACTTTGGATAATAAAGAATTAGCTACAGTGGGACTTAATTTCCCTAGAGTGGAGTCTATACAAACTTTTGCAGATGAAGATGAACTAAGAGCTTTCTTGCCTGGAGCTGAGGTAAATGTGTCAGGTACCTCCACGGCTTCATTAAAAAATGCAGTAAATGAGCTTCAAGTAAATACTCCCCTGTGGAAACTCTTCATAGGCCTATCTTTGATATTTCTATTGATAGAGATACTTTTGCTCAGATTCTTAAAATCATAATTAAAGCGTGTTAAAATCTTACCTCATCCGCAATGCTATACTCCTCAATGAAGGACATACGCATCATTCTCAAAAAGTAGATATACTTATCACAGAGGGTAAAATAGTCAAGATAGGAAAAGAAATAAAGGCTGATGCTACGCTTATAGAAGGAGCTGAACTTTATGTGAGTGCTGGATGGACAGACCTTAGATGTCATCTCACAGATCCCGGTCACGAACAAAAAGATACTATAGATACTCTACTAGATACTGCTGCTGCAGGAGGTTTTACGCGTGTAGTGACCTTGCCAGATAGTGATCCCGCTATCACAGATAAGTCGAGAGTAAATTACCTGAAAAATAGTAGTGTAAATCACCTTGTAGATTTACTACCAGCAGGGATGCTTTCGGCGAGTAGCCAAGCAGAAAATCTCGCAGAGTTATTTGATATGCATCAAGCAGGTGCTGTAGCTTTTACCAATGGAGACGCTGATATGAGTAATGGACTACTCAAAAAAGCATTGCTTTATACGAAGCCTTTTGGTGCTAGAGTGATCACACACCCTTCTGATAAATCACTAGAACAAGGAGGGACGGTAAATGAAAGTGAGGATACCATACATACAGGACTAAGGACTTCATCCTCACTAGCAGAGTACGTGCGAGTAAGTGAGCAGATAGAGATAGCCAAGTACTGCGATGCACACTTGCATCTAAGTGCACTATCGTGTAAAGAGTCTGTGGACTTGGTAAAGCAAGCTAAAAAAGACGGTGTAAATATCACGTGTGATGTGGCTATAGCTAACCTTTGTTTTACAGATAAGGAAGTGCTCAGTTTTGATGAAAACTTTAAACTATATCCACCTCTACGCACAGAGCAGGATAGAAAAGCACTCGTAAAAGGAGTGAAAGAAGGAACTATAGACGCTATATCCAGTAATCATACTCCGCAAAATATAGAGCAGAAGCAGATGGAGTTTGACTATGCAGATTATGGCTCACTTGCACTTCAGCAGCTATATGCTTGGTATGTAGAATATCTAGCTGAGGACATGTCTGCTGAGCAGTTGGTGAAAGCAGTAACTCAGGGTCCTGATGCTGCACTAGGAATAGAGCATCATACACTACAAATGGGTGATATAGCTAACTTAACTGTGGTAGATAAAAATGCTGAATGGATATTAGATTCCACTACTAATAAGTCATTGTCTAAAAATACACATACGTGGAATGCTAAACTTACGGGAAAGGTAAAAGCCATATTTCACCGTAAAAAAGTAAACTTGTACTAACCAACATTAAATTAAACATAAATCAAATCAATATGAATAAGTATCAACCAGCAATCAAACAAGGAGGAATAATGGGAGCAGTGAGCATACTGCTATTTTTAGTGCTGTATGCAATAGACCCTATGTTTTACGCCAAGCCTATGGGCTGGGTGACCGTATTCGTTGTTAATTTCTTAGCATTACCTATAGTCTTTATGATCTTAGGAGCGAGGAATTCTAAGCCTAATTTTACGCCATTTAGATTTCAGGAAGCATTCGTATCCGCATTTCTTACATCTGTGATAGCCACAGTTGTATTATTGGGTTTTAATTTCATATTCATAACGGTGATAGATACTGCCTGGGAAAAAGAACTCGGTGAAGAAATCATACGTAGTACTGAGACTTTTATGGAAGATATGGGAGCTCCGCAGGAGGCTATAGATGAAGCTATCACTAAAGCTAAAGTAGACTTAGATAATCGTGCTACTGGCATCATGGGACAACTAAAGTCAGCTCTTGGTGGTCTAGGGTGGTACCTAATACTCGCATTGATAATAGGTGCAGTGCAAAAAGATAAAAAGACGGAAGAGGACTTACTCTTATAACGTGGATATATCAATCGTAATACCTTTGCTCAATGAAGCAGAATCACTGCCAGAGTTGCACGCTTGGATAAAGCGTGTCATGGATGAAAATAAGTATACCTATGAGATTGTTTTTATAGATGACGGAAGTACAGATGACTCGTGGAGTATCATACAAGGACTGAAAAATAGCTTTCCAGAAGTAAAAGGACTCAAGTTTAGAAGAAACTACGGGAAGTCTGCCGCTCTAAATGAAGGTTTTGCTATAGTACAAGGCGACTCTGTATTTACAATGGACGCAGATTTACAGGATAGTCCAGATGAGCTGCCTGAAATGCATCGGATGTTATGGGAAGATGGTTTTGACCTAGTAAGTGGCTGGAAACAGAAACGCTATGATCCTATTACCAAGACTATTCCTACTAAACTATATAACTGGGCTACTCGTAAAATGAGTGGTATATACTTAAATGACTTTAACTGTGGGCTAAAAGCCTATAAAAATGAGGTGGTGAAAAGCATAGAAGTCTATGGAGAAATGCACCGTTATATTCCCGTGATGGCAGATAGAGCAGGGTACAAGAAAATAGGAGAGAAGGTCGTAGAACATAGAGCTAGACAATATGGTGAAACTAAGTTTGGACTGAGTAGATTTATCCGTGGTCCATTGGATTTACTAAGTATTATTTTCGTATCCAGGTTTGGTAAACGTCCTATGCACTTCTTTGGATTCTGGGGAGCAGTGGCATTTTTATTCGGATTTGGTCTAACGGTATTCGTACTAGTACAGAAATTTATGGCACTTAGCCAAGGTGTGCGAAAGACGCTTGTAACAGATAATCCATTGTTTTATCTCGCTTTGGTGATGCTCATCGTAGGCTCCCAGTTATTTATGGGTGGTTTCTTAGCAGAGATGTTGAGCAGAAATTCTCCCAACAGAAATAAGTATGAGATATCAGATAAGGTTGAGTAAAACTGAAAAATGAGAGGGGGGATTACATTTTTATTTTTCAGTATAGTGTTCACATGTTTAGCCGTAGATGTGTCCATTAAAAATACGCATTTTACAGATCGTGTATTCCACGGTACTATTGATAATAAGTACCCTATCACTATCTATTTAAAATATGTAAACAATGCACCAGATCATAGATTTACTCATTCAGTAAAAGGATGGTATTGGTACGATAATATTAAGCAGAAAATTCCTTTGGTAGGAATCTGGGACGGAGATTTGACATTGTACCAATTTGAAAACGCTGCTGCTAGAGACTCTATAGTCAATTTCATTCCAAAGGATGAATCTAATTTTCGCTATTCGGAAATCTTGGACGAGTTGAAGTCTAAAATTAACTTCACGGAAAAGTTTGTAATCTTACGACAAGAAGGGTTGGAAAACAGCAAGTGGGTCAATACTAAAACCGAGCTTTCAGTGCAGATAGATGAACAAGACTTGCAGATAAATAGGCATATAGAAACCTTAGAGATAGGTTACGATGATGTGGTTTATACGACTAATATTTCTCAGTTTACTCCGTATGATAGGAGTTTTACTTTAGAAGAATTTAAGGTAGAAAAGGACGAAATACGTGTTTTATTAAGTTTTGATTACAGCTCCAGAGGGTACAGGCAGACAATGTGCGGTGGAGGTTCTGAGATGGGTTACGTGTTACTTACCTATAATCGAGATATGGATTTGCTATCAATCAAAAGAGCGTTGATAGAGAGCTGTAATTATGACATTTATGTAATAAAAGAAGAGACTGATGGAAGATTTGAAAATAAGTTTTACTATGTAAGCGGAGAAGATATTCCGGATCGGGTATTGGCCATAGATAGGTCGGAAGTAACGATGAGAATAGAATAATGGGTGTGGTAAAGAGTATTGTCATAGTAGGTCCTGCTTATCCGCTGAGAGGTGGTCTGGCTACGTATAACCAGCTGCTGGCTACTAAGCTGCAAGAGCAAGGACACACCGTGCGTATTGTTACCTTTAGTCTTCAATATCCAAGCATCCTTTTTCCTGGCAAAACGCAGTACAGTAGTGACCCTAAGCCAGATAATATAGCCATAGAAGTAAGTCTCAACTCTGTGAATCCGTTTAACTGGATTTCACTAGGACGAAGATTAAAGAAGGAAAAGCCAGACTTGGTTATCTTTCGATATTGGATGCCGTTTATGGGTCCAAGTTTAGGTACACTGGGGCGAATCATTCGCAAAAATAAGCATACCAAAGTAGTCACCATAGCAGACAATATCATCCCGCATGAGAAGCGATTTTTCGATACTCCATTTACCAAGTACTTTGTAAATAGTTGTGATGGGTTCGTTACTATGAGCGAGTCTGTGCTGGAAGATCTGAAGAAGTTTGACGGCAATAAACCAGTAGCGTATAATCCACACCCAATGTATGAGAGCTTCGGTGCTCAGCTGGATAAAGCAGAAGCTAGAAAGAAGCTAGGCTTAGACACGGATGGTAAGTATTTGCTCTTTTTTGGTTTCATTAGGAAATACAAAGGACTGGATATTCTACTACGGGCATTTGCAGATAAGCGGATACAAGAGGCTGGTATCAAACTCATCATAGCAGGAGAGTATTATGATAAGCCAGAGGAGTATCAAGCTATTATAAAAGAACACAATTTAGAGTCTGCTTTAGTGCAAGCCAATGAGTTTATCCCAGACAGTGAAGTGAGTACCTACTTCAGTGCGGCAGATATGGTGGTGCAGACATACAAGACTGCTACTCAAAGTGGTGTAACTCAGATAGCATATTACTATCATAATCCTATGCTTGTGACAGACGTAGGTGGACTAGCTGAGCTAGTACCGCATAATAAGGTGGGTTATGTGACTTCTACAGATATCAAAGAAATAGCAGATGCTATCCTTGACTTTTATGAGAACAAGCGTGAGTCCGAGTTCGTAGATAATATAAAAACTGAACGCCTGCGATTTACGTGGGACAGTATGATAGCCAAGCTCTTTGAGGTAGGCGGGTTATAGTCCTCTATTCTTTCACTACCTGTACTTTCTTGGTCAGTACACCTTTGCTTGTTTCTATCGTGAGTAGATAAGTGCCAGTAGCCAGTGCGGACACGTCTAAGACGTTTTTAGAGCGATACTTAACTTCATATACTTTGCTTAGTATGTCTGAAATTTGTATAGTCTGTATGTCTACTCCTTCTTCAGCTGCTATGTGCAGTTGGTTCTGAGCAGGATTAGGGAAGATAGCTATTCCAAGGTCTAGTTCAGTTACACTGATGAGTGAGTCGTGACGCATCCATATCTGAAATGTGTCTTTTGCCCAGCATCTTGGTAGTATATCATATTCTGGAGCTAATATTACATCGTAGTATCCTTCTTGTGTGTACTGATGTGTAATGCTAGTATTAGATGCATCCAGTTCATTATACACGGTTCCGTCACCCATTATCCATTTTATTCTAGTGTATTTAGAACTTAGATCAGCGGTTAATGTGGTAGGATACCCTAAGTACGAAGGGTAGCCGTTCGTGGAGATACTGACCTCAGGACTTTCGTGTACGATGACTACTATTCTTCGTTGAGTAACTAAGTCAGGATTAGTGTCTGGGAAAGACCTTGAGCATCTTACTCCTGTGCCAGGTATTTCATCTTCCACCGTTAGGAAGAGTTCGTATGTACCAGGAGTATGGTAAGTGTGACTGAATGTATCGCCTATATTCCCAGCATCACCATTCCATCCATCTCCCCAGTTCATTTGGAATACGGGTGTGCTAACAACTCCGCGGCTTAAATTTATTAAACTTACGCTATCTCCTTGACAGATTTCGGCAGTGTCATTGGTTATTATCCAGCTTCTGAATCTGAACTCTGGCCATGGTCCTGGAACATAAATAGTAGAAGTGTACTCTTGCTCGCAGCCAAGAGCAGTGAAGACAGTTAGAGTGACGTCATGAATACCTACGCTTCTATAATCATGTGATGGATGTTGTAAGATACTAGGTCTAGTACCGTCACCAAAGTCCCAAAACCACGAGATTATGCGGTCATGGGTAGATCCTAAGACTACAGAGCTATCAGTGAAATCGACTATTGCTGCACAGTTTTTAAAATCTGTTTCATAGCTAAAATAGGGCTCTAAGTGAGATATTGAAATGTCAAGCTCACTAGTGTCAGTGCATCCCATAGAGTCTTCTGCTACTATAGTCATAATGTAGTCTCCTGGATTATCATAGAAATGATTCAATGGCAATCCACGGATACTATCAAACTTCCCATCATTTTTATCCCAGTCAACCATAAAGGTTTCTAGTGGTGGATTTGCGGCGTAGCGTGCAGGAGAATTCCAATACACATCTTCTTGATTTAGGGGGTAGGTAAATGGGTCTTCTTCACCATACTGGAAATAACGTATAGAATCATATATCCTAATAGATAGTCCTTTGCAGATTTTATCCTCAGATAATTCAAAGTTAGCTAAGAACCCTACATTGAGGATCTCAGAGTGATAACTCTGGCATCCATCTACACTATTTAAGGAGAAGGATGGACTCATTGGTCCACTCCCTTGTGCGGTTTGTAACTGACCGTTTATGCTGTCTTGGAAGGTATATGATTTTTTCCATAGGCCTGGAGTGGTGTCTGTACCCACTATGAGCGTATCGTATCCTTGGAGTGAACTGTCTCTGAAGTGCAGTATATGAGCTACTTCTATGGAGTCGGTTCGAGCCGCATTGGTATATCTGTATCTACGGTCACCGTGCATTTTGGTGTCGTCTCCGTTTGCTTGGGTATATGCAGTCCTAGTAAGCGTGATCTGTGCTGATAGTCCTGTGGTGTCTATGCAAGTGCCCCAGAGCTTGTACCTCTCCTCTTTGGGTACGTCTATACAGTCTGTACTAGCGTAGATGGCGTCTAACACGTATTGATTTTCAAAATCAGCTTCTGTTTTCCAGTCTTTGACTATGGCAGTTACTATAGTATCCGTAGTAGTGCGGCTGTAGCCATTTATAGTAGATAGTAAGTTAGTGCGTATCACATAGTTGTAGTACCAGTCTTCACCACTGTATGCTATATCTTTATCATTACGAGTAGGAGATGGCCCCGTGTACGGTTGCATATATTCGAATAGTTCGAAGTAGAGATCTAACTTAGGACGTTTTCCAGCAGCGTGAGAGTACCCTGGAGTAAATCGTAGAGAGCGGATTCCATCCTGTTTATCTGTAGTGAGCTTAAAGTAAGCATCATCACCTGCACAGATGTATTTTTTATCTGCGGCGGGTGATACTATTTCAAAACTCGCATCTATAGGTTTTATTCTTATAATATCATGATAGAAAGCGGTGTCTAGACATGTGGCAGGCTGTGAGCCTGTAGCTGGGCCATTTCCCACTATGATACCCATAGAGATAGAGCCTAGTGGTGGTCTTTTGTTAGGGTTGCCTAGCTGTCCAGGAGAGTATGCTTTATAAAATTCGTCAGGTTTGGTACCTGAGATAGAATATGGCAGTACAAAAGGTAGTGGATTTTGTGGCTTTGTGCCAAATACTTGTCCGCTGTTGTAAGCATTCCATGAGTTAGATTGAGTAGGAGGGAACAGTAGTGTGTCGTAGTTGATAGCAAAGTAAGTCTGTCCATCCGTGTTTAGGTCAAAGTGCTGGATGTATTGTTCGCTGCCTTGATATGGACATGGACTGCCGCTCAATAGAGTCATTTTACTGGCATCCGGTCTGGTGAAATCTATAAGTACATTGTCTGTAGTGATTACGCCACTTATGGTGTCATGCAGAGTCAGAGTTGCAGCATATTTGGACTGTACGGTCTCATCAAATATTTCACGATGCTTGCTCACATTGTTAGAATCTATAAACTCTATATAACATGTCTTAGTAGTCTCATTGAATTTGGTGCATGCAAAGCTATCATTCAAACTAAAGAAGTTATTGTGGTATATAGAATCCCAGCTTTGGTACTTATGTACTGGAAATTCATCCTCACTGTAGTTGCAGTTTACACCTACGTTTAATCCTTTAGCTATACTCGTGGTACATTGAGGTGCATACGTATCTCCGAAGTCCCATATTCGTTTTACTTGAGCTCCCATCGTTCTATTCGCCAAGTGCGAGTTGCTGGTCAGTGGTGTTTGATCGCCAGCTCCTAGACCTGATCCACTAGCAGGTGGTATGTAGTTAAATGCGAAAATAGATTCTCCACCTACTATAAGTACAGAGTCTTCATCTGTTGTATTACCATCATTTTGATAAAACTGTGATGCATTGGTGAAGTGAACGCTATCGGACGTGCCACATTGAAACTTTTCTGTTTCGCTTATTCTGTTATATGCTGCTTCTATCTGAGCATACGGGCCTACTACTTGCAGTGTATCATATACGGTTACATCACATGGACCTACTTGGAGACGTAGAGATATCATCTGTGGTCCCAAGCCGAATGTGGCACAAGGAGCTAGATTTATGTTATTGAAGTTAGTGTTTCCGCTAGGTGGATTGCCGAAATTCCATAAAAAGGCAGAAGGCTGATGTACACCAAGGCCATTTAGTGAAAAACAGATAGGAAGTTCATTGGTGGCATACACATTTTTATCCGTATGTATTTTAGGGTCTATCACTACATTAGTGATTGCATTAGTTATCGTGAAAGTGTCTTGGCATCCTGTATTAGAGGTTATTATTAAGCTCACATCAAAACTGCCATTCATGTCATAAAGATGCGATGTGCTACTCCAGAGAGAGCTGCTATCTGAAGTGCCTGTTTCTTTAGTGCCATCGCCATAGTTCCATTCAAAGGAGTCTACCTTACTAAGTGCTATGACACTAGTATTTTCGAATGTACCCAGCGTAGTGCCGCAGCCTGGATTAGGTGCGGCGGTGGTATTGATAAAATTCGCTTCTATTTTTGGCTGTATATATATAATATTTGGAAGAACTTCAGTTGCCACGCAGCCATTGCTGTCTTCAGTTTCTACTCTAAGATCAAAGAAGCCGCCAGTTGGGTGTCTAAATATTTTGCAAAGTCTAACTGGGAATATAGGGAGAAGGGTGTCTATTCGATGTCCGTCGCTAAATATATAAATGGTTTCAACTATTTTGCCCAGAGGAGCTGTAGATAAGTCAGTCAGGCATAAACTGTTGCCTTCAAAGCATTGTGAGTCTGAGGAGATCGCAGTAATAGCTATGTTAGGACTTGGCAGAATGGTGACACTTAGTGTTGCGGTGCAAGTGCCAGCAAGTCCTGTGCCTGTGAATGAAACGGTATAGTTGCCAGCAGATGGGTAGGAATACGTAGGATTTTCTTGGGTGAAGGTGGCTGACCCAAAATCCCAGGTTGTAGTAGTGCTGTATCCGGGAGTATTGGCTTTGAACGCTATTGTTTGATTCTCACAAAACGTACCTGAGGTGACGTATGTCCCAGCTGTATTTATCATCACGGGACTACACTGCCCTAATGCAGAGAAAGTAATAACAAAAAAAAGATGGAGGAGTAGTATGATTCTAGTTTTCATGTATATGAAGTTTTAGGGTACTAGTTCATGACGATTAGCAGACCGGATAGGTTGCTTAATGCCCTGAAATTAAAACTGACTCTCGTATGCTCCTATGTCTGGCGTATTATCTCTAGCACGATCGTAGTAGTCTTGTGGGATAATAGGAGAGAGGAGTATAGCCTTGTTTCTCGCTGGAGAGAGGGTATCTAGATCTAAGTTGTAGTTGGTTTTATCTACATACGTGATATTGTCTAGCTCTATGTTACTACTGCCTGTAGCGAAGTATATATCGCTAGTAGATCTTAGTAAGTTGTAATCTACGACGGAAGGGGTATCTACTTTGCTAAAATCAAGGTCACCAAATATTTCACCGTCTAAGTTTATTCCATCTATAATATTATTGAGAAAAGTGAATTTGATATCATACGTTTCTAGCACAGCATTGGTGATAGGGTCTCTGCGCACATTGAGATACGCAAAAGTGGGTTCTTGTCTGCTAAAATCTCTACCGTCTGTGTAGAAAGTATTGTGATATAAGGTGTAGTCTCCACCCTGATTGGCTAAAAATCCAAATCTACCACAGTTTGTACTTACGCAGTTTTCTGCATAGATGGTACTTCCTTTTCCGCTTATCCCATCAAAACTCATATTGCGAATCATGGTTTTCTTGAGTGTTACATTTCGTTCGCCGTCTCGTCCAGCAGTAGAGTCACAGTATACGCCTACGGTACCGTTTTTTATGATGGCGTGCTCTATGGTGCTGCCGTAGCTCGGGTGGCTTATCCATACGCCTCCCCACTGTCCTGAGCGTTCTTCCCACGCGGGTTGTAGTCGGTCGCCTTGCATCAGTACAGGTTCTTCTTTAGTACCTCTTATGGCTACTTCTCCTTCTACAAAAAGCCAACTCCTCGGTGAGAAGTGTACTTTCATTCCTTTTTCTATGGTGAGTTTTACTTCTGGTTTTACGTAGCAATATCCGTATACTACTATGGGTAGCTTATCATTGGCCCAGGTAGTGTCTGTCTCTATGCTGTCTCTGAAAATGTAGTGTGCATCTTGTCCCCAGCCTATGAGCATCGTCTTACTTTCATTGCCATTGGTGCTAAAGAGGAGAGAGTCGCGAATAATAAGTGGGTTAAAATCGGGGCTATTGTTGTTAGGGTCTGGATGTACCTCTACAAATAGAAATAGACTGTCCTCAGGAAAAATCTCTATATCTGTGAATGAGAATCCGGGTTCGCCGTCTATATTTAGTCTGAAGTGTGAGTTGAGCCCACCGCCTAATCTGATGGAAGTTCGTATGCTTTCTTTGCTAGGATTGTATACGAGTATCTGCTTATTCACAGATAGCGGAGTTCTGTTGGCTACCTTAGTGAATACCGTGTCAAACCAAAGCGTATCTGTATTTATGATTACAGATTCTGTGGTAGTAAAGGACTCTTTTCTACAGGCTGAAAATGCTATATAAATAAAGCCTAAGAGAGCGAAATATTTTAATGTTGAGTTCAATGGATTTAATAACGAATGAACAAAGGAAATATTTTAAATGGAAAGAGTGTGCGAAGTTTTGTTTTAGACTCGTAATTTTAACCAAAAAAATCCCCCTCCAATAGTTGGAGAGGGATAAGTCATAAGACGTAATGGTTAAATTACATATAACAAAAAATAAATTAATCAATCGGGACATCACTCCCATGCCGGTCATCACTCCGACTTGATTTGTGCAGGTAATCAGCCTGCGGGTGCCGGTCATCACTCCGACGTTAGTTAGTAGTTGTGTTGGTTAGTATTAAATCAACATTTTTATAGATGTCCGCCGTGGCGGATCTCCCGAATATCACTCCGAGGGTTATATTATTTCAAGCTGTTAAGAGAACGTAATCTCGATATAGAGTATACAATCTGAGTGCCACTCGTGCCACGAACAGGCATATATGTAGTTAAGTAATTGGTTATGAGAGGTTAATGGCAATAATGGTGGGCAGTCACTTCTTGTATCAAAACACTACTTATGTTTCATAATTAGAATAAAATCTTTATATGGGAATATTCTTGTTTTGGAACGACTGTTCTGATGAGGGTAATACGGTACCAGAAGATTTCTGATTGTATAAGGACTTTCGGAGCTGTGCTTACTGCTCTGCACCTATGGAAGGGCTTCGATCTCTTTCAAGGAGCGACTACATTTAGAGGACTTATCATCTTGCATTATTTAGTTAGCAAAACTTTTCTCTCGTCAATTATCGCCTTGGTAAATCTCTTTCTATGGATTTTTTTAATGATCGATAACTCCAAAATTTTGGATATCTGACCACTCATTTCTTACATCTTGTTCTGTGTCGTAGATTTTTATTCCCTCGTTGTTTTTGGTGCGTACTAGAAATTTGTTTTCAGTAGTACGAGAGATTACAATGTGATACAGCGTTTTAGATTCATAGTGAGAATCTGATTTTCCGATATATCTCGCGGCATATATTTTAGGCATTAGATTATTTACTTATCATTTTGTATTAGTTCAAGATAGTAAATTATAGGGAATAGTGCAGGAGTTTACAGTAATATGTCATAGATATAAATGTGAGAACTAAGCATAAAAAAACAGGCCTCGATAAAATCGAAGCCTGTTATGTATGCGCCCTCACCTGGACTCGAACCAGGGACCTATTGATTAACAGTCAACCGCTCTAACCAGCTGAGCTATGAAGGCAACTTTACTTTTAGTTGGTTTAGAATTTGACTTCATCCCCTTCAAAAGCGAGTGCAAAAATAGATTTTTAGTTTAAACCAAAAATACTTTTGTGAAATTTATTTAGCAAGAAGAGTGCAACTGCCTAGTGACGCCACTTTAGCAGTTATTTTTTTGCCGGATTCTATGAATACTGCTGGCGTAGCAGCCCCAGCGAGTAGGATTTCACCTGCTTTGAAGGGTTGATTGTACTTGACAGCAAGTCGGGATGCGTTACAAATAGACAAATATGGATTATCCAAAATAGCATTACTGCTGTCACTCTGCTTTACTTCCTTGTCAAATAATAGGCTTATCTCTAAGTTATTTAGTGAGTCAGGAAGCGGTTGCCATGCTCCGATTACGAAGGCAGATGAAGAACAATTATCTGCTATCACATCTTCTAAAGAGAATTTAAAATTCTCATACCTAGAATCTATTACTTCTATAGCAGGTGCACACGCTTGGATATATTCAGGTATCTCCTCTAGGCTTATTTCTCTGTCTAAGTCTTTTTTTAGTAAGAAAGCTATCTCTGGTTCTGCTCTTGGATGTATGAACTTATCCATCGGAAGCTCATCACCACTTTTGTACCACATAGCATCGGTGAGTCTACCCCAGATCATGTCGTGCACTCCCATCTGCTCCATTTTGGCAAAGGAGGTGAAGCCTAGCTTTAAACCTGCAAAAGTTTCTCCTCTAGTGTATCTTTCTTCTAATGAGAGTCGCTGTATCTCGTACGCTTGCTCCTCTGTGAAACTCTCAGTAGTACTTATCTGGGCAGTGGCTTTAGCACGGGCTGCTGCCGCGTCTAGTGTTTTAGCTATGTCATTCAAATTCATGACTGCGAAAATAGATAATCAAACGCATCCCGATAGCTATCGGTACAAATACAAACTCAAAACTATTAGCAGCTTTTAACTAAGAAAAAGCTAAAATCAAGTGCTAGATTCAAATGCATTCGTTCTTTGTATCCATTTAGTTCTCATAATTAATAGAAAATAATATGTGATAGAAGGTGCGACCCTTTCAGGGTCGAATGCTATGTAGGCAGTATCCCGTAATTATAAATATAAATCCCTACGGGATTAGTTGTAAGATGATTTGATTTTCAAGTGCTAAATGGAAATAGATAATCAAGTAGAAAAAGAAAATCTGGCTAAATCCCAGTTCTAATTAATTGTCTGTAAGTTGTGATTTGGTAGTTGTTCCTTTGGTATTTGAATGCTTTACTTTTGTAGCAATGAGTTTACTAGTAATAGGAAGTGTGGCTTTTGACGCCATAGAGACGCCTTTTGGCAAGACAGATAAAATAATAGGGGGTGCAGCTACGTACATAGCTCTTAGTAGTAGTTACTTCGGGAGTGATGTGAACTTAGTAGCCGTAGTAGGCGGAGACTTCCCCAAGGAAGATATAAAGCTACTGCAAGATCACGGGGTAGATACTGAAGGTCTTCAAATAAAAGAGGATGAGAAGTCCTTCTTTTGGAGTGGGAAGTACCACAACGATATGAATAGTCGTGATACGCTAGTTACAGAACTGAATGTATTGGAAAACTTTGACCCTGTAATCCCTCAAGCGTATCAAGCGAGTGAGTATGTGATGTTAGGAAACCTATCTCCTCAGGTGCAGCGGACTGTGATAGAACGCATGGAGACTAAGCCTAAGTTAGTGGCTATGGATACCATGAATTTTTGGATGGACATAGCTTTAGATGAATTACACAAGACCATAGCTATGGTGGATGTGCTTATAATCAATGATGAAGAAGCTCGTCAGCTGAGTGGTGAATATGCATTAAAAACCGCTGCTAAGAAGATATTGGCGATGGGACCAAAGTATCTTATCATTAAGAAAGGTGAGCATGGTGCTTTATTGTTTGGTGAAGACAAGATTTATTTCTGTCCAGCGTTACTGCTAGAGTCTGTATTTGATCCTACTGGAGCTGGGGATACGTTTGCCGGTGGATTTATAGGTTATCTAGCTGCTTCGGATGATATTTCTTTTGAAAACATGAAAAGAGCTGTTATTTATGGTAGTGCTATGGCTAGTTTCTGTGTAGAGAAGTTCGGTACAGAGTCACTCGTTAATTTAGAATTACCGGAAATAAATAGCCGCGTGCAGCAGTTCATAGACCTTAGTCAGGTGGAGATAAGTTTGTAAGCTTATCTAATTTTCAATAGTTGAGTTTAGAATGAAGGAGTTTTAAACGATTCTATTTTCACTTACTCTTAGCAGAATTTTTTTTATTTTTTAAGGTTATATTGCTAAGTACTAAAGTGATAATAAAAATGCCAAAGCAATGAAAGACCTTAAAGTATTTGAAACACAAGAAGTGCGAACGCATTGGGATCAAGAAGATGAGAGATGGTACTTTTCTGTAGTGGACGTGGTCGCTGTACTGACTGATAGTAGTGTTCCTAAGCGATATTGGAGTGACTTGAAAAAGAAGTTGACGAACGAAGGAAGTCAGTTGTACGATAATATCGTACAACTGAAATTTGAGTCTTCAGATGGGAAACGGTATAAAACAGATTGTCTAAATACTGAAAATTTATTCAGACTCATACAGTCTATTCCGTCTCCCAAGGCAGAACCTTTTAAACTATGGCTGGCACAAATAGCTAGTGAGCGACTAGACGAAATGCAAGATCCTGAGCTGAGTATAGACAGAGCTCTAGAACAGTATCTGAAACTGGGCTACAGTGAAAACTGGATAAACCAAAGGCTGAAAAGTATAGAGATACGTAAAGAGCTGACGGATGAATGGAAGAATAGAGGTTTAAAAGAAGGAAAGCAATTTGCTATACTTACGAATATTATTACCAAAGCGTGGTCTGAAAAGACTACCAAGGAATACAAGATTCTCAAAGGCTTAAAGAAGGAAAATCTGCGGGACAATATGACCAATACAGAGCTTATTCTGAATATGCTTGCTGACGCTTCTACCAAAGATATCTCTCAAGCAGTAGATCCTGAAACTTTCGAAGAGAGTAAAGAAGTAGCCAAGCAAGGAGGTGATGTAGCTAGTGTTGCTCGGAAGTCTCTGGAAGCTAAGACGGGTAAAAAGGTGGTAAGTGAGTTGAATTCGAAATCTGCATTGCCTAAGCATACGAAAAATTTTAAAAAGTAAAATGAATACCAAAATCTGGAAACAAAAATCTGTTCCTGACCAAGCTCTCGTAGATGTACTTACTTCTGAGCTCAATGCTCCAGCGTTAATAGCCAAAATGCTTGTGCAGCGTGGTGTAGACAGTCCAGATAAGGTGAAAAAATTCTTCAATCCCAGAATAGGGGATATGCATGACCCGTTTCTGATGAAGGATATGGATAAGGCTATAGAGCGAATACAGCTGGCTCAAGATAATAAAGAAGGTGTGCTCATCTTTGGAGATTATGATGTGGATGGCACTACTTCTGTAGCCTTAGCGTATTCCTTTTTCAAAGATAAATTTGACAAGATAGATTACTATATACCAGATAGGTACAGGGAAGGTTACGGGATAAGTAATGCAGGGATAGATTATGCCAAAGAAAATGGCATGAGTCTTATAATAGCACTGGACTGCGGGATCCGAAGTATAGATAAAGTAGATTACGCTACTTCATTAGGTATAGACTTCATCATCTGTGACCATCACTTACCGGGCAAAGAATTACCGGCAGCAGCAGCGGTATTAGACCCTAAACGTAAGGACTGCGAATATCCTTTTAAGGAATTAGCGGGTTGCGGTATAGGACTAAAGCTTGCTCAAGCATATAGCGAAGTCAATGGACTAGATGAGCGGGAGTATCTGCAGTACTTAGATTTTGCAACGCTGAGCATAGCGAGTGATATAGTGCCTATAGAGGATGAGAATAGAATCATTGCTCACTTTGGACTGAAAATCATCAATCAACAACCACGCATTGGGTTGAAAAAGCTCATAGAAGTTTCTATCAATAAAGAAGAACTCAGTATAGGAGACTTAGTCTTCTACCTAGGTCCTAGAATAAATGCTGCTGGTAGAATGGGAGATGCTAAAAATTCTGTGAAGATGCTAATAGCGGATACAGATGAAATGGCCAATGAATTTGCCAAAGAACTAGAAACTCAAAATGCAAGCAGAAAGATAGTAGATCAGCAGATTACAGCAGATTTCCAAGAGATAATAGCAAAGAACCCAAACCTATTAGAACGGAAAACACACGTTTTCTTCAAAGAAGACTGGCACAAAGGTGTAGTAGGTATAGCTGCGAGTAGGGCCATAGAGTTGTACTATAGACCTACTATCATTCTTACTAAAAGCGGCGAGGGTATGCTGGCCGGAAGTGCAAGAAGTGTAAAAGGATTTGATGTGCACGAAGCATTAGAGAAATGTAGCGAGCACTTAGAGCAGTTTGGTGGGCACATGTACGCTGCAGGTATGACAATGAAGGCAGAGAACTTAGACGCATTCCGAGAAGCCTTTGAAAAAGTAGGAGAGGAGATGCTAGATAATGAGATGCTCACTCCTAAAGTATTTTACGATGCGGAGCTAGATGTGAGTCTGGTAGACATGAAGTTTCTGAGCATAGTGAATAAAATGGCACCGTTTGGCCCAGCTAATCTGACTCCTATCTTTTATGCCAAAGGCTTAAAAGATGATGGCACAGGTAAGATCATAGGAAAGACTGCTGAGCATCTCCGGCTGAATGTGAAACGTGCCAATGATTCTTTAGCGGCTGTTGGATTTGGGATGGCTGACAAACTAGCGGACATCAAAAAAGCAGACTCTTTTGAAGCCTGCTTTCAGATTAATGAAAATGTCTTTCGGGGTACTAGTACTATTCAGCTAATGCTGAAAGATGTACGGACTACCAGCGATGTCTGATGTGCTTACGCTTAGTTAGACTAAAGTCTACTGCAAGATATCCTACTGCAGAGAAATTAGTAGCTGTACCCAGCTGAATGTTTCTGTAGAGATTAATCATTCCATAATTTACTCTAGTGCCTACTATAAGTCTGTTTTTCCCGTCTCTGATACTGAAGTTTACTCCTATACCACCTACTATACCTAAATCAAAAGTACGAGGCTCTAGGTCTGCGGTAGTAATAGAGTCTGCACCACCAGCAAAACTGGCTACAATATCGTCATCTATAAATGGAGTCACAGCTGCACCATACGAAAAGTAGGGTCCACCTTCTATAAACCAAAAAGATTTAGGTTGTCCCATTCTATACGGGATAAGTTCTTTTTTCTTGAAAGGAATCTGATACTGTAAGGTAATTGGTACGTTGATATAACTTCCTCCAGCTAGGAAATAGATAATCTTGTCATCTTCATCTACCAAAGAGGTAGGGTATTCCATAGCTCTTCCATCTAGGAGAATATCTCCTTCTATCATGAGTCGTTTTGAAAGTTGATGTTTGTATCCTATGCCAAAACTAGTGGATACACCACTTTGTATAGATCCATTGCTGCTGCTATATCCTAGCATAGTTGATACTCCGCCTCCGCCTTTTACGGTTAGCCATTGCTGAGCATTTCCTATGAGTGGCATAACTGCCAGTATGCATAATGTAATTAGTGTCTTTTTCATCTTCTAAATTTAATAATTGGACAAATATACTTGAAAACAGATATTAGTTATTTATTAGTGCACTACTTTTGTCAGAATATGCGTCTGAGAGCAGAAAATCTAGTAAAACAATACAAAAAACGGAAGGTAGTGAACGAAATGTCTCTAGAAGTAGAGCAAGGAGAAATCGTAGGACTACTCGGGCCAAATGGTGCAGGTAAGACTACTACTTTCTATATGGTGGTAGGTCTCGTCCAGCCAGACTCTGGAGAGGTGTACTTGGATGACGAAAAGATTACGGGTAAGGCGATGTATCAACGGGCTAAAAAAGGTCTGGGATACTTGCCGCAGGAAGCTTCTGTATTTCGTGATCTTACCGTAGAGGATAATATACGTGCTGTGCTGGAGATGACGAATAAGGGTAAAGAGGAGCAACGGGATAAGACAGAGTCTCTAATTGCTGAATTTGGATTACAAAAGGTTAGGAAAAACCTAGGTAAGGTACTCAGTGGTGGAGAACGTAGAAGATGTGAGATAGCTCGTGCTCTGGCTACAGATCCTAAGTTTGTATTGCTAGACGAACCTTTTGCGGGAGTAGACCCTATAGCAGTAGAGGATATTCAAGAAATAGTGCAACAGTTAGTTACTAAAAACATAGGTGTGCTCATAACCGACCACGATGTGCAGGCTACCTTAAACTTGGTAGATAGAGCATACTTGCTTTTCGAAGGAAGATTACTCAAAAAAGGAACACCTAAAGAACTAGCAGAAGACGAGATGGTTCGTAAGGTGTACCTAGGTAAAAACTTTGAATTAAGACCATAAAAAAGAGACCTCATTTCTGAGACCTCTTTCAATTGATTATTTTTAGCTTCATCCACGTCTCTCTTAGAGGCCGTGGATTGTATTGTTGTTTCTGTGCTGTCTAGGCCTTAACGTTCCTTGTAGGAGACGTAGAGGGAGAGTAACAGCGAATAACCTACACAAGCCGAGGCATAAAAAAAGTACAAAGACAATGCCGGTTCGCCGCAGGAGGAGCGGCTCCTTTGCCGTTTATATACCCTTGTTCTTGTGCTCTTTTTTTATATTAGTGGGACGTGGAGGAATGCCTTATTTCCTTTAAACATAGTGCTAAATACTATCATTAATACACCTAATACTAATGCAGCATATAATGATCTCCAAATATACTTTCTCACTTCTTTGGGGACTAAAAACAGTGGAACAACAATCATTGCTTTAAGTAAACTAACCACAATAACTATTAAGCCATTCTTATTTTTATTACTGTCAAGTTCTATTTTTAAATGCTTAAAAAACTTCATTGTTAAGTTGTATATGATATAGAATACAATAGAAAATAATAGACCTATAATCATTTTAATATAAAATTATAGAGGTGACCCTTTAAGAGCATACTAGTTGAGCTTGGGATATTTTTGGAGATTTAACCATTCTGGAAATCAAGTTATGGAAGATTGTTTTCTTACTCCTAGACCTATTCAGTCTGTAACAGAA
>Ga0306865_1000180_pt1 | contig 33499 bp, 40 predicted proteins | sample AntRauTorckE5431_FD_190441 | JGI IMG/M metagenome (GOLD analysis project Ga0306865, IMG submission 190441) | Saline lake microbial communities from Rauer Islands, Antarctica - Metagenome Torckler E5 #431 (v2) (version 2) | ecosystem: Environmental > Aquatic > Non-marine Saline and Alkaline >... | reverse complement strand
TATTTGGCAAAATGTGGTCACAGAAGAATCCTATCTGCCTTATTTCCTGCATATCGAAGTATTCCTATACGTCTTCTATTGGCAAACAAGCCACATTGGACCCTTCTGAGATTTTCAGTAGACCCTATGTACGACATTTTGTAGTTTAATTGGTATAAAGACTGATTCGGTCTTGGCTAAAGCCTCTTCAATATTCATGTCTGAATCATAGCTGCCAATATATAGCGAGCCTATACAAAACGAAATAAACACCTGTACGTCTTCTAAAAAACATATGCTGTAGGGACTAGAGCGTGCAATAACATCCCTATGTCTGAACTTAAATTAACCAATAAAAATGTGAAATTAGTAAGTGACTACTTCTTTACTGTGAGCTTCTTAGTCATTTTGTGACCATCAGTCTCTAACGTATAAAAATAAACTCCATCAGGGATATTAGTAACGTCTAACATAAATGTACCTGAATATGGAAGCTTCTGCACTTGTATTATCTCTCCTAGAATGCTAGAGAGCGTAAGAGTGGCTTGAGCTGAAGAAAACTCAACATTGACATACGTTTTCTCCTTGGCAGGATTAGGATAATTTTGACCAAGCTTATCTACCTCTGTTGCAAATGAGATTGCAAAAGTGAATAATAGTGCTAATGTTATGGAAACAATTCGTTTCATTTTCGTCCACAAACATAGGGAAATTATCGTGCCAAAATTAGATTCTCAATTAAAACACTAAAGATTATACTAAAACAAGAGTAAAAACGTACCCATAGACTCGTAAAGTGAACAGCTAATCTAAATTATAGCTCATCTGTCCGTCAGATAAGCATAAACGTGTCTCAAGATTATTGGCAAATAAGCCTCCCGTACCTAGCCCTTGATGGAGAGTCACTGGATATGAACTCACCCACTGAGCTATGGCATTCAGTCCTACATTGCTCTCCAGAGCAGAAGTGGCCCACCAGTCTATATCTAATTTATGGGCGTATTCTATCCATTTATCTGCTTGTGATACTCCTCCTATAAGATTTGGTTTCAGTATGAGATAGTTCGGTTTAATATGATTCAACATTTGGACAGCTAAGTCTATTTTAGTGCCTATTAATTCTTCATCTAAAGCTATGTCTATAGGGCTCTCTTTGCACAGTTTAGCCATATCATCCCACTGCTTTGTGGCTATAGGCTGCTCTATACTGTGTAGTTCAAATCGCTTAAGCTCATTCAGTTGCTCCAATGCTTCATTGGCCTTAAATGCTCCGTTTGCATCTACACGTAGTGTTACTTTAAAAGCTGAGTATTCCTTTCTTATCTTCTCGAGCATCCTGCACTCTTCATCAAAATCCAATGCTCCAATTTTAAACTTTATCACATCAAATCCTGCTTTTATCTTAGCTACTGCTTCCTCATACATAGCCTCTGCATCATTCATCCATACGAGACCATTCACTGGCATCTTAGCTTCACCTCTAGTGAAGGGTGTATGATACATACGGCCTACATCATCTGATTTTAAATCCAATAGAGCTGTCTCTATCCCAAAACGAATACTCGGATACTGCTCTAAGTCTATTTCTCTTAGGTCTCCTACTTCACAAAACTCTTCTAACTTTTTTCGTAAAATTGGCTCATAATCTGCTACATCATCTACACTGAGCAGTGAGAGTGGTGCAGCTTCTCCTAGTCCAGTCTTACCTGATATAGTATCATATAACTCGATGAGATAAATGGCTCGTTTTATAAATATATTTCTAGAAGTCTTGGCTGGTTTTATAAAATCCAACTCGTGCTTTCGGATAGTAAAAGTGAACATGATCCTAATAGAACAATTTGATCAGAAAAAGTATGACAACTACCAAGCTCCCAAGTGAGAGGAACTTAAGCTGCTGATTATAATCTTCTGAGCTATCCGCCACCTGCAATCTAGTGATATGCGAATACCCTAAAAACACTACTCCAATAGGTGCAAGACTCACATAACCCTCTAAAAAATGATGTCCCATAAAACCTAAAAACGCAATGGATAATAATACTATCTGATAGTTCAAAGCCCCATCTTTGCCCATTTTGGAAGCGAGTGTGATTTTATTAGTCAGCACGTCCTTGTCTAGATCTCGGATATTATTGACATTGAGCACACCTACACATAAGCATCCATAGGCTATGGCTGGTAGCCAATAACTGGCATTTATTTCTTGCTTAAAGAGAAATGCTGTACCCACTACCCCTATCAGACCAAAGAAGATAAACACAAATACATCTCCAAGTCCATTATATCCATACGCTTTCTTACCTACTGTGTACATCACCGCAGCAGCTATACTCGCTAGTCCCAATCCTAAAAACTGAAACCAATATATCCATTGATCTCCGAAGGAGATAGTCAACAGATAAATGCCAGACGAAAGTGCAAATATTCCGAAAAGTATCATAGCTACTTTCATAGCTTGTGGGGTAATGTTACCACCTGAGAGTTGACGGTCTTTGCGGTGCTTGTCCGTACCTTTTATATAGTCACCGTAGTCATTAGCCAGATTACTGAGTATCTGTAAAAAGATAGCTGTAAGAGCAGCGAATAAAAATATTTGAAAATCAAAAGACAACTCGTGCAGCTTACTACCTAGTATAATAGCACCTAGTGCTAAGGGTAGCGTCTTTAATCGGAATGCTGCAAGCCAGTGTTTCATTTTACTTCACCCACACATTATTGCTCGTATCCGTATCTGCTGTTTCTAGCTTAGGGTCGAGTACTATCTTAGCTACAGGCTTATCGGTTACTAGTACCTTACTTACGGTTTCCTCTAGCTTTTCGTTTTGCATTTTCCATATTTCTGCTGGTAGTCTGATCTCTTCCTCTGTACCATCTGCATACTCTAGTTTGAAGATAACTGGCATTACTAGGCCACCTATCATCTCTAAGTCCACTTGATAGAAGTATGCATCTTCGTTGAGCTTGCTTTGACGTGTATCCGTAATACTTCCTTTTACTTTTTCATATGCTGCTGCTGGATCTTTGGCATACGCTACGCTTTGTAGTATCGGATCAAAACTTCCTTTTTTCTCTTGCTTCTTCACCATCTTACGTGCCTTTTTGGAAGATGTGCCTTCTGATGGCTCATTGAAGTTTACTCTATATTCTTTCACACCTGTGATAGCTACATCACAGTGATCCGTAGTGTAAAACCATCCCCTCCAAAACCAATCTAAATCCATAGCACTGGCGTCTTCCATCGTACGAAATAAATCTGCAGGACTCGGATGCTTAAACATCCATCTATTGGAGTACATCTTAAATGAGTAGTCAAATAACTCTGGACCCATTACCGTCTCTCTCAGTATATTAAGTGCAGTACACGGCTTGCCGTAGGCATTATTGCCAAACTGGTAGATGCTCTCTGAGTTACTCATAATAGGCGAGATATATCGCTTATCTCCACCCATATACGGCACTATTTTATCAGCTGGACCACGTCTACTAGGGAATGCTTTCCCAGACTCGTCTGTCCATTCCTTTTCTGTTTGATACTGAAGAAAAGTGTTTAATCCTTCGTCCATCCACGTCCACTGTCTCTCATCCGAGTTTATGATCATAGGGAAGTAGTTATGCCCTACTTCGTGTATGATGACGAGTATCGTTCTGTATTTTACCGCATCCGTGAATTTCCCTTCTTTGTCTGTTCTCCCTCCATTGAAACAGATCATCGGATACTCCATTCCTATGCTTTTCCCATTGATAGAATAAGCCACTGGATACGGGTAATCGAAAGTAAATTTAGAATATGTTTCCAAGGTCAATACGATTGCTTTAGTACTGTACATCTCCCACATAGGATTTCCTTCTTTAGGATAAAGAGACATAGCCATCACTGTTCTATCTCCGAACTGCACACCTTGTGCATCCCAAATAAACTTGCGGCTAGCACACCATCCGTAGTCACGCACATTTTTTGCTTTGAAGTGCCACGTTTTGGTATCCTTCGCTCTGCTTACTTCATTCTTTTCAGCCTCGGCTTGTGTCACTATGATTATTGGTGTATCACTGGTTTTGGCCAGTTCTAGCCTAGCTTGTTGAGTAGTACTAAGTACTTCATCTGTATTTTGAATCTCACCTGTAGCACCTACCACCATATCACTAGGTACCGTGAGCTTTACATCATAGTCGCCAAAAGGAAGCGTAAACTCTCCATTGCCCAAGAACTGCTTGTTTTGCCATCCAATCACGTCGCTGTATACAGCCATTCTAGGAAAAAACTGAGCTATAGTGTATAGGTAGTTATCTTCTTCTTTGAAATACTCGTATCCACTTCTACCGCCTATTTCCATGCGGTCATTTATGTTATACCACCACTTGATGTTTATCTTAATAGACTCACCAGCTTTTAGCGGTTCATCTAGGTTTATACGCATCATCGTATGATTTACTTTTACTGTATAGTCTTTACCCGCTGAGTCTTGCACGTGGTCTATATTAAATCCACCTGGGAAAGTGTGAAATAAATTAAAGTACTCACGGAGACTTACGCCGTTACTAAGCTTACCCTGCTGTATCTGATAGGTCTCAGACTCAGGACTACGCATATTTTGGTCTAGCTGCACCCAGAGGTATTCTAGTTTGTCAGGAGAGGCATTATTATAGGTGATTTCTTCCTCGCCGTACACACGCTGGTTCTCGTCATCTAGACGCAGGGCCATAGTATAATCAGCCGTATTTTGCCAGTACTGATGTCCAGGGGCTCCACTCGCTGTGCGATACACATTAGGCGTAGGTAAATCCGGATCGAGCTGACGAAATTTATTTTGATTGGTATTCTGATTTTGAGCTAAAGAGCTAAAACAGATAAGACAAAAACTAATGTTGAGTATAAATGCTATATTTTTCATTAAAGAGTGGCAAAGAAAGGGGTTTTAGGAGGAAAACATACTCCCAAGTAGTCATAAGTATTTTACGTCAAACAGTTATGGGGCATTACAGTCTTTCCACTTGTAGGCCTATTGCTATAGCTGTGTCTGCTTTTCTCAGACCAGTAGCCTTCTGCCGGCGGCTCTGCTCCTGCTAGCACACACCACCTCTAGCTACTAGGAGCTACCGCTACTATCCCTATGCTACTTGCAGATATATCGCTCCTACGGAGTTACCGATGTTTTATCTCTACGAGATTTTCGCATGAAATTCAAAAAAAACTCTCAGAACTCTTCATACCTTTGTATTGTGATTTTCACTAGGATTTACATATTCTCTGTCCTTTTTATAATCTTCAGTGCTTGCAATCTTGATACTAATGAGAATGCTCGAAACAAAAACACTGTGCTAAAAACTAGCTCTCAACCAAATGATTTGCCTGCTGTAAGTTCCTCGAAGTGCAGTATTGATAGTAACGAGATTTTAAAAACATTTTTAGACTTTAAAAAATCCATACTTACATCATCTGCAGTAGATATTATCAGAATCTCAGAAATGCCAATTAAAGGTGATTGCGTTTATTATATTTTAACTAAAAAAACACATCCAGATCAGGACATTGCAGATGGTAATATCACCAAAGAAATATTATTTCAAAACTGTCAATTTCTAGATAGTATTGAGCTTGCAACACTTCAAAACTATATCCCGTTTGAAGAATCAAAATTATTAGATCACACAACTGGAAAATATGGTGCCTACATATTTGTAGACGACGGTGCTAAACAATTTCAATTTTCCATTGGAAGAATACAATCAAAAAATTGGGATGAAGATGCTGAATATTCTATAATCTTCACGTTCAAAAAAATACAAAACATGTATAAACTAACAACCATAAACTGTGCTGGCTAATCTACTCATCTCATTCCTCTTCACCCTCGCTCCCACGCACGACTTCCACACCTCGTGGATGAATATGACCTATGATGAAGAATCTAAAGAATTTGAAACTACCTGGCGTACTGACACTGAACACCTAGAAGGAGTGTTATCTGCATTTTCGGAGCAAGAAATAACCCTAGAAAGCACTTCAATAGAAACACACAAAACCCTTATTAATAAGTATATATCATCTAATACTTCTCTGCGATTTAATGGTAAAGAACAAGATTTAGCTATAGCCATCATAGAAGTAACCTTTGCTGAAGTTATCATCCACTTCAAACCCATAAAATGCCGCAGAAAACTAAAAACAGTGAGCATGGAGAACTCACTACTCCAAGCTCAATTCCCCAATCAAAAGAATATGGTACAGATCAACTACAAAGGAGAAATGTACAGTATGCTATTGGGAGGAGTGAAAGTATATGAGGAGATAGATATGGAAAGGTAAGAACATACCTCCATTGCAAATATCAGACCCGTAAATTTTAAGAGCAATTTATATATATTTGAAAGACGTGAAAACTAGTTTGACACTTTTCTTTTTAATTTTGGTAATGCCGCACAGTTATAGCCAAGATAAAAGTGATATCCGTATGGGACTAGCTTTTGACTACCGATTAGGTAAAAATCTAATCTCACAGGTTTCATTTAATTATAAGGAAAAGATACAACTGGATATAGGCGGTGGATCTGCCACCTATCATAAAAGCTATCTAAAAGGGTTTAACGATAATACCATTAAAGGGCTTTATTACGGTTTAGGAATGTCAGGAGATTTCAAGGTCAATGCTGAAGAAGGGTCTAAAGTTCGAAGCTATGTGACCACCGGATTTAAATACTACAGAGGTAAAGCTCAGATAGAAGCTACCAAAGTCATAGCAGGGAATGTCTACGATGACTACGTTTATACTGTAAATGTGAAAGATAAGAAGTTCAACTATTTTGAATATAATCTAGGTGTCAAGTTAAAGTTTAGTGAGCATATAGCTATCAGTATTTTACCTATGATCATAGAGAGCAGCACGATAGAACAAGACCCATTATACAAAGCTAATTTTGCACCAATAGGACGGTATACTGGGATTCAATTTAGTGCGGGCTGTGGGTTACAATTATTATGGTAAAAAAGCTATTAATCATATTCTTCTGTTCGCCTATGTTAATGGGTGGCGGATGTGAGATTAGGGATTGTCCTGGCATTTTTAAGGAACCTACACTCTTGGTAGGCTCAGATTCTGCTTTCTCCGTATGGTACCATAACCAAGATCTAAGAGGAGATACTCTCACTGCTGAGTGGCAATATAATAGGAACTTGTATGACTCTGCATACCTACTAGAACTGCCGATGGATATGAACGATACTGCTATGTCTTATAATTTCATGGTAAACAAAGTGGACCGAGGAGAACTGATCTACACGTATACCATTTCTACAATTTACTGTAGCGGCTATAAAGCAGAAAAATATGTACAAGTATTCTCAGATATAGGTATTGACTCTACTTCTACATTTCTTAACCTCTATGGCGATTATGGATCAGGGCCTAGGATAGACAGCCTCCTCAATACCACCGTACGTGGCTATTATAGTAGCTCATCTATATGGTGGGTGGTTTTCTAGTGCAATCTCCATGAACCTTTCATCTAGAAGTTGGTTTAAAACACACTCTGCCTCTCTAATTTTCTGACATTTTTCTATTCACAAGACTCACTCCCTATTTACTAAAATACTACCTTTGCAGACATGCCTTTTGAACTACAAGCACCCTTTGAACCTACAGGAGATCAACCCGAAGCTATTAAGCAACTAGTCCAAGGTGTGAATGACGGCTTACCAGCTCAGACTCTCCTGGGTGTAACTGGTAGTGGAAAAACATTTACCATGGCTAATGTGATACAGCAGACACAGAAGCCTACACTTATCGTAAGTCATAACAAGACTCTGGTAGCTCAGCTCTACGGCGAATTCAAACACTTTTTTCCGAATAACTCTGTACAGTATTTCGTGTCCTACTACGACTACTATCAGCCAGAGGCATTCATTCCTAGTAGTAATACCTACATAGAAAAAGACCTGAATATCAATGAAGAAATAGAAAAAATGCGACTACAGACTACTTCAGCTCTCCAAAGTGGTCGTAGAGATGTGATAGTAGTAGCATCTGTGAGTTGTATCTACGGTGCCGGTAATCCAAATGACTACGAGGATAGTGTGATACGTATCTCGGTAGGGCAAAAGCTAAATAGAAACACCTTACTGCAGGCACTAGTAGCCAGTTTATACTCCCGTACAGCAGCAGACTTTAAGCGAGCTACTTTTAGAGTTAAGGGAGATACTGTAGACGTTTACCTAGCCTATGACGAAGTAGCATTGCGGGTAGGATTCTTCGGTGATGAGATAGAAGAGATAGAAACCATAGATCCCATGACGGGTGCTCGTATCAGTGTATTACAAGATGCAGCGATATTTCCTGCTCAGCTCTTTATCACACCAAAAGATAGACTTAATAATGCTATCATTCATATACAGGACGATATGGTGAAACAAGTCGAATACTTCCAAAGTGTAGGTAAACCACTAGAAGCTAAGCGACTACAAGAGCGTACAGAGTTTGACATGGAGATGATGCGTGAGCTAGGCTACTGCAGTGGTATAGAAAACTATAGCCGATACATGGACGGCAGAGAACCTGGTCAGCGACCATTTTGTCTTATAGATTACTTCCCAGATGACTACCTTATGATAGTAGATGAAAGTCATGTGACGCTGCCTCAGGTGCGTGCTATGTATGGAGGGGATAGAGCTCGGAAAATAAACTTAGTAGACTACGGTTTCAGATTGCCTGCTGCATTGGATAACAGACCACTGAAATTCGAAGAATTTGGCGAAGTAACTAATCAAGTAGTCTATGTAAGTGCTACACCTGCAGACTATGAAATAAATGATAGTGAAGGCGTGATAGTGGAGCAAGTGATACGACCTACAGGACTACTAGACCCTATCATAGAAGTAAGACCAAGTACAAATCAAGTAGATGACTTACTGGAGCAAATAGACGAACGGATAAAAATGGGTGACCGTGTCCTAGTGACTACCCTTACCAAGCGTATGGCGGAAGAGCTCGATAAGTACGTCAGAAATCTAGGCATATCAGCTACCTATATACACTCCGAAGTAAAGACTATGGACCGAGTAGAGATCCTCGATAGACTGCGTGCTGGAGATATAGATGTACTCATAGGTGTGAATCTACTGAGAGAAGGACTGGACCTTCCGGAAGTGAGTCTAGTAGCAATACTGGATGCGGATAAAGAAGGATTTCTCCGTAGTGAGCGAAGTCTAGTACAGACCGTAGGTCGTGCCGCTCGTAATGTGAATGGAAAAGTAATCATGTACGCTGATAAAATCACAGATAGTATGCGTAAGACTATAGATGAAACTGAGCGAAGAAGACTCGTACAGATGAAACACAATGAAGAGCATGGTATACATCCGGAGACTATTATACGAAGTAAAGAATCTGTCTTTGAGAAGAAAGATAAGTCTGCTCTAGAGAAAGTGACTAATCCATACGAGAGAAGAGAAAGTCCGATGAGTATAGCCGCAGATCCAGTGATGCAGTATATGACTAAGGATGGTGTGAAAAAAGCACTAGAAAGCACTAAAGCTCAAATGCTGAAAGCAGCCAAAGAAATGGATTTTATGGAAGCTGCTCGCTTACGGGATGACATGAATGAGCTAGAGCTGAAGTTGAAGGGGATGAAGTAATTTCCCAGCACCTGATTTTAGCTTCTATGCGAAATTTATTTGGCGTATTTACTCGTAATCGTTAGAGGAATAGCTTTCTTACTCTTCGTAAGAGTAGTTTTTAAAATTCCCCTTTATAGTTGGATAAACCAACAGTTCAAATCATTCCTTGGCAGACCCAATAGATAGGAATTAAAAGTACCGAAGACCAATAATAGGAATTGTTCTGTCTTAGTTTTCATACAATTCTGTTTGCACGGAATTACTCAAACTGACAAAATATATAATCAGAAATTGAGTGACTTTTCAATGCAAATCCAGATATGATCTGCCAATACAGCTACCCCCTAAAATAAACTACCCTGCTCACCATCAGGAACAGTAAGGTTATATCCCCACTCCTTATTTATCCGCTCAGCTAATCGAGCACTGAGCATCTGTAGGTCTTTTTCTACGGTCTGATGTATGAAGATATTTATCTGTTCTACTCCTTGCTCTTTCCACTCTGTGAATCGCTCAAACCACTCATCTAGTCGGTCTACATCACTCGGATGATTGGCTCCCGTGAAACGAATAAAACACTGATTATTAGTGAGTCGCATATGGATAATATCTCTACGGCCTGCAGTATCTGTTATAGTATGACACACCTTATTTTTTGCCAGCAAGTCATTCAGCTCATTGGCTATGGAAGCATCCGTATACCAGTCGGTATGACGCAGCTCTACACTCAGCGGCACATCTGTTGGCCACTGCTCTATAAAGTGTCTCAAGTCTTCGAAGTTTTTCGGTCCGTAGTTTTCATTCATCTGGAGAAATACCGTACCTAGTTTTTCTTTAAAATTAGAAATACTGCGGAAGTAATCATCCAACTCTACTGTACAATTTTTTAACCTACGAAACTGACTAATCAGCTGCGGCACTTTAGGAAAGAAGGTGAAATCTGGGGCACTACGATCGTACCAACCTTGCACTACTTTTTCTGGAAATATGCGGTAATAAAATGCATTGAGTTCTATGGCATTGAACTGGGTAGAGTAGTACGCTAACTCATCTTTAGTACCTTTAGGATAGAAGTCTTTGAGATCAGCCTTAGCCCACTTAGGGAAACCAATAAACACCTTTGGTTTACCTGCAGTGTATCCTCCATCTGCCAATATTCGCTTAGTATCTGTATGATCTAAAGGAAGACTTAAATCCAAGTCTCCCGGATTTTCTACTTTGCCAAATTTCATAGTTTTACCACAATACTACTTTACTGTAAACCTTAATAATTGTCTAACTGATATTAGGGAATCCTTGTCCGAAAACACTTTACTTTGTATTAAACCAACTCCTTTAACCCAGTAGTAAACATCATAGTAGCTTAGGTGACCTTTTCGTTTAGTTACTATACTGACGTCACTATAAGATTCCCCATTAAGCTCAAAATTCATTTCATGCACAACTGAATAATCTGATTGTGGCCTAGAATCATCAAAAAACACTCCGTAATAATGGGTGCCAAAATCTCCATATACACCAGAATGAGCATCGGCACTTACTTTAAACACACTATCTGTTATTGAAGAATAGAACGTGTGATATAACTGTTCACTTGGTATGGAATTGTAATCGCATCTATCACTAAATATAATAGACTGTTCTTTCAGACAAATAGAATCTATAGTGCTAAGACTAGCGTCAGAAAACACCCAGTAAGAGCCTGTATCAAAAGCTACATATTCCTTAAAGTTATCAGAAAAATAATACTCCTCACAATCGGTGTATGGGCCGTCTTTGGAACCACTCGAAACAAAACACAAAGAAGCAATCAGAATAGTTAATAAAGCTGAAAATTTCATTCTGCTCTCTCTTTTAACCAAGTCCTTGACTTACTGTCATAGACGCCCGCATCCCAAGCTTCCGCTAGTTTCAATGCCATTTTCTCTGCATTTTCTCGAGTTTTAGCAGTGTAAATATGTTTTTTCATTTTTCCTTGTATATAATTCAGTCTAAGCTCTTTTGTTACTACTTTAGTACTTTGTGATCTTGCGTTCATCCTTTGGCCACTAGTTTCATTAAAGATGGAGATATATCCCCCGATGGACAAGTCGTCCCAAGTACTAAATAGACCATATTTATACTTTCTAGTGAATAAGTCGATTTTAATGACTTTGTCCGTAAAGGTAGTAATCCCGACTAAAAATAACAAGACGCATAGTACTACCCAATTGCCGGATGAAAATGCAGGGACACAAAAAAGGAAAAGTATCACAGACACCATTGGGTGAAACTGCGAGCCTCCTTTTGATTTAATAATTTGATTTTCCATGTGTAATTCAAAAGTAAACATATCTCTCTTTTAGCCATGTTTTTTCAGAACCATTGCAGCAGTCTATTTTGCCCGTAACCAAGACTTCGAATGCACTTCAAATACTCCACACTCCCATTCTTGTCCCAAAAACAATGCAGTTTCCTTCAAATCTTCAAAATTATCCGCTGTATATAAATGGGTAGACTGATTGCCTTCGATAAATAACAATTGCAATCCGTCCTTATTGATCTTTTTGGAAGAAGTAGTGATTTTTCGGAGGATAGATACATAGCCAGATTCTGATAATTTTCGGTACTTATTAAAAGGGCCATCTTTAAAAGCCTTATTTAAAACGTCTATCTCCTTTTTCTTTTTTAAGAAATAACACGCCCAAACTAATATACTAGCCACACCTAATTCTCGATATGAAAAAAGAACAGAAATACCAAAAAGCAAAGTGTGCATCCCTAGTAAATGGTATCCTGTAAAAAGTATTACATGCCTGGACGTGATAATATTCGATTCCATTATTCGAATATACACGTCAAGTCTCCATATTTGTTTTTGTAAATGACTTTTAGTACATTTGCCTAACGAACGTTAGTTCGCAGCATAGGAATGACAGAGCGCAAAAAAGAAATATTAGCTTCATCTCAAAGCGTACTCAAAGAAAAAGGGTACGCGGCCACATCGGTAAGAGATATAGCCAAAGCGTTGGATATGGAGCCTGCAAGCTTGTATTCTCATTTCAAAAACAAAGAAGATATTCTCAAAATTACATGCTTTGACATGGCAGATAAATTTGAGATTGCGGTACAAGAGGTCAATGATATCTACTTCAATGCAGAAGAAAAACTACGTATGGCTATCAAACTACACGTAGCGATACTCACCCAAAACTTAGACTCTGCTCTTATTTTTATAAGAGATTGGAGAAACTTGACCGGTACATCTTTGGACCAATTCGTTGCTAACAGAAATAGATACGAAGCCGGTTTCAGAGAAATAGTACAAACGGGTATAGACGAAGGAATCTTTAACGAGACAGACAAAAAATTTGCTGCTCTTACTATACTCTCCAGTGTTAACTGGATAGTGGAGTGGTATAAACCCGGTGGCAATCTTAATGCCGAACAAATAGCAGAAAAGCTGAGTGATTTTATACTCTCAGGACTTAAAAATAATAATTGATAATTAAACATTAACAACTAAAGAAAATTATGTACGGAAACGCTTATATAGACCCAAACGAGACATTTGAAGGCCAAGAGGAAACTCCAGAACTATTAGCTGCTTTTCAAGCTAGAATAGATAAAGGAGATAAGATAGAGCCTCAAGATTGGATGCCAGCAATGTATCGTAAGCAGCTCATCAGAATGATAGAGCAACATGCTCATTCTGAGATCATAGGTTCACTTCCAGAAGGTACATGGATTACTCGTGCACCTGGATTCAGACGTAAACTAGCTCTTATGGCTAAGGTACAAGACGAAGTGGGCCATGCACAGTTACTCTACTCTGCCGCTGAGACACTAGGTAAAAGCCGTGAGGACATGATGAATGATCTGATCACTGGTAAGTCTAAGTATTCTAACATATTTAACTACCCTGCTCTTACATGGGCGGATAGTGCAGTAATAGCTTGGCTAGTAGATGCCGGTGCTATTGTAAACCAACTGGCTAATAGTAAAGGATCCTACGGACCATACTGTAGAGCTTTAGAGCGTATCTGCTACGAAGAGTCTTTTCACTTAAAGTACGGCCACGACAATGTAGTGCACCTAGCTACAGGTACTAAGAAACAACGCGAAATGGTACAAGCTGCAATGACCAGATGGTGGCCACCACTAATGCACTTCTTTGGACCTAGCGATAAAGCATCTGTACACTCAAAGACGCTTATGGGTTGGAAAGTAAAAATGGCAACTAACGATGCTATGCGTCAGCAGTTTATGGACATGTACATACCCAAAATATGGGACTTAGGTCTTACACTTCCAGATCCACTACTTCAGAAAAACAAAGAAACAGGTCAGTGGGATTATACAGAACCAGACTGGGAAGAGTTTAAAAGAGTTATCAATGGTGACGGACCTTGTAATGCAGAGCGATTAGCCGTACGTCGTATGGCTGAAGAAAACGGAAGATGGGTAGCACGTGCTATCAATAACGAGGAAGCTGTACACGTCAGACCTTTTGCCTAAAGATTAAAGATCACCTTGTAGCTCTCTAGCTACAAGGCGATTCTATACCTTAGCATTTTGCTTTTGTGATACAATACACCGTACTTTGGAATACGCCAAAAGCAAAAACTAAACCAATGAAGTACTATATCACCTACATACTAATATGCATTAGCTCTCTAAGCTTTGCCCAAACCATCCCAAACGGGGATTTTGAACAGTGGGAAGTGCGTGATCATTTTAAACTATCTGGATGGTATTCTCCTACTAGTAATGTGGAGCGTACCTCTGAAGCAAAAGAGGGTAACTATGCTTTAAAGCTTATTAATTCCTATAGTGAAACGTCAAACGGCACTGCTGGACATGCAAGAAACCTCGATTATAACAATAAGCAGGAAATCAATGGGACAGCTATTTCTGGGGATGCCCTAAGTATCTCCTTTTGGTGTAAGTATGACTTGGCCGCTGGTGATACTGCTAGATTCTATGTGATACTGCGAGAAGAAGGCTCTTACAAGGGTAAAGTAGATTTTAAATTCACAGGAAACAGTGCGGATAAATACGTGAAATTCTCTGTACCTATAGAATGGAATTCGTCAGGAAATAGGAGGACTGATAGTGCCTGGTTTTATTTATACTCGTGCGAAGATTACGTAGTAAGTGGAAACGGTTATGTGGTTTTTGATGAAATTGCTTTTGAAAACATTGGTCAAAGAGTAGGAGACTTTGAAAATAGAGGCTTTGAAGAGTGGTATAATATAGGCGTAGACTTTCCGTCAGATTGGAGACCTTTAGATCTACTTATTTATGATACTTACAGTAGTTTTTTAAGTACTAAGTCGTGCACTAAATCTTCTGAATATAATGCTCATACAGGCAATCACTCACTTATTCTCCAGAATTATGTAAGTGGCACTACTGTACAACGAGGATACGCATTTTTAGGAAGCGAAAACGATGACTACTACACGCCTCACATCCCGTTTTTAGATACATTTAAATACCTACAGGGATATTATAAGTTCTTACCAGATGGACCTGATACCGCTCGCATAACTGTACGAACCTTTGTCAATGGTCAAGGTAGAAGGTCATACAACGACTTTAATATAGGAGAAGAATCTACAGAATGGACTTTTTTTAGCTTGCCTCTCACTTATAACGATAGCTATGCACCTGACAGTGCCTCACTTATATTTTACTCCGCTGTAGATGATGACGGCATATATGGCATAGACACTAGACTATTCCTAGACAACCTAGAATTAGTATTGGAACCTACTCCGCTAAAACTAGCTGTACGAGAGATAACTTCTGCTGTACATTACTACCCTAATCCTACCTCTGGATTGGTTTTAATAGATGCACCAAAAAAATACAGCTCAGCTCATATTACTACTCTTTTAGGCCAATCTGATGAAATAGTAATACTAGATAATAGTATTGACCTTTGTCAACGAACAAATGGCATGTACTTTATAACCTTGCGTGACGTTGATAATCAAATAAGTGTAATCAGAGTGCTGAAAAACTAAGAATATGGAGGTTTTACTGACATATCTATCTCTTTTTACACTAATGGTGAATGTAGCACAACACATACCAAATGTAAAATTTAACACCTGGGAAACTGAAAACTATTACGCAGTGGACAGTTGGATAAGTTTTAGCGAACCTATACACACTTCAGATGCTAAAAGTGACAATGATATTATCACTTTAGAAAATTGCAAAAACTCCGTATGTGCATATCTGCCAAGCTCTATATACCTCACTGAGGGAACTACTGCTGCACGCTGTCTGACTCCTGAACTAATAACTAATAACACTTCCCTTTCACCTACGGCAATACATTTTAAAACTACAAACAGCACTAACCAACAATGGCAATAGAAGATAACAAAACAATAATATCCTTAGACCCGAGAATATCAAGGTCTAACTTAACAGGTGGAAACCATAGTGATGTAGATGGTCTCATCCATTTTCAGACATATGAAGTCTTTCACCAAAGTAAAAGAGGAGCTCAACATAAGCACGTAGGCATAGTCCACGCACCTAATGCCGATATGGCTCTGCTATACGCCAAAGAACAATATGCGCGTAGGGAAGTAACTGCAAATATCTGGGTAGCCCCTAGTAGCTGTATAAGTGCCACGGAGTATGAAGATGACGACATATTCACTACTGCACCAGAGAAGCTATACAGAAATCCAGCCTCTTATAAAGTTATGGACCGTATCCAAGCATTCAAAGAAAGAGGAATGAAGGCGTCAGATGAAGTTTAGATACATAAAATAATAGCTCAATTATAAACTCAAGATTTTCCAATTTAACACATCAGCTCAAACAACATGGACAGCATATCAGCATTAAAAGAATTACTATATAAAATAGCAGACGACCAGCTAATAATAGGTCACAGAAATAGTGAATGGAACGGCTTAGGACCTATGCTAGAAGAGGATATAGCATTCTCTAGCATGGCTCAGGACAAAATGGGACAAAGTGAGCATATATATAATCTATTACATCAGCTAGGCGAAGCAGACGCAGATACTGTAGCATTTACTCGAAATGCTCCTCAGTTTCACTGCTCACAATTCGTAGAATTACCTATAGGAGGATATGACTTCAGTATTATGCGTCATTTCCTATTTGACTCAGCAGAGTACATCCGTTTTGAAGGACTAAAAACTTCTGCTTATCAACCTTTAGCTCAAGTAGCTAAGAAATTTTTTGGTGAGATAAAATACCATACTATGCATGCTAACACGTGGCTGCATCAACTAGGGCATGGCAATGAAGAAAGTAATGGCAAAATGCAAGAAAGCCTAAACTACGCTTGGAACTATGCACTGGGTATGTTCGAACCAGGACCGGCAGAGGAAGTACTTATCAAAGAAAATATCTTTATGGGTGAAGCCGCTCTACAAGCGAAATGGATGGCCATGGTAACTCCACTCTTAGAAAAAAGCAACCTAGTAGTGCCAAGTCCCGCTAGCTGGGCACCCGTATATGGTGGCAGAATAGGTGAGCATACTGAGCACCTGCAGCCACTACTTAAAGAAATGACTGAGGTGTACGCTATAGATCCTAGTGCTGACTGGTAAATTAAAACAGTCTAAAACAACGACCTTTATACTATCAAAAAACACAACTAAGTGTTAAAAACATATCCAAATGATAACAGCAGAATACATACGCGAAGAACTAAAAGCCGTCAAAGATCCTGAAATACCGACTATATCCATAGTAGATTTGGGTATAGTAACAGGTATAGACGTGTTAAAAGGTAACGACATCCACGTCACCCTAACTCCTACCTTTGCAGGCTGTCCTGCACTGCGTATGATGGAGGACATGGTGAAAGAGCATCTCGGTTCTTATCCGTCGTTAGGAGCAATTACAGTTGCCACTAGTTTCGAAACTACATGGACCACCGACCTAATCTCAGAAGAGGGCCATGCTGCTATAAAAAAACATGGCCTTGCACCTCCTATGCGAAACTGTGCTAATATTACAATGGAAATATTGGAAGCTACCAAATGTCCATATTGTGATAGTGAAGACACCAAAATGAAAAGCCCCTTTGGGCCTACACTCTGCCGCAGCTTGCACTATTGCAATAATTGTAAGCAGGCGTTCGAAGGTTTTAAACCTGTGTAAAAGATCAGGTTATTTTACCCACCTTTGCATCGGTAATTTAACTGATGAATATTAATCAAATACTTTCTGCATTTTTAGTTCTCTTTGCAGTCATAGACGTGCTAGGTGCTATACCCCTGATCATTGCTATTAAGGAAAAAACAAAGATTCGTCCGGGGCTAGCTACTATAGTCACAGCAGTTATTTTGATTTCATTCCTCTTCCTTGGTGAGTCTATGCTACAATTTGTCGGTGTAGATATTGGCTCATTTGCAGTGGCAGGAAGCATACTAATGGCTTTTATAGCCTTTGAGATGTTACTAGGTGTTCAGATTTTTAAAGATGATGATGCAGACACAGCCACGGCCTCAGTAGTCCCTTTAGCATTTCCGCTACTCGCAGGAGCAGGCACACTTACTACCATTCTCTCTATTCGTGCAGAGTACGAAACTATTAATATCATAATTGCCATAGTCTTAAATATGATAGTGATATTCATAGTGCTTCGAAGCGTAGATAGAATCAAAAGAATATTAGGCCCTGCGGGAGCTAAAATACTGAATAAAGTTTTTGGAATTATAGTTCTAGCAATAGCGGTAAAACTGTTTAGTGCTAATATTAAAGTACTCTTGATGGGGTAATGCAAGTCAAAATGAATACTATTCATTTAAAAAAGAAGGCATTCTTTATTCTCTTTTTGCTATGTACTTTAATGTCTAACGGTCAGCACGAACTGCTAGACTCCATCAAAACTGCATTAAAAACTCCTGATCCTACATTCATTTTCGGGTTCCATAATCGAAACACCTTTATCCAGTCTAATAGGACGAAACTCTATGGTTTAGTTGCAGGACTAGCTTTTAATAAAAAACTGAAACTTACTATAGGAGTTTACAGTTTTGGTAAAGAAAAGGAAACTCTACTTATAAACAATGGGAACTTTACTCAAGACTCCGTATATCGGTTTATCAATACTTCTAATGTGAGCCTAGGCATAGAGTATGACTACTATCGTCGTAAAAGGTTGAGCCTGAGTGTACCACTACAGATAGGTATAGGAAATGTAGCATACAGGTATACTAATAGTGATAAAAATACTCAAGTACGTATTGAAAATTACCGGATAATCCCAATAGAGATAGGCACTAACGCATACTATGAGTTGCTTCCGTGGGTAGGTATCAAAGCAGGTATAGGCTATCGATTAGCCGTGGGACCAAAGGAATCTAGAAGACTGGCTTCACCGTATTATAATCTGGGTTTATCCATACTCTTAGGTGAAATATACAGAGATTTAAAATCTAAAAAAAACACTAATTAGCATTTTCCTTATCCTCTGGAGTAGGAGAAATTATCTCCTTAGTAGGCTCTACTATTCCCTGCTCTTCTAGTAGATATTGTACGGTATTGGCTATATCCTTTGCTCCTATTTTCTTAAATCTAATATTTTTATCCTTGTCTAGTATGTAGACCTGTGGTGTACTACGGATATTATACATATCTCTAAACTTCTCTTCACCAAAGGCGTTGGCTACATTAATAAAATTAAACTTATCCTTTGCAAGTCTTTTCTTCCATCCTTCCCAATCTCCTTGAGTATAGACAGCATATATCTCAAAATGCTCATTCGTCATGCTATCATACATACGGCTGATGATCGGCATTTCTACCTTACAGTGACCACAGTTGATATCCCAAAATACTAACACTGTAACTGGCTTATCTATCTCAGACATCCGAATACGCTCTTTAAAGTTAGAGTCTGGCATGTTCATATCGGGAGCTACTTTATCACATAAAGTAGGTTCCATTTTAGCACTCTCGGTGCACATCTTAGCTACATAGGCAGAGTCCGACCAGAAAGCCTTACCTGCACAGTAGTAGTTTTTAGCCATATGCCATACAGCTTTATCAAAACACATGTACTTAGCCTCCTCAAAATATCCCAATAAATAGTGAACCGTATATTTATATTGCTCATCACTACCCGCTGCTTCTATCTTATTAATCAGATTATCTCCCATCATAATAGCCGTATCAGGAAGTGGTGGCATATAGGACTTGAAGTAATCTGTAAGCTTTCCATGAAATACTGGAGATCTTACAAGGCCGTCTTCACCTAAATCTACATTATCCCAGTAGTGTTCTCTCATCCATAGGTATTGAAACTTTTGCTGCTCTTCATTACTCATCTCCGCTGGAGCATCTATAGGTCGCATTTCTCTCATAGCGGTGTACAGTTTCCCTATGAACATCTCGGTATTCCCATTTGCTATCTCATTTCTCTTCGCTGCTACACTTTTGCCTATCTCTCTTAGTTCTATTTTTAGAGTCTCTTTCTTTTCTACGTCTTCTTCCGCTTCTATATTTTTGCTAAGTGCTGAGGCTATACGACTCTTCGTCACTGCAAAACGATTAAACTCAAAGAACAATTCATTTTCCTTAGACCCGCTCAACTTCATCATCTCTGGATTCAGCATAGTATCCGTACTGAAGCTATACTTCATTTGATTTTCCTCACTAGACACCAAAATTTCAAACCAATTCTTCTTTGGCAGTACTACTAGGTATACGCCAGACTCTAGTTTGGCATCCCCTCTGAAATGAAATACTCCATTCTTACAGCCTGAAGTATCTCTTAGGTATTGTTTATCACCAAAATGGTTAGCCAATAGTAGCTCGTCATCACATGTAAGTCCATCTATCTTTACAGATATGTCATACTGTGCATAGGAATTAATAAATAAAAAGACGCCAATCAGTAGTGTTGTATATTTAATCATGTATTGTATTACTTCTTTACTTTGTACAAATATAATGTTGTAAAGACGTATGTCTTTACACTTTAGTTGCTTATATCATTCAAAATAATGACAAAAACAGTGCCCAACAAAAATTACAATAAACACGCCGACTTTTTTCAGCAAGTATACCAGGTCGTTAAGCTCATACCTGAAGGTAGAGTAACTTCTTATGGAGCCATAGGCACCTATCTAGGTGCTGCTAAATCTGCTCGAGTAGTGGGCTGGGCTATGAATAATGCACACAGCCTCTCCACTCCTATTCCTGCACACAGAGTGGTAAATAGAAATGGTCTGCTCACTGGTAAAGGACATTTCAGCACTGCTACTCGCATGCAAGAACTGCTAGAAGCAGAAAAAGTAATCGTAGATAATGATCAAATTGTGGACTTTAACAGACACTTTTGGAATCCGATTAAAGAACTATCCTTGTACTAAAATGAAAAATATATCCTTCTCACTCTTACTCTCTATCATCTGCTTGACATCCACAGCACAGCAAAAAAAAGACCAAGTTATAGGTATTCAAGTTGGCTTCAGCAGTACAGGATTTTTGTTTAATCAAGCAGTAAATAGCTCTTTACTAAACACTTCTGTTGGTTTAAACATAAGAGGTGGCAGAAATTTGCCCGCATTTAGTATTACATATGACTATCAGCCTTCTGACAACTTCAGCATTGGGGCACTATTTTCTATTCAGCATCTAGAAGCTCAATTGGATGACATAAAAATAAACACTACTAATTTTGACACCATCATAAATCCAATAACTGCAAACTTTAACAGATTGTATATCGGGGTAGTCCCTCGCTACCACTACACTACTGAACATGAAAAACTGGACTTATATTCTGCAGCACGTATTGGTTTTATATTTTGAAATACTAATCTAGAGAGTGACCAGATAGCCGCTATTAATGCTTTCTCCGCTGTAGGTGCCGGTAGACCTGCCGTAGCTTTGATACCCTTAGGAGGAAGATATTATATGACTGAACACTTTGCCTTTAATTTTGAGCTTTCTGTCGGAGCTCCATACTTATTCAATTTAGGACTAAACTATAAGTTATAGTCCCATTCCAGGGATACTCGGCATTATTTTAGCCATTTCTTGTTTTACGTGAATATCTGCGAGCATCCCTGCCCTGTCTATAGCCTCTAACACCATCTTCTGAACTTCCTCTCTACTGCGTATTTTAAATATACTATCGTCTATATCTAAGGAGTGAAAACGCTTATCACCAGTACATTTAATGCTCACTTTCTCATTGTACGATTTTCCTTCGAAATCCATACCGGCGAGCTGCACTCTGAGCTCTTCTGCTTTTTTCTTTGCTTCTGTTATCTTACCTATTCCAAACATTTTATTTTTTGTTAGATCAAAAATAAATGCAAGCACGGCAATAGTTCCACTTTATCTCTCCTATATTTTTACTATACTCGCATTATCATGTTAAAAATCAATTCACTCTTACTTTGTCTTCTCCTAATAGCAGCTTGTAGCACAGGACCAGCAGAAGATACTGATTATGAAACCGTCGATGGACTAAGCACCTATATACCTGTAAAACTTAACACAGACCTATCTCAACTTTCTTCCTCAGAGAAAGCCATGCTTCCACACCTTTTTGCTGCTGCCGAAGTCATGAATGAGCTCTTTTGGATCCAAACCTACGGTGATAAAAAGCAGTTACTAAACTCTATATCAAATCCTGATTTACGAAATTTTGCAGAGGTGAATTATGGGCCTTGGGATAGACTAGATAATGACAAACCATTTCTGGATAATATAGAAATAAAACCGCTTGGATCCAATATCTATCCGGTAGATATTACCAAAGATGAGTTTGAAGAACTGGGCCTACCGAACGAAAAAGATCAGTACAGTATGGTAAGACGAGACGAAACAGGAAAACTTTATACTATACCATACACTGAATTTTTTAGACCTCAATTAGAAAGGGCAAGCAGTCATTTAATGCAAGCAGCTGAAATCTGTGATGATCCTGAACTGAAAAACTACTTAGAACTAAGAGCTGCAGCTCTACTTAGCAATACATACGATGCCAGTGATATCGCATGGATTAATATGAAAAACAATACGTTAGATATTATCATAGGTCCGATAGAACACTATGAAGATAAATTATACAACTACAGAACTGCCTATGAAGGATACATATTGGTAAAGGATAAGTCTTGGAGTAAGAAACTAGAGAAGTACGCTAGCTACTTACCACAGCTGCAAGCAAACCTGCCTGTAGACTCACTGTATAAGCAGGAAACACCTAATAGTGATGCGGCTCAGCTAAATGCGTATGACGTCATATTTTATGCCGGTGACTGCAATGCTGGAAGTAAAACTATAGCTGTAAACCTACCCAACGATGAAGCCATACAACTCAAGTACGGAACTAGACGTAGCCAACTGAAGAATGCTATGAAAGCAAAATTCGATTATATACTACTACCGATATCTGACGTACTAATAGCGAAGGATCAACGCAAGCATATCACCTTCAATGCATTTTTTAGCAATACCATGTTTCACGAGGTGGCACACGGACTAGGAATAAAGAATACTGTGAATGGTAAAGGAATGGTGCGTGAAGCTTTAGGAGAAGAATATAGTGCTTTAGAAGAAGGTAAAGCTGACATTTTGGGTCTATATATGGTGACTCAATTAAAAGAGCAAGGGGTCTTAGAAGAAGGTGAACTAATGGACTATTACGTGACGTTCTTAGCAGGGATTTTCAGATCTGTACGTTTTGGGGCTAGTAGTGCCCACGGTAAGGCGAATATGCTTCGTTTCAACTACTTCAATCAACAAGAAGCATTCACGAGAGCTAAAGATGGTGTATACTCTGTAAATATAGAGAAAATGAAAGACGCAATAGCTGGTCTATCTGCTAAAATACTGAAACTGCAAGGGGATGGAGACAAAGCCGGTGTACTAGCTTTAATGAGAAAAGATGGTACTGTAAGCGAAGCACTACAAATAGACTTAGATAGACTTACTACTGCGGATATTCCCGTAGATGTAGTCTTTGAGCAAGGGCTAGAGACTCTTGGCTTAGTACAATACTAGATAAAAACTACTTTTTACGCTCTATAACGTAGTCTATTAGAGCATTTAGATACTCTATAGAGGTTTCTGTCTTTATGTTATTGAGGAGTTTTTGAGCTTTAGCTTTATACTCCATCATACGCATTTGAGCGTATTCAATACCTCCCTTTTCTTTTACAAAAGCAATAACCTCCGCTATTTGATTCTTAGACTTCTTATCCTTTTTTATAATGCGGATAATATTCCTACGCTCACTCTTATCCGATGCATTAAGAGCATATATAAGCGGCAAAGTCATTTTTTTCTCTATTATGTCTATACCCGTGGGCTTACCTACTTTATTATCTCCATAGTCGAAGAGATCATCCTTTATTTGAAAAGCTATGCCTGTAGCTTCACCCATAGTAATAATATCCTTAATTACATCTTCGTCTGCTCCAGCACTATGAGCTCCTATGCCACAGCAACTGGCGAGTAATGACGCCGTTTTCTTAGTGATAATATCAAAGTATACTTCCTCTGTGATGTCCAGCTTTCGTGCTTTCTCCATCTGCAGTAACTCACCTTCACTCATCTGCTCCACTGCACTACTGAGTATTTCGAGTGCTTTAAAATCTTTATTTTTTAGAGAAAGAAGTAATCCTTTAGACAGTAAATAATCTCCGACTAGTACTGCTACTTTGTTTTTCCAGAGTGCATTGATAGAGAAGAAACCTCTACGCATATTACTCTCATCTACTACATCGTCATGTACTAGAGTAGCAGTATGCAACAGCTCTACTAAAGCTGCACCCCGATAAGTGGACTCATTCACCTCACCAAAAAGTTTAGCACAGTGCAATACAAGAAGCGGCCGCATCTGTTTACCCTTACGTTTTACTATATAGTTCATTATAGTATCCAATAGAGGTACATTGCTCTTTACGCTGTCTTTAAATCTATCTTCAAAGATGCGAAGCTCAGACTCAATAGGAGTCTTTATATAGGCTAATGTGTCGGCCATGTATAATCTCTGCAAAGAACAATCCATATTTCTCGTAAAACAAAAAAAGGAGAGCAAATGCTCTCCTTTTTACGAAATATATTTGTCAGATTATTACTCATCCACTGCTTTTGAAGCAGTATAGCTAAGTTTTAGTGCATTCACTTTTCTAAGCTCCTGCTTTATATCTGTAACTATACCCATCTTGACAGTCTTGTCCGCTTTCAGAGATGTAGTCATATAAGGGATTTCTCTCTCATCTTTTTTACTGTTTTGTAGTGTGATATACTGCTGTATATCATCCACTGTGGCGAATGCATCATCTAACTGAACACGTGGAGTGGTACCAAAGGCTTTATCCAATGGCGGTCCCACGAAAATGTAATTAAGTCTAGACTTCTTTTCTAGTTTTTCAACTTCTGTAGCCTGCGGTAACTGAGTACGTATTTTCATCTCTCTATCCCTCATCTTGGTAGCTACCATGAAAAAGAATAAAAGCATAAATACGATGTCTGGTAATGCAGATGTATTAATAGCTGGTAACTTTCTTCCTCCGTCTTTTTTGAATTTTGCCATAATTATCCCCCTATACTTACTGGTTCTGCTTCTGAAAGTTTTCTCGGATACTTCTTCTTAACTTCCTTTATCTTATCCTCATCTCTGTTAGGATCTAACTTAGAATAAATCACGCCATACTTTTGCATCGAGTACTCATCCCGTACTTTATTATATGCTGCGGTAAGCTCATTATAAACTTGCACATACATATCATACGATGTACCTCTATCATTCTTTAATGAAACAATGGCTTTAGTAGATGTACTCGAAAGAGTAGGATTTCTACCCTCGTTAGTAAGGTGATCCATTGTCTTTTGACGTAGCTTATCTATAGTCAGTACGCTACCCTCTACTAAAAGCTGATCTGCAGAGTTTACTAACACTTCTAGCACTTCACGCTTCTTCTGCTTACTATCTTCTGGTGGTTCTTCCGATATTGGCGGTAACGCCACCTGGAGTCCGTTAGGTACATCCATGGTAGTAGTCACCAGAAAGAAAACCAATAGCAGGAAGGCAATATCGGCCATGGAGCCTGCATTAATTTCTGGTACATCTCTTCTTCTGCTTCCCATAATTTGTTATTTTAATTTTTAAATAGTCCGATACCCTCAGACACCAAGATAGCAACAACAGATACAATGGATAAAAACCCTGTGAGGTAAATCCCCATATCTATCATTTTAGACTCATTAGAAGTAGACACACCATACTTTAAAAAGTGATTTGTAATCTCTCCTGAGCTCGCTGCATAACCTATAACACACACTATTAATAGGACTGCTGCCCCAATAATGAGACTCTTGGCTCCTTTTGGATTATTCACTAAATGAATAACAGAAGATACCAATGTACCCAGTACTGCAATACCTCCTAGTGCTATCGTAATATATAAACCGAATCCACTACCAGCAAAACTGTCATTTATTAGAACGATCACGAAGATCAATACCAATAAAACAATTACTGAATAGTATATTATCTTTCCTAATTTTCCCATTATCCTTTAACTGCTTTGTTTTTAACTAGCATATCTACCAATGATATAGATGAATCTTCCATTCTATTTACAATACCATCTATTTTAGAAGTGATAAAGTTATAAAATACTTGAAGTATAATCGCCACTATAAGACCAGCTACTGTGGTAAGAAGTGCAACTGAGATACCATCTGCTACTACACCTGGAGAGATATCTCCCGCCGCTTTAATAGCGTCAAATGCTCCAATCATACCAATCACTGTACCCATAAAACCAAGCATAGGTGCTAATGCTATAAATAGGGATAGCCATACTAGACCCTTCTCTAATTGACCCATCTGAACAGATCCGTAACTTACTACAGACTTCTCCACTACATCGATAGTACCACCTTGACTGGCTCTATCTAGTCCTTGGTAAAAAATAGAAGCGACAGGACCTCTAGTATTTCTGCATATTTCCTTTGCACCTTCTAGGTTACCAGCTACTACTTCGCTTTCTATCTCCGCTACAAACTTATCTGTATTGATACTCATCCAAAATAAAGAAATGATACGCTCTATAGCGATAGCAAGTCCTAGAATAAGACAAATAAGAGGAAGAGCCATGAATCCTGGGCCACCTTCTATAAATTTTTTCTTCAATACTTGTAGTCCACTTTCTTCTACCTCTGCCTCTGGAGCCTCTTCTACCAATTCTTCCTCTGCAGCCTCTTCTAACAGGGCAGCATTAGAGTCTATGGAGTTTGAATCTTCTGGATCTACAGCAGATTCCATTTCTTCTGGAGCCTCTTCTGCTTCACCTTCGGCAAAACTTGACTGAACACTAAATGTCATTAAACATAACAACATTAATAACGATGTAAATTTTTTCATTTTTATTTTAAGTATTATTTGGTATTGCGGACAAAAATAGAAAATTTATGGTACGGTCAATCAATTTGTACATAATTTCTATTTTATCTTTTTTTAATAACTCAAAAGTGTTGCTATATCGTATATAATTTTCATACCAATATAAAAACAACCACTTTCGCTTTACCAACGGAAAAAACACCAAAATGGCCAAACTTAAAAAAGCTTATATCTGCTCAAACTGTGGGAGCAATTATCCTAAAATGATGGGTAAGTGCTTCTCGTGTGGAGAATACAATACACTGCAAGAAGAAATAGTAACTAAGCCTAAGGCTGCTATGATGAATCTTAATGACATAGACGGTGTGGTCACTCCGGTGACTAGCGTAGAGGGAATAGAGCTTAGACGACTGAAAGCTCCAGGAATAGAACTAAACCGTGTACTCGGAGGAGGTATAGTACCCGGATCTGTAATCCTACTAGGTGGCGAACCGGGCATAGGTAAAAGTACGCTGCTACTCCAAAGTGCTCTACGAATAAATAAGCGTGTAATGTATGTAAGTGGCGAAGAAAGTTTAAATCAAATAAAAATGCGAGCAGACAGAATAGGTATAACAAACCAGGAGTGCCTGCTACTAAATGAAACCTCCGTAGAAAACATCATAAAAAAACTAAAAGAGAATAAACCGAGCTTAGTCATCATAGATTCTATACAGACTATGTTTAGCAAATACCTAGATTCCACTCCGGGTACTATATCCCAAATAAGAGAAAGTAGCTCACTGCTGATACAATATGCCAAGCAAAATGAAGTGCCTATCATACTGGTAGGACATATCACTAAAGATGGTCAACTGGCAGGACCCAAGCTACTGGAACACATGGTAGATACGGTATTACAGTTTGAGGGAGAAACACAGAATAGCTATAGAATCTTACGCACGCTGAAAAATAGATTTGGTAGCTCCTTAGAGTTAGGCATCTATGAAATGACCAATGAGGGAATGCGTGAAGTAGATAATCCCTCTGAAATACTAATAAATCAACGCAGTGAAAACTTAAGTGGCGTAAGTGTGGTGGCTTCTCTAGAAGGAAATAGAAGTCTACTTATAGAGACGCAAGCTTTAGTAAGTCCTGCGGTATATGGCAACCCTCAGCGTAACACAAATGGTTATGATATCAAAAGATTAAACATGCTTCTGGCTGTATTAGAAAAACGATGTGGGTACAAACTATCTCAGCAGGATGTATTTGTGAATATAGCGGGTGGACTTAAGATAAATGATCCAGCTACAGACCTTGGTATAGCTGCATCTATTGTTTCTTCGTTTGAAAATCTCGCACTTCCACCTAAGATGGTATTCGCCGGCGAGATAGGACTCAGTGGAGAGATAAGGGGTGTAAACAGAATAGACCAAAGATTAAAAGAGGCTGAAAAACTGGGTTTCAAGGCATTCGTAATGAGTGATCAGCTAGAGATTAGTCAAAAAGAGTTTAAAATAAAAATACATAAAGTGGGAAATGTACGTGATTTCTTCTCACTTGTATTGGGTTAAATTAGATACTAATTTATTACATTCTCTGCTAAAGCCACAGGATGATAGCGTTTTAGTTCAGTCTGAAGAGTATCCGATAATGCTGTATACTCCACTCCATATTCTTGCAATGCACAGTCATTATGAAAAAGCTTAAATGCTTTTTTACTTTCATCCAATGCCGTCAGAAATGATTCATACGCTACGTCTCTGTCACTTTTTACAAGGAGTACATTCTTCACCCATTTTTTCTTATCAAAAGTCTTACTCAACGCTGTGCTCAGGTTCTTTTTATTCACCTCTATCTCGTTGACCATAAAAGTACCTTTAGCATTCACCCATAGGCTAGACTGACTTATCTGAACACTGTCTGGTACGTCAAATGGCTTAGCAATGGTGCTGGATATACCATGGTCTTGGTCAATGCTAGTAGTGACTAAAAAGAAGATAAGAAGCAGAAACGCTATATCTGCCATGGATCCCGAATTTATCTCTGATGGTTTTCTCATAGGTAGAGTACGAATGAGCCTATTTAGTAATTCTATATACTTTATGACTAGACTCAAGCAATTGACATTCGTTATTTATTAACCCAATAAAATGTACTTTTGTCACATACTTATTGATATGCTAATAGAAGTACTAAAATCAAAAATTCACCGTGCTAAAATCACTCAAACTGAGTTAGACTACGTAGGAAGTATCACCATAGACCAAGATCTAATGGACGCTGCTAATCTAATAGAAGGGGAAAAAGTACTCGTAGTAAATAATAATAATGGCGAGCGTCTAGAGACCTATGCCATTGCTGGAGAAAGAGGTGACGGTATGGTTTGTCTCAATGGAGCTGCGGCTCGCAAAGCTGCCAAAGGCGATATTGTGATTATTATTTCTTTTGCTAGTATGGAATTTGAAGAAGCTAAAACCTTCACACCATCTCTAGTATTCCCGGATAAAAATAATAAGGCTATCCTTGACTAAAAATACCAAAACAGCAATTCAGACGGTAGTCTTCTTAGGTTTGGGAGGCTTGCTTTTTTACTTGGCCGTCGGCAGCCAAGACTTGCCTGAGGTTTGGGAAGAAATAAAAGGTGCCGATACACAGTGGATTGTACTTTCTATGGTTTGTGGGATCCTCAGTCACCTAGCCAGAGCACTAAGGTGGAATCTTTTATTAGAACCTATGGGATATAAAGCCACAACTGCGGGTAGTTTTCACGCTGTGATTTTAGGCTATTTAGTTAATATGGGGCTACCTAGAGTAGGTGAAATTACAAGACCAGCAGTGCTTTCCAAGCTGGAAGGTATCCCATTTAATAAACTAGTAGGTACCGTTGTAGTAGAGCGTGTGGTAGATCTACTCTTTACACTACTTATAGCTGTTGCCATATTCTTTTTGCAGTTTGATTTGATATCAGAATTTGTCTCATCACTATTTCAAGATACAGATGTGGGATCTTTTCAATTGTACGGGTTAATTATTGCTGTAGTTTCAGCTATAGGAGTACTAATTTACAGAAAAAGAGAGTGGTTTTATACGTTGCCTATAATTAGTAAACTTAAGTCATTTATAGAAGGCCTATTAGATGGAGTCAAAACTATTTTTCACCTAAAGAGAAAAGGACTATTTATATTCTACAGCCTTTTTATCTGGGTAATGTATTTCTTCATGCCATTTTTTATTTTATATGCATTCGCAGGTACGTCTCATCTAGGTTTTGGAGCTGGACTTACAGTATTATTGTTTGGCACAGCAGCTATGATAGTGCCTATACCTGGAGGAGTGGGTACATTCGAATTCTTAGTGCCGGCGGCTTTGGCCATTTATGGCATAGCTCCTATTTTAGGAAACTCATATGCACTAGTCACTCATGCTATCCAATTTATTGTTATCATAGGTGTAGGAATAGTATCTATCATCTACTTCATATTAAAATCTAGAAAACTTAAAAAAGATGTGGCAAAGCATACTAACTGAAAAGATTTTTGACTCCAATGAAAAGCTCGCTAAACAAGTGATGAGCTGGCAAATCCATAATGAGAAAGTAGTTTTCACCAATGGATGTTTTGATATACTCCATCTCGGACATATAGATTATCTAGCCAAAGCCGCTGACTTGGGAGATAGGCTAATAATAGGAGTAAACACAGACAGCTCTGTAAGCTCTATTAAAGGTCCATCGAGACCTATTATAGATGAAGTAACTCGAGCCACTAAACTAGCCGCACTTCTTTTTGTAGATGCAGTTATTCTTTTTGGAGAAGATACTCCGCTTACTCTGATAGAGGCTGTGAAACCAGATGTGCTGGTAAAAGGTGGCGATTACACCATAGATACGATAGTGGGTGCAGATGCTGTATTAGCACGTGGCGGTAATGTAGATGTTATTCCTTTCTTGCCAGGACACAGCACCACGGCTATAATAGACAAAATAAAAGCAGAGTAACTCTACGTTCTCTTTCCACCTTTTAATTCTTCTTGAAGAGAATCTAACGCTTCCCATTGTGCCGTATTCGCTAAATTAGCCTGCTCAGCCCAAGTACTCGGATCATGTACTGCATAGTTAGGCCCTGCTGCTATTAGTATACCGCGTATACGATCTGCAGTAGATTCTATCAACTGCTCAAAAGTATGGATGCCATCCGCATTCAGCAATTCTTCTATTTTTGGACCTATACCCTCTATTTTTTTTAGGTTATCTTTTTGGTCAGATCCCGCCACGCTAGAAGATAATATATGAGTTGATTTGGTCTCTTCTATAGATTCTTTTTTTTGAGTACTAACAGAGCTAGACAATATATTGTACTTCTCCTGCAGTGATGAGAGGTCGTGTTCTGCTTTCATTCTATTGGCGAAACAGTCTGACAGCTTAGTATTAAGCCTATCTGCCTCTGCCTTATATTCTCTTATTTTCTTATTCAGCGTTTCTATGTCAGCCTCGCTTATTTCTGGCACCATCTTACTAGTGAGCATCTGGTTTTCTATTTCTAATGCACTTATTCTAGACTTCAACTTACTGCTCAGTAATAATCGAAACACATACCCTAAGACAAACGCTCCAAAAAGTATAGCAGCTATTTGCCATATATAAACACCCAACGTAGATGCTCCTGGACTTTCAAATATTTTTTCTGTCATTGCTTTACTTATTTAGTCGATTACTACTTCTATTCTTCGGTTTTGAGATCTCCCTTCCTCCGTACTATTATCAGCTACAGGCTCAGACTGACCTTTACTATTTGCATTAATATTCTCTGGTAGCATCCCTTTTTCTATTAGAGCCTCTCGTATGATGTTAGCCTTTTTAAGTGCTAATCGATAGTTTTCTCCTTCGTCTCCTATGTCATCCGTATGGCCAGTCAAGTCTATCCTTCTGTTATTTTCCTCTTTTGAAAGAAACTTGAGATAGTTGTTTAAGCTAATATTTAATCCTCCATCTAGACTATCAACATCGTATATCACTGCACCAAATTCAGTTTCTTCGTAAATTTCATTGCATACAAAAACACGAAAAGATACGCCATCAACTGTTAGGACATTGCTAAGTACATCAATCTGTTCAGCAGCTATGGTCACCCTTTCTTGTCCTACCTCTTCTAGCATGTTTTGTATAGCTATAGCTCTAGCGATACCCAGATTCTCAAAACTGGTGCTATTGATTTCGTCAGCTGAATATAGCCCTGTAATTTTGAGCTTATTAAAATCACCTACTCTAGATAGTAACCCTTGCTTGAATTCGACATATTTTTCTGAGATGATAGGCTTAGCATCATTCAAACCAAATAGTATTGCTGGTTTTGTTTCCACTAGACTCTTATCAATAGGGTACACTTTTTTCACCTCGGACACATAATACCAACCTGAGCCTAAAGACCAAAATAAAAAGAGTAGGATTACTAAGAAGGCTTTTGCATTCATTGGTCTTATGTACATTAAGTTAAAATAAATGGCGGAGAGAGAGGGATTCGAACCCTCGGTACACTTGTGATGTACACACGCTTTCCAAGCGTGCTCCTTAAGCCACTCGGACACCTCTCCTTCATAATATTATGCAAAGAAAACTATATTTTGAACAATTTCAATGCATTAGCTGTAGTAATAGCACTTATCTCTGCTGGAGTAGTGGAATATACTTCTGCCAGAGTAGAAATAATCTGTCTTAAGTAAGAGGATTCGTTCCTTTTCCCTCTATACGGCACAGGTGCTAGGTATGGTGCATCTGTCTCTACCATTATTCTATCTAGCGATATGTTTGCCAGCACTTCCCTTAGTTTTGTGTTTTTAAAGGTGACCACACCTCCTATTCCTAAGTAGAAGCCTAGCTCTTCTATTGCCCTTGCTTGATCCACATCTCCACCAAAACAATGAAAAACTCCTGTCAATACTCCTTTAACCTCCTCCTGGAGAATTTTTATAAGGATATCCGTACTATCTCTAGCGTGAATAGCTATAGGGAGCTTCCTATCTGTCGCCCATTGGCACTGTATCATAAATGCATCTTTCTGAATATCCAGCGTACTCTTATCCCAGTAAAGGTCTATCCCTATCTCTCCTACGGCTACATAGTCATTTCTATCTAACTCCTTCTCAATGATGGCCAGCTGGCTCTTATAATCAGTAGACACTGAACATGGATGTAAACCCATCATTGGTATACAATAATCTGGATATGAAGCCACCAACGCTTTCAGTGGACGTATACTATTCATATCTATATTCGGTAAAAGCACTCTGTCTACACCTTCTGACCTTGCACGCTCTATTACGTCAGCTATATCTTGATCAAATTCCTCAGCGTATAAGTGTGCGTGGGTGTCTATTATCATACTGCAATAATCGGATTAAAATCAAAAAGGCCCACTATCCGATGGATAGTGAGCCTTTGATGTTTGGTTACTGATCTAAATTACTTAGATACTGTAATTCTCTTAGTCGCATAGAAATCTCCATTTCTAACTTGTACAAAGTATACTCCGTCTGCTACTGCTGACATATCTACACTGTACTCGCCA
>Ga0306865_1000178_pt1 | contig 33696 bp, 22 predicted proteins | sample AntRauTorckE5431_FD_190441 | JGI IMG/M metagenome (GOLD analysis project Ga0306865, IMG submission 190441) | Saline lake microbial communities from Rauer Islands, Antarctica - Metagenome Torckler E5 #431 (v2) (version 2) | ecosystem: Environmental > Aquatic > Non-marine Saline and Alkaline >... | reverse complement strand
CTAAAAAAACGAAAACAGACCTATAAACTACTTTTATAGGCCTTTAAAGGTATAAAAATTCAGAATATAAACTTATCAAAGCGATGCTTTTGATAGAAATTCCACTCATTTTTTGAAAAAATACCATTATCAACAAAAAATAAACCTCCAGTTGACGAAAATTTAACATTAAAAAAAATCAAAATGTGATTTGGTTTTAATGCCATTTTTCAATTTTTTGACTGTTTTTAGTCTTCAAAACCTATAAAAAAAGACCTCAACAGTATATAGTTTGGTATTTTATACGAATCATAACGTTGAGGAAATAAAATTTTGTATGAAAAACTTGCGTGGCTTGAACTTATCACACATCTTTGCGTTATAATATCCAAAGTGTAAAAAAGACACTAAGAAAGATTTACATAAAAAGTGAATTTACAAATGTTGCTAAAAGGCAACGGTGATGAGCAAAGTAAAATAGCCAATTTTTGAGTAAACAATACTGTCTGCATCAGGGGAAAACTACACAAATGATGCACAGTGAGGTGAAATAATTAAGATAATTTCGTATTGATTTTTTATTGATTTTTTATTTCAAATTTTCCTAATGAAAAAACCTGCAGACCAAGCAGGTTAGTACTTTTTAATTACCAACCAAATTAGAGAATTAACTGTGGAGCTGTTTGTATGGCTTCGGGTTCAGTATATCTGTATGCGATTTTTTTGAAATCAGCATTACGGAAACTAAATTTCTATGGGTTGAATTAAAAAGATGATAGCTATCAATTACTTAAATTTCAAATTGGCATTACAAAAATAAAAGTCGTAACGACGGTTATGACGAATCAGAGTACAATTATTTAGTTAACAATTAGTCGTGTTTTACCAATCATCATAAGATGAACAGAGAACGATAATTATCTAACAATCAGTTATTAAAAATTAGATTTTATCCATAAAAACAGACTAACAAAATTCAAAAACGATGAATAGTTTTTTTAATTATCAGAGTTTGATGTATCAAGACATTTTTAAATTTTTAAATCATAAAACAGTAAAAATGAATTTTTTAAAATCTTTGAAAGGTATTTTATCTGTAATCGTATTGGTCAGTTTTGTGACCGTTGCAAATGCGATGGACGAAACAACGCCGAAAATAAATTTCGAGCGAGTTGCGAATGAAAAGATTAAGTTGAGCTTTGAAAATATGAGCGAGCAAGCTTCATTTTTGTCAATATTTAACGATAATCGTGAAATTGTTTATTACGAAGTCATCAAAAATTCAGACTATGCGAGAGTTTTTGACTTACATATTCTTGAAGATGGACAATATTTAATCGAAGTAGAATTTAATAACAAAACCGTCAAACAGAATGCAACAATTGATAACAATAATTTGACTTTAGGATTATTGGAAACGATTGAAAAACCTGTATTTAAGATTAAAGAAAATACGGTCAGCGTTCAAATGATTAATATCAATGAAACCGTAATAAACATAGAAATTACGGATGAAAATGGTAGTGTTTTTTATGAAAAAACAGAAACAGCCGTTGATAATTTCGGAAAATTATATATCCTGAATGAATTGGTGCGTGGTAATTATATCATTACGATAGCGGTTAACGATATTCTTTACAGTAAGTATATTACGGTAAGATAAATTCTCATAATTTGGTTTAGGTTCAGAAATTATCATCGGATTTTTGTGGCTATTTATTCGATACATAACAAAGAATCTTAAAACATCAAAAGCCTTTGCTCAAAAGTGAGTGAAGGCTTTTCTTTTTTAGAATTATACGAATTAAAAAAAACGTATTTTCTGTATGGCAATTTTTCCTGATTATGACTGTATCTTTCATATCAAAATATTTCAATCCTCAACTCGCTTATCCAAAGTGATAAACCACCATTTCCTCCACAGGATTATCCACAACTCGACCGAATTTCAAATTATTTTCAATTAAAACTTCCTTTAGAACTGCTTGAAAATGTACGGCGATTGAACCCAAGAAATTGATGGGTAAATCTTCAATATTTTCATACTTTAGAACCATGGCATCTAAAAAATCTTGAAATGATGATTTCACCATTTGCCAAATAAAAGGATGTTCCAAATGCTGACTCAAAAACTTCGTATAATTTGCCAAATAAGTATTCGGCATCGGTTTTTTATAGACATTTAATAACATATCATCCCGAGTAAGTTGGTATTGTTTCGTGAATGCGTCCTCCAAATCTGTTGGTAACTCTCGATAAAAGTAGGCACGAATGAGCTTTTTGCCCAAGTATCCACCGCTGCCTTCATCGCCCAACATAAAACCAACCGATGGAATATTATCTTTAATAAATTCACCATCGAATAAGCAAGAATTCGCACCAGTTCCCAAAATACAGGCAACGCCTGCCGAGTGTCCGCACAATGCCCTTGCCGCTCCCAGCAAGTCATGATTGACTTCAACCGCTGCTTTTTCAAACACATTTTCTAATGCCAATTGAATAATACCGACGGTTCGAGGAGTGGAACAGCCAGTCCCGTAGAAATGAATTTTGGTGACTTCATCAGAATGAATCGTTAGTTGTGGAATCAAGACCGCCATCAAATCTGCAATCATTTCAGAGGTTGAAATATATTGCGGACTATATCCAATGGTTTCAAATTTCAAAATTGTATTTTTGCTTTTTATAAGCCGCCAAGCCGTTTTTGTCGAGCCGCTATCTGCAATTAAGTGCATTTTATGTAATTTTGACTTTTCGTAAATAATTAAAACAAGTATTGAAAACAGTTCTATTTCAACGTTGTTACAAAGAAACAAAAAATATTGATTAGGTATTAAAATACCTAAATACAGTTATACCAAAAATTATCAAAATTTAATATATGAATGATTATCAAAAGCCAGATCCGTTGAAAAGACTGAATATCTGGTTGCCGTTATTGTTGTCGTTTATTTTAGTAATTGGAATGTTACTGGGTTTCAAATTAAACTCTGGAAACGTAGCAACCGATGAGAATTATCACAATAATCCAAGTTCGATTGAAGAATTAATCCGATTGATTGAATCGAAATATGTAGATGATGTGAACCGTGACGAATTGGTAGAAACGGCTATTAACAACATCTTGAAGGAACTCGACCCACATTCAAGTTATATTCCTGCATCTCGTTTGCAATCGGTCAATGAGGAATTGAGCGGAAAATTTGAAGGCGTTGGGATTCAGTTTACATTATTAAATGATACGATTTTTGTGGTTACACCGATTTCTGGTGGCCCTGCTGACCAGTTGGGTGTTTTGGCTGGAGATAAAATTGTTCAAATTGAGGATTCGATTGTGGCTGGAATTGGCTTGACGACAGATGATGTGATCGATAAATTAAAGGGCAAAAAAGGCTCGAAAGTCAAAATCGGCGTGCAACGTGGCAAAAGCAAAAAGGTGATTAGCTACACGATTACTCGTGATGTGATTCCACTTTATAGCGTTGATGCGGCTTATATGATTGATGATCAAACTGGCTACGTCAAAGTCAACCGTTTCAGCGGTACGACGTATCAGGAATATATGGCAGCCATTGAGCGAATGGTTGGCGAAGGTTTGCAAAATGTCATTGTTGATTTGCGAGGAAACCCGGGCGGTTACTTGACTGCGGCGACCAAAATGTTAGACCAAATGTTTGAGGAACGCAAATTATTGGTTTATACAAAAGGTCGGACGTATTCCCAAAACGATTATAAATCAACGGGCCGCCAATTATTTCCAATTAATAAAATTGTCGTACTAATTGATGAAGGTTCGGCTTCGGCAAGTGAGATTTTGGCAGGTGCAATTCAAGATCATGACCGAGGAGTTATTATTGGCAGACGGTCATTTGGTAAGGGTTTGGTGCAAGAGCAATATGATTTGAGTGACGGTTCAGCGTTGCGTTTAACGGTAGCGAGATATTATACGCCTTCGGGTCGCTGCATCCAAAAATCGTATGAAGATATGGACGCTTATGGCGAAGAATCGTATAATCGTTTCAAAAAAGGCGAGTTGATGAGTCAAGATAGCATTCATTTGGGCGACACGACAAAATATTATACTTCCAAGAATCGTATAGTTTATGGTGGCGGCGGTATTATGCCTGACGTGTTTATTCCGATTGATACGACTTTGTTTACCAATATTTTTTATGCAACAGCTTTGCAATACGTTCCTCGTTTTGTCTATTCAAGATATGAGGGTTACAAAACGCAATTAAAGGGTTATAAAACGGTGCAAGTCTTTAATAATCAATTTAATATAACCGATGCAATTATGACCGAATTCGTCAATTTTGTTAAATCTGAAGAAAAATTATCAACAATAAATACTGTAGAATTGGCGAAAGCCAAAGAAAATTTACGCCTACGAATCAAAGCTTACTTTGCTCGTCAAGCGTTTCAGGATAGTGGATATTTTTATGTTATGAATCAAAATGACCCGATGTTGAAAGCTGCTTTGAAAAGTGTTAAAGAGTAATAAATGTAGAGCAAGGAGTTTTGAATATTGAATATTGACATAAAAAGACACGAAGTGTTTAGACATTGTACACCTTCTGTATTCAAAGTTCCTTGTTCAATATTCGGTATTCAACAGTTTTTTTATAACGAACTTCTAATTTTTTATGATGACGATAGATGAAACGTTAATCTTGCGACTTGAAAAGTTATCTCGGTTGCAGCTTTCGGTTGCGGAACGGGAAAACATTACCAAAGATTTGAATAATATTTTGGGAATGATTGCGACTTTGGAGGATTTAGATACGGAAGGGGTCGAACCTTTGCGGCATTTGATGGAAAATAATCCGAAAGCATGGCGAGAAGATGTCGTCAAGCAGCCGATTACGAAAACCGAAGCCCTAAAAAATGCACCAAATCACGATGATGACTATTTCAAAGTTTTGAAAGTTATTGACAAATAGCTTCATTGTTCGATTGTCAGGTAGGGCGGCGGGAATATTCCTCCTTCTCAGAACTTAATAATGAAACAATGTAGCAATGAAACCATGAAACCATGGAACCTATAATTGACATTAAAAACCTTCGTAAAACCTATTACATGGGTACGCAAACGGTACACGCTTTGAAAGAGGTATCGTTATTAATTAATAAAAACGAATATGTGGCTTTGATGGGCCCGTCGGGTTCTGGCAAATCGACTTTGATGAATCTTTTAGGCTGTTTGGATACGCCGACTGAGGGACAATACATTTTGAATAATCAAGATGTGAGTATTTTGACCGATGCAGAATTGGCAATGATTCGAAATAAAGAAATCGGTTTTGTCTTCCAAACTTTCAATCTTTTACCTCGATTATCTGCTTTAGAAAATGTGGCGTTGCCGCTGGTTTATGCTGGTGTGAGCAAGGCAGACCGTTTGGCGAAAGCTCGTCAAGTATTGGAATCAGTGGGTTTGGGTGATAGAATGAATCACAGGCCGAATGAGCTTTCGGGTGGTCAGCGCCAACGTGTAGCCGTTGCGAGAGCATTGGTTAACGACCCTGCGATTATCCTTGCAGATGAGCCAACTGGTAATTTGGATACAAAAACGTCTATCGAAATCATGGCGTTATTTGAAAAAATTCACGATTCAGGTAATACGGTTATTTTGGTAACACACGAACCTGATATTGCAAAACACGCGCATCGTGTCGTGCGTTTGCGAGATGGTTTGGTGGAAACCGATACGTATAACGAAAAAATAATGACAACCGGAGAAAGGTAAATTCATTGCTTCATTGTTGAACGAAAAGACCTTGCGGGTTTTAAAAACCCGCACATTAACAATGAGCAACGAAGCAATAAAACAATGAAATAGCAATGAAAATATATACAAAAACAGGCGATAAAGGTCAAACTTCGCTTTTTGGCGGGGCGAGATTGCCGAAAAATCATATCCGAATCGAAGCGTATGGAACGGTGGACGAACTCAATTCTTATATTGGTTTGGTGCGCGACGCAGCGGATAACGAGGATGTAAGAAATACCTTGAAGGAAGTACAAGACAGGTTATTTACCATCGGCTCAAACTTGGCGTCTGACCCGTCCAAAGAAATGATTACGCCAGATGTTTTTCAAGCGGATATTGAATTTCTGGAAACAGAAATCGATACAATGACGGCAGTTTTGGAGCCGTTGAGAAGTTTTATTTTGCCAGGCGGACATACGACGGTTTCGTTTTGTCATATCGCCAGATGTGTTTGTCGGAGAACGGAGCGTTTGGTCGTAGCTTTGGCGGGAAATGAAAAAGTAGATTTGATTATTATTCAATATTTGAATCGTTTATCTGATTATTTATTTACACTCGGACGTTTGTTAGCAAAGGATTTGGGTGTGGAAGAAGTGAAGTGGGAAGCGAGGAAGTAAAATATTTTCGATAGGATTTATAGGACGAAACAGGGTTTTTCTTTTGTACAGAAATCCTATAAATCTTGTAAATCCTGTCAAAAAGCCTTTTCAGTCAAAACCTGTGAAATGTAATAATCGTGTTGCCAACGTTGTATTTAAAAAAACGAAACAGCGATTATTAGTGAGCGTCACCGCCAATATCCTTTTAATTTTGATTTCGCTACCAGATAATCCATTTATATATTCACTCAAAAAACCTCAATCTTGAATTATCCATTTATAATTGCAATTATGAATTAGTCGCAGCATTTTGATATATTTACCAATTAGAAAACCTCAACCTCTACCCTATCATCCCTATATTGTTCCCTTAGAAGTTCTATTTATACTGTCCAAAAAAAAAAATTTGTCTTTTTAAAAATCTCTTTAAACTACATATTTACGCTCGAAAAGATGGTCTTTTGATTTGTCTTTACGATATTTAGAATTTTACTTTAATTCAATTTCGATTAAAATAAATTGGGTAATAGAAATAATATAAAATCATATTGCTAAGTAATTAAAAATCAAAATTTTATATATTTCATTAAATCCCTTAAATATATTTGACATGATATGTTCAGTCAAGAATATTAATAGAAAATTGATTCCCAAAAGTAATATACAATTCATATTATGAAAAACTATATATTACAAATCAAAACTATATCAAAACGACATCCGTAAATTTCATCTAAAAATTGTTTAGCAATGAAAATACAATATTTACTACTTTTTATTTTTTGCTTTTCTATCAATTTATCTGCTCAAAAAGTATTAGTTGCCGATGACGAAACTTATAGTTCGTTGAGTAACAATGCTTTATTCGAGATTGCTTCTACCAATAATAATAAGGGAATTTTGATTCCGAGAATGACTTCTTCACAGCGAAATGGGATTAATCCCAATCAAATTAATGATGTTGGTTTGTTGGTTTATGACAAGACAACGCAAAGTTTTTGGTATTGGAACGGAACGATATGGAAAGAAGTCGGGGCGAATGGAAATGCCAGCGGAATTGCGTTAATTGATGGCGATGGCGATACTCGAATTGAGGTTGAAAAAAACCCAGACGAGGATATTATCCGCTTTGAAGTCGATACTTTTTCGATTGCAACTTTGGATACCAATGGTTTGAATATCAGCGGAAGTTTGTCACTAATGCACGGTGTTTTGGTGAATGAAATCACGAATAACGCAGCAATTCCGTTGAGCGATACAACTTTGGTGACGGCTAAGGCGATTCGACAATTCACGGATAATCGGACCTATATCTCGGTTAAAGAATATGGTGTCGTTGGCGATGGTGTGACCGATGACTCTGACTCTATGATGGTAGCGATTATGAGCAATCCGAACGGGACTTTATTTGTTCCTGATGGTGTTTATTTGGCGAGTTTTTCGATTGATACGATAATCACATTGATTAGTTATTCGGGTAATGTGATTTTCAAAAGTGAGACTGCAGGTTCGGCCGTTTTGATGGTCAATGCAAGTACTAATTTATATAATTTGACGTTTCACCACACCGATTCTACGACTGATGGTTCGGACGGACTCTGGAATAATGACCATGATATAACGGCTCATAATTGTACCTTTATTGGGCATGAATTGAATGCCAGCGGCAATACTTCTCACTCGAATTTTTATAATTGCACGTTCACGACACGAGATGCAGGTATGACGAACCCACCGAGTTTTGGGACGATTGCTTGGAGTCCAAATACGACTTTCAACCATTGCTTGTTTAATGGAACATTCGGTGCAGATGCACAAGATAGCAAGTTTTACACCTGTACTTTTGATGGAAAATGGGGCGTTCACATGCCAGAAGGTGCGGTTAATAATTCCGGGAATCCATCGGGTTTTGAAGGTAATGCGGAGTTTCATCATTGTACGATTAAAGGAAGTGATTTTTACGGTATTGGTATCGGAAATGATGCACATCCCAAGCTATATCATTGTACGGTGATTGGTCATACTTCCGCAGCTTATGCCAGAACACAATCGACTTACGAGGCCTACAATTCCTATTTTGAATCAACACTTTTGACGGCTGGTGGTTCGGCTTTGGTGATGAGTAAAAGGCTGACGGCTACGCATATTTCGCAAGGTTTGGAGGCTTCGGGTGATTCTTATTTTTCAAATTGCACCTTCGCAGGTGGGCAGTATCATCTGAATATTCCTGACTTGGATACGGTTGGACAGGTTAATATGAGTAATTCTTCCTTTGATATGAATAAAATCTACGTTGATATGCAGGTTTCGGGCAACGGCGATAAGGATAAATATTTGACAGAAACGACCAACTTTGAAGTACCTTACCAAAATATGACGTTGACTTCTGGCGAGATTTTAAAGCCCAAATATTCTGCTGCACATATTACTTATTTAGATGTTGCAGGAAATGGCGGTGCAGTCAATAACATTAGAATCAATAAACTTTTTGGTAATAATAAAGAATATCCGTTGGGCTATCGCTTGATTATTCGATGCGGACATTTGACGAATACAATTACTTTAAAACATGGTTATAATGCTCTAATTGGAACGGGTTTATATACTTCTGCTGAAAAAGATTTGACGATTCATCAAGGTGAAATCGTGGTGATGGAATACATCAATAATGCGTGGTGGCAAACTTCAAACTTGGGTGCTTTAAAAGCCATGAGCGGTGTCGCCATTAATGAATTTTCGACGGACGGAACGTTGGGCGGCAATAGCGATTTGGCTGTTCCCACGGAAAAAGCAGTTAAGACTTACATCGATAATTTTCAAAAAATTGAATCCAATTTAAACATTACCGCCAACGGTAATTTAACTTTTAATTTGCCCGCCGGGTACAAAATTACGTCTATCGTTGCGGAAGAAATAAATGGTATTTCGGCTGGTAATATTCAATTCGGCACAACGGCAAACGGCAGCGAAATCACAGCAGCGGTCGCTATTTCAGGCAACGATTTAGTTGATTTTTCAATTATAAAAGGTCTTTTTAGTTTGTCTAATGCAAATACGATTTTTATTAGTAGTAATAATTGGGGAAGTGGGAAAGTTGATGTTTTTGTAAAAATAGAAAAGGTGAAATAGTAATTCCTTCTTGGACTTTAGAAACCGAAAAAAATGAAAAAAATATATACTTTTTACCTCTTCCTTTTGTCAATGACCGTTTTGAATGCGCAGCAAGTACAGATGCAAATTGACGGGGTAACAATAACCATTTCAGATACGACAAAAGTCAAAATTGATGGAAATTTTAGAATGTTTACGACCGCTCAAATTGACAATGACGGCTTGATTGAAATTGGCGGTTATTTTATTAATAGCGGTACTTCGGACGGTTTTATTAATCGAAATAATAAGGGTGAATTATTGTTAAAAAGAACGGCTACGCCAACTTTTATTTCGGGAAATGTGCCGCTTTATTTTGAAAAATTGACGTTGGATAATCCACAAGGAATTGATTATAGCAATGATATTTTTATTGAAAATGAATTAGAATTTATTAATGGAAAATTATATTCGCCAAATGATTTTGTCATCATATTAAATGATAACGGTAACACTATTATTGGGGCGAATAATAGCAATTATATTACTGGTAAAATGCGGCAATATGTTATTAATAGTCAATCTTACGATTTTCCGATTGGTTCACAAAGCGATTACAAACCTGCAACTTTAAACATCCAAAATATAGGAACGAGTAACTTTATCGAAGCAGAATTTATACCTGAAACGGTGACTCCAACTAACCTCATTTTGGATAGTACAAATATCACAACTTTTTTAAATTCGGGTTTTTGGCGGTTTGACAATCCGACGGCAAATGATGTTCTTTTTGATCTTACTGCGACTTCAAACGGACATATAAACGGTGGCAATACGGCTGCCGAACATGCACTTTTTAGACGGACAAATGGCACTTGGGAAAATGCAGGAACGCACAATAATGCCACGCAATCTGGTAATTTGAATAATGCAATTACGGCAAAAAAAACTGATGTCCAAGGTTCGGGCGATTTTATCATCGGGCGAGGCGAATATACGATTGCAACAAATCCTGTCTTACACGGTAATTTTAAATTTATCAACGCTTTTCAGTTTAGTTCTGATTTGGATATTGAGTTTATTGGTCTTGAAAATATGGATTATCAAGTGCATTTGATTGATCTAAACGGAAGGATTATTGAAACCCAAAAAGTGGCTAATTTTTCAACTTCAAAACACATCAATTTCGATGTTGCGAATTTGAGCACCAATATTTATATCATCGCTATTTCGACCGTTGATTTTCTGTTTACGAAACAGATTTTTATTGATTAAGGCTTGATTTTTTAGGTTTTAAGGGGGCTTTGCCATGCTGAATTATGGGAGTGGTAAAGATTATATTTTGATTCGTCACCCCTTCAACAGAAACACCTCTCAACTGAGCTAATTTTCCCAAAGCGATTAATCGTTTTCCGTTTAAGTATTCTAATTTTTCGCTTAATTCGAGATAGGCTTCATTTTCGGAAAGCGTTAAAATACCAGCTTCACTTTTTTGAGCAAATGCTTGTAACAATTCTCGTTCTTCTTTAGATAAACCAACATTGATTTGTTCCAAAAGGGTCGTTTCTTCTTCGCTCAAACTATCGGCTAAACGCTTCGCTCGTATTTGCAAAACACTTTTAACAAACGCTTCTAAATCATTTGGTTCTAATTGTTTGACACCTTTTAATAAGTCGGTTATAGATAAATTGATGGATATTGTTGTCATAAAATATTTTTTTTGTTTTAACAAATACAACGATTTTTAATCAAAGGTTTTCAAAAAATTCTCGTCATAAACAATCCAAAACCTCTACTTTCTAAATCGAAAATTACCAAAATCATCGTAATAATAGAAATCAACACAATTGCCAACAATAAAAAAAGGTGACATCTTTTGCAAGATGCCACCTTTCAGTATTTTATATTAAACTTGATTTAAAAATCAAAATCAATTCTTAGAAATTAACTCTTAAAGTAGTATTCCAAGTACGACCTGTACTGAAAAAACCTCTATTGTTATACAATTCGTTAACGTTAGGAGTTGTTGCATCATCCGAAATGTTCGTATCTAACTCAGCGATGTAAGTTAAGTTTAATGCATTATTTACATTGACGCCTAAAGATAAATCTAAACCTGAAACAGTGAAATCATAGAATACACCTGCATCTACGACACCGTAAGATGGTAACTGAGCAATAACGCCACCTTCTTCAGTAAATTGAGAATCATCTACATCATAATCAGCAAATAATCTTCCTGCATAATAGTAACTTGCATAAAGTTTCAATCCTTGAATAGGCTTGTAGTTCGCTGCAACACGGAAAGTTGTTTGAGCTGCATCTCCAACTTCTAAACCATTCGCAAAAATAGTCAATTCACCTTCTGGCTGTTGTGTATCTAAGTTTGTACCTGTTGCTGTGAAATCTTTCACGTATTTCCAATCGTTCAAAGATAACATTACATCAAATGATATTTTACGAGAAGGGGTAATTGTACCTTCAATCTCAATACCTTGGTGTAATTGCTCAACTCCCGTAAATAAGTAAGCAACATCTTCGCCGTTTACATTTTGGATTGTACGATTGAATTGACGATTCCCCCAGTTTGTGCGGTATAAATTTACATTTGCACGAATAATTTTAGAGCGGTAACCATAACCTAACTCTACCGTACTAATTGTTTGATTTTCAATATCAGGATTGATATCATTCACAAAATTGATAAATACATTATCAAAAATTGGTTGACGAGAAGTAACACCTGCATTGAAAAATACATTATGATTGTCATCAATATTGTAATTCGCACCTGCTTTAATCACACCACCTAAAAAGTTCTGCCAATCACTCGCTTGACCTGGGTTTTCAGTTAACCACTCATCTTTAGTCATTGTGCTGATCGTATCAGAAATAGCCTGACGAGTATCTTCTTCCAAATAGTTGAAATAATCAACACGTTTGAAACCTTGGTTTGAACCATTCAATGTAGCAAATACCGATAATTTATCTGTAGAATACTCCATTTGACCAAATAAACCAACCCAAGATACTAAACCATCATTCCAATAGTTGATAACATTCGTACCATCTTTATAAGAATCATCGTTAAAATTTCCGAAATCAGCAGGAGAAGCTTCTGTGATATAATTATTTGAATTATTACCATTCGCACGAGAAAGGTAAGCATCGTTTCCTAATAAGTTCTCTACTCTACGGTAGTGAATACCTTTATAAGCACGACCATCAATACCAGCTGTTAAAATGATTTTATCATTTACTTCGTGTGTCAAAGTCGATAATACACCGTACCAGTTATGAGAGTTCATAGATGCACGACGGATAAATCCGTTGCTACTACTTGTAGATGTGAATTGTGTTCCATCACCGAAGTCTGCATCTGGGTTTTTTACACCGAAAGCTGCTGTATCAGAAATTAATGTTTGCCCTTGATTGTAAGCAACGATTGAAGCCCATTGTACTTGATTATCTTCATCACGTAATCTTGTATCATTATCACGGTATCTGTCATCATTACTCATACGACCACGAGGACCTGTTCCACCACCACGACCGAAAGAGGCGTAAGCTGATGTTTTCAAACTTGTCTTATCTGAAATCGTCCAATAATGATTAACGAAAAACTTAGGCTTGTGATAGAAGTTTTTTCTCCATGAGAATTCTTCGCCATTTAATTCGCCAGCTAAGTGATTGAAACGAATACTGTTGTCATAACCGTATCCAGCTCCATCATTGCTAACAGAATCATCAGGATTAACAAAAGTACGTAACGTAACGCCGTCAAAAGCACCAACAGTTCTCTGATTATGCCATTGCGGTGCACCTAAACCAGTTAAAACAATGGTGTGTTTTTTGTTAAACGTTTTTGAAACTGCTCCGAAGTAAGAATACGCACGGAATTGTGTACCGTCAACATAACCGTCTCCACGAGTATGAGAACCTTGAAACGTCACCGCCCAGCCGTTATCCATTAGACCTGTAGAAAGGTTTAATCCATATTTTTGGTAACCATCATTACCGGCTGATAAGGAAACTTGTCCACCTGCTTCTCTTTCCGCAGGATTTGTGATAATGTTGATAGAACCACCAACGGAAGGAACTGCTAATTTTGAAGCTCCTAATCCACGCTGAATTTGTACACTACTTGCAATATCTGTAAGACCAGCCCAGTTTGACCAGTAAACAGCACCGTTTTCCATATCATTAACAGGAATTCCGTTAATCATAACTGCCGTGTTTGTTTGGTCGAATCCACGTACATTAATACGAGAATCACCGAATCCACCACCAGATTTAGTAACATAAACAGAAGGTGTAGAACGCAATATTTCAGGAAATTCTTGATTTCCTACTAATTGCTGAATCTGCTCCGCTTTGATGGTAGAAACAGCTACAGGCGTTTTACGATCAACTGCGATAGATGCGACTATATTCACTTGTTCCAAACCAATAGCAGAAGACCCAACTGCGATAGTTCCTACGCTCGTAGAACCGCCGTCTTTAACTTCAACAGTTTGTTTCGTCGTTGCATAGCCGACGTAAGTAATCACAATGGTTTGAGAACCAACAGAAACGTCTGAAATAGTAAAATTACCATTGTAATCAGACAATGTTCCTTTTGTAGTCCCATCCACTACAACACTTGCGGAAATTAGTCCCTCGCCGCTATCGGCATCTACTAATTTACCTGTAATTGTACCTTGTGCGAAGGTAGCAGCACTAATGAATAATGCGAACACGAAAGTCAAAATTTGTTTCATATAACTAATGTTTTGGTTTAGTTTTCGGCAAAGTTAGAATTCGATATTGACAAAAAAAAATGCGTTTTGTCAAACGGTCAAAAAGTTCACATTGAATTAACAATCAATAATTTACATAAAATTTCATATCTGTCTTTAATACCTTACTATTATTGGATATTGGGTTATTTTTCAAAAATATATTGGTTATTCGTTCAAAATATTGGGCATTTAATTTATTCAAAATATTTATAAATTTATTGTTAGAAACAAAAAGGCTTCTCTCAAAAATTTGAAAGAAGCCTTTACATATAATGTATGACAAGAGTATTATTTTATACCGCACTTAAAAAGGTGGAACAATTGAAGAATTGCCTTCAAAATCTGCCATTCGTGTATTTTTATTATCTTCCATTTCAATCCAATCATTATATAATCTTACGATTTTCCAAAGGTGACGAAATCTATTATTTACCGTGCCGACACTTTGTGCTAATTTCTCATTATCTGCAAAATAAGCTCCAGCCGATTGCTCGAAATTATCTTCACTAATTTCTATCAATTCATTCGTGCCTTGACGCTCCATATAAAAAAAGCGAGTATAAGGACTATCAATATTTCCTGGCGTTTCCACATAATAATCATATAAAGTCACTTCCCCTTGTTCCATTACTTCCATAAATACCTCTTTAGAAGCGTAAAATTTAGGCGCATAAGAAATTGCCGTTTTCGATTTGTAATGTCTCCAGATACGAGTCACTTGCCCAAATTCATTCTCTCCCAAAAACTCATATCCGTAACCAATCAAATCAGTCGATTTATAAACAGTCTTTGTTTGCCGTTCAATAAACGTAATTTTCATTTCATCGACCGTTACATTTCGAGTTTTGATTTCTCCATCTATGCGTTCTCCACCTTTATTAATAATATAACCTTTAAAAATCGTTTCTTTTGCAGAACAATTGATTACCATAAACAAACCGAATAATAATATAGAAAATGTTTTCATATCTATTGTTTTAATTTTTTTGTGGTGTAATTCGTATTAATTATACCTTATATAGTCCCAATGTAATACCATAAGAAAAGGTGATTTATTTATTAATAAGAAAATCGTGACAGCCTGAGCACATTATAAATGTTGTTTATTTATTAATAAATAAATATTTAAAAACTTGACAGTCAAAATTTTAACTCAAATAATTTTGATTAAAAAAGTTCAACTTTTTAATATAAAGTTACACCTGTGATATTTTTTAAATTAATATAATTTGAAAACTATAATTTTTTGATAAATCCTGTGAGAAAACGAAAACATGAGCTGTCTATGATTTTCGTTTTCTCACAGGATTTATCAAAGAACCTCATTTTTTAATTTTCAATTCTCCATTCCTTTGTACCTTTGCGTAACTTTTTTAAAAATGAACGATAAATCATTTATTATTTATCATTCATAACTCATCATCAAAAAGAAAATGGTCAAAATAGCAGATATAGAATTAGGAGAATTTCCATTGTTATTAGCACCGATGGAAGACGTGAGCGATCCACCTTTTCGGGCATTGTGCAAGGCGGAAGGAGCGGATATGTTATACACCGAATTTATTTCGGTCGAAGGTTTGATTCGTGATGCGTCCAAGAGTTTGCAAAAATTAGATATTTACGATTATGAACGCCCGATTGGCATTCAGATTTTTGGAGCAGATTTGGATTCGATGCAGCGTGCCGCAGCAATTGTGGAAGAAGCCAAACCACAAGTTTTGGATATTAACTTTGGTTGCCCAGTCAAAAAAGTCGTTTGTAAAATGGCTGGAGCAGGTATTTTACAAGATATTCCGAGAATGGTCGCTTTGACAAAAGCGATTGTAGATTCAACAAACTTGCCAGTGACGGTCAAAACTCGCCTGGGTTGGGATGATAATTCTATCTTCATCGAAGAAGTTGCCGAACGCCTACAAGATGTTGGTATCAAAGCCTTATCGATTCATGGGCGAACTCGAAAACAAATGTATAAAGGTGAAGCCGATTGGACGAAAATTGGTAAAATCAAAGATAATCCTCGCATTCACATTCCAATTTTTGGCAATGGCGATATTAATTCTCCACAAAAAGCATTGGAATATAAAAACCGCTACGGCGTGGACGGCATTATGATTGGTCGGGCAAGTATCGGCAATCCGTGGATTTTTAGAGAAATAAAACACTATCTAAAAACGGGTGAACTCCTGCCCTCGCCTACACTTCACGAGCGTGTCGAAGCTGCACGTCAGCACTTGCGGCACTCCATCGAATGGAAAGGCGAACGCACAGGAATCGTTGAAATGCGTCGGCATTATACCAACTATTTCAGAGGTTTGCGAGATATAAAACACTACCGAAGTAAATTAGTGACGAGTATGGAAGTCGATTATATTTTATCCGTTTTAGATGAAATTGAAGACGTTTATAGCCAAGTAGAAATGTTTGTGTAAGACTGTTTGGGTTTTTAATTTGAACCTCAAGTACAAATAAAAAGCGCATTGCTGATTTTTATACTTCGTTCTATTTTTTTTGACTTTTGCTCCCGAGAATTCATAATAGTTCTCGGTTTAAAATAATTCGTAATGTGTTCAGCTTTGAATAACTGTTTTTCATCCTAATTTACAAGGTAAATCAGGTAAACATTCGACGGGCGATTTAAAATCGCCTGTCGAATATCGTTATCAAAGAACTAAAAAATGTACACGTCCATAGATTTATTTCTTGCGGAATTATTGAGCGTACTCACCGCTTTTGTGATGAATCAATTATTGGCAAACAAAAATAAAAACGGTTGGCTGTTTTATGTTTTGTCGTCCGTGACGTTGATTTATGTTTTAATTTTTAAAGATTCATGGATGTCCGTCACGAATCAAACGATGATGGTGGTCTTAGGAATCAAGAATTTCGTCTTATTTCACACACCCGAACACAAATGGCATCGACAATTCGATAGATTGGCAATTGTCGTTTTTTTCGGTAGTCTTTTCTTTTTAAGAGGTTTCGATGGCAAATCATTGAGTGAGCTTGTGCTTTGGATGGCAATTCTTGGCAAAACCATTTTCTTAGGCAAAAACAACATCAAAGGTTGGCATTTCCAAATTTTGCAACAACTCCTTAGTATCATATTCGGTTGGTATCGAGGGATTTATATTTATATTATCAAAAGTATCATTTTTACGTTTCAAGGGATTTATGGATTGTGGAAATGGCGAAAAATGGAAGAATGATGGGATAAAGCTAAACAGACTGAAACTCGCTGCGCTCAGACGCCAGTCTGTTCTTAAAGCTTTTTCAATACTTCCAACCTAAAATCAAAATGCCAACCCAAAATTACAATCGTATTTTGGTACGTTTACCCTTAAGCAAAACAGACAAAACGAGAAACCAAAGGATTAACACAGTTGATTCAAGATGCTCAATCTGTCATGAGAATTCCTAATAATTATCCACCTGACGAAATGATTTATACAATTGATAGTTTGTATGAAAGAGGGAACAGGTGACTTGAAGTCACTCATTCCCTTTCATACCGATTATCAAAAAGCCAAAATTAATACTTCATCATAAATTCATTCAAATTTATTTCCGTCGGTAAATCCATTTTTTTGCGTAGGCGATAGCGGCTGATTTCAACGCCTCGTACTGAAATATTGAGTAATGGAGCGATTTCTTTTGTCGAAAGATTCATTTTTAAATACGTACACAGCCGTTGGTCTTTGGGTGTCAATTGCGGATAAGCATCTCGTAATCGTTTCAAAAAGTCTTCGTGAACTTGGTCAAAATATTGAGAAAATTGTTCCCAATCTTCATCTAATTGAGCATTTTCGTTCAATAATTTAATCGTTTTACGGATATTTGATTTGACTTTCGGCTCATTACTTTCATTCAATATTTTATCTAATTCTTCTTTTAATTTATTCAGAAATTCACCTTTTTGAACCAAATTCATAGTTGTTGTAGCGAGTTCTTGATTTTTAAATTGGATTTCAGCTTTTAGTTTTTCTTGTTGTAATTTTGAAATTGCGGCTTCATTTTGGGTAACGATTTTATGATGTTCTGCGGCTTTTTCTTGTAAGGTTTTTTCCTGTTCTTCTTGTAAAATGGCTTTTTCTTGCTTGTATTTTTGGCGAGGAATAAATATTAAACCAAACAGAATTCCTAAAATAATAAAAGTATAAAAAATCCGTGCCGTTGTCGATGCGTACCATGGCGAAGCAATTTCAAATTCAAAGGTTTTAACTTCCGTAATTTGACCGTTTGCGTTTCTTGCTCGAACCTTAAAAGTGTATTTACCGACAGGTAAATTAGTATATTCTTTTAAAGTTTTGTTTGTCCAATTCGACCAATCGTCGTCCAAACCTTCTAATAAATATTGAAATTCGGTTTTATAAAAATCACTAAAATCAGAAGCGGCGTAGGTAAATATAAAAGAGTTTTCAAAATATTTGAATAGTGGCTTTTTCCAGTTTTTGGACTGCCATCCACCAAAAACAGTTGTAGAATCTCCCAGTTTAATCTGCTGCAAATGTACATGGAATACCGTATCTATTGCACCATATTTTTTTGGATTAAAATGAATAAAACCACGTTCTAATGGAAAAAAAACATTTTCATCGTCGTAAGGATAAATATGTTCAAAACCTGCAACTAAACGATTTTTTAATTGTGGAAAAAGTTGTTTTTCTAATCGCTTTTCAACCCCAAAATCTTTAACCCAAAAGACCCCAACTTCATCATCATTTACAAACCAAATATTCCCTTTTTTATCTTCCATTAATCGTTGAACCCGACTGGTCGAGTCAATCATTTCAGACCACCTTTCAGATAATTCGAAGCCATCTTTTTCAGGTTTATATTCATAAATCCCTCGTTCCGCTGCAAAAACAAGCCCATCACCAATTTTAAAAACGTGGATATATAAATCAGACGGAAAGCCATTTTTTGAATTGTATAATTTAATAGACTTCACCTTTTTATTTTCAATATCTAAAGCGATTCTATAAACCCCCCGATATGGATGGGCAACCCAAACATTTCCTTGATTATCTTGTGCCATGATACGACAAGATTCATCAATCATATTTTCGATTTTGTGCTGAAATTGCCAATGTTCATTTTGAAAATCATATAAATTCAAACCGTTATAATTCCCTTCAAGTATCTGGTTTTCAAAATTCTGCAATGGTATAGACGTCCAACTGCCCGGTAAATTCGACAACTGAATCGCCTGATAATCTTCAATCCGAAAGGTTCCTTCATGATGCCCCAAAAGCAACTCGTTTTGATGTATATTCAAACTCCAAACCTGCCCTTTCGTATTTTCAACCAATTGAAAAGGTTGGGTTTCAAATGGATTATAATAGGTTTGCCAATCCGTAGCATACAAGCCATTTGACGTTCCGAAGTAGATTTTATCTTGATGAATTTTAGCACAATAACCAATTCCTCGCAAATCGCCGTCTGGTTGGATTATCGAAAAAGGAGAACTAATTTCAACATAGTCAATACCATTACTCAAAGCCAACCACAAATTTCCTGCACCATCTTTAAACAGATCCAAAATATCATTACTCTGCAAACCTTGATTAATATCAATGTGCTGCAGGACTTTTCCTGATATATTAATAATAAATAATCCCCCTGTTATTGTGCCAATTGCAATACGTTCGGAATCAATTTTCACAGCACGATTAATTCGGTTTTGTTGTATTATATTATCGTCTTGAAGTTTCCATTTAGTGAGCTTATCCCCATCAAATTGAAAAAATCCATTTTTTAAAGTTGTGATTAATAATTTATTTTCACCAATAGAAAGAACACTGGTAATCACTTTATCTTTTAGCATTTCGGTATTCGGAATTGCTTTAATTTTATTATTCTTGATGACGGATAAACCATTTTTACTATCGTTTAGATAGTTTTCCCCTTTTTCAGTTCTTAAAAATTCAAAAGTTTTATCGGTATCTAATAAGTGAATCTGACCGTCATATCGGAAGACTTTATTAGAAGTCCGAAAGATGATTTCTGCATTGATTTTAATAATATCCCAAACATCTGCAAAATTTTGATGCTTTTCAGGAACGAGATTTTTTAAAGAAACATATTGCAAAACACCCTTTGTGCTGGGTTGAAAATAACCAAAATCTCCTTGTGAACCAACATAAATTCGCTCCCCATCAATTAAGATCGAATGAACAATTGTTTTATTATCAACTTTCACAATATTCCAATTAGCACCATCAAAGGTTAACAGCCCTTCATTATTTGCAAAGTACATTTTACCGAATATATCTTGCTGAATTTCCCAATTCTGTAAGCCCGCTTTGTAAACTTCTTTTGGATAATTTTTAATAATTGGTAAGCCAATATTACTTTGTGCATAAAGTGTTTCAACGGGTATTGAACAAATTATCAAGAGTATAAAAACGTGAAATAATTTTATTTTCATAATGTTATTTGGTTTTGTAATGGCAAAAGTATAGAAAAAAGTTGTTGTCGTAGTCACATTACATAAATGATGTAGTGATGATGTAGTTGTTTTGTGCTATTGTTGTAGTTTAGAAGTAGGTTTAAATTAGAATTAAAGCAAATCAAAATATAATTTTGTAATATCATTTTTGAAGTGTCATTTATTTTTAAATAATTAGATTTAAAATACTTATGATTCCGTAAAAGCCAAACTGTTTTGGATTTTTGGTCCTGACAAAGCTTTTTTAACGGCAAATAAACTGTTTTATACACTAATTGTATCATATTTGGAAATAAATCGAATTAAAATTGATATAGTCATCAAAATAGTCACTTTTATTATAAAATGAATCAAACTAAAAGAGTTTAACTCCAAAGTTTATAGGTTCAAAAAAATTAATCAAATTATGAGAAAGAAAATTACAGTTTTAATGTCAATGTTGTTCGTACTGATTACAAGTCAGTCTTTTGCACAGTATGACATTATTGATTTCGAACCAGCAGGCTTAGGATCAGCTTTTGCTTGGACGGTTACCGAAAACGGTTCAAACCCGCCATTAGCTTTCATTGCCAATCCTGACATGACAGGAGCGAATACAAGTGCAACTGTTACCGAATTCACAGCAGAGCAAGCAGGAAATCCGTGGGCATTGTGTTACACAGATGATATTACTCCTTTTACTTTTGACGCAAATAACTCAATAGTAAAAATTATGGTTTGGAAACCAACAATTAGTAATGTAGGAATAAAGTTTGAAGGCCCAGGTGGAGCAGCTCATGAAATTCTAATTGCTAATACAGTAACAAGCCAGTGGGAAGAAATCACTTTTGACTTTTCAAATCAAATTGGAGTAACTTTTTCGAGAATAGTAGTTATTCCTGACTTTGTTGCAAGAGCACAAACTAATGTACTTTACTTTGATAACATTCAAGTGCCTTCAGGTTCAACAGGTTCAGTGACAAGTAACGTGACATTCACCGTAGATATGAATCAATATGCTGGTTCAACTGCAAACGGTGTTTTCGTAAATGGAACATTCAATAGTTGGTGTGGTGGGTGTAACCCAATGACAGATGCTGACGGTGACGGTGTTTGGGAAGTTATGTTACCACTACCGAATGGTTCAATTGAGTACAAGTTCACAGTTGATGGGTGGAATGATCAAGAACAATTCGCAGGTGGTGAATCTTGTACGGTAACAGATGGTAGTGGCAACACTAACCGTTTAGAAGCAATTACACAAGATGTTACTTTACCAGCCGTTTGTTTTAATAGTTGTACGGCTTGTAGTAGTGTAATATCAGCCGATTCGGTTGATGTAACTTTCCAAGTAAATGCAGCTTTAGTAACTACTGACGCAGCAGGTTTATTCCTTGCAGGTGGTGGAACTTTCGGTAACCCAGGTGACAATCCTATGTCTGATGCTGATGGTGATGACGTTTGGACGATTACAGTTCGCTTACCAAAAGGTATGGCTACAGATTATACTTTCACAAATGGTAACTGCCCAGGCTGGGGTTGTAAAGAGATGATCGCAGGTCTTTCTTGTGCTGTTGCTCCTTATGATGACAGAAACTTTGCAGGTGCATGGGCTGACACAACAGTTTTAGCTTGTTTTGGTACTTGTGATAGTGACGGAACTTGTGCAACTATGATTGATGTAACTTTCCAAGTTAATATGACTGATTCTACGGCTGATGCAGCAGGTGTATTTCTTGGCGGTGACTTTGACAGCTGGTCAGGTTCTATTCTTTTAGACGATACCGATAATGATAATATTTGGACGTTTACGGCGCAGATTGAAGCAGGTTCTAATATTGAATGGAAGTTTTTGAACGGCGGTTGGGCTGGTGAAGAGGTATTCGACTCTATAGCTAATGCAGATTGTACGATAACAACAGGTACTTTTATAAATCGTGGTGCTACTTTAGGAAGTAGTGATACAACGTTACCTGCATTCTACTTTAACTCTTGTGATTTGTCAACAGTAAATACAAAAGCTGTTTTCACAAAAGAAGAATTATTTAGTATTGCTCCAACTTTAGTTAGAGATGCGACTATCATCAATTTTAACGAAAGTATCATTGCTGCTGATAAGCAAATTCAAGTCGTTAATGCGATGGGACAGGTTGTATTGAACCAGAATATCGGTCAATCACAGCAGTACCGTTTAGATGCAACGAACTTAACGAACGGATTATACTTTATAGTTATTCAATCAGAAGGTTTCGCACAAACAGCACGTATTTTAGTAAGTAAGTAATTTAACAAAGGGGTTAGGCATTTCTCAAAAATGTCTAACCCTTTATATTGCATATTTTTAATACCTTTTAAGTAGAAAATTCAAATTATTCGGACTCAAGTTCTGTTTATAATTATTCATTTTTCAATAATTATAAAAATGAAATTTCTATGTTCACAAGTACCTTTATAAATCCAGATTTATGAAAAAAATATTATTATCTTTAATATTCTTTGCTTGTTCTATCAACTTTGCTTTAGCTCAAAGGATAGTCAGTGGTGTGGTTTCTGATGACATCGAACCACTTATCGGAGCAACCATTCAAATTAAAGGAACGGGAACAGGCGTAGCTACCGATTTTGACGGGAGCTATAAAATTGAGGTTCCAAACGGTGAAACGATTTTAGTGTTTTCGTACATTGGTTTGGAAACGCAAGAAATCTTAGTCGGTACACAAGAAACGATTAGTCTTACCTTGACAGAAAATGCTTCTGTTTTAGATGAAATCATCGTTATCGGTTATGGTACTCAAAAGCGTAGTAATATTAGTGGTTCTGTTGGTGTTATAACCGCAGAAGAGATTACAGAAACACCGGTTTTGCGTGTTGAACAAGCACTACAAGGTAGAACGGCAGGTGTTCAAATTGCACAAAATTCAGGTTCTCCTGGTAGTGCATTGACTGTTCGTATCCGTGGTATCGGAACGATTAATAATAGTGATCCACTTTACATCGTTGATGGTGTGCCCGTTGGTGGAATTGACTATTTAAATCCCAATGACATTGAGTCAGTGAACGTCTTGAAAGATGCTGCATCTGCGGCTATTTATGGCGCAAGGGGGGCAAATGGTGTTGTTCTTATCACTACAAAAGGTGGCAAACGTAATCAAGAAGGTCGAATTACTTATGATAGTTACTACGGTATTCAAAGTCCGTGGAAAACAATCAACTTAATGAATGCTGAACAGTATGCAATCTTATCTAATGAAGCTCGAATTAATTCAGGTGTAGCACCACTTCCAGAGTTTTCGAATCCAGCGGCATTAGGTGAAGGAACAGATTGGTTAGGAGCTATTTTTCAAAATGCACCAATGGTCAATCATCAAGTCGGTATGACAGGTGGTTCTGCAAAATCAGCTTACGCATTATCAGCTAACTACTTTTCACAAGATGGTATAGTCGGTGGAGAAAAAGCAAATTTCGAAAGAATAACAGCTCGTTTTAATGCCAATACAGACATCAAGCCTTGGTTAAAAGTTGGTAATAACATCAGTTTTACGACTATTACAAAAAATTCATTACCAGAAAACAATGAATTCACAACGCCTTTAGTTCGTGCGATGAATATGGATCCTGTCACGCCAATTTATAAAACGGACGGAACTTATGCTTATTCTCGATATTCGGATACGGATATTGTGAATCCATTAAATGCTATTGACCAGACGCATAACACTTTTAACTCTAATCGCTTAGTCGGTTCGGTTTATGCTGAAGCACAAATTATAGAAGGGTTGACTTTCAAATCAACTTATAGTATGGATGCGACTTTTGCAGAGCAAAATACATTTTTTCCACGCTTCGATTTGAGTAATGACCCAGCTTTAGGTGATGCCCCTGCGGGAGAACGTAGTTTGATTAATTCAGTAGGAATTGGCAATAATATTTGGACAAACTGGCAATGGGAGAATTTAGCAACCTATAACAAAACAGCAGGTAATCATGTTATTGTGGCAAATTTAGGTTCAACGTTGTTGAAATATAGACAAGATTTTAACGGCGGTTCGAATACTAACTTACCATCTAATAATGTACAAGACGCTTATATTTCTAACACAATTGATCCGATTACGTCAATGTCAAGTTATAGTGGTGCAAATGAATCTTCAATGATGTCATTTTTTACTCGTGTAAACTATGAGTATGCTGACAAATATTTAGGTTCAATTACCTTTCGCGCAGATGGTTCTTCTCGATTTGGCTCAAACAAACGTTTCGGATATTTTCCATCAGCGTCTTTTGCATGGGTAACTTCTCGTGAAGATTTCTGGAATTATGACGCTTTTAGCTTCTTCAAAGTTCGTGCAAGTTGGGGACAAAATGGTAGTGATCAAATTGGTAACTATGGTTTCACATCTATCGTAACAAATGGTCAAAATTATACATTCGGACCTACTTCTGTGATTAGAAATGGTGCAATTGCACTTTCTCCAGGAAACCCTGATTTACAATGGGAAACCAGTACACAAACTAATATTGGTTTAGATGCAGAATTTTTAGATGGAGTTGTTGCATTTACGGCTGATTATTATATTAAAAATACATCAGATATGTTGTATGCCGCACCGATTCCATTAAGTGTTGGCGCAGCATTTCCACCTACTCAAAATATTGGAGAGGTCAGAAACAGTGGTTTAGAACTTTCTATAAACCATAGAAATTCGATTGGTGATATCAAGTATGCAGTTAGTGGAAATATAGCTTTTGTAAATACGGAAGTCGTCTTTTTAGGGGAAGGTGGTGAGCCAATTTCAACCGGTAATGTACAATCTGCAAATGCGAATGTTTCTCGTACAGAAGTTGGTGAGCCGATTGCAGGATTCTTTGGTTATGTAACGGAGGGGATTTTCCAAAATACAGAAGAAGTTGCAGCGCACGCTTTCCAAAGCGAGCAAACGCAGCCAGGTGATATTCGCTTCAAGGATTTGAATGGTGACGGTACGATTAATGAAGAAGATCAAGATTATATCGGAAACCCAACGCCAGATTTCACTTACGGTGCAAATCTTAGCTTGGATTACAAAAGCTTCGATTTCAGTTTATTCGTTTTAGGCTCTTATGGTAATGACATTTATAACGCAACCGTTCGTTATGATTTCACTTACGTAAATCGTCCTGTTTCAGAATTAAACCGTTGGACAGGCGAAGGTTCTACTAATGAAAACCCTCGTGTTAGTGTAACGGATCCGAATCAAAACGCCAGAGTTTCTAACCGTTTTGTAGAAGATGGTTCATTCTTGCGTATTAAAAATGTACAATTAGGTTACACATTACCTAAGTCAATTTCTAATCGTTTGAAAATTGATAAATTCCGTGTTTATGTTTCTGCACAAAACTTACTTACATTCACTCAATATTCAGGTTTAGATCCTGAAATTGGAGCATTAAGTGCGTTGGAAATTGGTATTGACAGAGGATTTTATCCACAAGCAAGAACTTTCTTAGGTGGTGTTCAATTAGCATTTTAAATAAGAATGACGACACAATTTAAAAACTAAATAAAAACTATCATTCCGACCTAAGTCGGAATGACGGTCTTTCTTGGTTTTTTTAAGTATGAAATTTTTAAAAATAAAACAATGAAAAGATTATCAATCATATTTTTAATATTCGTTTTAGCGTCTTGTGAGCAAGATTTCTTGGAGCGTAGCCCAATTATTGGGATTACACAAGATAACTTTTATGCTACAGAAGAGGACGCTTACTCGGCGGTCAATTCAGCTTATGCAGCGTTGCAATTCGAGCTTTCGCCCGGTGGGCATTTCCGTTGGTTTTGGGGTGATATTATGTCTGACGATTCCGAAAAAGGTGGTTCAGGTGATAATGATGCTTTCGAATTATTCTTATTAGAATCATTTCAAGGCCCTGTAAATACAAGCTTGTTAGAGGGGGAATGGTCTGCTTGCTACGAAGGAATTTATCGTGCAAATACTGTTTTAGAATTCATTCCACCGATGGACATTGACGATGCCGTTAAAAATCAAGTAATGGCAGAGGCAAAATTCATTCGTGCTTGGTTCTTTTATAATTTGGTAACCATTTTTGGTAACGTACCAAAGGTTGACCGTCTATTAGCACCGAGTGAATATAACTTGGCGAGTACAACAAACACTGCTGAAATTTGGACGCTAATCGTTCAGGATTTAACCGACGCAGCAGCAGTTTTACCGTTAAAAAGTGGTTATTCGCAAAATGATTTAGGTAGAATTACAAAAGGTACGGTACAAGCATTATTAGTAAAATCTTACTTGTGGCAAGAGAATTGGGCAGCTGCTCAATCAATGGCTGAAGAAATTGTAAATTCTGGCGAATATACTTTGATGGCAAATTATGCAGATATTTTTACAACAGGTGGCGAAAATGCTTCAGAGTCTGTTTTCGAAATTCAGTATATGAACGCATCAGGTGGAAACTGGGGTAAAAACAATGCTAACGAAGGTACTTTCTCTAACGTTTTCCAACGGGCAAGGGGTTCATTTGAAGGCTTCGGTTTCAATATTCCTACACAAGGTTTTGTTGATGAGTTTTCAGCAGAAGGTTTTGAAGATCCTCGTTTGGCTTCAACTGTTTTCCGTGTAGGCGACGCAATGGGCGACCGTGGTATTTTCACAAAAGATGCAACAGGAATGCCATTTGATTTTTATAATAAAAAAGCATTTAATAATAAAGCAGAGGAAGCACCTTTTGGTGATCCGAATCCGAACGGTGGAACGAATGACCGTGTAATTCGCTATGCAGATGTATTATTAATGCACGCAGAAGCTGCCGCTAAAAATGGTAATGAAGCTGCCGCAAAAACATCTTTAAATGCAGTAAGAGCGAGAGCAAGAGGTGCTGATAATAGTATTTTACCAGATATCACAAGCTCCGGTCAAGCATTAATTGATGCAATTTACAGAGAGCGCAGAATTGAATTAGGAATGGAAGGACACCGCTTTTTTGATTTGGTAAGAACAGGAAGAGGCGCAAGTGTCTTGGGAAGTTTGGGCTATACAGAAGGCACTCATAATGTTTTCCCAGTTCCTCAATCTCAAATTCAAGCAACAAATGGTGCAATAAAACAAAATTCAGGTTATTAAGAATCATTGTCTCCCTGTTTAATTGCGACATTGTTTTTCGTTTGAACGATAAAAAATAATGAAAAAATGAAACAGGGAAGCACTGTAAAAATAAAAAATAATGAAAAAACTAACATATTTATTTATGCTTTCCGTTCTTGCTTTTGCGGCTTGTGAGCCTTATCAAGATGCAGAAATTGAATTAGGAGCAGCTCCGGGCACACCAGCGTTTTCAATCGAGTATGCACAAGGAGATTCTAATACGATTATTGTTAAAGATTTGTCAAGTGGAAACTTTTCAAGAGTTTGGAACTTTGGCGAAAATGCAGATGGGCAAACGCCATTAAAACGAACTTCTACTTTAGCAACTGATACCATAACATACATAAAAGCAGGTACTTACACCGTAACATTATACGTTTCGGGAGAAGATGGCGGTGGAACTGCTCAAAGTGCTAAAACAATTGTAGTAGAAAATGACGCCGTTACAGGTTGTAGTGGTACAATCGCTTTATTAACGGGTGATTGTTTGCCGTCAGGCAGATGTTGGACGTTCTCACAAGCAGTGGGTGCAGTTACGGTTGGTCCAGCTCCAGGTGATGGAAGTTGGTTTACTTCTACAGCATCAGGTTTGGTAGGCGAACAATATGATGATTCCTTTTGCTTTTTCTTAGACGGTAACGAGTTTCAGTATAATAATAATGGTTTAACGGTCAATCCTTTCAATCAGTTTGCTGCTGAACCATTCAACTATCCAGCTGATTTGACATGGTCATATAGCCCAGGTACAGGAGACGCTGGAACAGACCAAATCATTTTAGCACCCGGTCTATTTATGGGTGTTAGAGATGTTTCTAATGTTTTAGATATCATTACTATTTCTGAAACAGAATTAGTTGTACGTGGACCAATCGTTAATGAAGATGGAACACCTAACGTTAATAATGGCTGGTTTGAGTTATATTTTGTTGCACAGTAATATTAAAATCGTGTTGAAGTACTGATGTGTTGAGGTGTTGACGCCTTTTTAGCATAAAGCGGTAGTTAAAAAAATGATATTTATTTTTATATCAATATATTTTGCGCTTTATATGAATAACGTCAACACTTCTACATTTCAACACCTCAACATCTCAATACAAAATCAAATGAAAAATATATTTTATTTACTAATAGTCCTTACCGTTTTCATCACAAGTTGTGGAGAAGATACGCCAGTTACCCCTGACTTACCAGAAATTACGGTTGCAAACACAACGGTAGCGGAAACCGATAATGATAAGACGGTTTCCATTATTTTAACTTTGGATAAAGCAACAGATGGAAATATAATTTTCAATTATTCTACGATAGCAGGAACGGCTTCTTCAGGCATTGACTTCACAGGCGCAGCAGATGAAATTTTCATTATTAATTCTGGAAGCACAACTGCAAACCTTGACATCGTTATTAAAGGCGATGATGTAGATGAAAATAATGAAACTTTTGAGATTGTTTTCTTAAATCCTATTGGAGGAACATTCAGCCAGTCAAAAATTACGGTTACAATTACGGATGATGACGAAGATGGTGGCGTTGTCATTCCAACAACTGGTTATATAACACCTTTAACATACCCAGGTTATACTTTGACTTGGCAAGACGAATTTGATGGCTCAACGTTAGGTAGTCATTGGAATTTTGAGGTGAACGGTGACGGTGGTGGAAATAATGAATTACAATTCTATCGTACCGAAAATACGTCACTGGTTGAAGGAAACTTAGTTATCGAAGCGAAACAAGAAGGTTATGGTGGAAGAAATTATACCTCTTCTCGACTTACCACTCAAGGTACAAAAAGCTTCACCTATGGTCGTATAGACATGCGCGCTATCCTACCAGAAGGTCAAGGAATATGGCCCGCATTATGGATGTTGGGCGATAATATTTCAACTGAAGGTTGGCCTGCTTGTGGCGAAATTGATATTATGGAATTAGTTGGACACCAACCCAACAGAGTACATGGTACAATTCACTGGAGAGCCGAAGATAACAACAATATACATGCACAATTTGGAACAAGCACAGCATTGAGCTCAGGTAAGTTTTCAGATGAATTTCACGTATTTTCTATTATTTGGGATGCTAACCAAATACAATGGTATATGGATGATGTATTGTATAACACAGCAGATATTACGCCAGCAAGTTTATCTGAATTTCATAATAATTTCTTCTTTATTTTCAATGTCGCAGTTGGCGGAAATTGGCCTGGAAGTCCTGATGCAACAACGTCATTTCCACAAAGGATGATTGTCGATTATGTTCGAGTATTTCAATAGTATTTTATTTTATTAATAAAAAAACCTATGGCGTTTTGAAAACTCCATAGGTTTAACCACACAGGTTTAGAAATACTAAAAAGCTCATAATTTGTTATTTGATATAACAACATACGGTAAGTTGGACTTAGGTTTGGCTTACCTATTTTAATAAAATTCACCATGAAAAAAATTACCTCCTCTTGTATTATATTATTAATTTTGCTATCCATTGTAAGTTGTGAAAACGATACAACGAATCAAGAAACGACAGCAAACCTTGGAGAATATGAATTGGTTTGGTCAGATGAATTTGATACAGATGGTCTGCCCGACTCAACAAAATGGAGTTATGACTCTGGAACGGGCTGTCCAAATTGTGGTTGGGGAAATAACGAACTACAATTTTATACCAAAAATAAAATAGAAAATGCTCGTGTGGAAGATGGTAAATTAATCATCGAAGCACGCAAAGAGGATTTTGAAAATAATCAATATACATCTGCTCGAGTCGTCACAAAAGAAAAAGGAGATTGGCTGTATGGCAAATTTGAAATTCGTGCAAAACTACCGGAAGGTAGAGGTACTTGGCCTGCAATATGGATGTTATCGACTGATTGGAAATATGGTGGTTGGCCTGAAAGTGGTGAAATCGATATTATGGAACACGTTGGCTATGCACAAGATACCGTAAACGGAACGATTCACACAAAGTCTTACAATCACATTATTGGGACAGAAAAAGCAGGAATAATCAATGTTGAAAATACTTCTACTGAATTTCATACTTATAGGTTAGAATGGACAGAAGAATCCATGATATGGTCAGTTGATGACCAAACCTATTTTGAATTTAAAAATGAAAATAAGACTTTCAATGAATGGCCCTTCGATAAACGTTTCTATTTAATTCTAAACCTCGCAGTCGGTGGAAATTGGGGTGGAAAATATGGTGTCGATGAGTCAATTTTTCCACAACAAATGGTCGTTGATTATGTAAAAGTCTATCAAAAAGCGGCAAAAAAAGAAACCAAATAATTCAAGCCTATCCTACCATAAAAAATGGAAAGTAAGGTCGGTTCAAGTGATAATTTCTGAAGTAAAATTAAAACGAAAAATAAAACCATGAAAAAAATATTATCCGTTACGCTTATTTTCAGTTTGATACTTTTTTTAAATACAAGCTGTAATAAAGCGGATTCAACGAGTGCAGTGGCAGGAAAAACCTCCATATCAAATGCAGAAATTGATAAAAAGGTAGCCGACTTAATGGCGAAAATGACTTTGGAAGAAAAAGTCGGACAATTAACCCAGTATTCAGGTTTCGGTGAATTAACGGGACCAGGTGCATCAGAAGATGGTAACGCAAAGAAAATTGAAAAAATAAAAAGTGGTATGGTTGGCTCGATGTTAAACGTAACATCAGCGGTACAAACCCGTGAATTTCAAGAATTAGCAGTTAAAAATAGCCGTTTGGGTATTCCATTAATTTTTGGTTATGATGTTATTCATGGTTACAAAACCATGTTTCCAGTGCCTTTAGGCGAAACCGCAAGTTGGGATATGGAAGTATTGGAAGCAGGAGCAAGAGTTGCGGCAAAAGAAGCAACTGCTTTTGGTTTGCATTGGACATTCGCACCGATGGTCGATTTGATGCGTGATGCCCGTTGGGGACGTGTCATGGAAGGTTCTGGCGAAGATACATATTTAGGAACTCAAGCAGGTTTGGCAAGAATCAAAGGTTTTCAAGGCGATGATTTGTCTTCAAATTTGACGATTGCAGCTTGTGCCAAACACTTTGCAGGTTACGGTTTTGCGGAAGCAGGACGGGATTATAATACTGCTGAAATAAGTGAACACACGTTGCGAAACGTAGTGTTGCCACCCTTCAAAGCAGCAGCAGACGCTGGTGTCGCTACCTTTATGAACTCTTTTAATGACATAAATGGTACGCCTGCAACGGCAAGCAAATATTTACAAAGAGATATTCTGAAAGGCGAATGGAATTATGACGGTATGGTTATTTCAGATTGGGGTTCTATCGTTGAAATGATTGATCACGGCGTTGCAAGAGACCACAAACACGCATCAGAATTAGCGATTATCGCAGGTTCGGATATGGATATGGAAGGCTATTGTTACGAAGATTATTTGGTAGAATTAGTAAAAGAAGGTAAAGTCGAAGAAAAGTTGATTGATGATGCTTGTCACAGAGTTTTAGTATTAAAATTCAAAATGGGCTTATTCGAAGATCCATACAAATATTGCAGCGAAGAACGGGAGAGAAACGATGTTTTGACACCTGAAAACTTAGCAATTGCAAGAGATGCCGCTCGTAAATCTATCGTTTTATTGAAAAATGAAAATAACATTTTACCAATAAAAGAAACGGTAAAATCTATCGCAATTATCGGCCCCTTCGGTGACGATAAAGACTCCCCTTTAGGCAACTGGAGAGGTCAAGCAAATCCAAATTCGGCAGTTTCTTTATTAGAAGGTGTCAAGAACGCAGTCGGTAAAGATGTAAAAGTAACTTACGCAAAAGGCGTCAACGCAACAACCGGCGACCGTTCTTTCGTCATGGAATTAACGATAAATAACACTGATAAATCCGGTATTCCTGAGGCAGTTGCAGCAGCAAAAGGTGTAGAAGTTGTGCTTTTGGCGATTGGTGAAGATTGTTACCAAACTGGCGAAGCTCGTAGTCAAGTATCGATTAGTTTGAGCGACCCGCAACAGGCTTTATTGGAAGCGGTTTATGCCGTTAATAAAAATGTAGTCGTTGTTTTGAGTAATGGTCGTCCGTTAGAAATCAATTGGATGACAGAAAATTGTCCTGCGATTTTGGAAACTTGGCACTTAGGTTCGGAGTCTGGCAACGGCATTGCGGACGTACTTTTCGGGAAATATAATCCTTCTGGAAAATTACCAATGTCGTTCCCTCGTCACGTTGGACAATGTCCGATTTATTACAATCGCAAAAATACTGGTCGTCCGGCTGATAAAAGACCTGTCGTATTTTGGTCACACTATACCGATGAGGAAAACACGCCTTTATACGCTTTTGGTCACGGTTTGAGTTACACGACTTTCGAGTATAAAAACTTGAAATTGGACAAAAAATCAATGGCAACAAACGAAACATTGACCGTTTCTGTGGACGTTACAAATATAGGAAACCTTGACGGAAACGAAGTCGTACAATTATACATTCGTGATTTGGTCGCTTCAGTAACTCTCCCAATCAAAGAGTTAAAAGGCTTTGAAAAAGTGATGATTAAAGCCGGAGAAACGAAAACGGTTTCATTCGAATTAACAGAAGCTGAATTGGGTTTTTATAACGCAGAATCTAAATTCGGAGCAGAAGCTGGAGAATTTAAGATTTTTGTCGGCGGAAATTCTATAGATTTAGTAGAAACTGGATTCGAATTGAAATAGTTTCTTGTAGGGCAAACGGCACTGCCTTTGCCAAACTCGTAGGGCAAACGGCACTGCCTTTGCCAAACTTCACAAGATTATTTAGAAAAAAGCGAAACTTGACTTTAGGTTGAGTTTCGCTTTTTTTGCGTAATGACAATTATTAACCGCAATGTTCGCAAAGAATTTTACACTTCCTTTCCATACTTTGCGTAAAACTTTGCGTTCTTTAC
>Ga0306865_1000175_pt1 | contig 34937 bp, 34 predicted proteins | sample AntRauTorckE5431_FD_190441 | JGI IMG/M metagenome (GOLD analysis project Ga0306865, IMG submission 190441) | Saline lake microbial communities from Rauer Islands, Antarctica - Metagenome Torckler E5 #431 (v2) (version 2) | ecosystem: Environmental > Aquatic > Non-marine Saline and Alkaline >... | reverse complement strand
CTTATCTGGCTGCCGCTACCCGACCGTAAAGCCTGTCGAATCCAGTACAGCAAGCCGGTAGATGGTTATGACAAAGCCAACTGGCCAGAGATGATTCAATGGTTGACTGAGCACATGACTCGGCTTGAGCAAGCCCTTAGCGGCCCGCTGGAGAAGATTAAGCAGGCGTTGAAAACCACAGACCTGAACAAGGAACCGGTTCAGGATGGGGAATAACTCCGGAATCTCTGATAGCTTTGGATTTCGCGAGCAATATGCTTCGCCAAAAGGAACTCTAGACAAGGAACTGTCATGACTGAACAACAAATACGGATTTTCACCTCAAACGACGGCCAGGCTCACTTGGAAGTGGCACTGGATCAAGAAACTGCCTGGCTCAGCCTAGATCAGATGACCGGTCTGTTCGACCGGGATAAATCGGTGATCTCTCGCCATATTGGCAATGTTTTCAAGGAAGGTGAGCTCGACAGAAGCTCAGTTGTTGCAAAAAATGCAACAACTGCCGCCGATGGCAAAACCTACCAAGTCGATTACTTTAACCTGGATGTCATCATTTCCGTCGGTTATCGCGTCAAATCCAAACGTGGTGTCCAGTTTCGACAGTGGGCAACGGGTGTTCTCAAAGACCACCTTGTTCAAGGCTACACCCTCGATCAGCGCCGCCTTACAGAGCGCGGTATAGAGTTCGAGCAGGCCGTCAACCTGCTCAGCCGCACGCTTACCAATCAAGGCCTGATTTCTACCGAAGGTGAGGCCGTTGCCCGAATAATCAGCGATTACGCCCGCTCCTGGAGCCTGCTGCAAGGCTATGACGAGCAGCATTTGTCCGAGATCGGTGTTAAGCAGCCTGGCATGCAACCGCTGTTGTTAGATGAGGCGCTCCAAGCCATTGGCGAGCTGAAGCAAACACTTATTGCAAAAGGCGAAGCAACAGAGTTATTTGGTCAGTTGCGGGGCGATGGACTGGATTCCGCACTTGCCAGTATTGAGCAAGGCTTCGGGGATGAGTTTTTTTACCCCAACATCGCCACCCGTTCGGCTCACCTGCTCTACTTTGTAATCAAAAATCATCCCCTGGCCGACGGTAACAAGCGCTGTGGCTCTTTTTTGTTTTTATGGTACCTGCGCCGCAACGCGTCGTTGCTGGCAAAGCCGGTAGAACAACTTATCAATGACAATACCCTGGTGGCATTGGCCCTTCTGGTCGCTGAGAGCTTGCCGGATCAGAAAACTCTGATGATCCGGCTGATTGAGCATTTCCTGCTATTGAAAGAGCCCGCCGAAGTTAAAGGTGAAGGGAAATAGGACTGAAATATGACTGAAGATCAGCTGGAACAACAATGCCTGGAGTGGTTTGCTGAGGGCGGCTGGGAAATTGCCCATGGCGCTGATCTGGCACCGGATGGCCCGTCACCGGAACGGGCCGATTACCGGCAAGTGTTGTTACTCGCTGATCTTGAGGCGGCCATTCGCCGCATTAACCCTCACCTGCACCAGAGTGCCGTGGAGCAAGCGGTGGACGTGGTGCGCAAACCGCAAAGCCTGGATGTGGTGATCAGCAACCGCGCCTTTCATCGGCTGTTGCTGGATGGCGTACCGGTTGAATACAAGCTGCCCAGAGCGTCGGATAGCGAGTCCGACAGGATAATTCACGATCAGGCGTTTCTGGTGGACTTCGGCGACGTGGCCGCCAACCGCTTTCGCGTCATCAATCAGTTCACCCTAGAAGGCTCCAAACAGCTTCGCCGCCCCGATATTATTTGCTTCATTAACGGCTTACCGCTGGCGGTGCTGGAGCTAAAAAGCCCCGGTGCTGAGAATATCGACATTTGGGATGCCTTCAACCAGATCCAGACTTACAAAAACGAAGTCACCGACCTGTTCGCCTACAACGAAGCCGCTATCATCAGTGATGGCTACCTTGCCCGCGTGGGCTCGCTCACCGCCAGCCAGGAGCGTTACATGCCCTGGCGCACAATCAAGGACGAAGACGACAAGCCGTTGCTGGAATGGCAACTGGAGACCATGGTGCGCGGCTTTTTCAACCGTGAGCTGCTCCTGGATTACATCCGTTACTTTGTAATTTTCGAAACCGATGCCGAAAAACTGATCAAGAAGATTGCCGGCTACCACCAATTCCATGCCGTGCGTGAAGCAGTGCGGGCCACGGTGGTTGCTGCCCAGGACATGACTGGCAATGGCATCGGCGAAAAACGCGCCACCTACGGTGACGAAGTAGTGCCCGGCAGCAAGAAAGCCGGCGTGGTATGGCACACCCAGGGTTCTGGCAAGAGCATTTCCATGTGCTGTTACGCCGGCAAGCTGCTGCAACAGCCGGAAATGAACAACCCTACCCTGGTTGTAGTGACCGACCGCAACGACCTTGATGGTCAGCTTTTTGCCACCTTCAGCGCCGCCAAAGAACTGCTGAAACAGGAACCGGTGCAGGCAGAAGACCGGGACACATTACGCCAGCTGCTGGCGGAACGAGAGTCCGGCGGAATCATCTTCACCACGGTACAGAAATTCGCTTTGTTGAATGATGAGAGTGGCCACCCGGTTCTGAACGACCGGCACAACATTGTGGTGATCTCCGACGAGGCCCACCGCAGCCAGTACGGCCTGAAAGCCACCCTGAAGAAAGACGGTACCTACAAATTCGGCTACGCCCGCCACATGCGCGACGCTTTGCCCAATGCGTCATTCATCGGCTTTACCGGCACCCCCATCGAAAACGAAGACAAAGACACCCGCGCCGTATTCGGCGATTACGTGTCCATCTACGACATTCAGGATGCCGTGGACGATGGCGCAACCGTGCCTATCTACTACGAATCCCGCCTGGCCAAACTGGACATTAACCACGACGCCATCGAGGCGCTGTCTGACCAGGTGGAAGAAGTCGTTGAAGACGATGAGGACATTGGCAGCCGGGAGAAAACCAAGGGCGAATGGAGCCGGTTGGAGAAACTGGTAGGTGCCGGCCCGCGCCTGAAACAGGTAGCAGAAGATTTGGTGAAGCACTTCGAAACCCGCAACAAAACCACCGACGGCAAGGGCATGATTGTAGCCATGAGCCGCGAGATTGCGGCCCATCTATATAACGAGCTCGTCGCTCTGCGCCCGGAGTGGCACGGCGCTCCATTAAACGAACCAGCCGACCCGGAGAAAGGCGTTATCAAGGTCGTCATGACCGGTTCCGCTGCCGACCGGGCCTTGCTGCAGCCGCACATCCACAACAAGAAAACCAAGAAACGGCTGGAAAAGCGTTTCAAGGACGTAAACGACCCGCTCAAGCTGGTGATCGTGCGCGACATGTGGCTGACCGGTTTCGACGCGCCCTGCTGCCACACCATGTATGTGGACAAGCCCATGAAGGGCCACAACCTGATGCAGGCCATTGCCCGGGTAAACCGCGTATTCAAAGACAAGCCTGGCGGCCTGGTGGTGGACTACATCGGCATTGCCAACGAACTCAAGCAGGCCCTGAAAACCTACACCGACGCCAAAGGCAAAGGCTCACCCACCCATAGCGCAGAAGAGGCTTTCGCCATACTGCTGGAGAAGCTGAACATCATCCACGGTATGTTCGCACCCGGCCCCAAGGGCAAAGGGTTCGACTACTGCTGTTTTGAAGGTCAGGGCTTTGAAACAGAGCCCCACAAATTGCTGGTACCCACCGCTAGCTACATTCTAGGCCTGGACGACGGTAAGAAACGCTTTCTGGATACCGTGCTGGCCATGAATAAGGCGTTCTCGCTGTGCGCCACGCTGGATGAAGCCCAAGCGCTGCAAAAAGAAGTGGCCTTTCTGTCCCAGGTGAAAACGGCAATCACCAAGTTCACCAGCGTAGACAAAAAGCTAACCGAGGAAGACAAAAAATCTGTTCTAAAACAGATCCTGGATAACGCGCTGATAGGCGGTGGCGTCACCGACGTGTTCGCCTTATGCGGCCTGGACAAGCCCAATATCGGCCTGCTCTCCGAGGAATTTCTGGAAGACGTGAGGCAGATACCCTACAAGAACTTCGCCGTAGAGCTGCTGGAAAAGCTGCTGAACGACGACATAAAAGCCAAGACCCGCAACAACGTGGTGCAGGCGAAGAAGTACGCTGACCGCTTGCAAGAAACCCTGCGCAAGTACAACAACCGGGGCATTGAAACGGCCCAAGTCATCGAAGAGCTGATCGCACTCGCCAAACAGTTCCAGGCAGAAATGGAGCGGGACGCAGCCCTTGGTCTGAACCCGGACGAAATAGCCTTCTACGATGCCTTGGCCAGCAATGAAAGCGCCGTGCGGGAGCTGGGTGATGAGATCCTGAAGAAGATTGCGGTGGAGATCACCGACAAACTGCGTAAATCCACTACTGTAGACTGGCAGGTGCGGGAAAGCGTGCGGGCGAAATTGCGTATTCTGGTGCGCAGGACATTGCAACGATACAAATATCCGCCAGACAAAGCGCCGGCAGCGATTGCATTGATTATGGAGCAAGCGGAAGCACTATCAAATCACTGGACAGGATGAAGTAATGCATTACTACACGGAAAACTTTGATAACAAGCTGGACTCTATTGAAATCTACCAGCGATACTCTTTACTGAAACCCTTCGTTGGCTCTAACTACGGGACGACTTACCCCAAAATACTTTTAATCGCAGAGAGCCACTATCTTCCGCCTGAAAGCAAAGTGCATATCGATGTAGAAAGCTGGTACGCGGGATCAGAAGAAAACTTAAACCCTGAAGAACAAAAGTGAATGCGCACCAGAGGTATTCTGAATAAGCCTCTTCATGGTTGGAAAGCTCCAGGGCACGCTATTTACCGCCAGCTTGAGTCTGCTCTGATAGAAGCAGGTCTTCCGGCAAACGACAGCGTGTTTCGGCAGATCGCGTTTATGAACGCTTTCCAGAGGCCGGCCAAGACTGGCGCTTCTATTAGAAACTCAAATCTGGACATTGAAATTGCCGTAACTACCGTCGATCAGGTAATCAAAGCCATTCAACCAGATCACGTTGTGTTTGTTTCCACCAAGGCAAAAAAAACCGTAGGCAAGCGTCTGAAGCAGGAATTAAAAGGGGTGCACCATCCTGCTTGCCCATGGTGGAACAGAAAACAGGATGGCATAAGCAGCAAGCAACGCTTTATTGGGCTGATATCCGGGTATGTGAACGCAAAAGAGGAAACCTGATGACTGATGACACAAGTTTTGATCAGGCCCGTCTGGATCAATTAGCTGGCCAACACCTTAAAAATAGTAACATCACTGGCCGCGTACTTTTCTGCAGTGAGTCTGAGGACAACCAGATCGACTATGCCACCTGGCAGTTTGAGGACAAGGACCAAACGGCTCTGAAAGGGTCAGGTTTCAAACTGCATCTGATGGAATTGCTCAACATACTTCTTGTCTACCGCGCCCAGCAAAACCAACTTAACACCAGCCAGGGCATGGTTAATGTCGATGGAGGCCAACTCTCGATTGAGTGGCTTCCCAAGTCAGACGTTGAAGCTTTACGAAATGGCTAGAATCGCAGCAAAGTAACTTTACTCTAGGAAATAGCCAAATTTGGCGCCGTAAACGTCTGCCATGCCCACGGAAACTGTAACGGCCCACAGCTGGGCGGTTGGATTGAAAAGCTGCGTGCCAATGCCATTCTGCCAGTTCAGCATCGATCGAAGAAGTTGGTACTAAGCGATATGGGAATTAGAGAAGATTGAAAAGATTGGTGTAGGCGGGAAATAAAAACCCCAGCGTAGATTGCAATTGTCAGCAACCAAGAGGCCAGGGTCGTATTAAGGATTATATGAACAACTCAGGCTTGCAGCCTCAGGGGACTACTCGGCATCATCAACCCATTATGGTGAATGATTTGTATCAGCACATAAACAAGTGGTCGGGCGAGCGTGCCGTTGGAGCGGAACACTTCTCCGGTTAAATCGGCACCGCCTGGAAGCATACGATTTAACATAGTGAGATGGCCCCTGGGTACATATCCCAGCTTGCATCCCTTGGTCTCCATCCGAATGGCACTCGGGTCCACCGGGTTATTCGGCTCAGGAACGAACTGAACTTCGTCGCCAGCTTGCAGCTCCGAAACTTCAAGTTCGGCCTCATGTCGGAATCCCGCGACTTCAATCAACACCTCAAAAGCCGCCGGTGGCTCGTCGAAAGGGTGCACAAGCTCAAAACCGTCGTCCGGCAACTTGGCGCCACTATAGCCCAACAAGGCAAACTCACTAATGTCCGCGTCAGCCGGAATGGCCCGAAGCTCAAGATAACGGCTAAAATCTCGCCTGGTGCGCGGCGGCAGGCGGCGCGTGAACGCTTCCATCACTTGATGACGGTGCTCTACCTGCTTCAGCGGAAAGGCCGGATAACCTTGGAATCCTACCTCTTTGGCGCGAGCCATCTCAGTTCCAACACTGTACTGGAACACCACATGGCCACCCTGCTTTACCAATTGCCCCACACGATACCGGGAGCGCTTTTGACTCTCTCGTGCCTGCCAAAAAAGCAGCAGTCGTTGTGGTTCAACCAGATGTTCAATCAAACGGGTCATGTCAGTTCTCCAGGGCCTGCAGTAGGCGCTCTCTCCTTCGCAGTGTAAGAAAAGCAACGAACTCATTCGGATCATGCACCATGCGTTGCATTTTCTCGGGTTGCAACTCGTGGCCGAGACTGGTTCCGTTGTCAAAATATGGTGCAAACCTCGCGGTAGGGTTGCCTTCTGTCCAAATCAGACCCCAGTTCTCTTGATGCCTGTCGGTATTACCAATTAAGGCGTCAAAACAAAGACCTAGCCCCCAGTAAAGTCGCCAATCATGAGAGAGCCATCCGCCTCGCTCCAGTACACGGCTTAACTTAATAATAGTGAATAGATTGTGTCGCTTGCCTTTCTCCCTATCAAAGTCAGGAATGCGGCGTTGCATGTAGTCGCCGCCTGGGAAAAAACGCTCATCGTTTTCGTCGTTGTATCCTAAAAACCATTCGTTCACGGTTCCCGGCTCATCACTGAGCGAATCAATTGCTACAAAAACAGGAGGTAAAGTCAGACCCATCAATCGACCAACACGAAAAGCGATGACCTCGGCCCAATACTGATCAGGATATCTCGGTTGATTTGGATTCTTGGCGCTTTTTATCGCCTCTTTGAACAGGTAACGATGCCTGGCCAGGCAGAAGTCGAATGGGGCGGGGTCTGGAGAAACGCGCAACGACTTGGCGCGAGCACCAACCGGAAAAACTTCGTAGTCTTGGTGGATGTCCCAGCCCGCGATATCAATTACCTGCCCGGGCTCTTGCCAAACTTCCCTTCTATCAATCATCTTTATCTGGCCCGCACAAAACAAAAAACCCGCACCAGCTTTACCGCAGTGCGGATCCACCGATTGAGGCCGTATCACACTAACATTAACTTTGAGCGCAAGCTTTCTCAATAATCTTTGGCGCTCACAAAGCAATAACCCCGCGTAAGCACGTTGAGCGCCTGATACGGGACGTTATGGAGAGTCAGTAAGCAAGCCGATGAAAATTCAGGAGGCCAGTTTCAGTTTAGCGAAGCGACGAGCCCGTGACTTGAGGCGTTCTTCAATTAAATCAGGGTGCTCACCGGTCTCAATAGCGCTTGAACTGGCCACTGTCCGCATAATTCGATCACGAGAAACCGATGCTTTGGCAAGCCGACTTTTACGAATCATAAGGATACTCCAGTGCGAGTTAACAATTTTTACTGTAGCACTGGCCACAGTTCCTGTCTTGTTAGAGGTAAAACAGATTTTTCAAATAATTCAAATGGATATTTGCGTTTAGAGCACGCGTTAACTGCACGCGGGACGGTTTAAAGGCGGAGTCATGAAACGAAGGAGCAGATAGCAACATCACCCGCCGCGTACTTTTCTGCAGTGAGTCTGAGGACAATCGAATCGACTATGCCGCCTGGTAGTTTGAGGACAAGGACCAGACGGCTCTGAAAGGGCCAGGTTTCAAACGGCGTTTGATGAAGCGGCCCAAACAATCAATCTCTCCACAACTGCTCAAGCAACGCACTTTCTTTATCAGGTCCGATCGGCGAGTTTGCCATTATCCGGTCCAGGGTTTCATCAAGAATGTTCCCCCCACTGGCCGTCTGGTAATTACCGGATTCGGACGACGGTTCGAGTTCCGCCCGGGCTACCTGTTCCCAGCCACCTGCTTTGCTGCGGCAAGCAATCTGCTCGGATGCAGCGTCTGCCGACTCCAGGCGGAACTGGCGGCACCATTCTCCCGCCTGGTTGCGAAAGGTCAGCCTTGGCGTCAGGGAGGCCTGGTGACTGACCTGATAAATCTCGCCGCTGGGCTGGCTATCCAGAACTTGGGTGACCGCAGGCCACGCCGGATCACCGTCCAAAGGCGTATCAGACCATTGCATCAGCGCCACCCCGGCAATCATGGCGGCAGCGGCCACCTTTCCGGCATGGCCCCGCAGACTGCGCCACCACTGCGCAGTGCGCCACCACGGAAAGCTGACCACATTCTCTTTTCCAGGCGCGGCGTTCCGGGAGGGCACGCCCTCAAGCATCCGGGTCACCGATTCGGGCAGAGGACGGTCATCAATCAAGCTATAATGGGCCTGCAGCTCTGCATCCACCGTCGCCAATTCCGCCAACCGGTCTGCCAGCGAAGGGTCGGCCGCCAGTTGGTCCCGAACCGCTTCCATGTCTGCCTCGGTCAGCTCGTTGTCGAGGAAAGCCGACAGGGTTTCGTCAGTCGTGTTCATGAATCCGTCCTCATGGTTACAGGTATCAGTGCCTCACTCAGGGCGATTCTGGCGCGGGCCAGTCGGCTCATGACCGTCCCTTTCGGCACGTCCAGAATCTCTGCCACAACCTTGTAGGGCATGCCCTGAAGTGCCACCAGAGAAATGATCTGGCGCTGATCCACCGGCAGCCGGGCCATGGCCGAATCCACCCGGCTCCACTCGATTTCCTTCAAAGTCTGGTGCTGGCCATCCACGATCTGGCCGTCTGTCAACTCCGGTTGTTCGGCTGCGTCCCGGCGAACTTTTCTGGCCCGGCACTCGTCTATCCAGACGTTGCGGCAAACCCGGAACGCCCATTTGGTCAGGTCGGCGTCGTCCGGAGTGTCTCGGGTCAGCAACCGCTCCGCGGTGTTCTGAAGCAGATCATCGGCTTCGTCCATTGAGCCGGTCAGTGAATAGGCGAATCGTCTGAGCCTGGGTAGAAGTTCGGTGATTTCCTGTTTCATAGACTTATGTTTCGTTGGGTGATAACAGTAAGACGAGCCGGCTTCGGGTTTATTCCACAACCGGAGGAATTTCTCTTCCACTCAGCCGTTGTACCTTATGAAGTACTCTCAAAACCGGACCTGAACAATGAAAGATTCTTTCCAGGCACGCCTGATTTCGTTGATTGCCCTGTGCTCGCTTTCCGCACCGGCCGTGGCATTGGTCGGCGGCAGCCCTTTGGGCAGCCAGGTCACTCCCATCACCCGCCAGGTTGAACAGAGGGCCGGGCTATTAATGGAACGCGCCATAGAAAGACGCCTTGAAAAACAGATCGAGGCGCAAACAGCCGCAGCCCGGAAGCCGCTTGAAGAATTACCCGCGAGACTTCCAATCCTCACCCATAAGGGACAAAAAGCATTCAACGATGTCATTCTGAAAGATGGCTTCAGAGCGGTAGCAACCCAGTGGCTGGTCACCGGCACCGAATCGGAAATCGCCAGCCTCAACCAATCGGGAATCACGATCCTGGAGCGCAATGAATTGTCCGGTCTGGGGATGATACTGGCTCGTTTTCAGGTCACAGCAGAGCTGGATTCCCAAAAAGCTCTGGAAATCGCTTTGCCTGAGCTGGCGGACCGGCTGGACCGAAACCATATTTACGCGCCCCAGACTGGCGGCGATGCAACCCGACCCAAGGCCGGGATTCCGCAGTGGCGCAGCCTGTGCCAGGCTCCCGTTCGCATTGGCATGGTAGACACCGCCATTGATACTGCTCATCCAGTATTCAGGAATGCGAACGTTGTTCAAGAGCGCTTTCTTGAGCTGGCGGAAGCAGACGGACCGCTGGCAGAGGTCACCGACCACGGCACCGCCGTCGCCAGCCTGATGGTGGGCAAGCGCGACCATCAATGGTCTGCCCGGCTGCCAGAGGCCACATTATTCAACGCGTCGGTATTTTATGGCCGTGACCGCGGCCTGTCAGGCGCCACCCTGACGCACCTGTTGCAGGGCCTGAACTGGCTGGCCGGCCAGGAATTATCCGCCATCAATATCAGCCTCACCGGCCCGGATAACCGGCTTCTCAAAACCGCAGTGAAGGCCCTCAAGGACAGTGGTGTTTTGCTGGTGGCCGCCGTAGGCAACCAGGGGCCAGCTGCAGCGCCATTGTATCCGGCGGCCTACCCCGGTGTCGTCGGCGTGACGGCAGTGGACGAGTCTGGCGAGCTTTACCGGTGGGCCAACAGAGGAGAGCAGGTTATGTTTGCGGGTCCCGGAGTGTCCGTTCCAGTGGCTTATCCGGGCGGTGGCTTAGTAGTCAACAACGGAACCTCGCTGGCGGCGCCGGTTATCGCCGCCGCCCTGGCTTGCAGTCGTGTCGACTTCCCGGAGGTAAGCCCTATTGATGTGCTGATCAAAAAGGCCAGGGATCTAGGCAAGCCTGGCCATGACACCAGCTTCGGTCACGGCTTTCTCGACTTGTAACACCAGGCTGTTAAAACCCTGCTCTGAGCGTTACCCCGGCCACCGTTCTGTTGTAATCAGCTGACTCTTCATTGGACGAGTAACGACCCCAGGAAACGCTGGGCTCAAGGCTGAAAACGTCGTTGAGACCAATCCGCCAGCTTGCGTCAAGGATGTGTGCCCTGTCCGCCCTTTGGTTCGTGGTGCGCTCTGTCACGTCACCGGTCAGCGGGTTGGTGAACGTCGGTTCTGAGCCGATGATACCGACCTCGTCGTACTCCCGGTTTTCGTAGCGCCAGCCCAACCTGAGCCGGTTAGCGCCACCCCCAAGGGTGAATTGATGCACCAGCGCCGCCCGAAAACGCAGCAGGTCATTATCAAAGGCGTCTGCCTGTGCGTCCTCGCGGTCGCCATCCAGGCCAAACAGAAAATGGCTTTGGGCCTGGTTGAAGAAGAAAAACGAGTCCAGGCTGATACCGCGAATATCAGCATCCCGGGCATCGCTGTCGTCGAAATCCTTGCGCTTGTCCTGCAGGCTGGCCAGCAGATAAACGTCCTCGCCGATCAGACTGCCGAGATAGACGCTTGCACGTCGGAAATCGAGAAACGGGTCCGAACCGTTGGTGCCAAGAGTCGCCTGGGAATAATGATAGCTGGTGCCAATGGTCACCGGGTCGACGTCATAGCTGATGTCGGCGGATAACAGATGAATGTTCTGATCAAACTGGTCAAAGCTCTGATATCTCTTGCCCGATAGCGAATAGCCCAGCGTGACTATCAGGGGGTCAACGGGTTTCAGAACGGCATCCAGGCCTGCGCCGAATACCCAAGCCTGATCGCTTTTGTCAGCGGATGTATTCAGTTCGTCCACTGTGACGTTGCTGTCGTGTTCAAAACCGCCCTCGACATAGCCATTTAGCTGCGCTTTCTTCTCTGCCTGAGCCAGCAGCGGCGTCATCGCCAGGCACATTACGGCGGGCAAGGTACAAATGCGTAGAACCGATTGCATATCTGGTCTGCTCCTTTCGGGCGGCCAAAAGAAAGCCGGGCAATATGGCCCGGCGATCGCGAAGTGAAAACTTACAGCAGGCCGCCACTGACGGAACCTGTCACCGTGCTTATGACACTGTTTTGCACTTCACTTCTGACGCTGTGAGAAACAGACGTCCCGATTTGCTGACGGGTTGCAGCCCGAATTTCGATATTTCGAGCCTTGTTCATCTGCTGCTGTGACTGCCGGCGTTTTTCGCCGGCCATGTCGGAAGTCGTCTGCACCAAAGCCGTAGCGATGCCGCGGACTTTCTGGCCCGTTTCAACACCGGCTCTTACCGCCTTATCGGTGCTCTGACGGATTTCGGCACTGGCCGAGAGGCCACTGTTCGCGGAAGCATCACTGTCAGCAAAAGCACTACTGTCGCCAGAAGTTTCACTGTTAGCAGAAGCACTACTGTCGCCAGAGGTACCAGTGTTAGCAGACGTATTTCTGTCAGCAGGAGCACCACCGTCGCCAGAAGTTCTGCTGTCAGCGGGAGCACCGTCGCGGGAACTGGCTTCAGCGCGCATGTTGGCTTCGACCTCCACGCTGGCTTTCGCCGAACCTTCAGCAGCAAAAGCGCCGGTGGCAAGGATGGAACAGATCGCGAGTGTCAGTACGTGTTTTTTCATGATTACGTCCTCCTGTTTTACCCTTTTTGGGTGGCTTTCATCAGGAAGACGGCCGGGAGTTGGGTTTATTCCACGTTTGTCATAATTTTTTTCAGATCGCCTCAATAAACGGGTGCGCCAGGCTGGACGCTACTGATCTGTTCCCACTGCTTCGCCAGGGCGAGCATTTGATAATCGCTGTACCTTGGTCCGGCAAAACTGACCCCAAATGGCAAACCATCGTCCCGCATGCGCCCCGGTACGGACACCACTGAAAGCTCGAGCAGATTACCAAAATTCGTGTAGTAAGCCATATTCCGATTCAGTTCCAGCGGATTGGCTTTTACGTCGTCACACCGGTAAAGAGTGCCAGCGGTGGGCGTTAACAAGCAGTCGAATGATGTCAACAACCGGTGGGCTTCGGTTTTCAGCTGGTTAAGCCGGGCGACATCGGTCCAGATGTCATGGCTGGTGACCGTTTCACCTTTCAGAATACTGCCGGCAACCACGTCATTCACACTGTCGGGATGCTGTTTGATAAAACCACCCACCGAGTCGAACCGTTCGCTGATAAAAGCGCCGTCAAACAACAGGGCGCCGGCTTCTGCAAACACACTGAAATCGATGGGTTCAATCTGGGCACCCTGTCCTTCAAGTGACGTCAACACGTCTTTGAAGCAGGCTTCGGCGCAAGCGTCACCAAAGAAGTTAAGCCCCTTGGCGTCGGGAATTGCGATCCGGATTCGCTTTAGATCCGGTATTGAGTCCGCCAGTAAAACGGCCGCTCTGTTGTTTCCCATGAGTTGGCGGAACACACACTCTGCCTCAACGGCGGTGCGGGCAAACACGGGTATGCAGTCAATACTTTTATTAGCGTAAACCATACCTTCATTGCTGAGCAGATGCGGCGTCGGTTTGAAGCCGACAATGTTGCACATAGCCGCAGGCAACCGTCCGGAACCGCCGGTGTCGCTGCCCAGAGAAAAAGTCACGCAGCCAATAGAAACCACTACGCCAGACCCCGAGCTGGAACCACCCGGAATATAATCCGGATTGAACGGACTGACCGGGTGCGGATCGCTGCGAACGCCGACCACTCCGGTGGCGAATTCATCCATGGTGTTTTTGCCAATCAGCATGGCGCCCAGATCCAGCAGGCGCTGAACAACCGGTGATGTGGTTGTGGAACGTGTGCGGTAATCCGGGCAGCCTGCCGTCAGCGGCAGCCCTTCAACATGAATGTTGTCCTTTATCGCAAAGGGGATTCCGTAAAGCGGCAAGTTGGCATCCAGCGTTGCCAAATGATCGGCGCGGGCCAGTAACTCTGTCGGCGGCACCAGAAACATCCATTCGGCACGCGAGCTTCTCTCGTTGATTCGGCGCAAAACCTCCTCAGCAACCTGCCTGGGCACAAACCGCTTTGCTGAATAACCTTCCCTGAGATGGAACAAGTCCAGCCCCTGATAAGACGTCAGAGAAACTCGCATGTCCGAATGTATCCTGTCGTTATGAGTGAATGAAACTTAGCCTGTTATTTTACAACGCTTTCCAAATATTCAGGCACGAGGAAGTTTTCGAAGGTTTCTCTTGAAGGCACGTTCGGCAAGCGCTTCTGCTCAAACAGGAAGGTCGAGGTAGACAGTAGGGTATCTACAAACTGGCCGCGTTTGTTGCTGTCTCCGATGTATTCCGCGGTCAGTTGCTCATCGCAGGAAACCATCTCGGTGCCTTTCATCATGCGCGCAGCGTCTGGCAGGTCCAGTTGAAGTTCCTTGGCGATGATTTCAGCCGTCTCGGCCGGATTGTTCAGCCAGAAATCGATGCCTTTGCATTCCGCGCGGACAAACTTCTCGACGTAATCCGGGTACTTTTCGGCAAACTCATTCATCACAACGCCCACATCCCAGGTGGGATATCCGCGGGAGGTCATCATACCGGACGTCATGAACAGGTTGGCATCGCCTTCCAGAACACGGCCCAGTGCCGGTTCCCAGAACCAGGCCGCATCGATATCGCCACGGAACCACGCCAGTGCGATGTCATTGGGCCGCAGATCGATGATTTTCATTGAGGCGGGGTCGATACCTTCATCGTTCAAGGCCTTCATCAGCAGGTAATGGGTGGTAGAGCCAAACGGCGCAGCAATGGTCTTACCCTTGAGGTCCTCCAGGCGCTTGATATTCGCAGAGGTGCGAACCGCCATCGCCTCAACATAATCCAGCATGTTCAGAACCATGATGCCCTGAATCGGCAAGCCCCGGGTAACCCCGATCGCCGTGGGCGGATTGCCCAGGCCACCAAAATCCACTTGATCCCCTGCGATGGCCCTCAGCATGTCGCCACCGCCACCGACGTTGATGTAGTTGATCTTCACACCCGGCATTTCTTTTTGCACAAGTCCTAGTGACTTAGTCACTAACTGAGCATTCACCAGGTTTAGGTAACCAATGGTCACTTCTTCTGGCGCGGCGGCTTGGGCCTGTGCGGCTCCAATGCTGAGGCCCAATGCGGTTACAGCTGAAAGTATGAACGTTTTCATGGTGTTCTCCGTAGGGTTTTTGATATTCACTCAAAGGGTCTTGAGTTTGGTCCAGGGCATGATGATTCGGCCCACCAGCTTGAGAACCAGATCCAGTGCCATTCCGGTGATTCCCAAGACAATCAGGCCCATGATGACGATGTCGCCCATCAGGAACTTGGCGGCGTCCCAAATCATCCAGCCAATACCCGCCGTGGCCGCAACTATCTCCGCTGCGACCAAAACGGTGTAAACAAATCCAAGCGAAATTCGCATCCCGGTGAGGATGGTGGGGCCGGAACCGGGCAGATAGACTTCCCGGACCAGGTCCCAGCGACTGGCGCCCAGGGAACGCGCTGCGCGGATGTAGTTCGGGTTAATGTCCGACACCGCCTGAATGGTGGCGATGATGATGCCGGGCAAGCCGGCCAGGAACAGCAACGCCAGCTTTGACGATTCGCCGATGCCCAGCCACATCACCAGTAGGGTATAGAGCCCCAGTGGCGGCAGCGGTCGGTAAAATTCGATGATCGGGTTAAAGACCCGGTGAGCGGACCGGGAAGTACCCATCATCACACCCAGCGGAATGCCCACCAGACAAGCTGCCGCAAAAGCAGTAAGAATTCGGTACAGGCTGGTCGCGACGTGTTCTATCAGCGTGGAGCCCTGATAGCCGATCGTTGCCACTTCGACAAACGATTGCCAGACACTGATCGGCGACGGCAGAAACAGCGGGTTGGCCCAGCCCATGCCCGTCACCAGAAACCAGGTACCGAGCACTGCTGCAACCGTCAGAAAGGACAGGTATTTGCCGTTCTCAATGTTTTTGCGAATTATCGGCGGCATTCTCATCTGTCGCTGGGGTATTCCGTCGTCGAAGGACATCGCCCGCGGGGTGGCTTTTTTATCAATAGCCATGGGGTTCACCTATTCTGCAACGCCGAGAATGTTGGGAATGGCCAGCGCCAGTATCTTCATGGCGGCCACCGATTTAGTGATCGAAATACTTTCATTCACCGGCGACCAGCCGTCCTCACCAGGCCCGAAAGTCACCGCGTTCATGCCCGCCTCGCGAAAACGAATGGTGTCGTTAAACGCATTCTTGCGGTTTGGAGTCGGAGCTTCGCCCAGCACCTTGCGGTAGGCCGCAGCGAGCGACACATTCGGTTCTTCCTGCATGGGGACTGGCTCTGTGCCGTTCACAAACAGGGAGCCAAACAGCTGCGCTACTTCGAATTCCGTATTCTCATGACCGATGAGCATTTCAGAGACAGTGGCTGAAATATCCTCTACCACCGAGTCAATGGTCATCCCGGGAAGAATGCCAACCACCGCCAGCGTCAGTTCGCAGGAATCCGGAGTGAACTGCATTTCACCAGGCAGGCCGCCTATCATCCTGACCACGCAGGCGCAGGGTGGCGTATGGCCCGGAAACTTGGAGGGAATGTGGCGAAAAGCCATGGCATTGATCGCCGGCACCAGTTCCGATGCTTCGGAAATGGCATTAACGCCGGTATCCGGACGCCAGATGTGCGATTTGATTCCTCGCACCACAAGCCGCACCAAGCAGTGTCCGGAGTTGGCCACCGACAGGTTCATGCCCCAGTCCTCGGCGCTCTTGCCCCAAGCTGTGGGCTCGATGGTGATGGAGTGGTCGGCCCTGATGCCGATGGTTTTGGTGAGGTAAATCGAGCCGTGAACCCCGTCTTTTTCCTCATCCACCGTATAGCAGCAGATCAGATCGCCTTTGAGCCTGACGCCACTGTCTAGCACCGCCTTGACCGCCAGCAGCGAGGCTGCCAAATTGGCCCGGGTGTCCGACGTGCCGCGGCCATAGATCCAGTCGCCATGGCGGGTCGCCTTGAACGGGTCGCCGTCGCACTTATCCCAGCGCTCGGGCTCAACCGCCGGATAGGTATCCAGATGATCGTTAATCATCAGCGACGGGCCACCGCCCTCGCCTTTCAATACCCCGACTATGTTCGGGCGCTTGCTCTGGGAAGCGTATTTTTTCACCTTGAAACCCATGGCTTCCAGCTTGCCCGCAACAAACAACGCGTAGGCTTCTTCTTCACCGGCGGGAATATCCGGGTCCAGCGGATTGGTTGAATTGGGCTGACCAATGGCCACCATTTCGACGGTCAGATCAATCCATTCCTGCTCATCAATGCACCCAATCAGAAAAGCTTGCAGGGATTCAGCGAGGTTAATCGTCATAATAAGTCCTTAATTTTAAAAATCAGCGTTTATAATTTTTAGGCCCAGCACCGCCAGCGTTGACAGCATCAGCAGGGTCGTTATCAGATCGAAAAGCAGCGTCGGCAGCCGGTTCACAACAAGCTGCCCAACAACCAGGCCGCCGAGCGTGGGGGCAAGATAGAACACCACGCTGTCCAGCACGTTCTGGGAAAGCCCGTTCAGCAGCACCGAAATAATCAGCATGCCGCTGTAAGAGCCCACCATCAGGGCGAACATGGTTGCCCGCACCCGGGCTGGGGTAAGTCCTTTGCCCCTCAGAAAAATCAGCGCCAAAGGGCCGGGCATGGCCAGAGTTGCACTCATCGCCCCGGATCCCATGCCGTACATCAGGCCAGCCAGGCCGCGTGAAGGCTGCAACTCTTCTGGGGTAGTCGGCCCAGCGGTTTGCATCAGCGCGCTGACGTACCGGATCAGGGAGTAGCCCAAAGCAACGAGCGCCGCCAGCTGGATACCGGTGATCGGCAAAACCAGCAGTAACACGCTCCCCAGCAACAAACCGATCCCACTGCCTGCGGCAAGCCTGGCCAGTTCTTCCGGCACAATCTGCCAGCGCAAAAAGGGTGCGATAGCCCCCACCACAATCAGGGTCAGGGTGCCGGTAATCTGTATGGCGTCCACCGGTTCGTGAAACGCCAGCAGCATCGGCGCGACAATCAGACCAAAGCCCAGCCCTGTGGTGGTCTGCACCAGTGCACCCAGAAAACACACCGCCAGAATTAACATTTCCATCGACATAGGCGGTCCTAAAACGTGCTCAGGGCTTCAGCACGGATGATTTTCATACAGTCACGTTTGATTTCCAGAAACTTGGCTTCAGATGAAATCATCTGCGTTCTAGGCCGGGGCAGCGGATTGGCGATGTCTTTCACAATCCGGCCCGGCGACGCGCTCATCAACAGAATGCGATCGGACAGGAAAATCGCCTCGTCCACATCGTGGGTAACAAACACCACCGTGGTGCCAAACTCTTCCCACAGGCTCAGCAGGTTCTCCTGCATCATCAGGCGGGTCTGGTAGTCCAGCGCAGCAAAAGGCTCGTCCATTAATAGAACTCTGGGAAAGGTTGCCAGCGCGCGGGCAATACCCACCCGTTGTTGCATCCCGCCAGACAGCTGATCCGGATAGTGGTTCTCGTATTTTTGCAGCCCTACCATCTTCAAGAAGTGGTTAACTGTGCTGGAAGCCTCTATGTCTCCGACGAACTTCGGGCCCAGCCCAATGTTCGCCCGAACCGTTTTCCAGGGCAGCAAGGAGTGCTGCTGGAACACCATGCTGCGGTCCGCGCCTGGCTGCTCGATGGCGTTGCCGTCCAGCAAGGCCCGACCTTCTGTGGCTTGCACAAACCCGGCAATCACGTTTAACAACGTGGATTTTCCGCATCCAGATGGCCCGAGTACGCAGACAAATTCGCCGGGGTGAATGGTCAGACTGGTTTTGGAAAGGGCCACGGTCTGCCCGGCATCCGAGTTGTAGGTAACTTCCAGATCATCGGTCCGGATCTCACCCTTGTCAGTCACCTTTCGGACCCCGGTTTTCTCGTTCTGCTGCGCTGTGTTCATGCTCAATGGCCTGTCGCTGAATTAACCCAGGTGGGCCCGGGCGATTTCCATGCCGAAACGGAACCGGTCACCGCGGTAAAAGAGATTTTCGTAAAGCAGAGGTTCGCCTGAACGATCCAGAATCGTCCTTTCGATGTGCAGCGCTGCGCTGCCCGGCTCCATGTTGAGAAACCCGGCAAGCTCGCTGTCACAGATCATGGATTCCAGATTGACCCGGGCCGAACCGATGGCAATTCCGCATTCATTTTCGAGCACGTCGAAAAGGTCCCGCTGCTCGAGATCGGCGTTGCCAAATCCGTCGCTGACATGGGTGGGGGCGTAGGTGATATCGAAGGCCAGAGGTTCACAGTTCAGGTATCGCAGCCGCTGAATCCGTGTGGCGCGCACACCGTTGGCAAGCTTTAGACAGCTGGCCACGTTGCCTTTTGGAACCTCTGTGGTGATTGAAATAAGCTTGGAAAAAGCAGCCTGTCCAATACTGGCGGCGCTCTCACCAAAGCCTTTCAGAGTTGACACGTCAAACTGGGCTTTCGCCAGCGATACAAAGGTACCTTTACCGTTGATCTTGAAAATCAGGCCGTCCCGCTGAAGTTGGCTAAGCGCCTGACGGACGGTGATGCGGCTGACAGAAAAGGCCTCGATCATTTGCCGCTCACTGGGCAACTTCTGGTGCGGAGCGTAGGTACCGTCCAGGATTTTCCGCCGAATGCTTTCCTTTACCTGCTGGAAAAGCGGCATCGGCAGTACGTCTACATCGCTGAGTTGATTTTTCATACCTGTTTTATTGCAACCTATTATGACCCGTTACATTAGGTGCTGCATGGGCTGTGCCAGACTGAAAAAACTCATATTTTTCAGTTTTATATGAATTTTCACAATGTAGGCTTTGCTTAAAAAACGCACGTCTCTGAGACAGGAATCAGGAGGGAGGCACCTTTTGCGTGCGTCTTTCGCCGTCAGACGCCGTCGAGCCGGGTAACCTGTACTATTAACGGACCAGAGGAGACCGGCATACTAATTTTGCATTGCCATAGCCCTGCCGGATGTCTACTGTGGCGGCGACCCATTGGCCGGCTCGATCACGTTCCCAATCTCCAATCGAATCATTGTCCGTTTTTCAAAATCACACCCTGAGGTTTTCATGTTTTCTGGATTGAGCTCTATTTTCCGATCAGTGATGCGGCTGAGTCTTGTTTCTCAGATTGCCATCGGCATTGCAGCCGGTGTTTTGCTGGTCATAGTATCGCCAGAGGCTGCGAGCTCTTTTGCGCTTCTTGGTCAGCTGTTCGTCTCAGCGTTGAAAGCCGTGGCGCCTGTGTTGGTTTTTGTACTGGTGGCTGCCGCTATCTCAAGGCACAAACAAGGGCAGCCCACCCATATCCGCGGGGTGTTGATTCTTTACATCACAGGAACGCTTGCCGCTGCAATAGTGGCAGTGACGGCCAGTTTTCTGATGCCCACCGAGCTAACGCTGGACCTGACGGGGGTGACGGGCAATCCGCCCTCGGGTATTGGCGAGATTCTGACAAATTTATTACTCAGCGCTGTCGCCAATCCCGTCACGGCGCTGATGGAAGCCAACTTCATCGCCATACTGGCATGGGCGATTGGTCTTGGTTTTATGTTGCGTAACGCCAGCGAGGCCACTCGCCAAGGTCTTAACGACCTTTCTGACGCCGTCTCCGGAATTGTTCGTGGCGTTATCCGGCTTGCGCCTTTAGGGATTTTCGGGCTTGTTGCCACTACGCTGGCAGACGCGGGCCTGGGTGCTTTGCTGGAGTATGGCCAGCTGCTTGGGGTTATTGTCGGCTGCATGGTGTTTGTAGCGCTGGTGACGAATCCGTTGCTGGTGTTCTGGCAGATTCGCAGCAACCCTTACCCACTGGTGTTCGAATGTTTGCGCGGCAGCGCTGTCACCGCTTTCTTTACTCGCAGCTCGGCCGCTAACATACCCGTTAATCTGGCGCTGTGTGGGCGCATGAAGCTGGATCCAGACACCTACTCGATTTCTATCCCGCTGGGCGCGACCATCAACATGGCCGGCGCCGCTATCACCATTTCAGTGATTACCCTGGCGACGGCGAACACGCTTGGCATCTCCGTTGGTTTTCCCACCGCGCTGATTCTTTGCGTGGTCTCGGCCCTGGCGGCTTGCGGTGTTTCTGGCGTCGCCGGCGGGTCGTTGCTTTTAATTCCGCTGGCAACCAGTCTTTTTGGCGTGCCCATTGAAGTTGCCATGCAGGTCGTCGCTATTGGCTTCGTGATCAGCGTGGTGCAAGATTCCACTGAGACGGCCCTCAACTCTTCCACCGACGTGCTGTTCACCGCAGCGGCCTGTCGCCGGGCGGAAGCGCGGCAAGAAGAGTAAATTTTGAAGGTTGAAGATTGAACAAATCAGGGTGTACAACATGCTAGCAAAGCCCCGTAACCTCATTTTTGTGGGTATGCCCGGCAGCGGTAAAAGCACGGTGGGTGTGCTGGTTGCCAAGAAACTCGGACTGGGTTTTGTTGACACCGATTTGTTGATACAGCAAGACACCGGACGAACGCTTCAGCAAATCGTTGACCAGGATGGCTACGTTGCCTTGCGCAAGGCAGAAGAGCAGGTGCTGTTGCACTTGAATGTACAGCAGCACGTTATCAGCACGGGTGGCAGCGCCGTCTACAGTGACGCCGCTATGAGGCACCTCAAGACCGGTGGCACCGTTGTCTTCCTCGACATTTCTCTGGATACCGTGTTTGCACGAATGGGTGACTACAGCTTGCGGGGTATTTCAAAAAGGCCTGAACAGTCGTTTTTGGCGCTTTTTGAAGAGCGATTCACCCTGTATTGCCGCTACGCCGATCTGACAATTCGGGGCGATGCCCTGAACCACGATCAGGTCTGCGACGCGGTGATAACCGGCCTGGGCAGTATTAAAAACCAGGCGGCACCAAACCACTGAGTCACTGGCGTCACGGCACCATGTTATCTGGATCAACTAATCCGAGTTCAAGCCCGACGGCGTAAAAACCGGTGACCGAAAATTCATTGATGTCGCGGGACGTGTGGGCAACCGTAATACCTTGACACAGGTGCGAACACGCAGCCTTAGTCACTTCCTGCAACAACGCAAAATCATGGAAGTAGTCTTTTAACGGGTTTTCACCCCGAGCTTTACGTTTTTGATTCTTCCTGTCGATGCGATCATCGATGGCCTTTTCCAGACGTTCCATTATTCCTGGCCGGCTGTGGTTTAACACATCGACTAGCTGGGAGTATTTAACCTCCAGGATCACATTGTCTCGGTCAGCGTTGGGCGAGTGATACTCAGCGATCTCCTCGTCCAGGCAAACAAGACCACGGGACAAGCCAAGTCTGGCCGCAACCAGCGGTGTGATCGCAGAGATACCCCGCTCTTCCAGCGGGTCACCTTGCGTAATGAGGAGCTTTGGCTTTTGTATCTGCTTTTGGCCCCAGTACAGCCTAAGTCGCTCTGAAACATCGGCGGCTACAAGAACAGGGTCCCTTGGGTCGTAGCCACCCATTCCCTCGATCACCACGGGATGATGCTGGCCGAGTGACAGCAGTAAATCGTGTGTCAACGTTATTCACTCCTTCTACACAGCGCTTCCAGTGTCATTTGCAAAGCACTAAATTTTTAACTCGCGCTCACTCATATTACCACTCACACGCGGTAACGGCTGACTTGGTCTGACATATCTGCCGCCAGCGTCTTGAGCCGTTGTGTAACCGCCCCGGCCCTGCGAGTTCCCTGGGCGGTTTGCTCTGTTATAGCCACGATCTCGTGAACGTTTTGATTGATAGTCTCGGAGACGCTGGTTTGCTCTTCGGCGGCACTGGCAATCTGGACGTTCATCTCGTTGATGGTACCAACGGCCTGGTTAATTCTCTTCAGCGCTTCGTTCACCTGACGGGTTTCCACGACGGTCGCTTCACTGCGTTCACTGATCGCGCCAATCAGCTTCACGGCGTTGCTGGCACCGGTTTGCAGTCGCTCAATCGTCTCTTGGATTTCCTGGGTACTCTTTTGAGTCCGGCTGGCCAGTGTGCGAACTTCGTCTGCGACCACCGCAAAGCCCCGGCCAGCTTCGCCGGCGCGCGCAGCCTCTATGGCCGCGTTCAGGGCCAGCAGATTTGTTTGATCGGCAATCGCACGAATCACTTCTAAAACACTGTCGACTTTCCGGGAATCCGCACCCAGTCTTTCAATCACCGTGACGCCTTCCGCAACCTGCTCTGACAAACCGCCGATTACCTCGATGGTCTGATGTACCAGGCCTTGGGCGTCCACTACCTGAACGTTGGCACGGTCCGCCGCATCAGACGCTTCGCTGGCGTTATTAGCCACCTCCTGTGCTGCGGCTGTCATCTGATTCATGGCGGTTGCCACCTGATCACTCTCGGATTTTTGACGCTCCACGCCCTGCGTTGACTCCTCCATAACCTGACTCAGTTCTGCAGAAGCTTCGTTCAGAGTACCGGTGGATGAGAGAACCTGCTCGACCAGCTCATGCACCTGATCCGCAAAGCTGTTGAACGCAACTGCCAACTGGCTCAACTCGTCTTTGCCGTTTATGTCCAGTCGACGGGTCAAGTCACCGTCGCCGCTGGCGATATCGTTCATTGCAGATACCGCGGATTTCAGTGGTCGAATAATGCTGCGGACAACAACCAGGGCAAAGAGCCCAATAATGAACAGCGCAATCAGTGAGGTTGTTACTGAACCAATCACCGCGTTGTCCAATGCGTCCTCGACTTTGCCGTCCATGGCAGCGACCTGTTCGTCCAAACCGTCTACCCAGAACCCTGTACCAATCATGATGTTCCACTGCGGTAGCATCTCTGCGTAACCCAGTTTTGGGGCCACCTTTCCTGTGGCTTCGTTCTGCCATCCATAAGAAACGTAGCCACCGCCGTCAGAAGCCACCTTGACCAGTTCGCGGATTAGATAGGTCCCGTTAGGGTCCTGAAAATTCCAGAGATTCTTGCCCTCAAGCGCTGGTTTCACGCCATGCATGACGCTCACGCCACCGGTGTCATAGGCGAAAATGTAGCCCGGACTTCCGGCGTCATTGAATCTCAGCTGACGCAGTATTTCCCAGGCTTTCTGACGCACGTCAGGGTCTTCAGCAGAACCGGGCTGGTTATAAAGAGACGCAATTGAGGTACGTGCAAGCTCAATATAGTTTTTCAGCTCCTGACGCTTGCTTGGCTCCATATCAGAGGAAAAATCCGCCACTGCGCTGCTGCCGATACCCCCGGCCTGATTCAGGTTATACGTGGTCAAAAACGCCGTAAGTAGGATTACAGGCAAGAGTGCGAGCAACAGCACACGCGTCTGAATGGTCAGATTTTTCATCATTTTGCGCGGGATACCCCGTCCTTCAGGTCGGGGAGGGATAGCGCGTCGTGCGTTAGCGCGACTCGTTTTTCCTGTTTCCCTCCTCCTTTGGTTGGTTGAGTTGGATGTGATAGCCGTAGCCATCCGCCCGCTGGGTTAATGTGCAATGCCGATATGAGATGCCTTGTATGGCACCGCACGGTGTCTGAATGTTGAAACGGGTGGAGTTGGCCGCTAGTCGATCTTTTGTGTGAGTTAGAGCATAGGCGAAAATTTCCGCCCACTGTATTGTGGCGCAATGGTACCGATTGTCCCCTAAATTATCAGTGAGAACACTTCGCGTTTTGTATAGAAAGTGTACAGAGGCAAACTGGAACACATAAAATCGAAGCAGGGCTAGCTTTCAGCCAATTCCACCATCACGATAATACGTCTGACCATGCCTCTGTTGATTCTTACTGGCAGATGACGTGCCTTCAGCCAAACACCCTGCCCGCTCGCATCAAGATTCAGGAAGCGCCCATTCTGTGCAACGCCAATAACCAGACTTCGCCAGAATACGATGTATTCTTCGCTGCGAGCATAGGCGCTCTCGCACAGCACACGGTGATGCTTCCCGGTTAACTCTTCAGCCTTGTATCCCAGCAGCGCAAGAAATGCATCGCTTACCCCATCAATCAGGCCATCCGGGGTAAGCACCAAAGTGGCTGAGGATTCTTTAACAGCCTCGAAATCCGCCTCCAGCTCGATAATCCGCTGCTCGGCAACCTCAAGCTTGTCGAGAGCAGCCTGCAGTGCTTGTTTTTTCTTACCAAAAAATGCCATCAAATAGCCTCTTTATGCAAAAGGAATGCTTTGGAAAACGGGCGCAGCTGGCGATGCGTGTTGGACGATGTGTGTTAGACAACGTGCGATCAAATGGTGATGACAATACCGCCGCTTGCCAAGACAATTACCACCGCCCAAGCCGGTAATTTCCATACGCTTAAAAGAAAAAAGCCGGTCAGTGCCAACGCACATTCGTAGGCGCCCAGAATAGCGCTGGTCCACACCGGCTGATAAAGCGCTGCGCCCAAAATACCCACCACGGCGGCGTTGGCACCGCTCATCAAGGCGCGCGCGCAACCCCAGCGGCGAAACCGATTCCAGTGCGGCAACACCGCCAGCAGCAGCAGCATTCCGGGCAAAAAGATCATAAACAGCGCCAAAGCGGCTCCGAACAAGCCACCTCCGAGCGGCGTCATCACCGCACCCAAATAAGAGGCAAACGTGAACAAAGGCCCGGGCACGGCCTGAACGGCGCCATAACCCGCCAGAAATTCGTTCGCCCCAACCCAGCCGGATTGCACCACCTCAGCTTCCAGTAACGGCAACACGACGTGACCACCGCCAAACACCAGGGCGCCGGCGCGATAGAAGGCATCCATAACCGCCACGGTGGCTGAAGGGGTAACCCAGGCCAGCAAGGGCAAGCCAACCAGCAAGACAACGAAGATGAGCCCCGCCAAAAAGCCGACGCGGGCGGAAACCGGTAACAGCAATTCGGCTGCGTCGTTGTCGGCCTGAGCCCGGCACAGCAGCATGCCTGCTAAGGCGCCCATTACGATGGCCGTGATTTGGCCCAATGAGCCGTTGAACAACACCACGGTAAACACCGCGGCCAGAGCGATACCGGCGCGCTGGCGGTCAGGGCACAAATTGCGCGCCATTCCCCATACCGCATGAGCAACTATTGCCACCGCTGTCACTTTCAGGCCGTGAATGATGCCCTGGCTGACGGGTCCATCAAGCACTCCGGCACCCAAAGCGAACAGCACCAACACGATGGCCGAAGGCAGAGTGAAAGCAGTCCAGGCCGCAGCTGCGCCCCAAGGGCCGGCTCGCATCAAGCCCAGGGCGAAACCTACCTGGCTGCTGGCCGGGCCGGGTAAAAACTGACACAAGGCGACAAGGTCAGCGTAAGCCGGTTCGGACAGCCAGCGGCGGCGTTCCACAAACTCCGTACGAAAATAGCCAAGATGGGCAATAGGTCCGCCAAAAGACGTCAGACCCAGTAGTAGAAAGGCGCTAAAAACCTCTCTAATGCGCTCTGTACTAGACCGGGGCAGATTTGTCTTCATCAATCCCTCTCAATTGCAACCAGCCAACCACTTTCGCTTTATTCACAGCCGTCACGGCTGATTCAAAACAGTGACTGCTGAACATTCTGTTTTTGCTCACTCGACGTCTCTACGGACACTCTGCGGCGGTCTGAATCGCCACGCCGCAAACCACTTATCCTGTCCTTGGCTTTTTTTGCGGTTGTCCGATGATCCACGATGGCTTCCGGGTAAGGCGTATAACCAAGATTTTCGGCGTGTTTTGACAGCCTGAACGCCGTCTTAGCGAGGTCATGAAGTTCAGAACCGGGCACGTCCGCAAGTTCTGGAACCCACTTGCGGATAAAATGCCCCTCAAGGTCATGGTCCCGGCCCTGTTTTACCGGGTCATAAACCATAAGCTCGTTGAACTCTGTGGTGCCCGCTATAATCTGATGAATAACGTGATGAATGCCCGGCTCGTAATCCAGAAACTCGGCGGCCAGATATTCCGCCACTTTGGTGGTGGGTAGCCACAGATTCATAGTAGCGAATGAGACCAGGGTTGCCCGCAGACGCATGTTAATCCAGCCGGTCTGGTTGAGGAACCTCATCGCCGCGTCAATATAGGGGAACCCGGTTAGCCCCCGTTTCCAGGCTGTGAAATATTGTTCAGACTGTCCTGAAGAAGGCGTTGAAGAATGCGCTAAAGAATGACCTTCCGAGTAATCGGCCTCACGGACGCCGTTGAACTGCGCAAGCATGCACTCAAATTCCAGCTCGGGGCGGGTCTCAAATGTTTGCATATACTGCCGACGCCAGCTCAGCCTATCCAGATAAAAGCGCGCGTTCTCCTGAAATTTACCAAACTGGTCAGCGTTCATCCGGCTGTGCGCGTCGGTTACCACCCGATCCACAGCCTGAAATACCTCTCTGTCCGAAACAATACCGTAAGCCAGGTACGTTGATATCCGCGAACAGCCCTGCCAAGCCGTATTCGGGCTGGATATCTGAAATGGGTATTGCTTTAGGTACGGAACAGTGAAGAATCGACTCAAATTTCTGATGGCCTGTGACCGCCCGCCCTTCTGCCTCAGCGGTTTGTCGGTTCCGGCGGCTGTTGGTATCGCGTTCGACTCACAAGACGGAAACGGCAGGGGCGCAAATCGCTTGGATAAGTCAGTTCCCATCGGATCACGAAGTTTAAACGACACAGAGCGGGCAAAATAAGGCGGGAATAACTCGGGCGTTTGCGACCCTCTGGCAACCCCGTTTTGCGCGAGTTCTAGCAGTTCAACGTCATTGGCAACGCACCAGGCAGCAACCGCGTTGTCTCGCTGGAACCGGCTGTTTTGGGTGGTTTCCTGATGGGTCCATATGTTGGTTAAAGGCTGCACGCGGTGAATGCGATCAAGAACGTCCACCGTTTCGCCAACAGCCTGAAGCAGCTCGCCTCCAATCGACTGAACGTCGCGATCAAGCTCTGCGAGAGTTTCCTGAATGAACAGTTGATGCTGCCTCGACACGTCTGGCTGCTGAATCAGCTCAGGCTCGTGACAGTAAAGGGGAAGCACTTTTCCCTTCTTACGGAAAGCGCGCATGCTTTCAAAGAAAGGCTCTGAGTCCTGCAGCCTCAGGTTGCGTTTAAGCCAGAATATCTGCACCCATCAATTCCCATAAGGCGTTATTCTGCCGATCAGCGGCAGGTCAGAAAATGAATCTGTCCCGTCTCTGAAACGAAGGACGTCGAAACGGAGGACTTTCGTAAAACAGCCGCTCAGGCCGCCTTGCGAAAATCCTCCATCTTTGTGGTTTTGTCACGGCTGCGGCGGTATTTACTTTTGTTCTCAACGACCCGCATCTGGTACTTCGGGGTTCTGAGTTCGCGCTGAACCGCGCTGTGTTTTGTTGGCTGTGCTTTCTTTTTCGCCATTGTTATTTCTCCATTGGTGGTTTTTGGTTTAACGGTCCAATCATAACACCCTCTGATTGCTGCGCGGCATATGGGTGATTACAACGAGCCTATTACGGAGCCGGATTAATTGATCTGGCCATCCCAACCCTTTTTTCTTGCAAACTGGATATGAATGAACGACTAATAAGGGCCTGCTTTTGCAACGGCGAGCGATCATCTTATGGATTACCTTACTTACCGCAAAAAACTGCAAAGCCACTTCCCCGAACCCGTACTGGCGTTCAAGCCGGACGAATACGAGGCCAGGCTCGCCGCGGTTCGTCAGCGGATGGCCGAAGCCGAACTTGACCTGTTGCTACTGACCGAAGCCGGCGAACTGTGTTATCTGACCGGATACACCACCTTCGAGGTCTCGGTCCAGTGCGTGCTGCTGGTCGCGTTTGATAAAACCGTGCTGTTCGTACCGGCCATTGAGATGGGCCCTGCCGTGTATCTGAGCCGGGTGGACGACGTTATCGGCTATCCGTGGCAGGCGCCCGAAACAGTGGCCAGCGATCTGGCTGCTCAAGTGCGCCGCACGGCAAGGAGCCCAACACCGCGGATCGGTTTTAACCCCTGGGCGGGCTCTTTTCGGCCGGGGCTGCTTGCGGCGCTCAAGAGCACGTTAGACGCCGCCACATTTGTCGATTTCGGCGCACTGATCGATCGTGTTCGATTGGTTAAATCGTTCGCCGAACTGGCGTATCTTGGCGAAAGCGCCGCTATGACCAGCGCCGGTCTAGACGCCGCAACAGCGGTGATAAAAGCGGGTGTGGTTGACCATGAGATTGCCCGGGCTGGTGCCAGCTCCATGCTGGGGGCGGGCAGCGAATTCATGAGCATGCAACCGATTGTAACGGCTGGCGCGCGCAGCGGCATCATTCATACCAATCATGCGGGTTATGAGGTGGCACCTGGAGATGTGGTGTTCACTGAATTCGGTGCGGTTCGCAAACGCTATACCGCGCCTATGATGCGTACCGCCGTCGTTGGCGAAGCTTCCGCCGAGATTCGTGAATTTCATGCGATCTGTCTTGAAGTTCTGGCCGCTGTGATGTCGGCCGCGCGCGCCGGAGCAAGCTTCGCCTCGGCGGCCCGTGCCGGCGAACTCGCGCTGGCGCCAATCGTCGACCGGGCCTTTTTCTCCGGCGTATTTGGCTACCCGGTCGGTGCGTCATTTCCGCCGTCCTGGGTCGCCGGCTCTCTGTTTATAACCACAGACAACCCGGCGATTCTGGAGCAAGACATGGTGTTTCACCTGCCCATCTGCCTGCGCAAGCCAGGCGAGTTTGGCGTCGGTTTCAGCGAAACGGTCCGCATCACAGCCACCGGGGCCGAACGCATCACTGAAAATACGCTGTCTCTCAGGGAGATCTTCTTGTGAGAGCAACCCCGTGTTTCAGTTTCTGCCTTAGTGCCGGTTTCTGCCTCCTTGGTAGCGTCTTGCCATGTTCTTGAGCGCCAGTAACCAGCGCGTCCTCGGGGGGTCTGACTGAACGTGAGCAAACGAATCAAAGAGCTGCCGTTAGTCTGAGATTGCCGGCTTGGGCGGCGCAGCGGCACTGGCAGCCGCTTCGTTTTTTGCAACCTCGCGGCGAACGGCCCGCGGCGCACCGAAGGCCAGTGTGGCGGCCAGCATTGAGCATACCGCCATCACAATCACAACGTTCAATAAAGATTCCACCACCACCGTGGTAGAAAACGCACTGACGGCGCCGGCCAGGGTGAATTGAGCAGCGCCCAGCATCGCTGCAGCCGTGCCACCCAGGTGCGGAAAAAACTCCAGGGCATTCGCCATATTGTTGGGAATGATGGAACCCATAAAGCCCACGGCCGTCACAATGCAGCCGGCAATGACCCACCAAGGAGCCCCAGCCCAAGCCAACGCGACCAGCACCAGCAACGCAATGAACTGCAACAATACCGATACGCGCAAAATCGACACCGCCTCGAAGTGCCTTAACAAATAGCGGTTAACGATGTTCAAGCTGGCCATTAGCGCGATGTTGGCAGCAAACAGTGCAGAAAACAGGGTGTTCGAGAGGCCAAACCATTCCTGATAAATAAACGATGCGTGAGTGATAAACACCAGCATAGCGCTGAAACACAGCGCTTGTATGGCCACAAAACGCATGGTCACCCGATGCCTCAGCACCAGACCGTAGTTTGTGACCAGAGTGGATACCGGGGTTTTTACCCGTGCTTTGTCCGGCAAATGACGAAACAGACGCAGCTTCAGCACGACGGCTAAAAATACCGCGTAGCCCGTCAGCATCAGAAATATCGCCGGCCAATCGGCCAATGCCAACAAAATCACCCCAAGAGTAGGCGCGGCTGCCGGCGCTATAAACATAACCAAGCCAATCAGACCGAACAGCCGAGCGGCGTCTTTGCCGTGAAACTGGTCGCGCACAATAGCCGGCACAGACACCGCGCAAAAGGCGCCGCCAATGCCCTGCACCAACCGCCAGCCCAGCATTTCGTTCAGGCTGCTCGCTTGTGCGACCATGGCCGCGGCCACGGCGAACACAAACAGGCCGCCCAGTAAAATAACTTGGCGACCGTAGCGGTCAGACAGCGGCCCACCCACCAGTTGCGAAAGGCCCAAAGCCCCTACATAAACGCTCAGGGTCAGCCCTATATCGGTATGGTCAACGTTCAAATCCGTGGCAATCTGCGGGAACGCGGGCAGGTAAGCGTCCAAAGCCAGGGGGCCGAGTGCCACCGTCATTCCCAGTAAAATTGCCAATTGCAGTTGCGACACGCACGTTTGCCTTTTCAGTAGCGCCAGTCTTTAAGCGGACCGGTCAATATCATCGGTAAAAAACGGGCCCTGGATACAAAGCACGGCTTGGCAAGCTATCGGGTATTCAAGGCGCGTGCAGCGGCGGATTGTAGCACGCTCGTAAAAGCACGCTGTTTCGAAACCAGAGAACGCCTTCAGAGAATGTCTTTAGAAAATGCCTCTAAAGAGTGCTCTTAAAGTGTTTGCATTAAAGCAAACCAGACCGTATAAAAGTGTTGATTTACACTGGCACAATCCGTAGAACAGACGCCTTTGATTTGTACCCTCAGGAGCCCACAATGGCGGACCAAGCGCCCTTGATCTGTAAAAATATTTGCAAAACTTTTGACAAACTTGACTTGCTAAAAGGCATTTCGCTGGAAACTCAAAAAGGCGACGTTGTTTCGCTGATTGGCAGTTCAGGTTCCGGCAAAAGCACTTTTTTGCGCTGCATTAACCTGTTGGAAACGCCCACTTCTGGCGAAATTATTGTGCAAGGCGACCCCATCCGCTTTACGCAGAATCGCAAAGGCGAGCGCATTCCTGCCAACAACCACCAGGTAGAACTAATACGCGCGAAACTGTCGATGGTTTTCCAGGGCTTCAATCTTTGGTCGCACATGACCGTACTGGAAAACATTATTGAAGCGCCCATCCACGTGCTGAAAGTACCCAAAAAGGAAGCCATCGAGCGCGCCGAAAGTTATTTGCACAAGGTCGGCATTTACGAACGCAAGGACTATTATCCGGCGCAGATGTCCGGTGGCCAGCAACAAAGAGCCGCGATTGCACGAGCCCTGGCGATGGAGCCGGACGTCATGCTGTTTGACGAGCCTACCTCGGCGCTAGACCCGGAACTGGTGGGCGAAGTATTGCGGGTTATGCAAAGCCTGGCTGAAGAAGGCCGCACAATGATTGTGGTTACCCACGAAATGGCCTTCGCCAAAAACATCTCAACCAAGGTGCTTTTCTTGCATCAGGGCGTCATTGAAGAACAGGGTTCACCGACCAAAGTATTTGACAACCCAGAATCTGAGCGAATGCAGCAATTTCTGGCTCCCAAGTTTGGATAACCAGTATTATCGTGTTTTTCGTATTGCATTTTCTGTATCGTGTTTTTGTACAATCTTTTTGCAAATCGTATTTTATGCGGCGTAGTGATAAAAAAGCCATTAAAGGCAAACCACTAGAACACCACTGGAGAGTTCACCCATGAAAAAAATTCTGATCGCCGCCGGCTGCGCGCTGGCCATGCTGACCGGTTCGGTACAAGCCGAAGACAGCGTCCGCATTGCTTTCGACGTGCCCTACGAGCCGTTTGAATACAAAGATGAAAACGGCGAACTCACCGGCTTTGAAGTCGAACTGGCGGAAGCCATGTGCGAGGAAATGAACGCCAAGTGCGAGTTTGTCATCCAAGCCTGGGACGGTATGATTCCTGGCCTGTTGGCGCGCAAGTTTGACGCCATCATGTCGTCCATGTCGGTCACCCCGGAGCGTGCCGAGCGCGTACTGTTCTCCAAGCCTTACTACAACACACCGGGCGGCTGGTTTGCGGCGGAAGGATTTGACATCGACGTAACTGACATGGACGCCATGAAGGACAAGTCTGTAGGCGTGCAGCGCGGCACCACCATGGACGCATTTGTCACTGAAAACATGACCGGCGTTGTCAACATCAAGCGTTACAACACCGCCGACGACATGGTTCTGGACCTGGAAGGCCAGCGCCTGGACGCAGTGTTTGTAGACTACCCGGTGGGCGAACAGACCATCAAAAGCAAAGACGGTTTTATTGAAACTGGCGAGTCAGTGAAGCTGGGTGAAGGTGTCGGCGTCGCCATGCGCAAGCGCGACACAGACCTGGCCGAGCGTGTCGACACAGCGCTCGACACGCTCAAAGAAAACGGCACTTACGATGCCATCATGAAGAAATACTTCGCTTACGACATCAAGGTTTAATCAGGCCTCCGGGGCGGCTGCTCTGGCCGCTCCGGATTACCGGACTATTTCATGATTGATCTGAAGGGTTACGGCCCGGAACTGCTCGCCGGCGCGATGGTAACCATGGAACTGGCGTTCTTGTCGCTCGCTCTGGCGTTGGTTCTCGGCCTGCTTGGCGCCTCTGCCAAGCTGTCGGACAACCGGCCATTGCGCACCATGGCGACCGTCTATACCACCTGCATTCGCGGCGTCCCAGACATAGTGATGATGATGTTGTTCTATTACGGCGGTCAACTGGTGGTAAACAGCCTGTCTGACGTGTTGTGGGAGGCCTACGAAGTCGACTTCTTTTTTCAGTTCGATCCTTTTATTTCTGGCGTGGTCACCATCGGTCTTATCTTTGGCGCCTATATGACCGAAACCTTCCGCGGTGCCTTTTTGGCGGTAGACACCGGCCAGATAGAAGCAGCCCGGGCCTATGGATTTTCGCGCTGGCATACTTTTCGGCGCGTTATATTTCCACAAATGCTGCGCCATGCCCTGCCTGGCATTGGCAACAACTGGCAGGTGTTGCTGAAAACCACCGCTTTGGTCTCCATTATCGGCCTGACCGATATGGTGAGAGTGGCTGAAGAAGCCGCCAAAGCCGAGCGCATGCCGTTTCACTTTTTCATCCCCGTGGCCTTTGTGTATCTGTCGCTGACAGCGGTTTCCGAGCTGTTCATCAAGTGGCTGGACATTCGCGCCAATGTTGGCGTGGTGCAAAGGAGCTGATTTATGCCCGACTTTATCAGCCAGTGGCTGAACCAGAACGATATCTTCACCGTCATAACCCTTATGGAATACTGGAGTGGCCTGGTCACCACCGTGCAGCTGGTATTTTTGTCGCTGTTGATCGGCCTTGTCATTGCACTGCCCTTGGCCATTCTGCGCACCGTGCGCAACCCGTTTGTGTCCGGCCCGATCTGGGTGTACACCTATCTGTTTCGCGGCACGCCGCTGCTGATTCAGCTGTACATTATTTATTACGGCGTTGCCCAGATTCCCGGCATTCAGGAAACCTTCTGGTGGACTGTTTTCCGCGAACCTTTTTACCCGGCCCTGCTGGCGTTTACCCTCAACACAGCCGCCTACACCACCGAGATTGTCCGCGGTGCCATTATCGCCACGCCGATGGGTGAAATTGAAGCGGCCAAGGCCTACGGTATGAGCTGGATGCTGCGTATGCGCCGCCTTATTCTGCCCAACGCGGCGCGCCGTGCGGTTCAGGCCTACTCGAACGAAGTAATATTCATGCTGCACGCCAGCGCTATTGCCAGCGTCGTGACCATGGTGGATTTGACCGGCGCCGCGCGCAATATATACGCACGCACTTACGCACCCTTTGACGCATTCATCTTCGTCGCGCTGATTTACCTGATGCTCACCTTTATCCTGGTGTTTGTGTTCCGCAAACTGGAAAATCACCTGCTACGTCATCAGCGCCCGGCGAACTCCTGACGAGCAATTCCTGACAAAGAGCAGCCGATGGCCGCCAGCAGCGCCTTTTTTAACAGCCCACAAGACTGGCTAAGCCACACCCTGGAAAACGCCAGCAAAACCCTTCCCCAGTGCCGCCATGGATTGCCGGGCGGGGCAGAGCTGGTGCAACTGGGCACCGGCATTTTGCAGGTTAACCCGCCGGTAAACCGCCAAGACACCGATCAAGACGCGATGATGATTTCGGCCGGTGTGCACGGCAATGAAACCGCACCCATCGAAGTGCTGAACCAGCTGGTTAACCAACTGCTCAGTGGCGCTCTACAACCTGCCTGCCCCGCCTTGCTGATACTGGGCAACCCGCAGGCCATGGTAGCGGGCAAGCGCTTTATTGACGCCAACCTGAACCGACTGTTCAGCGGCGCACATCGGCGTGACGACGTCCGCGAAACACCAGAAGCCGGGCGGGCGCGTCAGTTAGAGCAGCTGTGCCGGACCTTCGCCGAGCAAACGCAGGCGCAGGGCCTGGCGTTGAGCCATTACGATCTGCACACCGCCATACGTTCTTCTCAACGGGAAAAATTCGCACTCTACGCGTTTGTGGCCGGCCGCCAGGTACCCGCCGAGCAGTGCGCCTTTTTGCTGGAAGCGGACGTCCATACCCTGTTACTGCAACACAAAGCCGGCACC
>Ga0306865_1000173_pt1 | contig 35323 bp, 31 predicted proteins | sample AntRauTorckE5431_FD_190441 | JGI IMG/M metagenome (GOLD analysis project Ga0306865, IMG submission 190441) | Saline lake microbial communities from Rauer Islands, Antarctica - Metagenome Torckler E5 #431 (v2) (version 2) | ecosystem: Environmental > Aquatic > Non-marine Saline and Alkaline >... | reverse complement strand
ATAAAAACCGAAGATGGACAAACGGCACATAAACTAATAGTAGATTAATGCTATTGCTCTCTAAAATAGTAAGCACTGTAAGCAAGGTCATATCGACCTTGCTTTTGGTGTTTTTATGTACCTCTAGTTTAGCACAAGACAATAACGTGTGGGTGGTAGATGGCATGGGGATTGGGTTTAAAATGGATTTTAATACGGAACCACCGTCACTTAACACATTGACTGATATAAACTGGAAACGGTCAGATAGAAACTTATTACATTTTGACAATGTTACGGTGAACAGCAGAGATGGTAGCCTAAAGTACTACACCAGACATAATCGCAGACGTACTGTCCCAGATCATATCATAGAAGTTTATGACTCTCAAGATAACGTGCTTTTTACAACTTCAGGTATTCATGATAGTATTAATTATTATGGATCGTCCTATATATATGAACATCAGGATACACTGTCGATATTAGCTCAGATAAGGTATGGTGTAAGTCGCGATGAATCAAGAATTTTAAAAATAGACTATGAGATTAGTTCAGCATCTATTGTTGCAAGCTATTGGATTGAAGGGTATAGCTATAAGCAAACATATTTAGGAATTAGACGAATGTCATTTCTTCAACATAAGGGCGATGTCTATGCCCTATATGAGAAGTCCGACTCGCTTAAAATCGGTCGCTTTAGTCATCGGCGATTGATTAATCAGTTTGAGTACAAATGGTCTTATGCACTCGATCAAGGCGAAAGCTCAGGAGGCCCTATGGGACAGCGTATCAATAGTGATTTTAGCCAAATAGATATCCTATTTTCAGACGATGAGATAGTTAATAATACAGGACTTTATTATAATCGAAACTATAGCACGTTAGATTTTGATTTCATCAATGGGTTTTCAAATAAAAAAGGCGTTTATTTTAATAGAGATATCACCATAAAATTAAATGGTACTTCTCGTGCAAGCGAAGTGTTTACAGATGTTGCAGCAGCATCTGATAGAAGGTATACATATATGTTATACAGTGTGTCTTCGAGTTTAGAAAGTTACCTAATAAAGTTTAAAGATGGAATGGAAATTGACAGGTTGCGGCTGAGTAGCTGGTTCAATCGTCTTCGCTTAGGACCTAATGGTAAAATTTATGTCTTTCCTTATGCTATAAGCAAGGACCAAGGTCAAAAAGGTTATGTAGGAGTTATTGAAAATCCTGGTGAAGATGGAGTTATTGTATTTAATGAACCACCAGAGTATTATTTAAATCCCATATCACAATCAATCATTAAAGCTTTTACGTTGTCTTTAGTTCCTACCTACGATAAACCTCACAAAAAAGTGAAGTTTGAAGCAGATACACTATGTAGCGGCTTGTATGCAGGGTTCCGTAATCTTACAGACTCTACACACTTTGAGCGGTATAGGTTCTACTTCGGAGATGGAGATAGTGCCGAGATAGATGATGATAATAAGCTGCTACTAGCTGGTATAGACAATATACCCAATGAGGATGCTTGGGGAGTAAGACATAGATACACTAAAGCGGGTACATATTTGGTAAAGCTACGAGTCTTTAATGCCGTAGGTGGCTGGGTGTGGTACAGCCACGAAGTGGTAGTAGTAGAATCTAGTATTCCTAAATTTAGCGTAGCAGATACTATAGGCTGCGAGTGGATAGCCTACCAGATCCAGGACCTCAGTAAGGTAGTAAATAAAGGGAAGGATATTACGTATCACTGGACTTTTGGTGATGGGACGGATAGCACCATCACCTTCCCCTTGGGGGAAGGATGGGATGGGGCTACGAATACCAAGCAATACAAAACCTACTCTCAATCAGGAGATTATAAAATACAACTGACTATAGATGATGGCTACTGTATAGATAGTTTCAGCCTAAACAATAACGTAGAGATACTAGAAGCACCACGCCCGGGCATCACCGCAGCACCTGTAGAAGGATGCTCGCCTGTGCGAGTAGAGGTAAATACTACGTATTCAGATGTACGAGATAGTGTAGTCTATACTTGGGGAGACGGGACAGCATCTACTTCTATACTGGGTGAATCATCTCATACTTATCTATTGGCTGCAGGAGTCTCTACATCTCAATATCTAACCCTCTATCAGTCTATTCATGGCCCTACAGGCTGCGTGACCACAGATAGTCAGACTGTGATAGTACACCCGGGTTTTCTGAGTGCAGATACGCCGTATCTTAGTCTAGTGACCGTAAATCCTGATCAGCAGATAGAGATCACTTGGGATAGTTTTGCTGGAGCTACGGGCTATCAGCTTTTCCGAAATGGTGCTTGGCTAGCAGATGCAGTCAGTTCTACCTACACAGATGCTACCACCAAAGAATCGCTCCACGAAATAGCTACGTACACCATATACGGAACCAATGTATGTGAAGAAAAAACCCTCCAAAGTAACATCGGCCAAAACATAGTGCTAACAGGGAAAGGAAGTGAGGACAATACCATCAGCTTCTTAGAGTGGACACCCTACCAGAAGTGGGAAAATGGTGTGGTTGACTATGCCATAGCAGTACAAAATGACGATAATAGCTTCACAGAGATCTATCGAGAAAATGCCAATGGAACTAAGAAATATACGGATGAGACCTTTTTGGCATCAGCCCTAAGTGGCTTTGCTACCTATAAATGCTATCGCATAGCTGCGTATGAGCTAGACTATCCACAGCAGATAAGCTATAGTAATGTGGAGTGTGTACCATTTAAACCCGTCATCTTCATTCCCACAGCCTTCACACCCAATGGAGATAATCTGAATGATGTGTACAGACCCGTAACCTTTGGTATAGAGTTTTACGAAGTAAAAGTATACAATCGATACGGGCAACTCATTGCAGACTTTGATCAAAATAGTAAAGGATGGAATGCCGCAGATGCTCCCACAGGAGCGTATATGGTCACCATACGTGCTAAAGGTACCGACAATCTTTGGTACAATGAAAAGAGTACGGTGACCATACTTAGGTAGCCTAATTACTCTGATTGCGAAGGATAGTTTTTAATCGATTTATACCGTACCAATAAAGTAAAAATCAATGGTTAAAAGACACAACTTAGCTGCCGTTGGATAACGGCATATAAGCTCGTTAAATATCTCCTTCTGAGAATCATATAGCACCTGGCTTTAAGTGTGATCCTAGTCATGTTACGAGCGTAATCAGAGTCTAGTTAGCCTCCCCTTGGATAAGTGCAGAATTGTATATCACTTAATGTTCTATCTAATCCCTTAATTGTATTAAAAATACAAATAGCAATCTAAAAAACCTTTATGCACGTAACCTCTGAAGTACAGACGATGTGATTTTATCTACTTTGAACATAGAAACAAGATTGCATAAGACTCCCTTGTTTATTCTTCTCCATAAATGTTAACTGAATTGTTGTTTGAACAAATAGCCAAGTCATTCCTCCAACTTGCAAATTCCTTCCCTCAAGGCATACAAAACAAGTCCCACTGTATTTGTAGCACCTACTTTTTCGATCATACGGGTTCTGTACGTATTTACAGTACTTCTTGGGATACCTAGTATTTCTGCAATTTCAGGATTCCCTTTTTCTTCATATATCAGTTTTAGGATAGCCTCTTCCTTCTCACTCAATTTAGGATTTTGTAAAATGACTAGTCCGGAGTCTTTCATAATAATGGATATATCCTTACTCAAGTAATACCCTACGCTTATGACCTTCTTTATTCCTGTGAATAGCTCATTTGCACTTGCAGCTTTGCTTACATAACCATTGGCTCCGTTTTGAAGCATTTCATTTATCAGCCGTACTTCCTTATGAATTGACAGGGCCAAAATCTTCATTTTATTGCCGTATCTTTTTCTTAGCTCTAGTACTGTTTCAGGTCCATCCATGATTGGCATCTCTACATCTACCAAGACTACATCTGGGAGAGCCAGCGGATTAATTCTTGTCAGAAGCTGCTGACCATTTTCTGCTTCTACTATTACGGTAAAGTTATCTTCATCATTGATCAAGTTTACAAATGATGTCCTTAATATACCGTGGTCTTCAACTACTGCTATTCTTTTCATTTGGAATATAGATTTTTATTTCGAGTCCTTTATTTATAGCCGTACTTACTGTACCATTTAAAGCCTCTACCCGGCCATTTATGCTATTGAGTCCTAGTCCTGAGAACTTACTGTTTATCTCAAAGCCAACTCCATTGTCTATATAAATCAGATTAATGTGCTCTGAGTCTGCCACTATACTGAGGCTTACTTTAGATGCCTGAGAATGTTTCACAGCATTAGTGGTCAATTCCTGAGCTACTCTATAGATAGCTAGTCTTACGAGGTCGCTCTTTATCGCTTCAGTTTCTAACGTTGTACTAAATGTGATGCCTGTTTTGCTATCGTAGTTACCTATAATATTTAAAACTGCTACTTCTAATCCTTCTCTATTGAAAATAACAGGATACAATACTCTAGAAACTTCTGAAAATCTACCTACAGCATCTGTCAATTGCTCTGATGTATCTTTTAAAATGGACAATGCCTTATCCTTTTTCCCTTTTTCAACAAATGACGTTACTCGCTTCAAGTTAACACTAATAGCAGTAAAGATGGGGCCTAGATCATCATGAAGTTCCAAGCCTAGTCTCTGCCTCTCTTGCTCTTGAGACGATAAAGTATTTTCTGCAATATCTTTTTGACGACTAATCTGTAACCGCTGGTGTTCCAGCAGAATCTTAGTTTTATTTCGTTGAGCTAAACCTATGATCACCCATCCTGATAGAATAAGTGCTAAAGTAAAGAGCGTGCCTATGACGATTATGAGCGTATTGGTTTCCATAAGAGTCCAATAAATAGTAGTGAGTAAAATATAATCCAAATCGGATGGAAGATTCCTTCCCATAAAGAAAACCATTCTTCTAAACTAGGAATAATGATCCTGCCAAAGGCTACCATAAAAAATGATCCTCCAGCATAAATGAGAAATCCGAAAATGAAAAAGTATCTCTGTCTAAGATCATCACGGTCGTATTTATCAAGATTGACAATATGTATTAACCAGTGAAACATTAAAGTAATGTACCCAATATTAACTAATGACAGAAGGTCAAAAAATTGATGTAAGCCAATGGGATGATTTCCGAAAGGTGCAATACCTTCATTAATAAAAGAATACGAACTCCAACTCGAACTATATAAAAAAAGAAAAAAAGAAATACCTCCAGTTATCACAATAAGAGGTATTTTCAACTTGGAGGTTTCATAGTATATAGCTAATGACAGAATAGCCAACTGAGCAATATCAACAATGGATAAGAATAGTAGATTGTATCCAGTGTAAAATATCGGGAGTATTTGTGCTACAAGCGTAAGAATCAAAAATGATGAAATAAACTTAATTATTCCATTTCTTCTATATTTATTAAAGTAAAGAGGTAAGATTATAATGATTAATAGCAATAGAATTCTAACATAATCATCAAAAAGCATGCTCCAAATTTAATACATTAAGAATTCAATACATTGTTTGCTCCGCCATAAGGAGGAACAGGTTTCCAACGTTGTGCTAAATCTCCAAGGTAAATATCATCCATATTTGCTTTAACTCCAACCAAAACAATCGTAGGGTCTCCATTAAGATGTGATGCGTGATAACACCTAATTCCTACGCAATCGGTTTGATCCAAAATGGCCTGAATAGCTGCCTTTCCAAAGAACCCCCCTAAAATGGCTCCTGGGTTGGCGTCCCTAAAATCTTTTGTCATAACAGACGCAGCTGCTAGCGTGATCGAATGATCTTCGTTTCCTGTAAAACTCATAATATAAAGTAACCACTTTAAAAATTGCTAATTGTATCTAAATGAATACAAAATAATTGTGTTGTATTCATACTTAATTTGACTCTTTTAGTTTTATGTTGCGTCTATATCAATGGCCTCTGAATAGACTCTTGGTAGCTTGATACTTCTCCTCTTTCGTAGCTCCTTTACAAACACAAAAAGGCCACCACTTTCGTGATAGCCTTTTGTATTTGTGGAGCTGCCGAGAGTCCCTCCTCCGTTTCACTTCGGCGGGTCTTACTTCTCCTCTTTCGTAGCTCCTTTAAAATCTTCGCAATCTGATGCGGTGTAAACTTACTTTTTCTCATTTTTTGTGCCGTTAAATTTAATTATTTTTTCTACTCTTTAACAGTACTGTTTTTGGGGAAGCTTATACGGATATCCATAACCACTGGATTCAAAGAATTTGAATCAGCCCAGAGAAATTTAGCAGGAATTGAAACCATAAATATCATCAGAAAGAATCAACTTACAAACCCAAGGAAAAGTTGGTTTGCTACATTTAAGTCCTTGGCAGCTTAAGAAAATAATAAATCTGCTACTTTTGGAAACAGATGGGATTAATGCGACAGAACCCATATTATTAGCTATTTACGATTTTTAGTTTCTCCAATCTTTGTCAAGAATTGACTGTTTTTAAATTAATGTGACAGAACCTAATTAGTCAATAATCTGAATAAATTTATCTCTAAAGGATTAATGCTAGAGCCCCCTATTTTTAGAATGTAACTAAAAGAATACAGTAATTTATTTTCTGTTAATTTATCTTCGGTTTCGATTTAAATAAATATGTTATTATTAAACGCAAATAGCGGATGGATTGGTCAGACTGATCCGGAAAGCACAAGTTGGAACGATTACACAGGTCCAACACCAGAAACATCTGGTCTTTATGTGGATGTAGACTTTGCAGCTGCAGGTTTCACAAAAGTCCCTTTTATAACTGCAAATCTTATGGGTCAGGATGACACTTGGGTTATGGAAGTTCAGGTAGCAATGGTTACCTCTACCACAGCTAGAATCTACATTAGATCTACAGTCGCTGGATATACCCCGACAGCAGCAATGGCAAGTAGCAAGCAATGGAATGCATTATACTATCTTGCTGATCCATCTGGGGGTGCAGGTCTTACACTATATACGTATACGATTCTAACACAACCTTGCGATATGTCGTAAGATTCCATTTAACTTTTAATTGGATTACTGAATCTCGGTAATCCAATTGTATTTTGCAATACATGAAATTTATCACCTTTATTCTTGTCTTTATAAACATAAATGTGTTTGCAATAAAGCCTGACTCTATTTATCATTCCCTACCATCGGAATTTGGAATTAAGTATCAAGAATTCCAAGTCACAACAATTGATAGCTTAAGCATCAATGTGTGGGTGTTTAACCCAGAGCTTAGTGATTCAAATACACAAACAATTGTTATTGCTGGCGGTGATGCTGGTAATATGTCATATTTAATTCAATACGCCGGCAATCTTTCTCTTTTTGGATTTAGGGTAGTGACCTTTGACTACAGGGGATTTGGTAAAAGCGATAAAGTTTCCTTTGAACCAAATCAATATTACTGCAAAGGATTTGATTACGACTTAAATGCCATTCTCGATCATTTTTACTTTAAGCACCAAAAAAAAGTCAATTTACTTTCATTCTCACTAGGAAGCCTTGTAACATTGAACGTTATGCCTCAAAATTATTCTAAGGTTAACAATATAATATTTGACGGACTGATTGCAGATCCAAACGCTGTTATTAAACGAGCAAATAAAATTAAAGGAAGAAATGTAAAAAAAATAAATTTCAACTCAAAACTATTGACTCTTCCATTGAATATTGAATCTTTGGTGTTTTTTGGCAGTCAGGATCAATACGTTAAAGCTAAAGATATTGATAAGTTCAGAATTTTCAATGAGAATTGCTATGTAATGACTTATCCAGGGGGTCATTTAGCGTCTGCCGGTAAATTAAAGATGATATACTATCAGTTAATATCTGATTTTTTACAGAAGTAGCCTTATATGAAGTTCTTAAAGAAAGAGGTCGTTCTATTAGAGGACGAGATAGGAAATCTTACTGTAAGAAAAGGAGATTTGAGATTCTCTGTCTTAAAAAATAAGAAACTATTCTTAGAAATATTTCGAAATTATGAGAAAGGTCTGAGTAGTGAAAAGATTGAGATTATGCTTCAGCCACCAGTTGAAAAAGATATTGCTCACATTTTGTTTTTTTTCGAAACAAATAAATTAATCACGAATAGTGAAGACTACGGATTATTTGACAGGCAAATTAGATACTTTTCTGTATTGAATTCGACATCTAAGGCTATTCATGAATTAGAAACTCAAGACAAATTAGAAAACAGCTCAATACTTATTGTGGGTTTAGGCGGACTAGGCTCAAATATAGCTGTAGGACTCGCCTCTGTGGGTGTTAAACGCCTTGGAATATGTGATGCAGATTTAATAGAACAATCAAATTTGTCAAGATGTATTGGGTACAACATTGACGATGTTGGCAAATCCAAGTCCAGTAGTCTAAAAAAGTATATTGAAGGCCTAAATCACAATTGTTCAATTGAAGAATTTAATTACTTATTAGATAACACAAACTATAGTTTAATTAATGATTTCGACTTTGTGATTATAACAATCGATAAAGACTTAAAAAAGGATTTTTCGTTGATTAACAAAATCTGTAGGTCAGAGACTCCTGTTATTTTTGCGAATTATGGTGAGCAATATGGTGAGATCAGTAAAGTATATTTATCTGAATCGTATCGAGCAAATATTCCAGAACATGCACCTCAAGAAAATATCACAATAGACTATAAAGCTCCTGCAACTAGATGGAACTCATTAATACTATCTGGAATTGTAATAAAGGAAGTAGTTGCTTATACATCTGGCGGATTGAGTTCTGTATTAAGCGAGTCATCTCTTAGGTTAAATTTAGATTTACTAACAATCACTAAGATTTAAAATTGCCTTTATCTTATTTTCAAACATCTCTGAATAAACAGAATGCGTAGTAAATTTGTTTAGTATCCGATGTTTCATTCGAACTTGTTTGTTTGAATCAAGTTCTGTTTTTATTATGTTGTAGCAATTATTCATCCATTCACTTTTACTACTAGAAAAATCTATATAATAAGCTTCATTACCACAAACCTCCTTTAGGGAATTGACATTATCATTAACTATCAAGATATTAGAGCCAACTGCTGCCTCTAAAAGAACCAACGGCATTGCTTCTGCTTTTGTTGGAAAAATAAAAAAAGAGGAAAATTGAAAGAGTTTTTGGACAGCACTATTTTGTAAACCATGGATGTAGCCTAAATCAGAAGTGAATAAGAAGTATTCTTCTAAATCTTGAGCTGCAATTAAGGCTGTGTAATATTCTTTTAACCCATAAGCTTGTCCAAAGTTATATGAATTAGCAATAATAAATAATGGCTTTACAGAGTTCTTCACTAAAAAACCCGCAAGCAATATCAACTTATCAATGTTTTTATGAATATTTAGTCTTGTTGGATACAAAGAAATAAAGTCATGATGAGGCTTATACTTACTAAGAATACGCAAAACAGATTCTGGTAAATCTAAGTATATATCAAGATCAAGATTATTATGTATAGTCATAAAATGATCTTGGGGTATAGAGTAAAATTTACAAACGTATTCCATATCAGTACTGTTAGGGTAGACGATGTAAGAATTAATTAATTCATGTTCATTAATATATGCCAACACGGTGCTATCGAACACCTCATAAATGGGACGCGAATGATTCCAATGAAGCCAAACGGGACTATTTCCAATTGAATTTAACTTTCTAAATGCTATATTAAAGGGCACATAACAGTGAAGCAAAAGAAAATCATGTGCTATACAAACATCACATGATGATATTTCTGGGGACAATAGATTCGAAATTTTTTGTATCTCTGTTTCTAACTTATCCCCAAGTTCCCATGGTTTATCAAACTCAGGGGGACTTAGTATTTTTACAATTTCAATATTTTTTAAATAAACTGGCAAACTTGATGAGTCAAAATTGCTCCAAACTATCAATTTAACGTTATATCCCTTTTGAATAAAATATTTGCATTGCGATCTTACGACATTGGCTATCGAATAGATAGGGTCAAACTTTGATATTCCTGCAATAATTGTAATGTCTTTCATAATACTTTTTGTTAAAATATGATTTCATATAATACTGCCACAATAGTTCAAATAAGTTTTGTCAACTGGCGAAAAAGGATTGTACACCAATTTGGGAAATTATTGTTTAGGCCACATGAGTTAAACCAATTTAATGCTTAACTTATATAAAATTATAAATTATTACTGAGTACCACAAATAAAAAGTCTTAAAGGTAAAGCTTCTGTATTCAATAGGTTACAAAAACTACTAAATGTGAAAAGGAAGGATGGGTTTAAAAAAAGGTTCCGTTTGTAGCCCCTAGGAGCCTTATGTCGAATATTTTTTGCGTATAGTTGCCACGTAATCAATAGTTTAATATTTTCAGGCTGCTTCAAAAAAAGGATATGGTCTTTGACGATTGGTGCATTTTTAACATTGATATTTATACGTGAAACAGAGAAATTCATATTATTCTACTGTGAAGATGGCCTTTGCTTTAGATATCCAAACCAAGTGGCTTCCAAACGACTTTTTACAAACCATTCCTAGATCAACTTATCACGGTTGGAAGAAGGATGAGAAAGATAAATTCATTGGTTTTGAATATGCTTCCAGTATTGGAGATAAAGTAGACGATCTAAAACTCTTCTATGATGAGAAGGTTGCTCGTGAAAAACAATTGTTCATTGCCTATACCAAACTCAAGATTACTATTCTAAATGTAATCGGTAAAGACTATATCAAAGATGCCTTTAAAGAAAACTACAGGGAAGTATTAAGAGTAATTGAAGGATCTAAGAATACTATCAAAGGAGGTGTTAAAACCATCTGTTCGTTCCTTGAAATCAAAATGCAGAGTTATACCTATTGGAAAACTGTATCTAAATTCAAATGTGAGAACTCGGCTATAGGAGTTTGTATCAAGAAAATTCCAAGCCAGGCAAGTTTCAATGAAATTGAAACTATGAAAAGGTTACTCAACAGAAAAGGATTTGCTCACTGGCCAGTATGTTCTGTTTGGGGTTATGCTATGCGAAAAGGTCATACCTACTTGTCTTTAGATTCTTGGTATCGATATAATCAACGATTCAAGTTTAGAGAAAAGCCTAAGAAGGGATTATACAAAAAAGTATATGATCCTATCAAAGCTCCTAATCCAAATCATACGTGGTATGCTGATATTACAATTGTTAAAACCTTGGATAAGGCAAAACACTACGTTTACATCATCGTCGATAATTACTCCAAGTACATTATCAATTGGAAAGTCTCCGATAAGTGTAATGGTAAGGTTAGAACACAGACCATTCAAGAGTTCGGAACAAACCTAACACCAGCTAAGGGAATTGATCTAATAGTCGATGGAGGCTCTGAAAACAACAATAAGACTGTCGAACAGTTTCTGTAAATTAAGCCATTTTTACAATACGTGAGTTGTCAGATAGTTATGAAGAAAAAAACCCCAGCAGGGTGGAGCTGCCGAGAGTCCCTCCTACGTTTCACTTCGGCGGGTCTTACTTCTCCTCTTTCGTGACTCCTTTACAAACACAAAAAGCTGTTTCGCTTACGGTAAATTTCATATCAAACGTTTATTCGAGAAAGCTTTACCAGAACCTGATTTTAAATACTTTTCGAATTGATAAGCTTTGTATTTATCACAAAATTGTATCGTGGTAATCACACTTAGAGGAAGTCTTGTTACAGTGTATTTCACCTTGCCATCAGAGTGAGCTTTCATTCTTTGACTTAGGTTTGAAGTGCATCCCGTATACATAGTTTCATCATTGCATTTGAGCAGATATACTGTAAAAGTTTCAAGGGGTAAGTTCATATTCATAAGAATCGAATTTAGCCATAAAATTGGATAGTGGTTCGCTAGGCATATTGCAAGCAAAGAGGTGTGGAGAGTAACCGTGGAGATACTCGGCCGAAGCCTCAATAAAAACTTGGCAATAAATGATAATTAAAAAGCCCTCCTACGCATATTGCAAGCAAAGAGGTATGAAGAGTAACCGTGGAGATACTCCGCCGAAGCCTCAATAAAAACATGGTAATAAATGATAATTAAAAGGCCCTCCTACGCATATTGCAAGCAAAGAGGTATGAAGAGTAACCGTGGAGATACTCCGCCGAAGCCTCAATAAAAACATGGTAATAAATGATAGTTAAAAGGCCCTCCTAGGCATATTGCAAGCAAAGAGGTATGAAGAGTAACCGTGGAGATACTCCGCCGAAGCCTCAATAAAAACATGGTAATAAATGATAGTTAAAAGGCCCTCCTAGGCATATTGCAAGCAAAGAGGTATGAAGAGTAACCGTGGAGATACTCCGCCGAAGCCTCAATAAAAACATGGTAATAAATGATAATTAAAAGGCCCTCCTACGCATATTGCAAGCAATAAGCTACCGAGGGCGAAGGTGGAGCTGCCGAGAGTCCCTCCTACGTTTCACTTCGGCGGGTCTTACTTCTCCTCTTTCGTAGCTCTTTTACAAACACAAAAAGACCCCCACTGTCGTGAGAGTCTTTTCGTATTTGTGGAGCTGCCGAGAGTCGAACTCGGGTCCGAATTGGAATAGAATTGCGTTTTCTACATGTGTATTGTCCCTTGGTTTTCGAGATTAGTCAGGTGGGTCAAAAACCCAACTAAACCTTATCCTACGTAATAAATTTTAACTTGATAGAAATGGGCCAAAATTATCTCAGATTATCGACCGCTTGTGATCCCTCGTATCCGAGACATGACTTGGGCAAGCGGATGGTATTGCTATAGTCTCTAAGACTAGGCAGCCATTGCGAAGTTGTTTTCGCCGGTTGTGTTTTGAAAGTCGAGATTTAAGAGCCGCACCTTCAACGCTCTACATGCTTACACATCTATCGGCCAACCCGTCAAAAGCCAGAACAGCCCCATATGGTTATTGGTACATAAGATGATATCTCAATGAACGAACTACAAAGGTAAGTTCAAAAAACGAGTCAAAAAATGTCTACCTTCGTACTCGTATGAAAAAGATTTTTGTAGCCATACTTTGTACCCTCGGTTTATCCCATTGCAGTAATAAGATATATACACTAGAGAGTCCCACTAAGCAGTATATAGAGGTGGGCTCATACGGGGGTTTTGCTGGTGCTTCTAACATATACACCTTCCTTTCTAATGGACAACGATTTAAAAGTGAAGGGGTCATGGGAGCTGTGCAAATGGATAAGCAAGAACTGGAAAAAGGAGACCACTCAGACTTTAAAGAGCTACAAAAAGGACTCGAAACATTCAATTTTAAGGACATGGAGCTTGATGAAGTAGGAAATATGACCTACTTTGTAGTATTGATAAAGAACAACAAGAAAAAGAAAATACAATGGAGTAGTATGGACACGGCTCCTCAAGAACTTGTATACTTCTACCGAAACACCTTACGTGGGTTGAATAAATCAGCAGTAAATTAATATCAAATGAAAAAAGTACTACTACTCTTATTGGTATTGCCATTTCTTAGCTTTGGACAAAATGCCTTTGACCTAAGAAGTCCGAAAAATCCCAATGCAAAAGCTCCAACAGTGGAAGCTGATGTGATAGACGGAAGAAACAGTAACCAATCCTCTTTTAGGAGTCCCATACCTTTTCAGCTAGATGCTGCTACAAACGTACCGTCTGCAGTGAAGTATGAGGTGAAGTATGAGCCAGATAATGGACTGCCTATCTACGTAGAGGTGCTATCTCCAGTAGAGCAGGGAGGACTAGGCGTAGCAGAAGTCCCAGAAGAGTATACCCTAAGTTCAGTATTAAGCGATCTGCCAGGCCTATTTCAGTGGGATGAGTATACTAAGCTAGTGGAACATAGCCAAAGTAGAGATAAGTATGGGTACACGCACATCAAGTATCATCAGTATACAAGAGGACTAAAAGTGAATGGAGGAGAATGGATACTGCATCTGCAAGGAGATAAAGTACTCCGTGGCAATGGAAGGATCTATCCATCAGTAGCTCATCTAGCAGAAGTGTCTGTATCTGAGGCTGAGGCTATTAACCTAGCAGAGGGTTTTATTTATGCTAATCATAAAGCGTATAGAGCCCCCAGTGAGTTTGGAGTAGTATTTAATAGGTCATCACATGCTCATTTCCTCTTAGACTATGCAGTATCTGTAGGGATAATAGCACAGCAGATATATACAGTAGAGGTGAGACCCACAGACATGAATGTATATGAGGTGTATATAGATGCTCAGAGTGGTACTGTACTAAAAGTAGTTGATGTGCTTTGCGAAATAGACGGTCCTAAGACAGCTACAGCTACAGACCTCAACAGTCAGAACCGTACGGTGAAATCGTATCAATTAGGATCTACTTACTATATGATAGATGCTACCAAGAGTATGTGGACCAATAGTCAACCTTCAGGTTTTCCTAATAATCCAGTAGGTGCTATATGGACGATAGATGCGGGCAATACTGCCGCTCAGTCATTTAATCAAGTGTCAAGCAGCAACAATACGTGGAGTGAGCGTAGCTCAGTCTCTGCTCACGCCAATGCTGGTTTGGCTTTTGATTATTTTAAAAATACGCATGCCAGAAATTCCCTCAATGGGTCTGGAGGCACTATTATTTCTGTAGTCAATGTATCAGATGATGATGGTAGTAGTTTAGCTAATGCGTATTGGAATGGACAGGCTATGTTTTATGGCAATGGTGGAAATACATTCACTCCACTATCAGGAGCACTAGATGTGGCAGGACATGAGCTCACGCACGGTGTTATTTCTAATACAGCTAATCTAGAGTACGAAGGACAAAGTGGAGCTATAAATGAGAGCATGGCAGATGTATTCGGTGCTATGATAGATAGAGACGATTGGAAAATGGGTGAGGATATAGTCAGACCAGGGATATTCCCTGGAGGTGCACTTCGTGATTTGAAAAACCCACACAATGGAACTACTAGTAACGGAAGAGGATACCAACCGGAGAACATGGGTGAGTACTTCACCGGATCTGCGGATAATTATGGGGTACATATCAATAGTGGAATAGTAAATAGAGCCTTTTATCTCACGGCCACCGGCACAGGAATGTCTAAGGATAAAGCAGAGGATATCTGGTATAAGGCACTAACAGATTATTTGACTAAGCGTTCTAAGTTCTTAGACTTACGCTATGCGTGTGCAGATGCAGCTAAGGATATATTCAGTGGAGCAGATGAGACTGCAGCACTTGCAGCTATTAATAATGCCTTTGACATCGTACAGATCTATGATCCCAATGGAGGATCTACAGGAGGCGGTGGCACAGGAGGAGGTAGTGACATACCTATAAATCCAGGATCTGAAAATATCATCAGTTTCAATATAAGCACATCAACTGCAAATACCTTTGAACGAAGAAATACAGACGGAGATGTGCCGCTAGCACTATCCACTACTCTACCAAGTAAGAAAGCATCGGTGACTGATGATGGTACAGTTATGTTTTATATCAGCTCTACAGATGAGTTACGTAGAATATTTTTGAGTAGCCCATATACCGAAGCTACCGTCAGTAATGACGACTTTAGCAGTGTAGCCGTATCTAAAGACGGTAAGCGTGTAGCTACAGTATCTGCCGTACAAGATGGTAAGATATCCGTGTATGATTTCGCTACTGAAGTATGGACAGACTTCACTTTATATAACCCTACTTATACAGAAGGAGTAGATGCTGGTAATGTAAACTATGCAGATGCTATAGAGTTTGATAATACGGGTCAGTTTATCCTATACGATGCTCAAAATGAGCTCACTAATGCCAGTGGAAATAATATTTCATGGTGGGATGTTGGTGTTCTCAGAGTATGGGATAATGAAGCTAACTCTTGGGGAGATGGTAAAGTAGAAAAGGTATTTAGCTCACTGCCAGACGGTGTAAGCATAGGAAACGCTACCTATGCTAAAAACAGTCCATTTATCATAGCATATGATTATATCAGTGATACAGAAAATAAGGTAGTAGGTACGAATCTCCTAACAGGAAAGACTGCGGATATATTCAATAACTCCAAACTTGGTTATCCTAACTTTTCCAATAAGGATGATAAAATAATCTTTGATGCCGAAACTACGGACGGGGGGGATGTGATCGCCATACTAGACTTAGCAGATACTAAGATAGAGCCTAAAACTAGTGCGGTGGCCACGGTGCTGGTACAAAACTCTAAGTGGGGAGTGTGGTATGCCAATGGGCAGAGAAGTCTTTTGAGTGATAAAAAAGAACTCCTTAGTTTCTCACTACCTGCAGTAGAAGGAGCACCACAAGGAGTATTTAGTGGTACCAATATAACAGTAAATGTGCCACTAGGGACAGACTTATCTTCTCTTACGCCTACCTTCACATATAGTGAAGATGCAGTAGTAGTAGTAGGTAATACGGAGCAAGTGAGTGGGGTCTCAGGTAACAATTTTGGGAGCAGTGTCCTATATAAAGTGACTGCTCAGGATGGCAGCTTTACCAACTATGCCGTGCGTGTCAATATAGTAATCACTGGAGTGGATGAACTTCAAAATAGTGTGTCGGTGTACCCTAATCCGGTCACTGATAAGCTCATAATAAATACTACACTAAACGTATTAAAGGTAGTACTGACAGATATAAGTGGAGGGGAAGTAGACGCCGATATAACCTCAGGGGTGATAGATATGAAAGCTATATCTGCGGGTATGTATCTAGTACACATACACACTCGTAAAGGCGTGATAACTAAAAGAGTAATGAGACTATAATTTATAGTAAAAAATAGAGGAGATGAAGATAGGTATAATAAGAGAGTGGAAACAACCAGCAGATAAGCGAGTAGCACTTACGCCAGATCAGTGCAAAGAATTTAAGGTTAAATACCCTACAGTAGAATTAGTAATAGAGCAGTCGCCAGACCGGACATATACGGAGCTTGACTATACATCAGCTGGGATGGAAGTAGTAACAGACTTGACAGACTGTGATATTCTGATAGGGATCAAGGAGGTGCCCATAGATAAGCTGATTCCCAATAAAACGTATCTTTTCTTTTCGCATACCATAAAAGCACAAGAGTACAATAGAGACTTACTCCAAGCGATATTGGCTAAAAATATTAGCCTAATAGACTACGAGCCACTCACACGAAATAAAGGAGGTAGAATACTTGGTTTTGGTAAGTGGGCAGGCGTAGTAGGTGCATATAATGCTTTTCTTACCTGGGGTAAAAAAACAGGTAAATTTGATTTGCCAGCAGCCTATGAAACCAATGATTACGAGAAGTCTATGCAGTTATTAGCAGCTCTAGAGTTGGGTAAAACTCGTGTAGTGTATACGGGAAACGGGAGAGTAGCACAAGGTATCAGAGAGGTACTAGAAGGCATGAAAATAAGAGAGTGTACTCCACAAGAATTTGTCAGTCAGCCACCTAGAGGAGCACACTTTACTCAGCTTACTAGTTGGGACCTATACCACCGCAAAGACGGAAGCGGATGGGATCAGAATCACTTTTATGACAATCATGGCGAGTACTGTTGTGAGTTTGATAATTTTTTACCCCATACGGATATCCTAATAAATGGGATGTATTGGGAGGATGATCTGCCTACACTGTTTACCAAAAGAGATACAGAAGAGGATAACTTTAGCATTAAAGTAATAGCTGATATTACATGCGATGTAGAAGGCAGTGTGCCTATTACTATGGAGGCTACAGACATATTTAACCCCGCTTTCGGATGGAGTAGGAGCGAACAAAAGAAGGTAGCACCTTACGGTGATGACACTATAGACGTGATGGCCGTGACTAATCTGCCTACAGAAATGCCTAAAAATGCCAGTACGGAATTTGGAAGCTTGTTTTTAGAGCATATAGTCCCACTTCTCGTTGCCGGAGATAAGGATGATATCTTAGAGCGTGCCAGAATTACAGAAGACGGTAAACTTACTGAGCGGTACAGCTATCTGACTGATTTTGTTTCTAATTGAGATACCAACGACTTTAAGTCTGTTTTAAAAATGACTTCTCATGTACTTTTATGCAAGTTGGTTACGTTCAAATAAAATAACTAGCAATGAAGAATTTTTCACTTTTGATTTTAGTGGTATTTGCTGCTTTTCCCTCTTCGGCACAAGACACCTACACGCTCTCAGGCTATGTAAAAGAAGCAGGTAGTAAAGAGTTACTCCTAGGTGTCACTATCTATAAAGAAGATAAGTCAAGCGGTACAGTGTCTAATAATTTCGGATACTATGCACTGCAGCTTCCTGCGGGGACACATTCTATAGTCTATAATTTCATAGGATATCGTAGCGTAATAAAAGAGATTAATATCGCTGCTGATAAGGTACTAAATGTAGATTTAGTAAGCACAAACAGTGCAATAGACGAAGTGGTAGTCAAAGGCTCTAAAACGCAAAAAAAAGTAAGTGAGGATGTACAAATGAGTACTATAGAGATTCCCATTAAAACCATAAAAGATATACCTGCATTACTTGGCGAGAAAGATGTGCTCAAGGTGCTTCAGCTGATGCCAGGAGTGCAAAGCGGAAGTGAAGGGCAGAGTGGACTGTATGTGCGTGGCGGTGGTCCAGATCAAAACCTCATTATCCTAGATGGAGCTACAGTATACAATGCACAACACCTGTTTGGTTTTTTCTCGCTATTCAATGGAGATGCACTGCGAAGTGTAGAATTGATAAAAGGTGGATTTCCCGCCAGATACGGTGGTCGTCTCTCTTCTGTGATAGATATGAATATGAAAGATGGCAACAAAGAGAAGATTACAGGGGAACTGGGTATAGGGATTATATCATCCAAAGGACTAATAGAAGGCCCTTTTGCCAAAGGAAAAGGTTCGTTTATAGTATCGGGTAGAAGAACGTATATAGACGCACTTACACAGCCTGTTATTAGGGCGTTTAATAATGGAAACTCCGCAGGATACTATTTTTATGATTTGAATGCTAAAGCCAATTATGAAATAAATGACAGGAACAGAGTCTATCTAAGTGGATACTTCGGTAGAGATAAGTTTTATCTAAAAGAAAAATATGAAAATAATTTCGATGGTCAAGATGAGAGCTATACCAATGAAGTAGACTTTGGCTGGGGCAATGCTACAGGAACTGCGAGATGGAATCATCTTTTTGGTCCCAAATTATTTTCCAATACTTCGCTAATCTATAGTTTCTATGAATTGGCTATTTCAGCTGAAGAAAAGTCTACTGGTAACTCTGATTTCACATTGGGTTATGGGTCTGGTATACAAGACTACACGCTGAAACAAGACTTTGACTGGTATGCCAATAATAAGCACAAGGTCAAGTTTGGGCTGCAAGTTACCCATCACACATTTACCCCAGATGCTTTGGTGGTTAAGGATGCTAGTTTTGGGCTAGACATAGATCGTAAAACCCAGTATAGGTCTATAGAAACAGGCCTCTATATAGAAGACGAATGGAAGATAACCAATAGACTGAAGAGTCTGTACGGAGTAAGACTAAGTACATTTACATCGGAGAGCAAAACATACGTTAACCCTGAGCCTAGAGTAGCGTTTGCCTACAGCTTAAAATCAGATTTGGCTTTGAAAGCATCCTTTGCTACTATGAATCAATATGTACACTTACTCAGCACCAGTGGAGTAGGTTTACCCACAGATCTTTGGGTACCGGCGACTGAGCGAGTAAAACCTCAAAACTCACAGCAAATAGCTGCAGGTATAGCAAAGGATTTTGATAAGCAGAACTTTAGCCTAACGGTAGAAGGATACTATAAGACTATGAATAACATCATAGGGTACAAAGAGGGAGCCTCGTTCTTAGCTATTCAAGAAAGTGATGAAGGACTGGAATCTATCTCGTGGGAAGATAATATAACTGCGGGTAAAGGAACTAGCTACGGTGCAGAAGTACTCCTGCAGCGAAAGCAAGGTAGACTCACTGGATGGTTAGGGTATACGCTCTCTTGGACTACGCAGCAGTTTGATGAGCTCAATAACGGAAAGGAATTCTTTGCTCGCTATGATAGAAGGCATGACATATCTGTAGTAGGAGTATATGAAATAAATAAAAATGTAACGCTATCTGCTACTTGGGTGTATGGCACAGGAAATGCGATTACGCTGCCTATCAGCACATACCAAATAAGCGATGTGCCTACATTAAATGATCAGTATAACCGCTACTGGGCCAATGGAACAGAGTATACCGAACGAAATGATTTCAGAATGAGAGCCTATCACAGAGCAGATATAGGTGTTCAGGTTTCTAAAGAGAAAAAGAGAGGCGTGCGTACTTGGGAGTTTAGTGCTTATAATTTTTACAATAGAAAAAATCCTTTTTACTATTTTATAGGTCCAGAAGAGCAGTTTAATCCGGATAGTAAGCAAGTGCTTAAGCAGGTGAGTTTATTCCCTGTATTACCTTCAGTAAGTTGGTCATATAAATTTAATTAATGATGAGAAAGATTATCATAGTAGGATGTGTAATAGCTCTATTCGGATGCCAAACGGTGCTCGATGACGTAGCTGTACCTCAGGCAGAGGTAAAGGCGGTTGTTTTCTTTTCTGCAAGTAATCTAGATACAACTGAATTTACTTTTGACTTAACGAAGAGTAAACCAGTTTTGAATACCAGCCAAAGTGGTGGTTTTGAGCCAATAGAAGATGCACAAATAACACTCACGGGCGGTGGGTTTGATGCCAGCTTTTTTTATGACTCAAATGCCGAAAATTATTTGATGTTTACGGGGTCTAGGTTCGAGCCAGATATTGATTACATGCTTAGTATAAAAACTCCTCAGAATGGTGCACTATCCAGCAGGGTAAACATGCCGTATCCCATTGGAAATTACACTTTAGAGATCGATTCTGTTGTTCAAGATTTTCAGATTGAATATACTGGAAGGCTGTCAATACCTGACAATCCAAATTTAGGGGAGTATTATAGGATAGAAGCATTCTCTAGATACAATGAAGTTGATAGTAGAATGTATGTAGATGGTGAATACTTTTCAGATGAGAATACTTCTAATGGGGATGTAAATGCTCGGTTTACCACCTACTCATATGAGGTCAAGGAAGGAGATAGGCATGAGGTCTATATAATAATTAGCTCCATTACTAAAGAGCATTATGATTATGGTAAGGCCCTAGAGAATTACGATCCAGAGAACCCGTTTTCTGAGCCCAGCCCATTGCCCAATAACATAGAAGGTGGCTTAGGACTTTTTACATTGAGTAATAGTAAGTTGATTCAGATAAGGTAGTTCTACCAAATGAATGGTAGATTGACGTATTGAAAAATAAAACTACTTTCGGTCAGTTCGAGGCATAAACTCAAGTAGCTATCGGCAGATAGACTTAGTTACGACTTCGTGCCAGATGCAGGTCCGTTGTTTTTGTATCAACGAAATAGATGCAAAAGAATTTGTTCTATGCGACAGCTTGTAGTTTAATTGGAATTATATATGATCAGCAAGTTATTGTCCAAAGCATTCGCAAGGTTTGGTATGCTACAAATACGAAAAATCAAGTCAGGGTAGAGCTCAGTATATTCAGTGGTTATCTTTTGCTCCCAAGAGCCAAGAGCTATTGATTGTATATCTTCTATCACATAAATTCCACCAGCGTTTAGCTTGTGTATGCTATGCTCAAAGAAGTGTGTATTTGCCGCAAACTCGTGAAGACCATCGTCTATGATAATATCAAATGTTTTTGGAATAGTAGGTTGTGACCACAGAGCCTCTATACTACTAGTATTTGTTTGGTCACATTGATATGCATATATCCTTTCTTCGTTTTTTACTACACTAGCATCTATATCTGCTGCGTAGATATTGGCTCCTTCAAAATAGTTTCTCCACCCCCTATGCGAAGCCATGGGTATTCCATCTGGACCCATATTACTTGTCAGATTTTCATCAGTAGTACCTATGCCTAGCTCGAAGATGTTCTTCACCTTTTTATCTTTTAAAATAGCGTGATATACTCGCGTATAATTGTGCCAACCTCTACCTTTATCACTGCCACAGTTATTCATTAGTGTACAAAGCACAGTAGGAAGTGAAGTAGATATCTCAGGGTACAGTATTTCCAACGTATTAGTATCTTCTCCTTGCCTATAATAGTGAGACCAGGTGCGTGCATTGATCTTACGTAGTACTCTGTTTACAATGGATTTTTTCAGTCGGTTTAGCATCACTTTTTTCGTATCACCATCAGTCCATCTCTCATAGGCACGAGTACATTCTCTACTCTAATATCTTGGGTCACCTTTTTATTAAACTCGTCTAGTGCTCGCGTATCTCCGTCTTTTGCTATTTCTGCTTGATCCAGTATCTTGCCGCTCCAGAGCACATTGTCCGCTATGATAATAGCCCCACTAGGGAGCTTATCTATGAGTAAATCAAAGTATGCACTGTAGTTGGATTTATCTGCGTCTATAAATACGAGATTAAACGTATCATTAAGCGTGGGGATAATGTCTATTGCATTTCCTATGTGCAGTTTGATTTGGTCTGCATATGGAGATTGTTTTACAAAGGTGTTTATTCTGGTTTCTAGTTCTTCATTGATGTCTATGGTATGCAGTACACCGCCTGATGTAAGGCCTTCTGCCATACAGAGTGCAGCATATCCTGTGTAGGTGCCTATCTCTAAGATAGCCTTAGGACGCACCATTTTGCTAAACATACTGAGCACACGCCCCTGTAGGTGGCCACTTAGCATACGCGGTATTAGTACATGAGCATACGTATCTCTATTTAGCTCAGCCAGAAGTTCTGGCTCTGCGGAGCTATGTGTCTCTGCATATTGAGCGAGTGTTTCGTCTATGAATTCCATTTTTATTGCTTAAGGTAATTTGAAACTAGCTTCTAACATAGCGTGATCACTTTTGATATTGGAAATGCATTTATAGCTAGTACATGTGAGTTCCTCATCGTGCAGTATATAGTCTATACGCATTATTGGGAAAGGCTTCAGATAGGTAGCTCCCCACCCATTTCCTTTTTCTACAAACGCATCTTTTCGTCCTTTCTTTAGTGTCTGATAGGTGAAACTCTGTGGCGTGTCGTTGAAATCTCCCAATATTATTACTGGATACGGACTATCTTCAATAGTTTCTAGTATTGTCTTGGTTTGATTACTCCTGCGTATGATTAGCTTTTGTAGTCTCTTTGCAAAGTTAAGAGCATAGTTTTTGTACTCGTCTCCTACTTCTACATTTACCAGCGTATGGTAGTCTCGAGATGATACTCCATTAGATTGCAGATGAGTGGCCATAAAACGGATAATGGTACCATCTACATCTATATCAAAGTATGCTGCCATGTTATTGGTAAAATGGTCATATTTAATTCGTTCCCAGTTTATAATCTTGTGCTTGGATACTAGCTTTATTCCGTAGTCGTGTCTATTTTGCTTCGAGTTTAGTCGGACGAACTGTTGATGCGGATATGTCTTGGAGTTTATATTTCCTTTTTTATCGAGCCACTCTATGAGTATGGCTACATCATATTCCTGTGCACTTAAGTATTGGTCTATTTCTTTTGACGTATTCCCGTCTTCATATACCATTTGTACACTGGTATTAAAGGTGCAGATTTTAATGTCATCAGCAGAATGTGTGCTTTCATTAAATTGTATGCTCCTTGCTATAAACTGAAATCCAATGAGTATAAAAAAAGCATTGTACATCCATCTTCTTTTTCTACGTACTATCCATACTAGAAGTAAAGTCACATTTAGAAGTAGTATGGGCTTGTAAAACAAGCCAAAAAATGATACGGGCCAAAAGTCGGCGGGGTCTACAAATGGAGCAAGATAGGATATGAGTAAAGCAGTGATGGCCAGTGCATTTACAAGATCAGTTATTTTACTAAAAAGCTTTTTCACTCACCAGCCTTAAAAAGAACGTCCTTTTCAGCTTTGGACAAGCTATCGTAGCCACTTTGTGAGATTTTATCCAGTATGGCATCTATCTCATCCTGATTGGGTTGGTATTTTTTAAATGTCCTTTCGTCTTGTATTTTTCGTTCATCCACCACGGCTTTCATTTTTTTACTTTTTATAGTATCAAAGGTGAATGTAGGGAATTCTATTTTCCCTTGTAAGTCCAGAATAAACAGCATTCCAAAAATAGCACCGCCTATATGAGCAAATAGCCCACCAGTATTATCACTTACAGGGAACAGATATAAATCTCGAAACACAAAGAGTAGGGCGACCCATCTCATCTCTATATTAAATAACCCAAATGGACGAATCTGGTAGCGAGGAAGATATAGTCCCGTGGCTACTAGTATGGCAGTGACACCGCCAGAAGCTCCGAGTAGCTTTTTATATTGCTTTACTTCATCGAATATGGGGAAGAGATTATAACTAATTACAAACAGTGCCGCACCTGCTAAGCCTCCGTACAGAAAAATTTTCCATACTTGTTTGGACTCCATGAATTCTTCTAATATTCGGCCAATGAAGTAGAGCAATACCATATTTCCAAGTATGTGCCAAAAGCCACTGTGAAAGAAAATATTGGTAACAATACTCCAAGGTCTGATTAGCAGCACTCCCAGATTACTAGGAAGATAAAAATATTGGAGAAGTTCTTCAGGCTTAAATCCAGATAACCTAGCGACGATACCTACAAATATGGTGAACACAAATACTCCTAGATTCACCATTATAATCTGGCGAATGGCCGAGCCCCCTTTATTGTACTCGTATTTTATTTTTTCCCAAGCAGTCATTAGCGTTTAGTATAACGTGTTTCTATTATTTTTATTCCAATACTTAACAAGCAAGAAGCCAAAAAGTGCACCTCCTAAGTGAGCAAAATGTGCTACACCTTCTTGTATGCCACTCACACCAGCGAATAATTCATAAGCGGCATAAGCTCCTACGAGGTACTTAGCTTTTATCGGCATAGGGATAAACATGATATAAAGCTCAGTATTAGGCCAGTACATAGCAAATGCTACCAGTATGCCAAAAAGAGCTCCAGAGGCCCCTAGCACGGAGCTATTAGCTATATATGCCCCTTGAGATCCGTAGTAACTCATCACAGCGGTGTGCAAAATAGCAGCACCTATTCCAGTGATCAGATAAAAATTTATAAATCGCTTAGCCCCCCACATCTGTTCTAGCTTGGCTCCAAACATCCATACTCCAAACATATTGAAGAGAATATGCATTAAACTTCCGTGCATGAATATATGCGTAATCACCTGCCAGCCGTAAAACTTTGGGCTAGAGAAGTGAAATAAAGAGAGTTTCTCTGTCAGCAAACGCTCGTAGCCGAAGAAGTAGGTAGCTATATAAAGTAAAACATTAATAATAATAATGTTCTTGGTGACCTCTGGGATATTAAACTGGTTGCTTCTAAACTGCATCTATACTGTTAATGAAAAAAACGTTCCAAACTGCTTTTTGATAGTTTTATGATGATAGATTTTCCTGCACTATCTGTAGTATGCTGCTTACAGTGGAATAGATCGCTTAGTAAGCTTTTCATTTCTATCATACTTAGCGTCTTGCCTGCCTTAATGGCAGCGTTCTTAGCGGTAGCTTGTCTTATAGCGTCTGTTTTATCTACTTTAAGGTCCTGATAATTAGTTTTAAAATCGTCTAATATCTGTATCACTACGTTAGCACCGTCAGCTTTACTGAGTTCACTGGGTAGTCCATTTATGATGATGGCATTTTTACCAAACTCACTGGTATCAAAACCTAAGGCATTTATTTCATCTTGTATGTCTAAGTATAATGCGTAGTCTGCTTTACTCAGCTCTATGGTCCGTGGAAATAGCAGTTGCTGTGAGGCTATTAGTTGATTCAGCTGATACCGCTCATAAAGGACCTGTGCATGAGCTCTGTGCTGACTTATTATAGATAACTCTCCTGCTATTTTCGCTATGATAAAAGCATTTTCTACTTGAAATATATCATCGATTTCTATGGTGGATGTAGTTTCTGGAGCAGCCCATATTTCTTGTTGTGGTTTTATACCAGGACGTACAGGAGTATTGAGTAAATCGTCTAATTTTTCCCAGTCTGTAGCAGTCCGCTCTTTTGGTTTGTCAAAGGGATTAAACCGCATATTGGGTGATGTGGGCTCATAGCTAGAAGGGTTATTACTAGAAGTGGTACTAAATCCTTGAGCATTATGCAGTTGCGTATCTGTAGGGATCACAAAGTGTACTCCCAGCGTTTTTTTGATTACTGATTGTAGAAGTGTGTAGACATGTCTCCCGTCTTCGAATTTTACTTCGTGTTTAGTAGGATGTATATTCACGTCTATCTTAGCTGGGTCTACTTCCAGAAATAGGATGAAGAATGGATAGCTTTTGTCTTCTAACAGTCCACCGTATCCTGATGATATAGCGTGATTCAGGTAATGATCTTTTATAAATCTGCCGTTGGCAAATAAGTATTGATTTCCACGCGTACGTTTGGTGAGTTTAGGAGATCCTATGAAGCCTGTGATTTTCACTATCTCCGTATCTTCTGTAGCGTCTATGAGTTCATCTTCTTTTAGGTTAAAGAGTTCTACTATCCTTGCTTTAAGAGTACCGCCTTTTAGCTTACTTAGGTTTTTATCTTGATTATAAAATTCAAAGCCTATGGCTGGATATGCTAATGCTATGCGTTGATATTCCTCAAAAATATGTTTGGTCTCTACAGAGATACTTTTCAAGAAGTTTTTACGTGCAGGTAGATTATAAAATAGGTTTTTTACGGTGATGGAGGTTCCCTGGGTAGCGGCAGTATTTTCTTGAGTTTCTAAGGTACCTGCGTTTACCACTATGCGAGTTCCTGCACTTTCGGTCGCATTTTTGGTCTTCATCTCTACCTCACTTACGGAGGCTATACTGGCGAGTGCTTCACCTCTGAAGCCCAGGGTATGTAGATTATAGAGATCTTCTGCTTTGGTGATTTTTGAGGTAGCATGCCTTTCCCAGCACATCCTAGCATCAAAGGCATTCATCCCTTTACCATTATCATCTACCTGTATATGAGTACAGCCACCATTTTTGATATAGAGCTTTATGCTAGTGGCTTCAGCATCTACTGCATTTTCCAGTAATTCCTTTACTACGGACGCTGGACGTTGTACTACTTCTCCAGCGGCTATTTGGTTAGCGGTACGTTCTGGTAAAAGTTGTATTATTCCTGACATCTAAAAAAAGCTTATTTGGATAGGCCTCCGAAGATAATTTCTAGGACGTCAGAATTCCAAAGTTTATATGAAATAACGCTCAAAATGCTAATAATGGCGAGCAATCTTAGTCCATAGTACTTTTGAGAAGGAATAGTGCCATATCGTGTGTCGGTTTGCTTGGTTTTATATGCTCTGCGGATATTATCTTTTACAGAGTTGCTGTCCTGCTTCAGCTCGCCCATTTCTCTTTTGATATCATCTACTCTAGTATGCAATTCTTCCTTGGATTCGTCATAAAATACAGGTGAGTAATTAAACTTACGGTGGCGAGGAAGTCTAGAAAATCTGAGATTTATCATTAGAATGCAAAATTAAGGTTTTAGACTGATAACGAAGATGTGCTTATTTTTTTGAATGGAATTGAGGAGTGGGGGAGTAGAGTTTAGCAATTGACTTTTTTTACAATAAAAAAAGTCCCGCCATTAAGCGAGACTTCTATGTAATTTGGCGGTCCGGACGGGACTCGAACCCGCGACCCCCTGCGTGACAGGCAGGTATTCTAACCAACTGAACTACCGAACCAATACTTAATTAAATCAAAACGTTTTTTGACTTCCTTTTTAAGGAGTGCAAATATAAACGCAGTTCCTATACTGCAAATTCTTTTTTTATTTATTTTTAATCAAGGCAAATTACCTGATCATTTTCCAGCTTATAACGCTCTTTTCCTTCAGGGCAAATAGCTTCCGCAGACAAGTTAAAGGTAAGCCTATGCCCGTACTTACTCATCCAGCCGATGTGCTTCCCGGGGTTTCCTACCATAAGTGAATAGGGTAATACTTCTTTAGTAATTACAGTTCCTGCCCCTATAAAGCAGTATTCTCCGAGGTCATTGCCGCATACTATGGTTGCATTAGCTCCTATGCTTGCACCTTTTTTTACAGTAGTTCTCAGATATTCTGATTTTCGTACTACTGCACTTCGTGGATTTAGTATATTAGTAAATACCATACTTGGGCCTAAAAAGACATCGTCTTCACATATCACACCAGTATAGATACTCACATTATTTTGTACTTTGACATTATTACCTAATATCACATCAGGGCTTATAACTACATTCTGGCCTATATTACAGTTTTCACCTAGAGTGCACTTGGGCATAATATGGCTGAAATGCCATATTTTGGTTCCTGGTCCTATAGTGCAGCCTTCATCTATAACTGCGGTTTCGTGTGCGAAGTAATTTATCATATCTAAAATTCGCGGGGATGAGCATATTTATATAAATCACCCTCTGGTAGATTTCTAAAATATTCGTAAGTAATCTTTAGTCCTTCAGAACGAGTTACTTTTGGTTCCCAATTTAATATTTCTTCGGCTCTAGTAATATCTGGCTTTCGCTGTTTTGGGTCATCCCTTGGCAGGTCTTTCAATACTACTTTTTGGCTAGTGCCTGTGAGTTCTATGATTTCATTTGCAAATTCTAGGATACTAATCTCATCAGGGTTACCAATATTTACAGGATGAGCATAGTCGCTATGCAGCAATCTATATATTCCCTCTACGAGGTCATCTACGTAGCAGAAACTCCTAGTCTGACTACCATCTCCAAATACTGTAATGTCTTCACCTCTAAGTGCTTGGCCTATGAAAGCAGGGAGAGCTCTGCCATCATTTAGTCTCATACGTGGTCCGTAAGTATTGAAAATACGGATTATTCTAGTCTCTACACCGTGATACGTATGGTAGGCCATAGTCATTGCTTCTTGAAAGCGTTTGGCTTCGTCATACACACCACGAGGCCCTACTGGATTTACATTTCCCCAGTAATCCTCTGTCTGGGGATGTACTAACGGATCTCCGTATACCTCACTAGTGCTAGCTATGAGCATTCGAGCTCCTTTGGCTAGTGCTAAGCCGAGGCAATTATGTGTTCCTAAGCTACCTACTTTCAGGGTAGGTATAGGAATTTTAAGATAATCTATGGGGCTTGCAGGAGAAGCAAAGTGCAAAATGTAATCAAGTTCTCCAGGAATATGTATAAATTTAGAAACATCGTGGTGGTAAAACTCAAAATGTTCCAATGGCATTAGGTGATCTATGTTCTTCATAGAACCAGTTATGAGATTATCCATCGCTACGACCTTGTACCCCTCTTTTATAAATCTATCACAAAGATGAGAACCTAAGAATCCTGCCCCGCCTGTTATTAATATTCGTTTCATTAGTATATTATTTTGACCCTATACAATAGTAGTCGTATCCTAAAGCTCTTAGCTCTTTTTTATCGTAAATATTTCTTCCATCAAATACTACCTTACTTTTCAGTTTAGTACTTATGACATCCCAGTCTGGTAATTTAAACTCTGACCATTCAGTGACTAGTAGTAAAGCATCTGCATCATTGAGTGCGTCATATGGATCACTCACATAAAAGATGGCGTCACCTATCATATGTTTAGTTTCTTCCATAGCTACGGGGTCATAGGCAACTACTGTTCCTCCTGCTTGTTTTATCTTGTCTATCAGTACGAGTGACGGAGCTTCACGCATGTCATCTGTGTTTGGCTTAAAGGAAAGTCCCCACATAGCAAATGTGCGTCCTGTAAGATCAGTTCCTATTCGCTCTGTCAGTTTGTTGAAGAGAACAGATTTTTGGGCGTCATTTACTTCTTCTACGGCTTCGAGAATACGCATGGTGTAATCGTTTTCTCTAGCAGTCTTTATAAGAGCTTTCACATCTTTAGGAAAACAGCTGCCACCGTACCCTATTCCTGCATAGATAAATCTGCTCCCTATGCGAGGGTCGCTTCCTATCCCGTTTCTTACTGCATTTACATCAGCACCCATTATCTCGCAGAGGTTTGCTATATCATTCATAAAACTGATACGAGTAGCGAGCATGGCATTAGCTGCGTACTTAGTCATCTCTGCACTTGGTATATCCATAAATATGAGTGGATGGCCATTCATAATGAAGGGTTTATATAGTTTACTGATAGTATCCTCAGCTTTCTGACTGTCTACACCTACCACTATGCGGTCTGGCTTCATGAAATCCGCTATGGCTGCCCCTTCTTTTAGAAATTCTGGGTTGCTAGCAATATCGAAAGTTATAGTTACGCCCCTTTTGTCAAGTTCAGATTGTACCGCGGCACGCACTTTTTCTGCAGTGCCTACAGGTACGGTACTTTTAGTCACCACCACACCGTAACTGGTCATGTTAGCTCCTATCTGACTGGCTACTTTTAATACATATTGTAAGTCGGCACTTCCGTCTTCGCCAGGAGGAGTACCTACAGCTATGAATGCTACGTCAGCTCCTTTTATGCTTTCGGCCAGATCTGTACTAAAATGTAATTTACCTTTTCTGTGGTTTTTCACCACCAGAGGCTCTAACCCGGGCTCATAAATAGGCATTACACCTTTTTTTAATCCTTCTATTTTTTTTGCGTCAATATCTATACAAGTGACATCTGTACCTACTTCTGCAAGGCAAGTTCCTGTCACCAATCCTACATATCCAGTCCCTACTACTGTTATTTTCATAATGTTTAAAGTGCTATTATTGGGCAAAGATATTCAATGATTTCTTTCTGCTTATTTTTTTTGCCAATAGAGAAAGGGTATACCTAAAACAAGAAGGTGTATTTAGTTATATTCAATTTACTTTGCGGGTATGAGCAGATGTTTATTTGTACTCTTATTAGGTTTTTCATTTTTGGCCCAGAGTCAATCTGAGATAAAGACTACTCAGGGTTTTTTATTTACACCACACTATGCATATCATATACCTGGTGGGGATTTAAAAGAAAGATTTACAAATTTTTCGAGCATAGGATTAGGGATAGATTACAAAATGAGTAGTGGGTTGAGCTTCGGGATAGACTACGATTGGTTCTTTGGCAGAAGTGTAAAAGATAACGGTATATTTAACCAAATATCAGGACCTAGCGGATTTATTATAGATAAAAATGGAGACTATTCTGTGATTAACTTACACTTGAAAGGCAATTATGTGACTGCTAATGTGGGTTACCTTATTAACTTGCCTCGTGATGAGCCAAACTCTGGAATACTTCTTTCTGGAGGAGCTGGACTTATGCAACACCGAATAGATATTATAGCCTCAGAGGTGACTATACCTCAATTAAATGGAGAGTATCAGAAAGGGTATGACCAGCTGACATACGGGTTTGCTACTAAGCAGTTTATAGGATATCAATATCTCGTAGATAAAAATAGGTATCATTTTAGAGTGGGAATAGAATTCAATCAAGGTTTCACAGAAGGAAGAAGAACGTGGGATTTCAATGCCAATAAATCTGCCCTAGGAAAACGCTTGGATACTACTACCGCCTTCAAAATAGGAATAATAGTGCCAGTCTACACCAAGGCCAGGGAAGATGAAGAGTTTTTTATAGACTAGCTAATTGTTCAGACTTCTTTATATATACAACAATTGGATTCTCTCACTTTGTGTTCCGTTTGTATCCTTATTTTCAAGTAAAATTGCAAACTTTTTTCGCTTAAGAGAAAGTGCTATTCCTGTCAAGCAAGGTCATGTAAAGTACTGGATTCACGCGGCTTCTCTTGGCGAATATGAAATGGCTTTGCCATTGATAGAGAAATTATTAGAAACTCATCAAAAAGAAGATATCCTAATTACGATATTCAGTCCTAGCGGTTATAGTGAGGCAGTCAAAGGAGATTATGCAGATAGGCTACTGTACTTGCCAATAGATACACTCGGAAGAGTAAAGCAGTTTTATAAAGAGTATGCTCCGCAAAAAGCACTGTTTATTCGTTATGACTTTTGGTACAACTTTATCTACGAAGGCCAAAAACAAGGCACAGAATTTTACCTAGTGAATGGTAGGTTTCAGGACAATCATTTTTTCTTTAAGTGGTACGGTAAACCCTACTTGTCTCTTCTAAAAAAATTTCAAGGAATCTTTACATCGGACGAAAAAAGCAGTAAGCTGCTAACAGCGAAAGGAATAAAGGATGCAATTTATACCGGAGACATACGCTATGATAGGGTAACTGCTATCACACAAAGTGCTAAACCCTTCGAGGTCATATCAGCTTATAAAGGAAACAGAAACCTACTGATACTAGGCTCTTCATGGGAAGAAGAGGAAGACCTGGTGAAGAGACTTTTGAAAGTAGCACCGCAGAACCTAGCAGTCATTATAGCTCCTCATGACCTTAGCAGAACAGATGAAATTTTAGAACTATTTCGCGATTTTAAACCAAAAAGGTATACCGAAAGTAAATTTTCAGCAACAGACCAATTGCTGATACTAGATACTATGGGGATGTTATCTTCCATATATCAGTATGCTGATTTAGCTTTAATAGGGGGAGGTTTTAGTGGTGCTTTGCATAATATATTAGAGCCTGCAGTGTGGGGATGTCATTTATCTTTCGGTCCACACGTTTCTAAATTCCCAGAAGCTAATGAGTTTGTAGAAGCAGGTTTCGCTTACTCCATCGTAAATGATAGTGAATGGATAGATATTATGCAAGACCTCTGCTCTGATAAAAGCAAACTGGAATCGTCAAAAGCGAAAGCTAAAATGTTCACTGCCGCAAACATTGGAGCGACTTCTCGTATTGTATCATCAATACAATGAGATATATATACTTAGTCTGCGGCATAATTATAACTAATCTACTTACTGCTCAGAATCTTACACAAACCATACGAGGGAAAGTAGTAGACCAAAATACACAAGAGCCACTAGTAGGAGTACTCGTGGAAGCATATGTGGACAGTAGTAAGAGTGGAGCAATCACAGATGCCGAAGGCCAGTTTAGACTGGAAGGTAAGCCAGTGGGACGCTATACCTTTAGTTTCTCCTACCTAGGCTATGAAAATGCTAGTGTAAGTCAGCTGGAGGTGACCAGTAGTAAAGAGATAGTACTCTACATAGAGATGCTGGAAAAGATAACTACTTCTGCTACCATACTCGTGCGGGCACAGAAGGATAAGGCCAAAACTATCAACCAAATGGTGAGTGTGAGTGGGCGTACCTTTAGCATAGAGGAAAGCCAACGATATGCAGGCAGCCGAGGAGATATAGCTCGTATGGCTCAAAATTTCGCAGGTGTGCAAGGAGCCGATGACAGTAGAAATGATATAGTAGTCCGTGGTAACTCGCCTGTGGGTGTGCTCTACAGACTAGAGGGCGTAGATATCCCAAATCCCAATCATTTTAGTGCTGCTGGAACTACTGGCGGACCCATAAGCATGCTCAATAATAACGTATTGCAAAACTCAGATTTTTTAAGCGGTGCTTTCCCTGCAGAATATGGGAATGCTACGGCGGCTGTTTTTGATCTGGGCATGCGAAAAGGAAACGATGAGAAGTATGAGTTTCTCGGGCAGGTGGGATTTGCTGGGCTAGAGGTGATGGCAGAAGGTCCACTGAAAGAAGGAAGTAAAGCATCGTTTCTAGTAAACTATCGCTTCTCAGCTCTAGGTCTTTTCTCGTTGCTCGGATTAGAATTTGGCACAGGTACTGCTATACCTAAGTATCAAGACTTGAGCTTTAACCTTCATTTTCCCGATAAGAAAGGAAGTACTAAACTATTTGGTGTAGGAGGAATGAGCAGTGTAGAACTTTTTCAGAGCAATGAGGCTGGAGAAAATCTCTTCAGAGCTGGACTAGAGGACCTTACGTATAAAACGAATACAGGAGTACTGGGAGTGAGTAGATTTCAGAAACTAGGCACAAATACCTTTGCCAGAGCAGTAGTAGCTGTAGATGCTCTGCAAACCAGTACCTTACTTGATACGTTTGCTTTTGCTACCAATAAAAGTGTAGTAGATTATGCTGGAAAATATCGCGATAAAAGTGTGCAAGGAAAAGTAAGTCTGAATGCATTTGTACAGCATAAGTTTAGCTCACGGAATACACTGAAAGGAGGCTTCAGGTACTATCAGTATTTCTTTAATTTGAGAGATAGTTTCTATAACGTAGGACAAGATTTTGGGGCGAATCAAGCCATAGGATGGATAGAACCTACTAATTTTAATGGCACTACAGGACTGGTACAAGTGTATGCCAGTGATGCCATCCGCCTGACCTCCAGGCTAAGTACTACACTAGGACTAAACTATGCTCACTATACCTATAACGGGGCTAGCTCGCTAGAACCACGAGCAGGTATAAGCTATAAAGTGACTAAAAACTATACGTTGAGTGGTGGATACGGACTACACAGTCAGTTAGCACCATTTCGTGTTTACTTCGAGGAGAAGACAGACTTAGCAGGTAATAAGCGTAAGATTAATCAAGATTTAGGCTTTACTAAGAGTCATCATTTTGTGATTGGGAATGACATTCGCTTGGGTAAAAATCTGCGATTAAAAGTAGAAGGGTATTATCAGCATTTATTTGATGTACCTATAGATGGTCGGAATGACACGTTTTATTCATTGCTAAATCAAGGAACAGACTTCGGAATACGCTTTACCGATAGTATGGTAAATGAAGGTACGGGTAGGAATTACGGAGTAGAAGTGACTCTAGAGCATTTTCTCACCAAAGGGTTTTACTTCCTGAATACGGTATCGATTTATCGCTCATTTTATACTGACCTACTGGGAGGTGAGCATCCTACAGCTTTTGACTCACGCTACGCAGTAAATCTGCTGGGTGGAAAAGAATTTTACTTCAGAGAAAAAGCGAATAAAAAAGGGAAAACCAAGAAGGGTAGTCTGACTACAGATATCAAATTTATGGTAAACGGTGGGCGTAGGTTTACACCCATCAATGAAAGAGCGAGTCAATCAAAGGGAGAAACTATCCGAGACAATACACAGGTATTTGCTAGTCAGTATGATGACTATATCAGATTAGATTTCCGAGTGGCGTATAAGGTACAGACTAAGAAAATAACACAAGAGTGGGGAGTGGATATACAGAATGTGACCAATAGAGATAACATCTTTCAGCAGACGTATGATGCTGCTACTAATGAGATCCGCACTACGTATCAGACGGGGTTATTGCCTATTGGGATTTATAGGGTTACGTTTTAATAACGACAGGGCAAACGCATTAAACTTTCAAAAGGTTTAGTGCTTTGATGAGATAGTGGTTATCCCATCCAGCTTTGAGCCTCTTACTTTTTACACCAAGTTTATTGGTTTTTTCGTTTTTAAGGAGGTTC
>Ga0306865_1000172_pt1 | contig 35389 bp, 24 predicted proteins | sample AntRauTorckE5431_FD_190441 | JGI IMG/M metagenome (GOLD analysis project Ga0306865, IMG submission 190441) | Saline lake microbial communities from Rauer Islands, Antarctica - Metagenome Torckler E5 #431 (v2) (version 2) | ecosystem: Environmental > Aquatic > Non-marine Saline and Alkaline >... | reverse complement strand
TTAAGACCACTAATTAAATAGATATGTTGCTGCATTAATTCACTACCTCTATCTTTTTACTTCCCGTCTTTCCATCCTCATCGGTGAGAGTGAGGATGTACGTGCCATTAGCAAGATTAAGTTCAAACTCAATACGTTTGTTCACGCTTCGGTACAATTCGCCTTGGGGCGAATCACTCAGTCTGACAAGCTGCCCACCGATAGTAATCAGTGTCAGATTGTACTGTCCTTCCTTTGGTACTTCTATGCTAATATGTCCATCACTAGGATTAGGATATACTTTGAAGGACAAAGGTTTAAAGTTTAAGGGTTTAAGGCTAGCAAAACCTACAAAAAAACTATCACTTAACTCACTCTCGCATCCGTACTCGCTTATTAGTTGTACTTGCCAGTAGCCGTTGCTGTCTGGTATTAGTTGTGAGTTAATAGTCGTGAGTGTTAAGTTTCCATTGAAATACCAACGGTATTCTGCTGCTTTTATTGAACTTTCTAGTTCCTGCCCATTTCTTTGGATGCTTGGTTTTTGGGGATTTGGGATTTCCGTTACCGTGATGGTATCCCAAGTTCTACAAAAAGCCTTATTGGTAATCCGTGCCGTGTATACTCCTGCGGTATCTATGGTGCGGAAAGTATTGGCGTGTATGTGTCCGTAAAAGTTTTCGTAGCCAATAACTGTGTCACCTATTAAGTTACTGTAAGGTTCTAGTACATCTCCGTTAACCCCCATTCCCCAATGGACACAGTGCATATTAGAAGGAGTTTTCAAACTAATCTCAAAATCTCGCTGAGCATCAGCACAATAAAACGTATCCTTCCCCAAAAAGTGAGTGGTCAGCTTAGGGCGTATAGTCAGTATTTTAGTCACTGAATCCGTCTTACTGCCACTATTAGCTATGAAGGTAACTTCATATTTATTCTCCAAACTATCAGCTCGTGGAAATGAATAGGAGATGTTTTTTCCTAGTCTCACATCTACAGTCTCATTTGTAATGTCTCTAAACTTCCACTCAAAACTGCTTCCTTGAAACGTATCCAATCCATTGAAAGAATAGGTATTCGAAAAGCAATCCTCTTCATAAGTGTAATCTATAGCAGGCGTATAAAAATAGCTTTGGTTAAAGGTAGGTAGCCCATAGCGAGACGTGCCACCACTATCTAGTGTGAGTCCTTGTCTCACGTAGTTAGATGCTGCTCCTAGTTCATTGGGATTATTGATCACGCCGAGGTAGGTTTGATCAGGCATAGCCACGTATATTTTTCCGTTAGGAGCCAGTTGTAGTGCTCCTGCTTGTATATTCCATAGTGAATCTAATGACACCCATGTTTCTTGATTAATGTCTGATTTTAAACTATCCAAATTCAGTTGATATAAGACTGGTGGATGGTCAAGTTCTTGTGGGTCATTTGCTCTACCAGCCGTAACATATACCTTGGTACCATCAGGACTAAATTCTAAACCATAAGGCCAATTTTTCTTATAGATTGAAGTAAAGCCCTTCTCGTAGATATATAAACTATCTGTTGTAGGATATTCTGTATTCATTGCATATATACCATAGCCAAAAGGTCGTGTAAATGAAACTTCCGCTAAATACCTTCCATCAGGACTAAATTTCATTTGTCCTTGTGTACTCCATCCATTTGCGTCACTAGTATATTCTAATCCAGTATGGGTCACCACAGGACACTCTATTATTCCTTGTTTTTTGATCAGGAAGAAATAGATGCTATCTCCTTGCCTGGCATGATTGGCATACCAGATATCTCTGCCGTTTTGATGATTAATAGCTTGTTGTTTTTCGCCACCAAGGAAAGGGAAAGTAATAAAGGTAGATTCAGTGAAATCAGACAATAGGTAAGAATGTCCACAGCCACCTTCTCTTCCTGACGAAAAGATATATAATTTTGAATCATCTTCTTTATGTTCAATGAATATGTCTCCTTGGGCAGCATAATCATTAAAACCCAAAGGAATAGAGTCTATGCCAATCGTTGTTCTAAGATAGGTGTTGTCACCTCCTCCAGCTCCATAATATTTTAAATTACCGTTTATATCACTGAGACAAGTTGTTCCTTCTAAAAAATCAATGAATGAGAACGGCTTTTGGTTAACAGTATTTCCATTGAAATCTAAGTGAATATTCCTCCCAAAAATCCAATGGTTTGCAAAGTTTTCCGTCGGATTAGTCTCCATTACTTGGGCAGAACTCAAAAGTGTACTATATGTAAGTATCAGTAATAGGGAAATACTCTTCATTTTTTTAAGACCGCTAATTAAATAGATATGTTGCATACGGCACATAGTACGCAAATCTAGTCAATATCTAAGAAAAATACAGAAAACGAAATTTTATGAATAGTTAGTACTCTCTCAAGATATGCAATACTGATATTTCTGCCTTTTTCTACACTCCAGTAGTACTTTCGGTCTAAGTCGTGCTCCACTGCAAATGTTTCATAGCTAGTGTAACCGCCCTCTATTCTGAGTTTTTTAAGCTTTTGGCCTATTGCTTTTGTTACATTGTTTTCTAATTTCTTCAAGCCTTCAAAGAGCTTATTGAAGCAGAAGAATTGTTACGGTATATATACCGCAAAAATTTAATTATATTTGATGCAATAGAAATTGTATTTCAAATTTCTAGACCTTATCACAGAAGCGAAAAACTAAAAAATATTATGAAACATTTACTCGCACTTTTCTTTTTATTGATCTCCCTTAGCACAATAGCACAGGTACCACAAGCACAAGATGGATGCGGTACAGATGAGCTTACCCAAAACTTAATAGATGACGGTACATTAGACCCCAGCATACACTCAGCCTATAGTGCGGCTATACGGCACTGGACCCAGAATAACCCTGGCCCGTATGGTGTATCTGCTATGCAAAGTCTTATGGGAGGGTCATCGTGCGATAGTGCTCAGTACCTTGTACCCGTGGTGATACACATAGTACATAGCTCTGGTACATCCATAGGCACAGCAGAAAACATAGACTCACTACAAGCGGTAAGTCAGCTAGCCACCCTCAATGCTAAAATGGGTGGTAACAGTAGCTTTGATACTAAGATACGCTTTGTACTAGCTAAGCGTGATCCTAATGGTGCGGTCAGTAGTGGTATACTTAGGCATTCCTCTACACGGTTTACGGACATAGAATTTGATAATGATATTGCCGCTGCTATGTTTCGCACCTATAACTGGAATGAAAAAAGGTATGTAAATATCTATGTAGTAAAATCCATACTAGACAGTGATGGCTCTGGAGGATGGAAGGCTTCTAGTGTAGGTGGATATTCCTTTTATCCTACTACTATAGGCTATCAGCCACAAGGGATAGTGGCATTGTATAACTGGTTTGGAGATTATGATGCCTATACCTCTGGGCCGCTAGATACTCGCTCAGATGGAGAGGTTCTGGTGCATGAGATAGGTCACTACCTAGGAGTATATCATCCATGGCAAGGGAGCTGCATGGGCGGTACAAGTACGGACTGTGACACTAAGGGAGATCTCTGCTGTGATGTAGCACAGAGCCAGTTTCGTGTATTTGACTGTTCATCCACTATCAATACGTGTCCTGATAGTAGTGACACTGATGCTGTAAGAAACTATATGAGCTACTCAGGGGACAACTGTAGAGAAGAGTTTACCTCAGATCAGACACGACTCATGTATGCCACACTAGAGATGTACCGCAGTCAGCTATGGAATCCTAAGAGTGTAAATACCATAGCAGCAGAAGAGTGTATGTGGACTGCACGGTTTGTGGGGCCACGGATAGCGTGCGTAGGCGATAGCTTTAGTTATACGGCTTATGATATAGGTACGGCGGTGCAGTACGAGTGGAAACTCACTAGTGCATCAGCTGTGGTGACTACTGCCACTGGCAGTCACCAGTATAGCTCTTTGGTCAATGTGCCTGGCCTATATGCCGTGAAACTTACCGTAACAGATATTAGTGTTAGTCCCAATGTAAGTCGCAGATACACCATGCCTGATAGCCTAGAGGTAACACAGTGCCAGCCACTAGCCAGTACCAGTGCCAATTGGCTCTTTGGTGACCATGCAGGGCTACATTTTTACCAAGGGAAAGTTGTACGCAGTACAGGACCTAAAGATAATAAACCTAATATTTCATCGTATGAAGGGAGTGCTGCACTGAGTGATAGTGCAGGGAGACTGATAGGGTATGTAGGCGGTATGAATGTTAATAGTGCAGAGGTTAACGGATTACGTGTTTTTGGTAAAAACTATAGACCTATGATTAATGATACGGTAAATGGAAGTGGTAGTAGCTCTCAAAGTGCTGTTTTTATACCTTATAATAGTGATGCAAGCAAGTATCACCTCTTTACCAAGGCTTATACTACGGAAATAAATGGCAATAAAAAGAAAGTATTCGAGAGATATATTATTGATAAAGATGTTTTTCGAATAATTAGAGGTAGAAGACAATATGGTGAGCTAACATCTAGAAATAGTCCTATCACAGACACACTGGGCAATGCCCCTGGACCAGATGAAGCTATATCTGCTATAAAGCGGTGTGATGATAGTACATACTGGCTTACGGTCATAAATCCAGATAGTAGTGCTGCAGAATATTATGTAGTAAGTGATACAGGTGTAGTATTCTCCCACCGTATCCCTATATTCTTGCCAGCAACTTATGCTAGGACTGGATTTGTTAAATATTCACCTGATGGTAACTGGGTGTGGATAGCCAATAGCCTTTATCGATTCTGTAGAGCAGATGGGAGTATTGAGCTAGTCTATAACGACTCTTTGAATAATAATGACAGACATTACGGTATATGTTTTAGTCCAGATAGCAGACTACTCTATACATGTGGGGCAGAGTATTCCGGCTTTGGTTATCTTGCTACAGATTCTAATTATCAATCTTTCTTGTATCAGTATAATCTAACGAGTAGTGATGTAGAGTCTTCTCAACGTGAAGTGGTGGCTCTTGATGATTTAGAAAAAGAAAATTACTTCCGTGCTATGCAATTAGGTCCAGATGACAAAATATATGTGTCAGCTTTTAATCAGCCATATCTAGCAGTAGTTCACTCTCCTAATACACGAGTGACTGTGAATAATGAATGTAATTTTCAGTCTGTTGGGCCAGTCTTATCTGTAGGTAGTGATGGAGGCATATCAAAGGCAGGATTGCCTAATTTTATAGATGCCAGAGGGCCAAGTGAGGGTACCAAAGGGTTTAAGGTTAAAAATGTAGCGTGTTTATCAAAAGAATTTATACCGAGTACGTGCTGTGCGAGCACCTACAAGTGGTATTTTGGCACAGGAGATAGTTCTACCGCAGAAAAACCCACATATAGCTACGATAGTGCAGGGTATTATGAGGTTACCTTAATAGTAGCTACAGATACGATAACTCAAACTGTAAAGATAGGCTTACTAGGTGGTGACTTTACCATCCGAGGAAATGACATACTCTGCTCATCTGGGCAATACACTTACGAGGTAAATGAAAATAAAGACTTTCAATTTACTTGGGACATAGAAGGAGGAACCGGTCTGAATTCTGCTCCTCATCAAATAGAAGTGAGCTGGGGAGATAGCGGCGTGGTAAAACTACATGTACTGGAAGAAAGTACTCAGTGTATAGACTCTAGTGAGCTAAAAGTTAGAAAGCGAGAAGATGTACCATTAGCTTATGTCTATGCTACTGATAACTGTGCCGATTATAAGTTTACTACAGACTATGCGTGTAATGAAGCTTATTCTTGGTACTTTGGGGACGGCACTTCATCTACAGACCAAAATCCAATTCATAGCTTTGCTTCTGAAGGGGTATATACCGTCAAGCTAGTGGTAGGTGCAGATTCTGTATTGAAAACCATAAATGTAGGCTTAGGAAGTGGTGACTTACTCATAACAGGGGATACCGTAAATTGTGATGATAGTACGCTATTCGCATACAGTGTGCCTGAAAATGCTAATTTGCTATATGAGTGGTTAGCTACCGGCACTTCTTTATTTACATCTGTAGAGCACGAAGCTTCAGCGGTATGGGAACGTTCGGGTAGTATGTCAGTTATAGTATTCAATACTACGAATGGCTGTACGGATACTAATACTATAGCGGTAGATAAAATGCGACCAGACAGTATCGTGTTTACTTCCGTGATAACCAATTGTACTGATGTACAATTTACTACAGCAGATTATTGTGGACTGGATAAGATGTGGTATTTTGGTGATGGAGATAGCTCAGCCTTACAGAATACTACTCATGAGTATAGCAAACGAGGAAGCTATAAAGTAGTACTATGCGTAGATGGTGATACGGTATCACAAGTCATACATTTACAAAACTTTACGCTGCCAGTATTAGAAGGTCCAGCAACTATCTGTGACCCAAGTGCTACGTATGATTATAATCTAAATAACTATACTTCTGCAGCCACATATGTGTGGAGTGCTGTGAATGGCACTGTTTCCAATCCTACTGATTCTCTAAAAGCAAAAGTGCAGTTTAACTCGGTGGACTCGTTATTTAACTTGTATTTAGAAGCAAGCAATGATATAGGGTGTCTAGATACCATCTCGATCGTAGTGGAGCAAAAACCAACATTAGTAAATACCATTTCAAAACTTGCAATAAATTGCTATCCTGACTCCAATTCCTACATCGTAGGTGATCCACCGCAAGGAGGTAATGGGACATATAGTTATCAGTGGTATAGCTCTCTGAATAACTCTAATTTTACTCCAATTTTAAATGATACAGGCATACACCATTACCTGCTTACTAAACTAAATCCTAAACCTTACTTCCGTCGTGAGGTAAAGAGCGGAGATTGTGAAAGTGTCAGTAACTCTATCCAAGTAGGTCCGTCATATCTCAATAATGAAATATTATTGACTAGCAGTGATCCTTGTCACGCTGGAGATATCATAGAATTTAGTGGTAATTTAGTTGCTCCTAATCATGGCATTTCCTTTAAATGGGAAACATCCACGGATAGTCTCGTTTGGTCGGGAGACTCATTAAGAGCAGTTGCTGTTTTGCAAAGTGGTAATCCATATATTTATTATTCGGATATATTATTGAATGGACCAATGTATACAAGAAGAAAAATATATTTTATTGGTGGTCAAACCAATGCATTCTGTCCCAGCTACTCAAATGTGATAAAAGTATCTCCACAAGTAAGTATCACCCAACAACCTCAAGACAAATTATTTTGTGAGCCTGATGCCAGCTCTTTTGTTTTTGGCATTTCCCTTCAGGATGGCAGTACTGGCATCACAACAGTGAGAGCAGAAATACGCTCTGAAAGTGGTTCTGGATATACTGACTTAGGTTTGGTCTCGGGAAATTCTTTTACTTATACGCCATCTAATCCTTCCAACTACACAGGAGTAGATACGTTTAGATTCAGAATATCAACAAGCTGCGGTGTCTTCTATTCTCGTAAAGCTATAATTGCCACATTCATCAAAGGCGACATTTGGTTTAGAGATGGCAGTTATGATGATGGTAGCGAGCCAAATGAGGATTCTACACACTATGAGATAGTAAGAAGTCCTGATATTTGGAATAGGCAGATGCCAGATAATATGTCTGCTCATCAGAATATGGAGTTTAAAAACAACTCTCCTAATCAATTGAACCTTTGGGTAAGAAATAGAGGTAATGAAGCTACTGAACCCACTAACCTATATCTCTATTGGACTTTAGGTTCAATCAACAATGAAGAATGGGATATTAGGTGGTTAGACACAACAGGTAATCAGATATGGAATGCATCATTAGGAGATTATTTTCCTATGGGTAGCAGAATTAATAATCAGAATGACCCAATAGTAGTACCTTCTATACCACCAAATGGTTCGACTAAGATTACCTATGACTGGTATCCACCTAACCCAGCGTGGTTTGAAGGATTAGTGCCTGATGATGTACGTGGTGTGAGTATCTGCTTATTAGCTAGGCTAGAACACTGTGAAGCATATCCACATAAGATGGCCATAAACGAGGTCTTTGATAGACACGTTAAAACAAATGCTATTAACAATAACAACATTATCACAAGGAATACATGGGTAATAGATGAAGACCCTAATAATCTAGTAGATGAAGATAATGACGGAGAGATAGACTGGATATCTGGCAGCTGGACAGGGATGGGCAGACAGCGATATCCCAGTTGGTTTACCCGATTTTGTTTTGATGAGTTGAGTCCATCATTCTTCAGCCATTGGAACCTAGCGGTGGAAGTAGATGATATAGTTAGAGACGCTATACTCGCTAGCTCAAATGATAACTCTAGCATTACTTATCTTGGGGATAATATCTTCAAATTAGAAGAAGGAGAAAGTGGTGTCAAGTGTATTAGTAAGATGGTACTCCCAGAGAATGAAGTGTTTTTCTTTAGACCACTCTTTGCCCCGGTAAACGGATGGAGTAGTCTACCTCCAGAGGTTTTTGAGGTAGGTATGGCTCAGTATACTAGTGATGATATAGTAGAAGGAGCGGGTTCGTTTTTGCTAGATAACACTACTCAGACACTTAATAATATTGAGTATGTAAATACTCAGAGCAGCAGTAGTCAAGAGTCTAATCATCTCATAGTATCTCCTAATCCTACAAGTAGTCAGTTTAACCTTGAATTAGATGAAGAAACAAAGCAGAATCTGGTAGGTGAAACAGGAACTATAATAGTCGCTGATGCTTATGGGTATCCTCATGTAATACTAACAAACGTATCTTCACAAGATGTGACCAATATCAATATAGGAGGATATAAAGCAGGAATGTATAATGTGCGATATGAAATAGCTAATCAGGTATTTTATAAGTATGTGGTTAAGACTGATGAGTAGGCAAGTGGCCAATGTTAATCATCAATTTGAATGATTATCTGATATCCGATATTCTCCACTCAAGGACTCGCTTATAGCGGGTCCTTTTATTTATACTTGCAGTATATATGCTGAGCCAATTTCCAATTAAGAATAAATACCTAGAAGTAGCTATCAATCGAAAAGGAGCAGTGCTCTGCTCTGTGAAAGATACTACGGGATATGAGAATAAATTTGGCAATCAGAGCCAGTGTGGCCGCGTCACACACCTAATCTGCTTCCTATATTAGGCAGCTTATTAGTTCACGAGTACCGCTATGAGGGTATGAGGTCAGTAAAAGTGTAAAGCCGTTGCATTGATTTAACTTTACTTGTCTGGTACATTTCAATCGTAAATGCAATTAATATTATCAAACTAATTTCAGTTGAAGCTTATCAAATAATCAATTTTATTTTGGGCTCACTTGTTTTTTGTCTTCTAGTGTGACTCCTCATAATACGCCCGAATCTATCTTAGTATATACTAATTGCTATACTTTTAAGATTGGGGCATTATCTTATTATTTTGTACCAGCGACAACAGTGTAACCTTCTAATTTACCATCATAGTAGTTTGCAAAAGCCATAGCGAATCCATTTATAGCAGAACCGTTATTTTTTAATTCAAACGTACCACTATGTTGAGAGCCATTAATGTCAAATGCTTTGAAACCTGTATAGGTACCAGTATCACTAGATCCGCTATCTACAGCGAATACAAAACCATTGCCAGTATCAGTAACGTTAGAGCATTTATATATCGTGTTTTTGACATTTACTAATATCGTACTATCTATAATTCCTTTTGATACTGTGATAGGATATTTTTCCGAATATGTTTCGTCGCCAAGTTCATCTAACCCTGTAATTATAGCATTACTATAAGTGCCCACTGCGGCATCTCTTACGTCAACTACTTGAGGTGTAGTATCTTCAACGACTGTTGGTGCAGGTGTGGTGTCGTTTTCTTCTTTGCAACTGTAGGCAAGTAGACTTATAACTACAATTGCGATATATGTATATCTCATTACTTCAAATATATAAAAAGTTTCATATTGACATTTATCCAAGATGAAGTGACTTATTGACGGTCATATCAGTAAATGGCATTTTATATTCGTGATACGGCAAAAAAGGACTATTTAAAGGCTGGAGCTATTCATTGATTAGTAAGGTTTTAGTCTTGAAAGGGGAAAAACGGTTTCTTGCAAATCATCAGTAATGAACAAATCAATAGAAGCATATCAAAAATGGTAATACGATTAGAGTTCTTGTACTAATATGAGGACTTATTTTCATTAATTTCAGATGATATATTTATATAAAAGTTTGTTGCGAAAGTCTTTATAGCAACGATTTAGAAATAATGTTTCGTGTTGTAACAATAGAAACTAGTAGAAGAGATAAACGTAATAATAAATATTACTAAACCTAGGGTTGTAGGTGAAGACGCTCAGATGATAGAGTTCTTCTTATAATCACTGCAATTAGGGAAAGTAAATATATAAACTATAACTATTGAATGATATATTAACACAGGCAGTTTTGAAGAAGTAGATGACCCAGTCATCTACTATTGGGGCTTGCAGTTTGAGTATAATGGGGTTATGTAGATGCCCTTTGTCACTTATAATAGGTGTAGCTTTGTAGAGGTGATTAGGTAGATAAAAAAAGTAAAAGTCTATCAGATAAGAAATAGGGACTGGCTCACAGCGGGTCTTTTTATTTATAATTGCAGTATATATGCTTAGCCAATTCACAATTAAGAATAAATACCTAGAAGTAGCTATCAATCGAAAAGGAGCAGAGCTCTGCTCTGTGAAAGATACTACGGGATATGAATATATTTGGCAAGCTGAGCCAGTGTGGCCGCGTCACGCACCTAATCTGTTCCCTATAGTAGGCAGCTTATTAGATCATGAGTACTGCTATGAAGGTGTGATGTATAATTTGTCTCATCACGGATTTGCACGTGATTCTGATTTTGAGATGCTTCATCAGAGTGAGCATAGTATCTGTCTTATATTACAGCAGTCAGAAGCTACCTTAGTCTCATATCCATTTAAGTTCACGCTACTTATTACCTATACATTATCTGATAATTCACTGCAGCAAACCTTTAGGGTGATAAATGATGATAGTAAAGAGGTGCCAGTTTCATTCGGTGGTCATCCTGCTTTTAATGCAAAGCCATTAGACGAGTACGAGATAGTATTTAGTGAGTCTGAGAATGTACTAAGCGATCAGCTCAGTGGTCCTTATATCAGTGACAAGACTATACAAGTGATAGAGAGAAATACAATCAGCTTAACTGAAAATACCTTTGATAATGATGCTCTTATCTTCCAGGGATTGAAGTCTAAGACGGTGTCACTCAAACATACGAAGTCAAATCACGAAGTAAAAGTAGATATAAGTGAGTTTCCTTATTTAGGGATATGGGCTAAGTCAGGAGCAGATTATGTATGCATAGAGCCATGGCAAGGTCTCGCAGACTATGCATCACATTCTAAAAATATAGAAGACAAAAAAGGAATCATTTGGGTGAAAGCAAAAGAAGAAGTGGCAAAGAACTTTAGTATGACCTTCACTAACTAAGACACAAGTTTTACAATCGTATTTCAGTTGGCAGAAACCTCAGTGTACTTGAGCTATTTACTATAGACTAGGAAGTTTTCAAACTCAAAACCTTAGTGTTTAAAGTAGTACAACCGTATTTCAGCTCACTGAAACCTTAATGTTCTTAATTTTTTTATTGATAAGTGAGTAGATAGCTAAAGCATCTTCATCATCAAGCGATTCAATATACTTAGAGTAGCATATTCTCTTAATGCTTAAAAGTAGATTAGCCTTAGTGCATTAGTGTTTAAAGTAGTACAATCGTATTTCAGCTCGCTGAAACCTTAATGTTCTTATTTTTTCTTAAAAAGCAAGTACATAGCTAAAGCATCTTTATCATCAAGCCATATACTATACTTGGAGTAAAGTATTCCCTTACTATTTAAAAAGTAGATTAGAATTAGTATTTTAAATAGTACAATCGTATTTCAGCTCGCTGAAACCTTAATGTTCTTATTTTTTCTTAAAAAGCAAGTACATAGCTAAAGCATCTTTATCATCAAGCTATATACTATACTTGGAGTAAAGTATTCCCTTACTATTTAAAAGTAGATTAGAATTAGTATTTTAAATAGTACAACCGTATTTCAGCTTGCTGAAACCTTAATGTTTTTATTTTTTTCTTAAAAAGCAAGTAGATAGCTAAAGCATCTTTATCATCAAGCGATCCAATATACTTGGATTAAAGTATTCTCTTAATGCTTTAAAGCACTACCAGCCTTAGTGCCTTAGTGTTTAAAGTAGTACAATCGTATTTTAGCTAGCTGAAACCTTAATGTTGTTATTTTTTTTTGATAAGTGAGTAGATAGATAAGGCATCTTTATTCTCAAGCTATCCAATATACTTAGAGTAGCATATTCTCTTAATGTTTAAAAAGTAGATTAGCCTTAGTGTTTAAAGTAGTACAATCGTATTTTAGCTTGCTGAAACCTTAATGTTCTTATTTTTTTCTTAAAAAGCAAGTAGATAGCTAAAGCATCTTTATCATCAAGCTATCCTCTATACTTGGAGTAAAGTATTCCCTTAATGTTTAAAAAGTAGATTAGCCTTAGTGCCTTAGTATTAATGTTTTTATTTTTTTCTTAAAAAGCAAGTACATAGCTAAAGCATCTTTATCATCAAGCGATTCAATATACTTGGAGTAAAGTATTCCCTTACTATTTAAAAAGTAGATTAGTCTTAGTGCCTTAGTGTTTGAAATAGTACAATCGTATATTTCTTACTACTTTAAAACCCTACGTCTTAATCTTGGCGTAATTAGTCACATTACTTGGATCTAGTTTGCCCAGTAACTCTATAGCTCTATTTTTTAATCCAGGTTCAGCTTCTTTGAAAATACTTATAAGTTCTTGACGTTTAGCTTGAAAAAATATCTTAAATATTACAGAGTTGGGAAGTAGCTCTTGTACACTTCGTATTTTCTCTAGTGACTCAAAGATCTCTTTACGGGAAGTACCGTTATCGTCTTTGAATTTATCCATACCCTGCATATGGTACTGAAAGTTAGCAGAACGTAATGGTCTAAATCTATCGTCCATTAGCTGATCTATGATATAGAATTTGTTCCTATTGCCACTTCCAGCACTGGGTCCCCAACCTGGAGAGCTTTGTGATAGGTTTCTTATTTGCAGTGCCTTGTTAAAGTAAGGCTGACCTCCCTCTGGGTAAAAAGAATCAAAGTCCATTCCGATAATCACATTAGCATAAAATGCCAGTAGAGTGGTGAGCTGCATAACGTCCGCATTTTCTTGATAGTCTAGGCTCTGAAACTGTGCATACTGAAAACTCCACTCCTGATCAAAGTGACTAAAGATAGGAGTATTGTATGTAGTGCCATATACAGGTCTACTGCTGGTTACATTTACATCTGCTTGAAATTGGTCAATGCTAAAAAAGGTAATATTGATGACAATATTGCAATTGATTTTTTCTTGTGGTTGTATTTTGTCACTGATCCATTTACGTTGATTAATAAACTGAGATACGGCATTTTCTAAATCGGTGAATATCTCTTTGTTAGATGCTTGTATGATGTCTGAGCGTACTTCTATAGTACAGTTGAGGTCTTGTGCTTGCGTGTTGCTGCAGATCAGTAAAAGTAATATAGCGAGTATTTTTTTCATAAATAAGTACTGAGCAGCGATACTATGTCTTTAGCTACTTCAGTTTTTGGTTTAGTGTCAAAGTTATGGTTTTTACCATTTCTTTCTAGTATAGTTACCTTATTGGTGTCTGTACCAAAACCGGCTCCTACATCATTCATTGAGTTAAGAACGATAAAATCTAGATTTTTCTTTTCTAGCTTTATCACTGCATTATCATATTCATTTTGCGTTTCTAATGCAAATCCTACTAGAGTCTGGTGCTCTTTTTTTGTTTTTCCGAGGTTATAAAGGACGTCCTTGGTTTTTATTAATTCTAGTGAAAGGTTATCGTCGTTTTTTTTGATTTTTTGATCAGCTCTGCTTGCTGGTCTATAGTCTGCTACCGCGGCACTTAGTATAGCTGCATCACACTTAGAAAATATAGCGATACAGGTTTCGTACATCTCTTCTGCACTCTCTATTTGTGTCAGTTGTACCTTAGCGTCTATGCCGTCTTTAGATGCTGGGCCTAGTACCAAATGCACATAAGCTCCTCTTCTAGCTAATTCATTAGCTATCGCTTTTCCCATTTTCCCGCTGCTGTAGTTTCCTATGAATCTGACAGGATCTAATCTTTCGTATGTTGGCCCTGCATTTACGAGTATAGTTTTACCTGTGAGTGAGTTTCCCAGTTCGAAGTATTGTTCTACCTGAATTAAAATGTCCTCTGGTTCACACATTCTTCCTTGACCTTCTAGTCCACTAGCTAGCTCACCAGTACCTACTGGAAGTTCTATATTACCGTAGCTGAGTAGCTTACTTATACTGGCAGAAGTCGTAGGATGGGTGTACATATCTAGATCCATAGCAGGAGCAAAGAATATGGGGCAGTCAGCAGATAAATAAGTAGCTATCAATAAATTGTCACAGTATCCATTTGCTAGTTTGGCCAGTGTATTAGCAGTAACTGGTGCTAGTATAAAAGCATCAGCCCATTTGCCTAATTCTACGTGATTTGTCCATTCTCCAGTTTCTTTCACAAAAAAATGCGAATAAATCGCATTTTTTGATAATGTCGCCAGTGTAAGTGGTGTTATAAATTCTAGTGCACTAGGCGTACAAACTACTCGTACATCCGCACCACATTTAATGAGAAGTCGTACTAAGCTTGCCGATTTATAAGCAGCTATACCACCTGTGATGCCAAGCAGTATTTTCTTATTATTTAGACTCTTCTTTTGCAGGATTTCTGTGGTAAACTTTGTCGTTCAAAAACTCCTCTATTGCTATAATAGTGGACTTAGGAAGGCTTTCGTAGTATTTAGAGATTTCTATTTGCTCTCTATTTTCGAAGATCTCTTCTAAGTTGTCATGGTCAGAAGCAAACTCTTCTAATTTAGCTACCAGCTCCTCTTTCATGGCAGCAGATATTTGATTGGCTCTTTTAGCTATCACTGCTACAGACTCATATAAGTTCCCAGTAGGGTCACTTATTTCTCTTGTGTCTCTTGTAATCGTTGAGTTTGGAATTTCTAGTTCGTTGTCTTTCATACTTATACTTTTATTCTTTGTTAAGTTCGGCAATAGCTGCCTCTGTTTTATTCTTAATTTTTAATACAGGTTTGCTGTATTTACTATCGGTATCAAACTCTCGGTTAAACTCTTTGACCTTCATAAGTGTCTCTGAATATCTTTCCAATTGTTTTTTTGTAATACTATTCTGTGCAAATAGATATGCGGCATCTACCATTAAAAAGGTGAGCTCGTCGCGTTTTACCATATCGGGGTAATCTTCTACTGCATTTTGGCAAGCAACCATAGCACTGTTGTAATAGCCTAAACTATGATAAAGTTTAGCGTTTTCATATACCTTTTTCAGAAGTCTCATTCTGAGTTCATCCATTTTTGTGTTGCACTCAGATACATATGCACTATTTGGGTATTGATTTATGAATGTTTGTAAGGCATTTATCGCATTTTGAGTGGGTGTTTGGTCCAGCTCAGTCGGCATTGCTTTTTTGAACTTGCATACTGCAGACATGTACAGAGCTTCCTCTTTTTTGGTGCTTAAGGCGTAGGTGGTAGCAAAATTATTAAAATGATACCCTGCTAGCAAAAAATCTTCAGTGCCAAAGTAAGAATAGGAGTAGAGATAATAGATTTCCTCTCTTTCTTTTCGCCCATTGTAAAGACCTAAAAGTTCCTCAAGTAAAGGCTGAGCTCTCAAGTAGTCTTTATCTCCGTAGTATTTTTTGGCAGCATCTAGCTTTTCTTGAGGCGTACCGTCTTTCACAAGCTTCTGGTATTTGCTACAAGAGGCTAGTGTAATGACTATTAGTATGGATAGTATCTTTCTCATTGAAAATGCCTGCAAGTTTAGTTTATTTAATTGTATAAACGTGAAATAAGAGAATATGTTACAGCGAGTATCTGATAGGCGGCTGAAACACAATTAGTTTAAAATGGTTATAGTCGGGTACCAAATGTTACAAGTATTAGTAATACTATTACATTTGCATCACACTTAAAGTATTTTAATTAATGGATTTATTTGAAAAAATAGCAAGCAAGAAGAGCCCTCTTGGGCAGTTTTCGGATGAAGCTCACCACTACTACACGTTTCCTAAGTTGGAAGGCGAGTTGGCACCTCGTATGACTTTTAGAGGAAAGACAGTATTGAATTGGAGCTTGAATAATTATTTAGGACTAGGTAATCACCCAGAAGTAAGAAAAGCAGACGCAGATGCAGCTTCTAATTGGGGATGTGCATATCCTATGGGTGCTCGTATGATGTCGGGTAATACAGATCATCATGAGGAATTAGAGCGTCAGCTGGCAGAGTTTGAACAAAAAGAGGACTCCATATTATTGAACTTTGGTTACCAAGGTATCTTGTCTACTATAGATGCTTTAGTAGATAGAAGAGATGTAATAGTATACGATGCAGAATCTCATGCTTGCATTATTGATGGTGTTAGACTCCATCAGGGTAAACGTTTTGTTTTTGGACATAATGATATGGAAAGCCTAGAAACCCAACTTGTGCGTGCCGAAAAAATGGCAGAAGAGCAAGGTGGTGCGATATTAGTAATTTCTGAAGGCGTTTTTGGAATGAGCGGAAACCAAGGAAAACTGAAAGAAATAGTTGCCTTGAAATCTAAATACAGTTTCAGATTTTTGGTGGATGATGCTCACGGATTTGGTACTCTAGGACCTAACGGAGAAGGAGCAGGAGTAGAGCAAGGTGTGCAAGACGAAATAGATGTGTATTTCTCTACATTCGCTAAGTCTATGGCAAGTATAGGTGCATTTGTAGCTGGTGATAAAAATATTATCAACTACCTGAGATACAGTATGCGTTCTCAGATTTTTGCTAAATCACTTCCTATGATCTTTGTTATAGGCGGTCTTAAAAGACTAGACATGTTAAGATCTCAGCCTATTCATAAAGAGAATTTATGGAAAATTACGAACGCATTGCAAGGAGCATTAAAAATAGAAGGTTTTAATATAGGAACTACCACCTCTTGTGTGACTCCGGTTATACTAAAAGGAGATGTGGCTGAGGCTACACACCTTACTCGTGATCTGAGAGAAAATTATAATATATTTTGTTCCATCGTGGTGTACCCAGTAGTCCCTAAGGATATGATAATGCTGAGACTGATACCTACTGCTGCACATTCATTAGAAGATGTGAAGGAAACTATAGCTGCATTCCAGGATATTAAAGGTAAGCTAACCGCAGGAGAATATAAGTCTGAGACTCTAGCTGCGTTTAATTGAGCACTAAGTTTTTAGATAAGCTCAAAGCATATATAGAAATATCAAATTTCGAAAGAAGGGGAGTGTTTGCTCTCCTTTTTTCATGTTTATTAATTACGGGATACTATTATTTTAAAAATTCAAGGACTTCTCAGTCAGTAGTGTATTCAAATCAGGAGTTAGCAGATTACGAAGCACAGGTGGATAGTGTATTTAAGGAGCGTGTTCAGCGTGATGCTAGCCTATACAAAAGTAAATACAAAACAAAAACGAATGATAAAGTGGTATATCTACCATTTAATCCGAACTCAGATAGTGAGAAACAATTGCTCACTGCTGGTGTACCAGCCTACGTAGTTAAAAGTCTGATTAAGTTTAGAACAAAAGGCGGGGACTTTAAGAAAAAGTCGGATTTCAAAAAGCTTTATGTTGTAAATGACAAATTATATTTAGCACTAGAATCTTATTTACTGTTGCCTGATAAATCCCCCTCACTACTCCAAGATGACTATCTCGATACTAAAAAAGGTCAGGAATTAGCAAAAGAAGTAGATATTAACAGTGCATCTTTCGAAGAACTTACAGCACTGAAAGGAATTGGAGAAGTATTTGCAAAGCGTATTTTGAATTATAGAAAACTACTAGGTGGTTTTTATGATAAAAGGCAATTGGCAGAGGTATATGGGTTGCCCAAGGAAACGTATGATGCTATAGAATTACTGATAGTATTAAAATCAAAACCGATTAAGAGCATACTAGTTAATTCAGCTACGTATGAGGAACTGGCTAAGCACCCCTACCTTTCTTATAAAAAGGCAAAAAGTATCGTAGCTTACAGAGAACAGCACGGCAATTACGTGTCGGATGCTGATCTTAGAAAACTGCATTTGCTCAGCGAGCAAGACGTCGATAGAGTATTACCCTATTTAGACCTAAACTAATGTTACCCCTTCAGTATTGGCAGCTATAATTGCACCGTATTAAAAGAAAGAAAAAAATGGATTTTAAAAGTTCTGAGACTCAAGATATGATAAGACAGGCTGCTCGTGACTTCGCTCATAAGCATGTACTTCCTCACGTTATGGAATGGGATGAAACCCAGCATTTCCCTAGAGAGTTATTTCATAAAATGGGCGAGCAAGGATTCATGGGTGTATTAGTGCCTGTGGAGTATGGTGGTTCAGGTTTAGGTTATTTTGAGTATTCTGCAGTAGTAGATGAGATGGCACAGGTTTGTGGATCTATAGGGCTCAGTGTGGCGGCTCACAACTCGTTGTGTACAGGACATATACTTTACTTTGCTAATGAAGAGCAAAAGAAAAAATATCTTCCCAAATTAGCTACTGGCGAATCTTTAGGAGCTTGGGGGCTTACAGAGCCTAATACAGGCAGCGATGCGTTGCGTATGAAGACTGTAGCTAAGAAAGTAGATGGTGGATGGGTAATCAATGGTGCTAAAAATTGGATCACACATGGAATATCCGGTGATGTAGCAGTGGTATTGGCACGCACTGGAGAACTATTGGATAGCCGAGGTATATCTGCATTCATAGTAGAGCGTGGTACCCCTGGTTTTAAAGGAGGGAAAAAAGAAAATAAGCTTGGAATGAGAGCTTCTGAAACTGCTGAGATGATATTTGAAGATTGTTTTATTCCTGAGGACGCTTTACTAGGTGAAGAAGGTGAAGGTTTCATCCAAGCTATGAAAATACTAGACGGAGGTAGGATATCAATAGCTGCACTTTCATTAGGTATAGCTAAAGGAGCATATAAAGCGGCTTTACAATACAGTAAGGAAAGAGAACAGTTTGGTCAGCCTATTTCTAGTTTTCAAGGGATTAGTTTTAAGTTAGCTGATATGGCTACAGAAATAGAAGCCTCCCAGTTATTGATAGATCAGTCTTGCTATCTAAAAAACGAAGGATTACCAATGACAAAAGAGAGTGCAATGGCAAAATACTACGCGTCAGAAGTAGCGGTAAGATCAAGTACAGAAGCAGTACAGATATTTGGAGGATACGGCTATACTAAAGACTTTCCAGTAGAAAAATTTTACAGAGATTCTAAGTTGTGCACCATAGGAGAGGGTACGTCAGAGATACAAAAGATAGTAATTTCAAGACAGATATTAAAATAGGTTGGTATATTCCAACCTTAATAGTAATTTCGCAGACCATTTACAAAAGATGTTATTCATAAATTTAAAAGAAAACGATTCGATCGATAAGGCTCTCAAAAAGTATAAGAAGAAATTCGAAAAAACTGGAGTAATCAAAGAGCTTAGAGACAGACAGCAATTCACGAAGCCTTCTGTGAAAAGAAGAAAGCTAGTAATTAAGGCAAGGTATAAGCAGTCCTTAAATAACCCGAAACAATAATCATTTAGATTTTACGGTATTTTAATAGTACCTTGAGGCCGAGTATTTTATATGAGTACAAGGTTAGAATATATAACTCAGTTTTCTGAGTACCTAAAGGTGGAGAGAAATTACTCTGTCCATACTGTCAAAGCATACGTACAAGACTTAGTCTCGTACGTATTTTTTGTTTATGGTGAAGATGATTCTAAAATACCCATACCCACAGCTGTAGACTTACGGCAATGGGTAAGAGCTCTAGCTCTAGCTAAAAATTCAGCTAAGACTATGCATAGAAAGGTAAGCTCTATACGGGGTTTTGCTAAATTTATGGAACTAAGAGGTGTTGTGCCTAACCCCATACCATTAGATATTCAGCTTCCAAGAATAAAAAAGAAGCTTCCTTCTTTTGTTAAAATAAAAGAAATAGATTCGGTAATCAGTTATTTAGCTAGTGATTGTGAGGATGGCGATTATGTTTCACATTTAAAACATGCTGTCTTTCTAGCTTTCTACCACACAGGAGTGCGTAAATCCGAACTGATTTCACTGAGATCAGATGCATATATCACATCTAAGAGTGAGCTTCTAGTATTAGGAAAAGGGAGTAAGGAGAGAATCATTCCTGTAGGAGTAGAATTTCAAAATGTTATTCGCAGATTCTTAAAAATAAGATTCCTTCATAGCGTAGAAAGTGACTTTATCTTTTGTAATCTCGATGGGACGAGGTTAAAGGAAAAGTGGGTGTATGATTTTATAAATAACGCACTGTCAAAGACCTTTTCTGATAAGAAGAGTCCTCATGCATTGAGACATAGCTTTGCTACTCATCTTCTGCAAAATGGTGCAAATATTAATGCGATTAAAGAATTGTTAGGACATAGTAGTCTAAGTGCCACGCAAATTTATGCTCACAATGATATAGATCAACTAAAGAAAGTCTATAAAAATGCCCATCCTTTTTCAGATTAGTTTTAATAAGTATAATCATTCAACGAATAGAACATATGAACACACAAATTCAATCAATTCATTTCAAAGCTGATCAGAAGCTCAAAGATTACATACACATCAAAATAGAAAAGTTAAACACTTTCTACGACGGCATAATTGACGCACAGGTATTCTTAAAAGTAGAAAATACATCTGTAAAAGAAAACAAGGTAGTGGAGATTAAAGTAAATGCTAAACAGAATAGCTTTATACAGACAGAAACGGCCCAGACATTTGAAGCTGCTGCAGATATTGCTATTGAGGCATTGAAAGTTCAGGTAAAAAGGTATAAGGGTAAAGTGGAAAGCCATTAAAAGCACCTTGTGAATCTGTAGTAATACAATAGAATAGAAAAAAATGAAGTTTTTTTGATTCAAAGCATTCGTACTTCTGAAAAAATACTTACCTTTGCCATCCTTAAAATAAGCGGGGAAACAATAAGTGTTTAGTTCTTTGATTAAATCCGCTGATTTTGAGCATATTGCCGTCTTAGCTCAGTTGGTAGAGCAGCTGATTTGTAATCAGCCGGTCGTTGGTTCGAGTCCAATAGACGGCTCTTTTTTTTAATTTTAAAGTTCTGGGGAGATACCAGAGCGGTCAAATGGGGCAGACTGTAAATCTGCTGCTTCGGCTACGTAGGTTCGAATCCTACTCTCCCCACTTTATTTTTAAAGAGATAGAGAATAAGTAATATGTATGCGGGAGTAGCTCAGTTGGTAGAGCGACAGCCTTCCAAGCTGTAGGTCGCGGGTTCGAGCCTCGTCTCCCGCTCTGTGCTTTTGAGTGGAAACTCTGGAGCAAGCAGAGGAATGTTTCCTTTGTGTTATTTTAGTTTGGGCTAGTTGGTGATATACTTTACTACCGTAGCTTTATTCCTTGGATACATTTTGATTGGTTAACACTAATTAAGCCGACGTAGCTCAGGGGTAGAGCGTTTCCTTGGTAAGGAAGAGGTCGTGGGTTCAATTCCCATCGTTGGCTCCACATTTATTATTAGAAAGAAAGAATAATTTAATTTTTATCATGTCAAAAGCAAAATTTGATCGTTCGAAAGAACACGTAAACATTGGAACTATCGGGCACGTAGATCACGGTAAAACTACCTTAACTGCAGCGATCAGTTCTGTACTCTCAGGTCTAGGACTTGCAGAGAAAACAGATTTTAGTACTATTGATTCGGCTCCTGAGGAGAAGGAAAGAGGTATCACTATTAATACTGCTCACATTGAGTACGAGACGGCAACAAGACATTACGCTCACGTTGATTGTCCAGGTCACGCTGATTATGTTAAGAACATGGTTACGGGTGCCGCTCAAATGGATGGAGCTATTTTAGTGGTAGCTGCTACGGATGGTCCTATGCCACAAACTAAAGAACACATTCTTCTTGCAAGACAAGTAGGTGTGCCTAGACTAGTTGTGTTTATGAATAAGGTAGACATGGTAGATGATGAAGAGTTATTAGAATTAGTAGAGATAGAAATAAGAGAGCTTCTTGGTTTTTACGAATTTGACGAAGACGATACTCCTATTATTCAAGGTTCAGCACTTGGTGCATTGAACGGAGATGAGCAGTGGGTAGCTACTGTTAATGAGTTAATGGATGCTGTTGATGCTTGGATTCCAGTTCCAGAACGTTTGACTGATATGCCTTTCCTTATGCCAGTAGAGGATGTATTCTCTATCACAGGTAGAGGAACAGTTGCTACAGGTAAAATCGAAAGAGGAGTGATAAATGTTTCTGAGCCAGTGGAGATCATTGGAATGGGTGCTGAAGGTATGAAGTCAGTTTGTACTGGTGTTGAAATGTTTAGAAAGCTTCTTGACAGAGGTCAAGCTGGAGATAATGCGGGTATTCTTCTTAGAGGTATTGAAAAGAATGATATCAAAAGAGGTATGGTTATTATCAAGCCAGGATCTGTGAAGCCACATACAGACTTCAAAGCAGAGATATACGTACTTTCAAAAGAAGAAGGTGGACGTCATACTCCATTCTTTAATAAGTACAGACCACAATTTTACTTCAGAACAACAGATGTTACAGGTGAAATCAAACTTCCAGAAGGAACTGAAATGGTAATGCCAGGTGATAACGTAAGTATCACTGTAGAGCTTATCAACTCTGTGGCAATGGAGAAAGGACTTAAGTTTGCTATCCGTGAAGGTGGTAGAACAGTAGGTGCTGGTCAGGTTACTGAAGTTATTAAATAACAATAATATATAAGGCACAAACGGGTGTAGCTCAGCTGGCCAGAGCACTGGTCTCCAAAACCAGGTGCCGGGAGTTCGAATCTCTCCACCCGTGCAAGATTAAATGAAATGAGTAGGATAGTAGAAATCTGGAAGGAAACAACGGACGAGTTGATTAATAAAGTCACTTGGCCAACTTGGGAAGAACTTAGAAGCAGTACTACAATTGTGGTTATTGCTTCTATACTTTTTGCTCTTGTAATATTACTAATTGATAAATCTTTTGGTGGTGTAATGGACATTCTGTACAGTCTCATTTAAGCGGTTATAATAATGGATAAAACTCAGGAAGAATTTAGGTGGTACGTGGTGCGTGCTATCAGTGGGTCTGAAAAAAAGGTGAAGGCTATTATCGAGTCAGAGCTATCATATGCCAAACTTACAAAGTATGTACCTGAGATTTTAATCCCTACCCAAAAGGTCTATGAGATTAAAAATGGAAAAAAGACTTCTAAGGAGAAGAGTTATTTTCCGGGTTATATTTTGATTAACGCTCATTTAGTAGGAGAGGTTGTACCTACTATACGTGCTGTGAATGGCGTCGTTGGTTTCTTAGGTCAGGATGGAGAACCTGTGCCGATGAGACAAAGTGAGGTTAATCGTATATTTGGACAGGTAGACGAAAGTAACCAAGAAGGAGAAAGTGCAATCAATCCTTACATTGCTGGAGAATTTGTAAAAGTGACTGATGGTCCTTTTACTGGTTTCAGTGGTGTTATTGAGGAAGTGAATGAGGAGAAGAAAAAATTAAAGGTAATGGTGAAGATTTTCGGAAGGAAAACCCCACTAGAGCTTAATTATATACAAGTAGAAAAAGAATAAGCTTTATGGCTAAGCAAATTAAAGGATACGTAAAATTACAGGTAAAAGGCGGAGCAGCTAATCCTGCACCTCCGGTGGGTCCTGCACTAGGTGCTAAAGGTGTTAACATCATGGATTTCTGTAAGCAGTTCAATGGTAGAACACAAGATAAGGCGGGTAAAGTATTACCGGTTGTTATTACTGTTTTTAAGGATAATTCGTTTGATTTCATAATCAAAACACCTCCTGCGGCAGCTCAAATTTTGGAGGCAGTAAACAAAAAAAGTGGATCTGCAGAGCCTAATAGAGTGAAAGTTGGTAAAATAACTTGGGATCAGATTAAAACGATTTCTGTAGATAAAATGGCTGACTTAAATGCTATGACCGTAAGTGGAGCCATGAAGATGGTTGCTGGTACAGCAAGAAGTATGGGTATAAATGTTACCGGACAATTTCCGGAAGATAATTAAGATTATCGGTGAAAAACAATGGGAAAAATTACAAAGAAAAGAAAAGTTGCTTTGTCAATGTATGATAAAGAACAAATCTACAGTCTGAGGGATGCTTGTGATGTACTTAAAAAGATTACAAGTACTAAGTTTGACTCTTCTGTAGATTTAGATGTAAAATTGGGTGTAGATCCAAGACAAGCCAACCAAATGGTAAGAGGTACAACTTCATTACCTCATGGTATTGGTAAAGAGGTACGTGTACTTGCTTTGGTGACTCCAGATAAGGAGCAGGAAGCTAAAGATGCAGGTGCTGATTATGTTGGTCTAGACGAGTACATCACTAAAATAGAAGGTGGTTGGTTAGATATTGATGTAATAATAACTATGCCAGCGGTTATGGGTAAGATAGGTAGACTAGGTAGAGTCTTAGGACCTAGAAACTTAATGCCTAATCCTAAAAGTGGTACTGTTACCATGGATATAGCAAAAGCTGTAGTGGAGATAAAGGCTGGTAAAATCGACTTTAAAGTTGATAAAACTGGAATTATTCACACGTCTGTAGGTAAAGTGTCATTTGATGCTGATAAAATTTACGATAACGCAAAAGAATTGATCGATACACTAAACAGACTTAAGCCAAGTGCTGCCAAGGGTATATATTTTCAAAGTATCACGGTTTCCAGTACAATGAGTCCTGGTATCAAAATAGATACAAAAGCACTCACAGTCTAACCATCTAATAATACGGAGAAATGACCAAAGAAGAAAAAAACACTATAATAGATGAACTAGCAGCTAATTTAAAGGAGTATCAGTACGTATACGTAACAGATAGTTCTAGGTTATCAGCTACTTCAAATAACGACTTTCGAAAGTTGTTACATAAGAATGGTGTCAAAATGCAAGTAATCAAAAACACTTTTGTTCACCAGGCTTTAGAGCGTAGTGAATTAGAGTGGGGAGAGCTTAAAGACACATTAATAGGTACAACTGCACTCTTATTCGCTTCCAATCCTAAAGCACCTGCTATCGCTATCAAAGAGTTTCGTAAAAAAGGCGATAGACCGTTACTTAAAGGGGCTTACATCGACTCTGGCATTTTCATCGGTGATGATCAACTAGGTACACTAGTAGATCTTAAAACCAAAGATGAACTTGTTGGGGAAATCATCGGATTGTTACGTTCTCCTGCTGTAAACGTTATTTCTGGGCTTAAGTCTAGTGGTAATACAATTGCAGGTTTACTCAAAACACTTGCCGAGAGAGAAAATTAATTATTAAAAACACAAAATTTAAACAAAACACAATGGCTGACATTAAAAAACTAGCAGAAGAATTAGTTAATCTTACAGTAAAAGATGTAAACGAATTAGCGACTATCCTTAAAGATGAGTACGGTATTGAACCAGCAGCAGCTCCAGCAGCAGTAGTAGCAGGACCAGCAGCAGCAGAAGCAGAAGAAGAGCAAACAGAGTTTACAGTAATATTGAAATCTCCAGGTGCAGCTAAGCTTCAAGTGGTGAAAGCAGTTAAGACTCTAACAGGTTTAGGACTAAAAGAAGCAAAGGAATTAGTAGACTCAGCACCTAAGGAGGTGAAAGAGAATATTTCAAAGGACGAAGCAGATGCATTGAAAGCAGCTTTAGAAGAAGCCGGAGCTGAAGTTGAACTTAAGTAATTTTTAGAAATAACACAATTGAAAGACCCCTGATATTCAGTGGGTCTTTTGACGTTTATTTTTTTTCCATTAACACCAAACAATAAATAGTCTTGTCATCAAAATATAATGAAAGAATAAATTTTGGTAAAATCGCTAAGGTGATTGATTACCCAGATTTCTTAGATGTACAGTTGAAATCGTTCCAAGAATTTTTTCAACTTCAGACGTCTTCTGAAGACAGAAAATTCGAAGGATTGTTTAAGGTATTCAGTGAAAATTTCCCGATCACCGATACCCGTAATATATTCGTTCTCGAATTTCTTGATTACTTTGTGGATCCGCCTAGATACACCATTCAGGAGTGTATAGAAAGAGGTTTAACTCACGCAGTGCCACTTAAAGCTAAGCTTAAGCTTAGTTGCAACGATGTGGAGCACGAAGATTTTGAGACGGTAGTTCAAGATGTTTATCTAGGTACTTTACCTTACATGACGCCTACGGGGTCGTTTATAATAAACGGTGCAGAACGTGTTATTGTATCCCAACTTCATAGAAGTCCGGGTGTATTCTTTGGCCAGAGTTACCATACTAATGGTACTAAGTTATACTCTGCTCGTATCATACCTTTCAAGGGTAGCTGGATTGAGTTTGCCACGGATGTGAATAATGTGATGTACGCGTACATCGATCGTAAAAAGAAATTCCCTGTTACTACGCTGTTAAGAGCTATAGGGTATGAAACAGATAAAGACATACTAGACCTGTTTGGTCTAGCAGAGGAACTTAAAGTTACCAAAGCCGGTCTTAAAAAGGTAATAGGCCGTAGATTAGCGGCTAGAGTACTTCGTTCTTGGATTGAAGATTTCGTGGATGAGGATACTGGAGAAGTTGTATCTATAGAAAGAAATGAGGTAGTCATAGAGCGTGATACTGTAATCACTGATGATCATCTTGGTGAAATTATAGAATCAGGAGTTAAAACTATCATCTTAAGTAAGGAAACCGATGATAAGAATGATTTTCAAATTATTCTTAATACTTTACAGAAAGATACTTCTAACTCAGGTAAAGAGGCTGTGGAGCATATTTATCGTCAATTGAGAAATACTGATCCACCAGATGAGGAAACAGCACGTGGTATCATCGAAAGGTTATTTTTCTCTGATAAGCGTTATGACCTTGGAGAAGTAGGTAGATACAGAATTAATAAAAAGTTAGAATTAGATATTGAAAGTAATATCAGAGTTCTAACAAATCAAGACATCATTTCTATCATACAATACCTTATAGAGCTTGTAAACTCTAGAACAGATGTAGATGATATTGATCACTTGAGTAATAGAAGGGTAAGAACTGTAGGAGAACAGTTATATAATCAGTTTGGTGTAGGTCTAGCTCGTATGGCTAGAACTATCAGAGAGCGTATGAATATACGTGATAATGAGGTGTTTACACCTACGGATCTTGTGAATGCAAGAACACTATCTTCTGTGATAAACTCATTCTTTGGGACAAATCAACTTTCTCAGTTCATGGATCAAACAAATCCACTTGCAGAGATAACGCATAAGCGTAGAATGTCAGCACTTGGGCCCGGTGGTCTTTCGAGAGAAAGAGCTGGTTTTGAGGTGAGAGATGTTCATTATACGCATTATGGTCGATTATGTACTATTGAAACTCCTGAAGGACCTAATATTGGACTAATTTCTTCCTTGTGTGTGCACGCTAAGATTAATAGTCTTGGTTTCATAGAGACGCCCTACAGAAAAGTAGAAAAAGGTAGAGTTAAAATAGAGGATAATGTAGTTTATCTAAGTGCAGAAGAGGAAGATGATCATATTATTGCTCAAGCCAATTCTCCATTTGATAAAAAAGGTAATCTTACAAATGAGCTTGTTAAGGCAAGATTTGAAGGTGATTTCCCGATAGAAGATAACAAGAAGGTAGATTATATGGACGTAGCTCCTAATCAGATTGTGTCTATAGCAGCCTCACTCATACCTTTCTTAGAACATGATGATGCTAACCGTGCATTGATGGGATCTAACATGCAGCGTCAGGCTGTTCCTATTATGAATCCAGAAGCTCCAATAGTGGGTACGGGTCTTGAAGCTCAAGTAGCTAAAGATTCTAGAACTCAATTATTAGGTGAAGGAAACGGTGTAGTAGAATATGTAGATGCTAACGAGATTAGAATTAAGTATACTCTTTCTGAGGATGAGTTGCTTGCTAGTTTTGTAGGCGATACAAAAACATACTATTTAACTAAGTTTAGAAGAACTAACCAGAATATGACTGTAAATCTTAGACCATTAGTGGTGAAAGGTGATAAAGTTACAGAAGGTCAGGTTTTAAGTGAGGGTTATGGTACTCAGGGTGGAGAGCTTGCTCTCGGAAGAAACCTTAAGGTAGCATTTATGCCTTGGCAAGGATATAACTTTGAGGATGCTATTGTAATATCTGAAAAGGTAGTAAAAGATGATTATTTCACATCGATACACATTACAGAGCATGATGTAGAGGTTAGAGATACTAAGAGAGGTATTGAAGAACTTACAAATGATATACCAAACGTAAGTGAAGAAGCTACTAAAAACTTAGATGAGAATGGTCTTATCAGAGTAGGAGCTAGAATACAAGAAGGTGATATACTCATCGGTAAAATCACGCCTAAAGGTGAGTCAGAGCCTTCTCCAGAGGAGAAACTGCTTAGAGCTATCTTTGGTGATAAGGCAGGTGATGTAAAAGATGCATCTTTAAAAGCTACACCATCTAAAGAAGGTGTGGTAGTGGCTAAGCAACTTTTCGTTAGAAGAAAGAAAGACAGAGCGAATAAAGCTGAAGATAAAACAAAGCTTACTAAGTTAGAAAATGACCACTTAAATAACTTAGATAAATTAAGAGCTTCTCTTTTAGAAAGGCTTTATAAAGTTGTTTCGGGTAAGACATCTGCAGGTGTACAAAATGTGTACTATGAAGATGTGATTCCAAAGGGGACTAAATTTACACTTAAGAATCTTGCTTCTATAGATTTTGCTACTGTTTCTTATAATAATTGGACGTCAGATGCTGGTAGAAATGAGCTAATTGGTAAAATACTTACTAATTACAAAGCGAAATTTACTGAGGTATCTACAACCTACAAGCGTGAGCAATTTACGATAAGTGTAGGTGACGAGTTGCCTACAGGTATCTTGAAACTTGCTAAAGTATATTTAGCTAAGAAGCGTAAGCTTAAAGTAGGAGATAAAATGGCGGGTAGACACGGTAATAAAGGTATTGTGGCTAAGATAGTTCCTGAAGAGGATATGCCTTACTTAGAGGACGGAACACCTGTAGAAATTGTTCTTAATCCACTAGGTGTACCTTCTCGTATGAACTTAGGTCAGATTTATGAAACTGTTCTCGGTTGGGCAGGTATGGAGCTTGGCTTAAATTTTGGAACTCCTATATTTGACGGAGCTTCAGAAGATGAAATCAATTCCCAAATAGAAACTGCACATCTTCCATTAAATGGGTCTGCTCAGCTTTACAATGGACTTACTGGTGAGAAATTTCACCAAAGGACTACTGTAGGGGTGATGTATATGCTTAAACTAGGTCATATGGTAGATGATAAGATGCACTCACGTTCTATTGGACCATATTCTCTTATTACTCAGCAGCCGCTAGGTGGTAAAGCACAGTTTGGTGGTCAGCGTTTTGGAGAGATGGAGGTTTGGGCACTAGAGGCATTTGGTGCTGCTAACATTCTTCGTGAAATTCTTACTGTGAAGTCAGATGATATCATAGGAAGAGCTAAGACGTATGAAGCGATAGTTAAAGGAGATAATATGGTAGAGCCAGGACTTCCTGAGTCATTTAACGTATTACTTCATGAGTTGAGAGGTTTGGGTATAGAAATAACCTTCGATTAATTAAAAATTTAAATTAGAGAAATGTCAAACAAAAAAGACGTAAAAATAAAGTCTAATTTTAAGAAACTTAGAATTGGTTTATCATCTCCAGAGGTTGTATTACAACGCTCTTTTGGTGAGGTTACAAAGCCTGAAACCATCAACTATAGATCTTATAAGCCAGAGATGGGAGGTTTGTTCTGTGAAAGAATATTCGGTCCTGTAAAGGATTATGAGTGCCACTGTGGTAAGTATAAGAGAATTAGATATAAAGGTATCGTATGTGATAGATGTGGTGTAGAAGTAACAGAGAAAAAAGTACGTAGAGAGCGTATGGGCCACATAGAGCTCGTAGTTCCTATAGTCCATATCTGGTACTTCAAGTCATTACCTAATAAGATCGGTTATCTGATCGGTCTTCCTTCTAAAAAATTAGAAATGATAGTATACTATGAGAGATACATAGTAATACAGTCAGGACTTAAAGAAGTGGATGGTGTTAACTATCTTGATTTTTTAACAGAAGAAGAGTATCTAGATATTCTAGACTCTTTACCTAAGGAAAATCAGTATCTTGATGATAAAGATCCAAATAAGTTCATTGCCAAAATGGGTGGTGAAGCAATATGGGATTTGTTAGCTCGTCTAGATTTAGATGATTTATCATTTAGCTTGAGACATCAAGCTGCTAATGAAACATCTCAACAACGTAAAAATGAGGCACTAAAGCGTCTTAATGTAATTGAGGGTTTTAGAGCATCTACCAAAACAGGTGAAAATCGTCCTGAGTGGATGATTATGAAAATGCTTCCAGTTATTCCACCAGAACTAAGACCATTAGTTCCGTTGGATGGAGGTAGATTTGCTACATCTGACTTAAATGATCTTTACAGAAGAGTAATCATTAGAAATAATCGTCTTAAAAGACTAATGGAGATAAAAGCTCCTGAAGTGATTCTTAGAAATGAGAAACGTATGCTTCAAGAAGCTGTAGATTCTTTGTTAGATAATACAAGAAGAGCAAATGCTGTAAAAGCAAATGGCAACAGACCATTGAAATCTTTAAGTGATATGCTTAAAGGTAAGCAAGGTCGTTTCCGTCAAAACTTACTTGGTAAGCGTGTTGACTATTCTGGTCGATCAGTTATCGTAGTAGGGCCAAACCTTAAATTGCACGAGTGTGGTTTACCTAAAGGTATGGCGGCTGAGCTCTTTAAACCATTTATTATCAGAAAGCTGATAGAGCGTGGGATAGTAAAAACTGTGAAGTCTGCTAAGAAAATAGTAGATAAGAAAGAGCCAGTTATATGGGAAATATTGGAAAATATCCTAAGAGGTCATCCTATTCTACTAAACCGTGCTCCAACACTGCACAGGCTTGGTATTCAGGCATTTCAGCCTAAGCTAGTAGAAGGTAAGGCTATTCGTCTACACCCGCTAGTTTGTACTGGTTTTAATGCGGATTTTGATGGTGATCAGATGGCTGTACACGTTCCTTTAGGTAACGCAGCTATCTTAGAAGCTCAGATCCTTATGCTTGCTTCTCATAATATCTTGAACCCTGCAAACGGTGCTCCTATAGCAGTACCATCACAGGACATGGTTCTTGGTCTCTATTATATGACCAAGATGAGAAGATCTACAAAAAGTGAAGTAGTACAGGGTGAAGGCCTTACATTCTACAGCTCTGAAGAAGTAGATATTGCATATAACGAAGGGAAAGCAAATCTAAACGCTGTTATCAAGGTGAAAACTAAGGTAAAAGAAGAGGGTGAGCTGGTTGACAAAATAATAGAAACTTCTGTAGGAAGAGTAATCTTTAATAAAAATGTGCCTGCACATATTGGTTTTATAAATACTCTTCTAACTAAAAAATCTCTAAGAGATATCATTGGTATGATGATCAAAGAGGCGGGAGTAGCTCAGACGGCTAAATTTCTAGATGCTATTAAGGAACTTGGTTTCTATTACGCATTTAGAGGTGGACTATCGTTTAATATATCCGATGTATTAGTACCTAAAGCTAAAGTTGAGTTAGTAGAATCTGCACGTATAGAGGTAGAGGAAATAACAGATGCATATGGGAATGGATTCATAACGAATAATGAGCGTTATAATCAGGTGATTGACGTTTGGACTAGAATTAACTCTAAAGTGGCGGACGCATTGTTACATGACATTGCTACGGATGACCAAGGATTTAATCCGATCTATATGATGCTTGATTCAGGAGCCAGGGGTTCTAAGGAGCAGATACGTCAGCTAGGTGGTATGAGGGGTCTTATGGCTAAACCTCAGAAAAAACTAGGTACAGGTGGTACAGGTGAGATTATTGAAAATCCGATTCTTTCTAACTTTAGAGAAGGACTTTCTATTCTTGAATATTTCATATCTACTCACGGTGCACGTAAAGGACTAGCCGATACTGCACTAAAAACTGCGGATGCTGGTTACCTTACTAGAAGATTACATGATGTAGCACAAGATGTAGTGGTTACCATAGATGATTGTGGTACACTCAGAGGTTTTGAGGTACGTACTCTTAAGGAAAATGACGAAGTCATAGATAGATTGTATGACAGAGTAGTAGGTCGTGTTTCTTTACTAGACATCCATCATCCAGATACAGATGCTATAATAGTAGAAGCAAGTGAACAGATCAATGAAGATGAAGCTAAGCTGATAGAAGATTCAGGTATAGACGCAGTACAAATACGCTCAGTTATGACTTGTGAGTCTAAGCGAGGTGTATGTGCTAAGTGCTATGGTAGAAACCTTGCTACTGGGCGACCAGTACAAGAAGGTGAAGCTGTAGGTGTAATAGCTGCACAATCTATTGGTGAGCCAGGTACACAGCTTACACTGCGTACATTCCACGTGGGTGGTACGGCATCTAACATTGCTCAGGATTCTATGCTTACTGCTAAATATAATGCCGTGACAGAGTTTGATGAGATCAAGACTGTACCAGGTAAAGACTCCACTGGAGAGGAAATAGGCATAGTAGTAGGTAGATCTGGTGAAGTGAAGCTTATAGATCCTAAGACTAAAGAGGTGTTAGTGATAAACAATGTCCCTTATGGTTCATTCTTGTACGTGAAAGAAAAGCAAAAGCTCAAAAAGGGAGACAAGATTTGTTCTTGGGATCCTTATAATGCAGTTATTCTTTCTGACCTTGATGGTAAAGTAGAGTTTGTAGATCTTAAAGAAGGAGTATCATTCACTGTAGAGATGGATGAAGCTACTGGATATAAAGAGAAAGTAATAACAGACTCTAGAGATAAAAAAGTAAACCCAGCGATACATATATTAGGTAAAAAAGGAGAAATCCTGAAGGAACTAAACGTACCCGTAGGAGCTTACCTTAATGTAGAAGAAGGAACGAAGGTGACTGCAGGTGCCATTATTGCTAAAATACCTCGTGTAGTAGGTAAGACTAGTGATATTACAGGTGGTCTTCCTAGAGTAACTGAGCTTTTTGAAGCTCGTAATCCTTCTAATCCGGCAGTAGTGTCTGAAATAGATGGTGTAGTTACTTATGGTGGTATCAAGCGTGGAAATAGAGAGGTGACTATAGAGTCTAAAGAAGGTATTTCTAAGAAATATCTTATCTCTTTATCTAAGCACATATTGGTACAAGATGGTGACTTTGTGAGAGCAGGTACGCCACTTTCTGATGGTTCTATTACTCCACAGGATATTCTCTCTATAGAGGGTATCTCTGCAGTGCAGAATTATATAGTAAATGGAATACAGGAAGTTTATAGACTTCAAGGAGTTCGAATTAACGACAAGCACATAGAGGTAATCATTAAGCAAATGATGCAGAAAGTATCTGTAATAGAAGCTGGTGATACTAAGTTCCTCGAAGGGTCTGCCGTGAATAAGAAAGACTTCAAAGAAGAGAATGACAACCTATATGACAAGCGTGTAGTTACCGAGCCAGGAGACTCTAACGAGGTGAAGGCAGGTGAGATAATAACGCTAAGAAGACTCAGAGATCTAAACTCTTCATTGAAGAGAAAGGATATGAGCCCTATAGAGGTAAGAGAGGCACTTTCTGCTACATCTGGTCCTTTGCTACAGGGTATCACTAAGTCATCTTTGGGTACTTACAGTTTCATGTCTGCAGCATCTTTCCAAGAGACCACAAAGGTTCTTAACGAAGCGGCTATAGCGGGTAAGGAAGATCATATGCTTGGTCTGAAAGAAAACGTAATCGTAGGTCACCTCATACCAGCAGGTACAGGTCTACGTAGTTACGAAAATCTAGTAGTAGGGTCTCAAGATGAATTTGATCTTCTCAAATCAGCCAAAGAAGATGCTATGAGCAGTGATGAGGTAACTCAAAACAGCTAATTAGATTTAATATTATACTTAAAAAAAAGGTGGCTATGAAAATAGCCACCTTTTTTATGCAAATTATTTTGCAGAACCGTCTGTATTCAATAAAAAAATCTGTTGATTTGAACCTATGGAAGAACCAAACAAAGGAAACCAAATAGACATAGAGCTTACAGATGAGGTAGCAGACGGTATATACAGTAATTTAGCTATAATCTCACACTCTAACTCAGAGTTCGTAGTAGACTTTATACGTATGCTCCCAGGAGTACCTAAGGCTAAGGTCAAAAGCAGAATAGTGCTCAGTCCTCAGCACGCTAAGCGTCTGAGAATGGCACTTACTGATAATATCAATAAATTTGAGGCAAGTTTTGGAGAGATAAAAATGCAGGACAGTGCTCCTCAATTTCCTCCTATGAATTTTGGCCCTACGGGAGAAGCGTAGTATCTATCGTATCACTGATAGGCTTCAGTGACTTATAGAGTCTCGTGTACTCGGGCTCTAGCTCGTAGAGCGTTTTCTTTATTTCTATGGAGGTAATCGTCAGTTTAGTGATGTCATCAGATTCCCGTCTGAAGTATTCTTTAAATGCCTCTTTAGATAATGCTCCACTCTGTACATCTACTTTTAGGCTGGCAACTTGAGTGGTAAGCTCTTCTTGCTCCTTCTGCTGTATTCCATAGGCGGCTAACTTTTTTGTGTATATTTTTCGGATTACGTGAAACTTACTCAGCTCATTACCGAGCTCTTCAGTCATGTCCTCTTTGTAGTAGTTTTTAAAGGCACGTAGCATTTCATCCATTTCGGCTAATCTAGCATTAAATAGGAGGTCATCAACCTTCAGATTGGGCTCATTCTGTGCCAATAGGTTTTCTAATTCAGCTATTTTAGCTAGTTCTGGCCCACTATTGCAACTCGCAATACTGAGGAGTAACACTATGAATACTGCGGGATAATACTTAATTAATGATTTCATCTTACATTTGAACATTCTGGCAAAGAAAAGTACAAATAGCGTAAAAAAGATAAAACGTCTAATGTTTTTAAAAGACGTATTTATCATAGCACTTAGTGCCTACGGAGGGCCTAGTATGCACTTAGCTCTGTACCAGAAGAGGCTGGTAGAAGATAAAGGCTACCTGTCCCACAAGGAGCTTATGGAGTACTTCTCACTTTGCCAGATGCTTCCCGGTCCTTCGTCTACTCAGACACTTATGAGTATAGGATATCAGTTTGGTGGGAGAGTACTTGCTTTTTTGACATTACTCGTATGGGTACTGCCTGCATTT
>Ga0306865_1000171_pt1 | contig 35521 bp, 41 predicted proteins | sample AntRauTorckE5431_FD_190441 | JGI IMG/M metagenome (GOLD analysis project Ga0306865, IMG submission 190441) | Saline lake microbial communities from Rauer Islands, Antarctica - Metagenome Torckler E5 #431 (v2) (version 2) | ecosystem: Environmental > Aquatic > Non-marine Saline and Alkaline >... | reverse complement strand
TTTTCATTATTTGTGCTTATGAGGTTCAAATTCAGCGGGTTTTTAGAATAGTCGTTTGCAAACCTTGGTCGTCATGATATTGACCGCAAACTTTTAGTTTTCATTCTTCCTTATCCTGTTCTATGCGACAGGGAAATGTTCTATATATGAGTGACTACACGTAGTCACATACAGAGCGATAAAAAGCGGTTTTTAGAAAATCTAGTGTGTTTATATTCATTGTTTCTATTCGCAAAGTACTAATTATATGCTACAAACAAAAAAGGCTAGTGATGATCTTGACGTTATATTACCTTCCTCTTTGTAGGTAATACTACTGATGGCATACTTTCACAACTGTTGAAATCATTTCCTGTATGCTTTTTTGTAGAACTGTTTTGGCGTTGGGTAGAATTGTATAATAGTCGTGTGCTCTGTAGTGTTGGAATCGTCTGATTATACGCATATAAATCTCACAGACGTTGGGTGGTCGTCTTCGTAGACGTCTAGGAGTCGTATGCTTAGAAGCTAGAGATCCTGTGCGTTGAAGTGTAGATATCGTGTAGAGGTCGTGTTCGTAGACGTGCAGGGGTCGTATGCTCAGGCGTACAGGAGTCGTACCCTAGAAGTATAAAAATAAGTTTAAGGCTACTTGAATTTCTGCATTTGCTCCATTACAGTCGTCTCTACTATCTTAGCATACACTTGCGTTGTACGTATATCACTATGACCCAGCACTTCACTGACGACTTCTACAGGTATGCCCTGGTTAAGTGCTAGTGTAGCGAAGGTGTGTCTGCTACTGTGAAATACCACATGTTTTTTTATTCCTAGCAATACTGCTATCTCTTTTAGATATACATTACACTTTTGGTTACTTACCTTTTCGATGAATGGATACTCGCTCAGTAGCTCCTTGGCTCTGCTGACTACAGGTATCTTCACTGTCTTCAGAATACCACTTTTATTCATACGCTTAGTTATCGTTCCATCTTCTACGTTATCTAAGGTTAGCGTTACTATATCACCATAGCGAAGTCCTGTGTAGCATCCTATAAGAAACATCTTAAGGGTTCTCTTATACCTATCTACTTTGGTATCCGTATAAAACTCATATAAGCTATCGACCTCATCAGTACTTAAAAATATGCGTGTAGTGCGTGTATTAGTCAGTTTATAACGGAGAGCGTTACTATCTACTTTTACACCATCGCTCTCTGCTAGTCGCAGTATCGTTTTGATAGTCTTTATATTTCTGTTTATGGTATTGGGCTGATTCCCTATAGAAATACAGTAGCGGTAGTACGTATCCATTTCTTTTTGGTGGAATGCAGCTATGGAAATATCAGCAGGCCAGGTCTTCTGACATTTATGCAATACCTTGGAGTAATTACCTATAGTACTTTGTCTGTGCTTTCCATTTTTTTCGAGATTTTTTATTGCTAATGTAAAATAGTACATCAGGGTAGTTACTTTCTTTTTAACATTAAGGCGTATTTTGAAATCATCAAAGGCAACATAAGGTTCTTCTGTTAGAATTTCATCAATACGGCTTTTCCACATTTTTATTTTAGTATTGAGCATCAGGTAATCAGGAGAAGTTAATTTCACTTTCGTCTTAGCTGCATTCCAATCTTTAAAATTCAGTTCTACACCCGTAGAAAAATAGCTTCTTTTTCCTTCGGCATAGTACTGAAAAAACAGCTTGTGTTTTCCGTTTTTTAGTTTGGCAGATTTTATAATTGTGAGTGTTATAGCCGTAGGTCTAATCATAGTTCTATTCGCATATTATTCACAAAAATACGTTAAATGTGGTCAAGAATGGTCAGATGTGGTTTGTTGGTAGATTTCGTAACAGCTTGATTTACTGCCTGTTTGCTGTGAATCAGCCGTTTACAAAAAAGCCCTTCATTTCTGAAAGGCTTCAATTGTGATCCCTCTGGGATTCGAACCCAGGACCACTACATTAAAAGTGTAATGCTCTACCAGCTGAGCTAAGGAATCATAGTTCTTCCGCTATTGCGGCTGCAAATGTAGAATTACTTTTTACATTTACACAAGCCTATATTGAAAAAATTCAATAAACTTTCAAATAAGTAAAATGAACCTTCACTGTCTCTGCTTTTAAGCTATCAAACAGAGCATGCATCTTTGGGTTAAAATCCCCTATCCATGATAGCTCCGTGCTTTGTATATAAGGGTCTGCACGCATTACTTCATACATTTTCATTATCATAATACTGTACACCCCTTTATTCTGAAACTCAGGAATTACTCCAAAAATTATCCCTCGAATCTTGTCTACTTTTACTGTTTTATAGCGATAATAGAATTTTAATTTCCCAAACCAATTCATATTTCCGTCCATATACCTAAATAACTGATTCAAATCTATAAGACTGAGATAAAATCCTACAGGTCTGTCTCCGTCATACATAAACCAAAGTAAGTCCTCTCTTATAATAGGTTTCATCTCTGCGAAAAGGTCAGAGACTCTAGCTTCAGTCATAGGCATAAAATCTTTATGTGCTGACCAAGCTTGATTATAGATGCTAGTAAAATCCTTTACAAATCGGCCCATTTCTTTTATCTTAAAGTGCTCTGCTCTGAGATCAGACCGTTCTACTAACCTATCGGAAAACCGCTTATACTTATCATAATCTATAGATTCTGGTCTCGCCTCACTTGTAGTTTGCTCTATACTTCGAGTAAATCCATAATTTTCATAAAGCTTTTGATAATATGGGAAATTATAATTTTCTTGATAGGAAGGGTTTTTAAAACCTTCTACTAGCAACCCCCAGTACTTATCTCTCTCTCCAAAGTTAACAGGGGCCTCTACCCTATTATATCCTTTATTGTTCAGCCATTTAGTAGCTGTATCAAAGAGAAGTTTAGCTACCTCTGGATTATCTACACTGTCAAAGAAACCAATTCCTACTTGTTGTGCATCTTTTCTGTAAAATGCTGCTACTTTACCTACAACGGTTTGCCCAGAGTATACTATCCATCTTTTAGCACCGCCATTTTCAAATGCCTTATTGAGTTTTGGATTAAATATAGCCTCAATATCTTGGTCTATGTGAGAAATAAAGTGGACGTCATCCTTATACAGGTCTCTAGCAAACTGGTGAAAAGCTTTAATATCCTTTCTAGATATTATATCTATGACTCTTAGCTGCATACTATCTCTAGTGATTCCTTTATCATTTGCTCCACTACTGCAGACGGATTTTTACTAAATGTCCCATTTAATCTATCTGCTAATAAAGCATTGATAGATATCGCCTTAAAACCAAGAAGATGAGAGAGTCCGTAGATTCCGGCCGTCTCCATCTCCATATTTCCTAAGGTTAGATTTTTGTATTTTAAATCTAAAATCTCTTGTAATTGATATTTAGGAGAAATCTGTGCATTGCGAAACTGAGGTCCATAGAAGCCCTTAGCCGTAAGTGTAAGGCTAGGCGAGTACTTATCAAACTTAGTCTCTAAACACGCATCACAAGGTATCACAGGGTAGTCTCTTCCGTCAAAAACCACAGTATCAAAGCTGTGATTATAAAACTGAAACAAATCCTCAAAAGAGATAGCGGCTTTAGAGTAAACTATACTATCCAGAGTATTTCCACTGGAAACGCTACCTGAGGTTCCTAAGCGTATAATATCTACGCTTTTAAGTTCATCTTTTTGTTTTAAAGAAGCTAGTTCATAGTTAAGTAAAAAAGCCAATTCATTGAACACTATATCTACGTTATCCGTACCTATCCCTGTAGATATCACAGTAATCTCTTTATTTCCTATCCTTCCTCCACTGGTTTTAAATTCTCTGTTTTGGATGGTAAAGTCTACTGCATCAAAGTGCTGCGTGACAGCAGTCACTCGCTCAGGATCTCCCACAGTGATTATAGTTGGGCTTAGATGCTCAGGCCTAATTCCTAGGTGGTATACAGAACCGTCGTTATTAACGATAAGTTCACTATTTGATAATTGTTTCACGATTAAAAGAATGTTTATCTTTGCGGTAAGTTTATTTAAATTTTATGACAGAAATTAAGACACCTCAGGATCACATCATTTTAGTTCCTATAGATTTTTCTGAAGCATCACTTAATGCAGTTTATTATGCAGTAGAGATGGCAGACCTATTTGATAGTGAAATAACCCTACTATATGTACTGAGCAATAGTACACTTAAATCTTTGTTTACCAATGATAGCGAAATAGCTCTGCTGAGAGATAAAGTGCGTGACAAACTAGAAGATACTAAGTCTGAAATACTCGATAAATGGCCAAACCTGAGAGTAAGTACTATGGTGGCTGAAGGGAAACCGTTTAAGATAATAAACAAAATAGCTATAGAGAATAAAACAGATACTATAGTAATGGGTACTAATGGTGCCAACGGTATAGAGCAATTTACTGGCAGTACAACTACTAGAGTCTTAAAAAGTTCTCAAATACCGGTAGTCGTTGTCAAAGAAAAACAAACAAATCCTAAATTTGATAAGATTGTCATTCCAATAGATTTAACTAAAACAAGTCGTCAGAAGATAGACTGGGCAGTAAAACTAGGAGAAAAGTATGGCAGTACTATCCATATCATAATGGAGCTGGATAATGATGAGCTAGCTTTGAAAAAGATAAAAGCTAACTTGCGTCAAGCAGAAGGCATATTCAATAAGCACGGAGTAAAGTTCGAATCTCATCTATTAGACGACAGGAAATACCCAGAGAACCTAGGGCAAGACACTATCCAGTATGCTGAAGAGATCGATGCAGACCTTATCATGATTATGACTAAGTCTGAAAGTGCTAAATTATCTGACCTATTTGTAGGAAGTTATGCGGAGCAAGTAGTAAACAGCTCTTCTAAGACTCCTGTGATGTGCATTAATCCTAAGCCTACCGGCTCTGTGAGTACAGGAGGATCAGGATTTTACTAACACACAGTATTTATTCGAATCAAAAAAGCCCAATAGATTGATCTATTGGGCTTTTTTAATAATTTGCTGAGCACATGATTAACTCCAGATATTTACTTTTCGCGGTCGAGCTTTCTCTACTACGAGCTCTTTACCGTGAAACTCTTTACCATTCATCTCATCAATAGCTTTCTGTCCTTCTGCATCATCCAAAAACTCTACAAACCCAGTACCAGTAGGTTCTTTAGTCACTCTATCATAGATAATCTTAGCAAATTCTACTTCTCCATACTTCTCAAAAAGCATCTCTAGATAGTGTGCATTATAACTCGTCGGTAAGTTTTTTACTACTAAATTCATTGCTGCAAAAATATTGAAAGATTGAATAGTAGAATAATAGAATCACAGAAATATTGAACAATAGACTATTATCTAGATTTGATAGGCGTAATATAAACTTATAAAAAAGTTACGAGTTTATATCCTGTGATAAGACTCTACCATCTTTCATCTGAATGACTCTGTCTGCCATAGCGGCTAGTCGCTCGTTATGTGTCACTATTACAAAGGTCTGACCCAACTCATCTCTAAGCTTAAAGAAAAGCTTATGAAGTTCTTCTGCATTATCTGTATCTAGATTTCCACTGGGTTCGTCTGCAAATATGACTTTAGGGTTATTCATCAACGCTCTCGCTACTGCCACACGTTGCTGCTCTCCTCCAGATAGTTCATTAGGCTTATGCTCAAGTCTACCTTTAAGACCTAGAAGTTCTAATAACTCAGCGGCCCTTACTTTTGCGTCTTTTTTACTCGTACCAAGAATAAATGCTGGCATACACACGTTTTCTATTGCAGTAAACTCTGGCAGTAGATGGTGAAATTGAAATATAAAACCAATATTTTGATTGCGAAATAAAGCTAACTTGTTGGGCTTAAGGCTGGACACTTCTACACCATCATAACTTACACTCCCATCCTTAGGCATATCTAGTGTCCCTAACAGCTGAAGAAGCGTAGATTTTCCAGCACCACTAGGTCCTGTTACAGATACTATTTCGCCTTGTTTTATGTCCACGTTTACAGATTTTAAAACTTCCAGTTCTCCGTAGCTTTTACTTAGTTTGGTTCCAGTTATCATTCTGAGCACAATGATAGTAAATAGTCATATCCCATCCAATAGATAGAATACATTCTGTATTTTCACTTCAGTGAGAAGTTCTTTTTTAAATGAATTATTCGTAATGACAATAATTCTTTGTCTGATAGTGACCCAATTTATTCTAATTCCTAGCATAGAAAATAATGAGCCAATAGCCATTGGTTTCTGTGGCACGCAGACTGCTGAAGAATATGCTATTGCTAATTTAACGAGTAGGTATAATCTGGAAAAAGAACTAGGTGATTCAATAAATATAGAAAATGGTTCGAGAGTATATGAGTCCAACTGTGCGGCGTGTCATTCCTTTAACCGTAAGGTAGTGGGTCCTTCATTGAGCGGTCTCAGAAGTAAACTCGGGGAATCATCGGCTCCATGGCTTCAAGCATATCTTACGGATTCAGAAAAATTATTAAATACAGGGGATAAACGTGCTGTGAAGCTGAGAAAAGAATATAGTCACTTATCTATAGGTGGTCATAGTGATTCTAGTTATTCAGACACCGATCAAAAGGACCTCATTGGTTTTCTTCTGCTTATAGAAAAAGGCTCATAATAAAAAATGCTGCTCACCAAAAGATAAGCAGCATTTTAAAATCAATTAAAAGTTAGAGCATTAAAAATCTCCTAACTCCATTTTTTTAGGTATTTATAAATCGTAAAAATTCTGACCTCGTAGACTGATTAAGAAATTCTCCGCTGAGAGAAGATGTAATCGTGCTAGAAGTGACATCCTCTACTCCACGACATTCCACACACATGTGACGTGCATCTATAGCTACAGCTACATCCTCTATACCTAGAGTAGACTTCAAAGCCTCTGCTATTTGTTTGGTGAGTCTTTCCTGCACCTGTGGTCGCTTGGCATAGTATTTTACCATTCTATGTATTTTACTAAGACCTATTACTTTACCATTGGCCATATAAGCTACGTGAGCTTTACCTATAATAGGTACAAAATGATGTTCGCACATGCTATATAGCGAGATATTCCTCTCCACCAGCATTTGACTATAGCCATACTTATTTTCGAATAAGGTAACAGACGGTTTATTAGCGGGGTTTAAACCACTAAATATGTCTTTAACATACATCTTGGCCACACGTTTTGGAGTCTGACTAAGACTGTCGTCTGTGAGATCAAGACCTAATGTCTCCATTATAGCTGTGAAGTGTTCTTGTATCTTGATTATCTTCTGTTCATCATTGAGCACAAATGCATCTGGACGCATTGGAGTGTCTAATACCGTGCTGAACAACTTGGCATCGTGTTTTGGGTTTTTAGTTTCCGGCATATTCTACAAAGTTTCGGTCTGTCTCGTATAAAGTAATGTATAATTCTAATTTGGTATCTAACTTTTCTCTTATGCGATGCCAAGCTATATAAGCTATGTTTTCTGCAGTCGGTATAAGTTCTTTAAAATCATCCACGTCGAGATTTAGATTTTTATGATCAAAACGCATCGTCACTTCATCTCTGACGATATCTTTTAATACTTTTAAATCCAGTAAATATCCAGACTCAGGATCTACTTCTCCGGTTACCTTTACAAGCAATTTGTAATTGTGTCCGTGGAAATTCTTATTATTACACAGTCCGTAAAACTCTTCGTTTCGTTCATCTGTCCAGCTTGGATTATGAAGGCGGTGTGCGGCGTTAAATCTTTCGACTCTCGTGGCTGATGCTATCATCGATTATACAAACATCTACTTTTCAAATTTTGTTTGACACTTTTTTATTTTACTTATATAAAGTTAAAGTTTATCAAAATTATGACGCTATAAGCATAACTGATAGTTTCATAAAACTCTAGTAATGAGACCTTTGCAATCTTGTTTAACGTTTTAGCAGATTAAGTGAACAAAACTACTTGTATAAACATACAGTTGTTGTACTTTTGAACTTCAACAATAAACAAATCATGAAAAACGAACTGACTTTTGAACAGAACATGCAATCGTTTCAACCCATATTAAGAAACTATGCATTACAACTTACACAGAGTATGGATGATGCAAACGACTTGGTACAGGAAACTTTTCTGAAGGCAATGACGTATTCATCTAAATTTAAAAAAGGAACTAACCTTAAAGGATGGCTCTTTACTATAATGAGAAATAGCTTCATTAACAACTATAGACGTATTACTAAGCGTAATACCTTTATGGATACACAAGAAGAGCAATTTATCATAGATAGTGCGAAAACATTCAATACGTTCAATGATGGTGAATCAAAATTTATTAGACAAGATTTAGCGAATGCTATTGATAAGTTGCCAGATGATTTACGCATCACCTTCGAGATGAATACATTGGGTTACAAATACCACGAAATCGCGGACAAAATTGGAATTCCAATAGGAACAGTAAAAACTAGAATATTCGTAGCTAGAAGAAAGCTTAGAACTCATCTAGCAGAATATGAGCACCTATTTAATCTCACCGCAAGCTAATAACTTGCTTTAGTTATTTATTTCTAAAATACTTCAATGCTAATATTGGATTATCTACTTGCACAGAGGTTATATAACTGAAATTTTCAGATTTATAATCTCTGGCAAACTTTTGATTGTACGTAACTACGTACTTGGACTCCAAAATCAGAGATTGAGCTAGGTTTACCTCTACTTCATTGAAAGGTGTTACTATACCATCTAAATCAAACCTAAAAACATTTTTGTACCCTAAACTGTCTAAGTTATGTACGAGTAATACAGTTTCGCTTATACTTTGAGTTTTCAGAAGTAATAAAAAATTGGCATCATTACATTCCGTTTGAATCTTATCACGGTTACTAATTTTTTTCAACTCTCGGTAGTACACTTTAGAATATGCCCTCATCTCTTGGAGATTATTGGTGTTTAATTTTAGATTAAGGCTAAAATATTTATCGTGCCATTTATTATTTATTAAGGTCGCTAAGCTGTCAAAAGATATTATCCCATCCTCGTATCTACTCGAAAACTGTTTTCTGTATTTACAGCCCAAAATGTCCGATGAATGTATTTCGCTTATTTTCCCTTTACACTGAGTAGACCCTTCCAAAAAACCATCGTGATATACTATTAATAAGCTGTCAGCGGTAAACTGAACATCTACTTCTACCCCATCCAAGTGGTAATCATCTAATGCTGAAGCTATACTCGATACTGAATTAGGTGCATAAACACTATTTACAATATCAAATCCTGCTCCTCCGTGACCAAAAATCTTAATATCTAAGGTCTCGGGGGGAACCTCTGAACACCCCATAACACATACTATTAGAGCTATAAGTGATATCCGCATCCTATCTGAAATAAACCTGTGATATTATTTGACTGGGTAAAGCTTCCTGCAGATCTTGCTCGTTCAGCAGCCACTCCATATCCTAATCGAGTATGAATGCTTATTGATTTAGTTGCTTTATAAACCACATTGGTCGTGTAACAAAGCGTCTGTATATTGACTATGGCAAGTGGTTTCTGACGTCTATAGTCTATACCCATGGCAGCTGACCACCTATCACTAGCAAGTATTTTATACCTATAAGATATATTTAATCCTATCGTTGGATTAATGGTAAATCCATCAGACATGTTATAACTAGCTCCTGCTTCTAAAACGTGTTTTTCTTTCGCTGTATAGGCGATATTAATTAGCGAATTATATCCAGAGTAGTTTACTTCAAATGCAGGATGTATAGACCACTTTGTCACACCTTGTGCGTAGCTATGAGTCAAGACTACCAGTAAAATATAGGTACATATAAAAAGTCTCTTATATATCATACACGTTTTTTAAGCGTTTATGCAATAGCTCCGTGGGTAAACCTACTACATTGTAATAACTTCCTGTTATGCTTGACACACAAGCTAATCCAAACCATTCTTGTATCCCATAAGCTCCTGCCTTATCGTACGGTTTGAACGTATCTATATAAAACGCTATCTCTTCATCTGTCATCTCCTTCACTGTGACACTAGTAGAAGCTGTATCCAATGACTCACCTTTCCCTAAACTCCGGATACAAAGACCCGTTTGTACCAAATGAGTTTTCCCATTCAGCATAGTGAGCATAGATTTCGCTTCTTCTCTATTCTTAGGTTTATTGAGAATTTGTCCGTCTGCTATAACTACTGTATCCGCAGTTATGAGTATTTCATTTTCATTTAATGAAGTGAACGCTAATGACTTCTTTTTGGCTAGGTATTCTGCTACTTCTTCTACTGGCATAGTAGAGGAAAATACTTCATCGCAGTCTATTTTGACTTTTGAAAATGTATATCCCAATTGAGTGAGGAGTTCTTTTCTCCGCGGGGAATTAGATCCTAGCAATAACTTCATCGGGCAATATTAGAAAAATAACATCGACAGTATGCCCACACCTAAGACATATTTTAGCAATGTACTGAGCTCAGTGTATTCTTCTTTAGTCCTTGCATAGCGTATATCTACCGCTATTTTGTACAGCGGTAAAGCTATAAACACCAAATAATAAGCATAATACACATATTTCAATGTACTCTCAAAAAAATAAGACTGAAAATATACTGACACCAAAGTAAATGATGTCGTGATTAACAAAATAACATATACACTAATATTAGTTCCACTCAATCCCCATAGTGCAGGCAGAGTCTTAGCTCCTGTTTTATAATCTCCTTCTAGATCTTCTGCGTCTTTCACCATCTCACGCACCAGATTAAGTACAGCAGCTAGTGAGGCAAAATGAAGTATCAACTGCATATTTAGACTTGGAAAAAGCTGATAAACACTATATAACGAAAAGAAGCTTAATGCAGCAATAATAAAATTACCAACTATCGCTATATTCTTAAGCCATTTGCTGTAGGTCGCCAGTGCAGCTATGGTAATCACGAAAAGACTTATAAACCAAATTCCTAGTACATTACCAGCGTATAATGCTATAGATATAAATATTAAAAAATGTATATAAACTACCTTACTATCTAATCGATGTATTGCGGACACCTCACTCCTATTTATCACATCTCGCTGATAGTCAGTATAGTCATTTACCCAATATCCAAAAGCAGTACAAGAAGCGGTGCCAAGCATTAACCAATAAATTCCACCTTCTGCCACTACATCAAAAGTACTGTGCGTATCTAAAAAATAAGCTGCGAGCCACTGGGCCAGAACTATGAAGATAATATTAAGTGGTCTATAGATTAGAAGGTAACCGCTCATCACTTCCGCTTGGCAAACTTCATTCGGTAGTGCACACTTACCTTTCCCTTACTTATGTTAGTTAGTTTACCTTTTAACAGTTGTCTTTTGAATGGAGATATGTGATCTGTGAATAGGATTCCTTCTATGTGATCATACTCGTGCTGTATCACGCGGGCAGTCATACCTTCAAAGGTTTCTTCCTTTTCTTCTCCTGTGACAGTTTGATATCTGACCTTCACCGTAGGCTTACGATTTACATCTTCACGTACATCTGGAATACTTAGACATCCTTCTTCAAAAACCCATTCAGTGCCTGTTTCTTCCAAGATTATAGGATTTACGAATGCTGTACGTACTCCTTCTTTTTTTTCTTTGTCAAACAAGGTACTGTCTATCATAAAAAGACGTAACGGCTTCCCTATCTGCGGTGCTGCTAATCCTACACCATCACTACCATCCATAGTTTCGTACATGTCCACTACTAGTTTCTGAAAATTATCACCAAAATCAGTAATAACTTCACACTTTGCTCTCAGTACAGGGTCTCCGTATGCTCTAATCGGGTATATCATTTATCGTATAAAAACTCTTGCAAAAGTAAGGTAGCTGCCGTGCTATCCAATAATTTCTTATCTCTCCTATCCTTCTTTTTTACACCACTAGCTATAAGAGCTTGCATGGCATCCTTAGAGCTATACATCTCATTAATACGGTGCACTACTATTGCAGGAAACTTCTTTTTAAATTTTTTTATAAACTCAAGTATGTATTTTTCTATACCTGAAAATGAGCCATCATGTCTAGTAGGCTGACCTACTACTAGTTCGCTCACATCCTCCTCAGCTATATAGGTGGTAAGGTAGTCCATCAAATCCTCTGTCTGCACAGTGATAAGTGGTGATGCTATAATCTGGAGTGGATCCGTGGAGGCTATGCCGGTACGTTTACCACCATAGTCTAGTGCTAATATTCTCGACAAATTCTATTTTCTTTAATTTCTTCTAAAGAGTCTTCTTTTTTTCTTGACTTTCGTATCACCACCATAAATCTCAAACCTCACTGGTATTCTAAAACGCATATTTACCGGTTTATCTCTCTGTACAGCAGGTTTCCACATCCCACTAGTACTTTTAACCACTCGTATTGCTTCTGCTTCTAAGTGCTTGTTCTGTCGCTTTCCTATTCTTTTTATATCAGAGATAGTGCCATCTTTTTTTACTACAAACATTATCGTAATAGTTCCTTGAGCATCTTGCTCTAGTGCCATTAGAGGATACTTTAAATTTACGGCTAGGTACTTTTGAAGACCAACGTCACCTCCAGGAAATGAAGCCTTTTGATCCACATCCGCTATTTCAAATGCAGATGTATCCCCTGCTATTTGAGCGATACTTAGAGCGGGCAAAGCCAATAAAAAAAATATCATTACCTTTTTCATATATCAAAGGTACTCAAATTTTAAAAAGTGGTAATCTGAAATCCGTATCAGGTCGTAGAATAAAAACCGTTGATTTACGGATAATCTAGGTATTCATTTAGATAAATTAAAAGCACTCAAAATGCAATCAAAACTAAGCTTCCAGTGCTAATTTTAAAGGTTGCCATAAGCTTTCACTTTTCTAGCTCACCACCTTACCCGCACAGTATGTGCTGGCAAAAGCATCAGGTTTAGCCTTGAACGTGTAGCCCATACCGAGTATATAACCCATTGCTTCTTTTAGAGCTACGTTACTTTTAAAGTTAGGATCTGTATTGATATCTGCGTGTACTTCTAGTTCAGTCTTATACTTATCTAAGATAGGACATACTTTGATGGCAAACTGTACGCTGTCACTTACTTCGTGTATCATTCGCTCTTTGATGGTAAACGTACGCTCACTAGCGTATTTATTGACAAAAACGAAGCCTCCTCTACCCTCTCTCAAAAATACTATAGCTGTGGCAAAGGCTGTAAAATCTCCTTTCACTTGTGAGTCTGAACCTATACAAACTTTGATTTTAGTGCCTATTTCAGCCTTAAGGGCTTCTTCTACTTCTATCAGAATATCACGTTCCAATAGTTCTCCTTCTAATTTTCTCCAAGCCATAATTCTATAATCGTTTTGAATTTTAAATTACTCCATCAAATATCGCAAAAAATTATAAATAAGAAAGTCACCAAAACGTTAACTTATTATAAAGAATTAGCACCTTTGTAAGGAATGATTGAGCAATCTAAGGTAATAGACGCACTAGTGCATCTGGGCACTCTTCTCACTACTGATAATGAGGAGCTGCAAGCCGCTACTAACCGCACGTATGTAGAAAATAACTGGTTAACTAATGACAACTATGCTCTGAGTATAACTCACTGGTCAGCAACTCTCTCTCAGGATAATCTCCGAGAATTCGTACTACCTTACTCGTATACTGACACTCCACAAAGAGTAGGCGTAATAATGGCAGGGAATATCCCTTTGGTGGGGTTTCACGACTTGCTATGTGTATTGCTTAGCGGACATCATGCAGTCATAAAACCGAGTAGCGATGATAAGTACGTTATGCTTTACATTGTAAAAATACTGACAGCTAGTGGACTAGGAGCTAGACTGAGTATAGTAGAACGCTTAGATACTATAGATGCTGTGATAGCTACTGGCAGTAATACTAGCTTTCGCTACTTTGAGCTCTACTTTAAGCACATACCTAGCCTACTACGAAAGAATAGAAAATCTCTCGCCATATTAAGTGGTAATGAGTCTGGCGAGGAGTTGGACGCTTTAGCAGATGATGTATTTCAGTACTTTGGATTGGGATGCAGAAATGTGAGCCTTCTTCTTATGCCTAAAGATATGGATATCACTAGAGTACTGGACCATTTTATGAAATATAAAGAGCTAGCTAACCATAATAAGTATGCTAATAATTACACGTATCATAGAGCCTTGCTTCTTATGAATCAGGAGCAACACCTAGATACTGGCTTTGCTCTTCCCAAGGAACGGATGACTCTACACGCTCCTCTAGCCTGCATACACTACGCTCACTATGACAACTCTGCTGAAATAGCTGAATTCATTTCAGAAAATCAAGAAGACATTCAATGTATTGTGGGTAACTATTCGAGTGTAGCCAACGTAGCACTCGGGAGTGCACAGATGCCTGATTTACAAGATTTTGCAGACGGTACAGATACGATGTCGTTTCTTTGCAGCCTTAAAGCCAACAGCTAATTATAGTATCTCACTAGATATTTATATTTTTGATATTCATTTATTTATAATGACAGAAACAGAACACAACACATTAGTCTCTACAAATTTCTTTTTCAAAGACCAAGAAGGTTTTATGAGAGGTAAAGTAAGAGACGTATATACCTTAGGAAAAAATCATGTAGCACTCATAGCCAGTGACCGCATATCAGCTTTTGACCACGTGCTCCCTGCCTCCATACCATATAAAGGACAAGTGCTAAATCAGATAGCATCCAAGTTCCTAGAGGATACTAGGCATATACTTCCTAACTGGAAAATAGCTGAAGTAGATCCGCACGCCACCTTAGGATATAAATGTAAGCCTTATACCGTAGAATTCGTGGTGAGAGGCTACCTAGCTGGCCACGCCTGGAGAGAATACCGAGAGGGTAAAAGAGAAATATGTGGCGTAGCTCTGCCTGACGGCCTAGAAGAAAATGATAAGCTTCCCACTCCTATCCTCACTCCTAGTACTAAGGCGGAGACGGGACACGACATAGATATTAGCGTCGCAGATATTATAAGTAACCGTATTATCAAGAAAAAAGAAATGGCTAAGCTAGAGGCTTACTCTCTAGCTCTTTTTGAACACGGATCAGTACACGCAGCTAAGCAAGGACTGATACTCGTAGATACCAAATACGAATTCGGTAAACACAACGGCGAGATCCTACTTATAGATGAAATACATACTCCAGACTCGTCACGTTATTTCTATGCCCATAGTTATGAAAAAATACAAGCTGAAGATCAGCAGCAGAAGCAATTAAGCAAAGAATTTGTGAGACAATGGCTTATCTCTGAGGGGTTTCAAGGACTAGAAGGGCAAAGTATCCCAATAATGAGCACCGAGCTGGTAAATTCTATATCTGAGAGATACATAGAACTATATGAATCTATCACTGGGGATGCTTTTATAAAGCGAGACTACACCGATATAAACGAACAAATAGAAAGTGGCGTAAATAACTGCATTGCCAATTTCTAATACGATTAAACACTACTTAAAATGAAAAAAAACTTCCTACTCACCCTTTGCTTGTCTTTTGGATTATTATCTATAGCACAGAGTGTCACCACGTATGCCGGAAAAGAAAATAGTGATGGTTTTAAAAACTATGAGTCTGCCTCCAGCAAAGACTTAGATGACACATACTTTAGTTACCCTGCAGGTATCTGTTTTGACCCTACGGGTAAAATGTATATCAGTGAGCGTAACAAAGTGAGAATAATAGCAAATGGACAACTCCACATCCGTGTAGGAAGCCTACAGCAACCTACTTTATCAGAAGGATATAAAAATGCTACAGGTACTGGCTCTAACTTTAGAAATCCACACGGAATGGTCTGCACTGCGAATGGCGACTTATATGTCTGCGATACAGAGAACCATGCTATACGTAAGGTAGCCAAATATGTAAATTTAGGAAATGGACAAGTTGTAAGTACTTTTGCCGGAGCCGCTCCTAATGCCAGTCAAAATGGTACGGTAGGTACTTCTAATGGCACAGGCACTGCATCAAGATTTAATAAACCAACAGATATAACTGTAGATGCCAGCGGATCTTTTTATGTGACAGATAAAGAAAACTATACCGTCCGAAAAATAAGTAGTGCTGGAGTAGTATCTACACTAGCAGGGACTTCAGGTACACGAGGTACTTCAGACGGTTCTGGAGCGTCAGCTAACTTTGGTTCTCCCTATGGAGTAGCTATCTATAACAGTAATACGATAGTAGTGACGGACCCTTGGAATGGGAATATCCGTAAAATTAATATGTTCTCCGGTGCTACTACTACCCTAGCAGGATCTACTACTGGTAATACCTTACAGATAGTGGATGGCACACTCACAGAGGCTAGATTCAAATCACCTAAGGGCATAGCAGTAATAGCTGGTATCATCTACGTAGCTGACCAAAACGTAATAAGAGCAATAGATGAGGTAAATAATACAGTGACCACCTTTGCAGGAAACTCAGCTACATTTAGCATAGTGGACGGGACGGGAAGCTCAGCGTCTTTCACAGAAATAGCAGGTCTCACTAGTGATAGTCAAGGAAATCTGTACGTCACAGAAAATAGCTCAATCGTGAATAGTCATGTGATCCGTAAAATAACTGTTAATCAGTTAACTCCAATAGCTCGCTTTAAAGCTAGCAACCAAGATGTGCGAATCAAAGAGACTGTAGTACTCGAAGATATCTCTAGCGGTCAGACACCTACTTCACGCACTTGGACTATATCTCCCAATACATACACAATTACCAAAGGAGATCTTACCACAGACAGCATAGAGTTAGATTTCACATTAGCAGGTTTTTATGATGTAGCACTAAGTATCATAAATGATTACGGTACCAATGCCAAAACAAGTGATAACTTCATAGCAGTCTCCACTACCGGTGCGGTGACTAATTATGTATCTTCAGATATGCTAATTGTCTATCCTAATCCTGCTTCAGAGAGTATATATGTGAAGATAGACCCCTCACTCGGAGCTACAGTGATACACTTATATCACATCAATGGAAATCTTATAAAAGTACTTCAGTCAAATGAGAAAGTGTCTACAGCTGGTCTTGCGAGTGGTACTTACTTTATCACCGTAACTAGTCCTGAAATAAACATAGCTAAAAAGCTAGTGATAACTCACAGATAACGATTAAAGATATTTTCAGCAGTAGAAAAGGCTTCCAGAAAGGAGGCCTTTTTTAGTTTGAGGGTATCCGCCCCAAAATAGTCTATGAGACGTTCTGTGGGCATATTACCTACTAAGTCGTCCTTGGCCATAGGACAGCCACCATATCCCTTGATAGCACCGTCATATCGCTTACATCCATTCTCATAAGCAGCATCTATTTTTTCAGTCCAAGCATCTGCAGTAGTATGGAAATGTGCACCAAACTCTGCTTCCTTAAACTCGCTATGCACAGCACTAAATACGGATGATATAGTCTTCGCTGTAGATACTCCTACAGTATCTGATAAGGAGAAATGTACTACACCTAGCTCTTCTAACTTTCCTACCCAATCTGTCACTATAGCAGTACTCCATTCATCTGCATATGGATTACCAAAACCCATACTGATGTATACAACCATTTCTTTATCTGCCTGATTACATTGATCCAATGTGAATTTCACGGTATCAAAAGAATCTGCAATACTCTTATTTGTATTTCTCTGCTGAAAAGTCTCCGATACACTGAAGGGAAAACCCAAATAATCAACTTGCTCAAACTTTATGGCATTGCGAACGCCACGCTGATTGGCCACTATCACAGATAATTTAGTATCAGTCTGAGTAAGGTCTACAGCATTTAGCAACTCTTGTGTGTCTCGCAATTGAGGTATGGCCTTAGGAGACACAAAAGACCCGCAGTCTATGGTATGGAAACCCACCTTGAGCAGCTCATTAAGATAGGCTATTTTAGTCTCTGTAGGAATGAAATCTAGGATACCTTGCATAGCATCTCTGGGGCACTCTACAATCTTTACTTCAGGTTCTTTTGGGAATGTTGCCATTACGGTTCAAAAATACCATTTTTGCACTCTTTTTTATAAAATACAATGATCGACGAAACAGCGGCTGACTTAAGTACTAATTCCGGCACAGAAGATACCCCTAAAGTGGCTATTAAAGCGACTACAGATGAGCAAAATAACGAGCTAAGAAAAGCAGTTATAAGTTCTGAAGTAACTGACCAAGAACAAGATACAGATTCTTTACAAGATAAATCCTTGGAAGAACTAGTGACCTTAGCTAATGAGATGCTAGTGCTCACTCCTAAGGCAGCTGCAGAGAAACTAAAGGTGATAAAAAACGTGTTTTATGAAAAATATAACACGGCTAAAAATGAGGCTAAAGAGATATTTGAGAAGGAAAATACTGATTCAGAGATAAATTTCAAGTACGAAAAGTCTAATCTGACTAATCAACTGACAGAAATAGATGCTAAAATTAAGCAGTCTCGCGAAGAAGAAAAGCTGAGAATAGAGCAAGAGAAAAAGAAAAACTTAGCTACTAAAGAAGCTCTACTCAATAAGCTAGAAGAAATCGTAAGCAATGACGAAACACTAGACAGTATAAGTCAAGTAAAAGACATACAACGCGAGTGGAAAGCTATCAGAGTATTGCCTAAAGAGGCAGTATCTGGATTATGGGATAGGTACAATTTATTGCAAAATAAATTTTATGATAATCATGGCATTAATTTGGAGCTTAAAGAACTAGACCGTCAAAAGAACTTAGAAGCCAAGATAGATTTAACAAAAAAAGTAGAAGAACTTCACAAAGAGAAATCTATCAAACGTTGCTTTATATTACTCAATAAGCTTCACGAAGATTTCAAGAACGTAGGACCTGTGCCTCAAGAAAGCAGAGAACCTATATGGTTAGCTTTTAAGTCTGCAAGTGATGCGGTATATGAAGCTAAACGTGCTATCTACGAAGAACTAGAGAAAGGAAAAGAAGAGAATCTAGAGAAAAAAGTGCTCTTGGTAGAAAAAGCAGAGATTTTCAATGCAGTACAACCAGAAACCATCAAAGACTGGAATGAAAAAACGAAAGTTTTTGAAGAACTCTTTGGTGAGTGGAAAAAAGTAGGCCCCGTACCAAAAAGTGATAAAGATGCTGCTTGGACTAAGTTCAACGGCATTAGAAATGAATTCTACACAGGTAGAAAAGCATTTTTCAAAGAGATAAATGCTGAAAAAGGTACTAATCTAAAGGCAAAAGAAGTACTCTGCGTAAGCGTAGAGACATTAGCCGAAAGCAAGGACTGGGCAGAAACAACTAAAAAAATACTCAACGCTCAAGCAGATTGGAAAAAAATAGGTCCTGTACCTGAAAAAGTAAATCAAGCAATCTGGAAAAGGTTCAGATCTGCTTGCGACAAATTTTTTGAGGCTAAAAACGGTGCGTTCTCTGGAAAAAGAGAAGAAGAAAAAGAAAATCTTATCAAAAAAGAAGCACTAGTTAAAAGTTTAACAGAGCTAGGGACCAAGGAAGTATCTCACAAGGAGGCCTTCGCAGAGTTAAAGCAGATAAATGCGGATTGGCGTGCAGCTGGTTTCGTACCACATAAGGATGTCAAACGCATCAGTAAGGCATACGACGAGGCAAACAATACGGTATATACCAAGTATAGTAAGCAAATAGAAGAAGCTAAAGCAGCTAATCTTGGTGACCATTACACCTCCATCAAAGAGTCGTCTCCCGATGGTGTAAAACAACTGGAAAGAGAAGAATTTGGTATCAAAAAACGCATTGGAGGTCTGAAAGAGGAAATAGCGAGTATAGAACGAAATATGTCCTTCTTTGCTATGTCTAAGACAGCAGAAAAGATGCTGAAAGAGTTTGAAGTGAAGATAGAAAAGGCCAAAAAGCAAATAGACAAGTTAAAAGTAGAGCTAAGTGCTATCAAAAAAGCAAAAAGAGTAGATACTCCTGCAGACTCTGAGCCGTCTACAGAAACTACAGCAGAGTAGAGAATGGGCAGTAAACCCTATGGTAAACTGGCCATCGCTGCAGCATACGCTAAGTACTACCTCCGTGCCAAGAATAAGCACGGTGTGCACCCTCCTACTGTATATGCCATAGCTGATAAAGTGTTAGGTGCGGCTTATAAAATAAAGCATAAGGACATAGAGTCAGAAAGGTCTAGACTGAAGAAAAGTAAGCAGGTAATCTCATTTACGGACTACGGTAGATATGGGAGTATTTTTAAAAAGAAAATAGCTGATATAGCCAATACTGCCCTAAAACCTAAAAAATACGCTCAGCTAATCAGCCAGTTAGTTGTACATCACGGTGCTAAGGACGTACTAGAGCTAGGCACTTCCCTAGGAATCACTACAGCTTATCTAGCTCGCAATGAGGGGACTGAGATACATACCATGGAAGGCGATAAGACAGTGGCAGGTATAGCTCAGAACATATGGAATCAGCTAGGTCTCCAAAACATAAAGTGCACAGTCGGTAATTTTGATGCAACACTGGACCAACTCCAAGGAAAAACCTTTGACGTCATATATATAGATGGAAATCATAAATTAGAGCCTACTCTTAGATACTTTGAGGTGCTACAGCAGCACGCTACTACTAAAACCCTATTTATCTTTGATGACATCCACTACAGTAAGGACATGGAAAATGCATGGGATACCATAAAAGCACATAGTACGACTACTTCTACTATAGATTTATTTTTTATCGGTCTAGTCTACATAGATCCATCACTTAGTAAACAGCATTTTACCCTGAGATACTAATTATTTACTTTGCTGCATACTAAATAGCTAGTTAGATGCGTTTTTATGGAAATTGTAACACAAAACCGATATGATTAAAGACATTACTACAAACGAAATTATACTCTTAGCTTATAATGAACTGCCACCAGGCGAGCACAGGGATATAATGCAACGCGTAAAGGAAAGTAAAGTACTTACCACGGAATACAATAAGGTCTTAGAGGATAAGAGGATTTTGGATAAAGCCTTCATATCCCCACACCCCACCAGTGTAGAAATAATTAAAGAAGAGTCTTGCTCTTCTTCATCTCTAGAGATGATATAGCCTGTAGTATTAACGTATTATTTAGAAAGAGCCTTTCCAAATTCAGTTTGGGAAGGCTCTTTTTGTATCTGATGCTTTAACCTCTTTAAGACTTCTGTTGATCCAAAAAAAATAAATAGGTGATAGACTAAGAGTCTTTTAGTGTCCTACCGTCGCACGAGTAGTAACTTGCTTCGTCCATCCAATCGCTAGAACGAGTGGTAACATTCTCTTCTATCTCAAAGCTAGTAGCCTCTATCGCATTTATAGCTTCGTGATAACTTGTAAAACTAGTCTGCATAGTGGAGCAATCTGTTTGGCTGCAAGATGCTAAAAAACTGCACAGGCTTAGTAGTACTATTATCTTCTTCATATCTTTTTGTTTAATTCTCTTCTCGTAAATACCTTTTTATAATAGGTGTTTACTTTTTTGGAGAATTCCAAGGTAAGTCTCCATTAGCTCAACAAATACTACACCTTATCTCCCTATTCAAAAAGTGTATCATCTTCATCATATTGTAACGGCGGTTTCATATGGGTTTCTTTTATTCTTGGATATTCTACTCCTTCTTGCTGTTCATACTTATCTACTAGCGTGACCCAAAAATTCCATTCATCTCCATAATCAAACAAAAACAACCATTTCTTTCCTCGTCTAGTAAGCAGCTCGGAGACCGAGGATTTATATAGATCACCAAAGGTATTATCTGAATCAAAACTCAGCCATTCATTATCATCGTCATATTTCATGACAAATCCATTCTTAGAACTATAGTACCTTTTTATATTTTCATAAAAACCAAAGGGGTGATCGTTTTCAAACTCAAATGAGTGTAAAATAAACTCACCAAATGTAGATAAACGCATGCTTGAATGTACTTCTATAATCCTATATGGGCTATATTCTGTGGGCTTAGTCGAAGCATTGTCCCAGTACGGTATCAGTACTTTTACTTTGAATATTTCGTCTATCATATCTATTAGCTTGTATTCTTTATTGATTCTTGTTTAGTTTGGTAACATTGTTCTTAGCATTAGTCCCAGCCCCTCAGATGCAGTGAGGCTTTAGCCGAACGGAATCTGAGGGGCTGGGGAGAGTAAAGTTGCTATTTTTATTTTTAGTCCTAAGTAAAAATAAATATGCAAAATTACCATACCAATGCCACCACGAATATAAACATCCGTGCAGAAATTCAGTCAAACTCTCTGAGTTCTAATGAAGAATTGTCTCATAGATTCATGACCTCTACCAAGACCATTTCGAAATGGAAGAATAGAGATTTCACCTCCGATCTCTCAACTAGACCAAATAATATCCATTATGGGCTCTCGGACTTGCAGCAGGCACTTGTCGTTAGTGTACGAAGATCTAGTTGGCTTACTCTGGATGAAATAACGGAAATGATAAAGGAACAGAATGAAAAGGTTTCTAGAAACGCTATCTACTCTTGCATGGTCCGCAACGAGTTAAACAAGATGCCTCAAGAAAAACGAGATAAAGCCAAGAAGTTTAAGGCTTATGACCCTGGATACTTGCACATAGATATTACCTATATGCCTAAGCTAAATGGCCAAAAATACTACCTTTTTGTTGCTATAGATAGGGCCACGAGAACCCTATATTATGCCATATATAAAGACAAGTCAGCTCAGTCTACTGAAGATTTTTTTGAGAAATGTCTTGCCTTCTTTCCATTTAAGATTACGCATATTTTGACTGATAATGGACTAGAGTTTACCAATAAACTCATCCGAAGTAAAACTGGAAATCTTTGTACAAAACCTTCTAAACTAGATTTGAAATGCGAGAAAAATAATATTGATCATAGACTAACTCCTCCAAGCTCACCTCAAACCAATGGAATGGTAGAGCGAGTCAATGGAACTATTAAAAACGGTACGATATTAATATCTGACTATGAAAGTATTGACGAATTGCAAAAGGGATTAACCTCCTTCCTAGTCTTTTATAATACGAATAGAAGACACGCTTCTCTTAGAAAAGAACTCAATGTGAAAATCCCTTTGCAGGCAGTTCAAAAATGGTATGAACTAAAACCCGAATTATTTATCCGAAATCCATCTGTATTTGAACAAACTATCCTAAATTTAAATCAGATTATTTACGAAGAATAGGGAACAACGTTGTCAAACTTCACAATTTCTAACTTACTCCCCTTTCCTCAATTGCTCATATACCTATTTTAGTATATAGCTTTTTACCATTTCACCATAGTGGATCACGAAGTGTTGGTTGAGTCAATACTTACCACCCATAACACTCAACATTATACTGACAACAATCATATTAATCAAAATTAGCCAAAAAAGAATTTTTGCATAACCCCATAGGAGTTGATTCTTCTCGCTTTCATTTTGCTTCTTGTATCTAGCTTTAAACTCATTAATCCCAACTCCAAAATTATCAATACAATGATATGCCACAATTACTGCAGAGACTATAGATGTGACTATAACAGTGATGTATATCATACCTCCTACCCTGCTTGATACAAATACTGCTGAAACTCTATAAATAAATTCCTTATCTTCATCACATCGCCACCGAGTTCTGCTATGCCATCTTCTTGTGATTGGTACATACTTTTCAATAATGGAGCTATTTTCATATCATCTAATTCGCCTACGCCTATTTCTATGTATTTGCTCAGTACAAATCGGATAAATTCCTGCTGCTTATCACCCATCAATGTAAAAATAGCCACTTCTGCAGCTGCTACTCGTTCGGCTCGCGTCATAGGCTTTATGTCACTATTAAACACATATTCCAATACATCAAACAAGTCACTATTCTCAGCATCTACTAGTTTTCTGAGTGCGTCTAGCTCTTCTGTGCCATAGCCTGCTACTTCGAGTTTCTCCAGTAGTGTTTTCCTAGTGATGGGGCTACTCCACAACTCTCTTAACTCTGACTCACTTTTAAATAGATTTGGAATCTCTCCCATCAAATTATTTAAAAAATCTGTAGATGAAATAGGCTTACCACTGGCATCCCAAAACATAGTTTGGGTAATATGCTGAATGGCTAATTCCTTTCCATTGTTTAGTTTCACTCTGATTTTCTTTGCGTACACAGGAGGCGGCTCGCTTATACAGCTACAAGATAGCTGGCCACAAATGGCACACGGCTGTGGTTCTGGTTTTTTACAAACACACGGATCTTCACCGCACTTACTACATACCATAGGGACTATCGGCTCACCATCCCACTCAGGATCTAGGAATCTTTGGTAGGCATCTACAAAATCATAGATGGTAAAATGGTCTTTGCCATCAAAGGTTCTGGTGCCTCTGCCTACTATTTGTTTAAATTCTATGATATCATTCACAGGACGCATCAGTACAATGTTTCTTACATTACGTGCATCTACACCTGTAGACAGTTTTCTGGAGGTAGTCAGTATGGTAGGTATACTTTTTTCGTTGTCTTGAAATTGCTTTAGAGCATCTTCTCCTATCTGTCCGTCATTGGCAGTTACACGCACACAATAGCTCGTATTTTTACTCTGCTTTTTATACTGGTTTACCATATCACGCACCATAGCAGCGTGTTCCTGTGTACCACAGAATATGAGAGTCTTCTCACTTTCAGTAGCAGCATCCATAAATGCTCTCACACGGTAGCGTTCTCTTGCAGGGATTACTATTTTACGGTTAAAATCTTTTTCCTCATACAGTTTCCCCTCTTCTATCTCACCATCTTCTATGGTATCGTCGTTAGTGTAGATATAATCGTCTAGGGTAGTCTTTATCCTTTTTACTTTAAAAGGCGTTAAAAAGCCGTCATTGACCCCTTCTTTAAGCGAATAGATATATACTGGGTCGCCAAAATACTTATAGGTATCTACATTGTCTCTTCGCTTGGGTGTGGCCGTAAGACCCAGCTGCACAGCTGGCGAAAAATACTCCAATATCCCTCTCCAAGTACTTTCATAGTTTGCACCACCTATATGACACTCATCTATGACGATTAAGTCAAAATAATCCTTTGGGTACTGATTGTAATACGCCGCAGCCATATCAAAGTCAGTACTATTCTCTTCTGGTTCATCTGAGTCAGCATTGTTGTCATTGGCCATCAGAGACTGAAAAATAGTAAAGAAAATATTCCCGTTAGTAGGTACTTTTCCTCTCTTCTTTATCTCTTTGGGTTTTATGCGTACGAGAGCATCTTCTGGAAATGCCGAAAAGGAATTGAATGCCTGATTAGCTAGTATATTTCTATGAGCTAAAAATAAGATACGTGGCTGACGTTTGCGATATTCATCGTTGGCGGTGAGATTCCATCGGGTATGAAATAGCTTCCACGCTATTTGGAAGGCAATAGCGGTTTTGCCAGTACCAGTGGCGAGTGTCAGTAAGATTCTGTCTTTGCCCTGCGATATGGCTTCTAGTGTTCTGTTTACGGCTATTTCTTGGTAATAGCGTGGCTGCCAACTGCCAGACTTATCTTCAAAGGGAACAGCTGCAAAATCATCTCGCCAACTACGTGTAGTGGCTGTACTTTCCTGCACAGGATAAGACTTCTCCCAGAGCTCTTGCGGTGATAAGTAGCGATCTACTAGACCTTCTTTACCTGTCTGCATACAGACTTGATAAATCTCATCTCCGTTAGAAGAGTAAGTAGTGTCTAGCGTTAGTTTATCTGCATATAGTTTGGCTTGAGCTACTCCTTCTTCCTGTCCTATTGTGATTGCTTTGGCCTCTACTACAGCTAATTTAACGCCTTTGTAAACCAAAATATAATCGGCAATCAATGGTTTAGCACGTTTACCTCCTGCTTGAATACGACCAGCGGTAATTTTATAACCAGCTTGCAGTTTATAAACATTTCGTTCTCTTAATATTTTAGAACCTTCTACCACACCCCATCCTGCTTCTGCTAGCTTTGGGTCTATTAATTCTGCTCTAGTTTCCGCTTCGTTCATAGTTCTTTTAATTATTGGTTGTTGATGCTAAAAGTTAATTTCACTAATCATTAACCATTATGTTGTTCCTGTAAATGTTATGGCTGGTTTAGTATGATAGTTGTCCTTTTTCCAAAAACGTAATAAAAAATCAATGTCTTTTAAATATGATTTACCTTCTCCCTCTTTAAAAAAGGGGAGGTAGGATTTGCAATTATCAATACAATACATTGCTAATTCTACCGATAAACTTTCATCCATTAACAAGCGTAAAATATGTTCTTCGCTTTCTGCTTTTTTAAAATAAGGATTATTGGATAATGGGAAAGCACTGTTTGTGGCTAAAGCTATTTCTACACCGCTTTTGGGATTAAAGAAAATTAAAGCTGTTTCAGAAATTTCCTTATAGTTTTTAGGTTCATATTCTGTTCCGAAATAACCTTCATCTCTGGCTCGTTGTTTCGCTTCTTTTTGTTTTTTACTCGATAATTTTAAGGATGCATTAAAATACTCCATATAGTTTTTAATAAAATCATCTACCTTCTCTGATGGAATAAATGCTATTGGCAAGCCATCATTAAATTCTTTAAAGGCATTGTATTGTTTTTCTAATACCTCATTTACATCTTCTGTTTGGTGCTCTAAAAAACCGACTTGTATTCTGGCTTCAATCGAGTTTTTTTCATCTAAAATTAAATCGGCATTAAAAGGTTGTTGAAAGAAGACACCCGAAAACCACCATTCGTTTTTCCATTCTACAATACTCATAAATAAAATAGTATCTATTTTTTGAAGCGAATCTCCTTTATCGAAAGATTTTTTGGTGAGGTTAAACTTGTTGCTTGATGCAATATGTTCGATAAAAACATTTTTTTTATCTTGCCCTTTGTAAAAAAAGTAACCTCTTATTCGCGGAGAAATGCTTAGAAAATCGTTTTTAAGGCGGTGTTTATCTCCAATTATCTCTGCTGCCCATTCTTTACCTGTTAAGCTGAGTAATCGTGTATGTAATTTGTGTAAAGTATCATCTCTATTATCATTCAAAAACATTTTTAGATTTTCTTTTGCTTCGGCATTTTTAATTATTTCAAGTTCTTTTTCTCTTATCTCTTTTGAGGTGTCAGAATAAAACAAATACGATTGAAACAACACAATATCATTAATGGCTCTTGCCTCATAAAAATCGGTTTCATTTTCGGCTATTTCATAAAACTGTTTTAAATGTTCATTTTCGGGAGCATAATCCCAAGCCTTATCAAAAACAGCCATTACCTTTTCGGCAGTTTCACTAATAAAATCGTTGAAAGGAGCAATAAACTTTTCTTCTTGTATGGTGTTCATAAAATACCAAATCAACAAACTAATATCTTGTAGATTTATTTCATCTTCGTAATATTCATCTAAAAAATAAAAAGGCAATTGTTTATTGTACAGTTCTTTGTGTTTTTTGATAAAGGAATTCCAAAGCCGAGTTTCAGAAATAAGGTCTTCAAAATAAGAAGTTAAAAAACAAGCCAGCATATTTATTTCTTTTGGCTGTAAATACCTTTGCAATACCAACGATTGCGTATTGGTAGTAATGGCTTGTTTTACCTCATTACTTAATTTAAGGTAATAAGTATCTGTAACCGTGTGGCTTTGGTAAGGCTTAAAATCTAACCATTGTTGTATGTAAATCCTATTTTTCATTTTTTAGTTTCTTTTAGGCAGGGTTAAAATTAAAACCCAATCAAGAACTTTTTTATTCATCCAGTTTCAATCGGTCATCATTTCCTAAAAGATTCTTATCCGAAGTTACACTTCTTCCCAATTCTTTCTCGGTTTCTTTGAGTGCGTTTCCTGGAACTTTACCACCTCTTCGGGCTACTTTTTTATTATCGGTGAATGTTTCGGGCTTTTCCTCTTTCGAAATCTCAGTAGTTACACGTTCGCCTAGCATTGTAAAAATCAATTCCAAATCATCCATATTATCTCGAAGATTGGCTTTTGATTTAGCTGGCAAGTTTTTAAATGCTTTGTATTCGCTTGGGGTCATACCAAAAGTAGCTTTTGATATTTCGGCAGTTAAAATGGCAAAATCTCTATGCTCTTTTATTCCTCTTTCTTTCCATTCGTCTGTCAAGTTTTGGCGAATAGCGATTCCTCTTAATCGTTTATCAATCCAATCTTTAGGATAGCCTTTTTGCTCATAGAGTGCCTTCATTCGCTCTTGTGCTAGTTCTGGATTCTCTATCTCATCCAGTCGTTCTTTTCCTACTTGTGCTAGCCATCTTTTGAATGGCTCTGCTTTGGGTGACGGTATAGATTGTAGTATTCTAAAAACACCTTCAGAATTGGCACAATCAGTACTTCTTTTCTTTCCATCAGATGCTACTATTTTCAACTGTCGACAGATTGTCGACAGTTCAGTTTTTTCTACTTCATCTAGTCGTTTTTTTACCCTATACCAATAGTCGCGAGGATTGCTACTATCCGTCAGTACTTCTACTATATCTACCACAGAATAAAACCACTCCTCTTCGTTCCATATTCTCCGAATATTTTTATTCTGAAATACCGCTAACTCATTCTGTGGTTCTATGTTGTGATTTGTATTGCTCATTGTCTTTACCTTGATTTTACTCGATTCATTTGATTGCTAGATTTTTTTTGAATGACTAAGATTCTTTTCCATATACAGGGATATTGTTATGTACCCTTTTGTGTTGTAAACTTTTAGCACCAAAGTTAATCAATAAACCAATTTCTAGACCATAGGCTTCCACATAGTTCATAGCTTGTGCTAAATGAACATCTTCTATTTTTACCAGTGCTTTAAGTTCTACCATTACTGTATTTTCTACAAAAAAAAATCTATTCTTCGAGTGCCTATCTCATTTCCCTTGTACCTAATCTCCATTTCGTGCTCTCTGCTATATGCTATGCCTTGCATTGTCATTTCTATAGATAAAGCACGCTGGCACACTACTTCTTGAAATGCGAAGCATTCACGAATACCATTAATAAACAAATCAAAAAGAGGAGTAAACCCATTACCTAAATGCTTGTGTACTTCCATAGCACAGCCGATTATTTTATAGGTTAGTTTTTCATGTTTCATCTTTCTTTTTCATCTTTTACCGAGATTCCACTGCTATCTTTTATTGCTTCCTATTTTTTTTGAGTTTGGCATCAACTATTGATTAGTGTTCTAATTTTTCTTTTTTTTAATCAAGTAATCTGGATAATCCTTTTAAAATCAAGGTTAAGACAACTCCCCACTAAATGCCTTCTGCAATATACTCTTTTTCATTTCTTCTAAATCAGCTATTTTTTGAGTGTAAATAGATTCTAATTTTTTAGCTTGTTTTGAAACATTATTTAATTCCTCAATAATCTTTCCCTGATTTAGTAAACTTGGTACAGGGATAATTAAATTTTTTATGACACTTGTATTAATTATTTCTTGAACTGAACCACCTTTAGAATCCTGAATTTTAGACAGAACTCCTGAGTTAAGAAGAAAGGCTATATATTCTGATAAAATTGTTTCACTTTTCTTAATTATGATTACGTTCAATGCGTGAGCAACTTTCATACTATCAGGTATTACTGCTGATTGTCCACTTTTCCCGTGTCTTGCTACTAAAATGTCACCAGGAAATAATTGAGATTTTTTCTGTTTATTATGAAATGTATGATTAATTCTAGTTAACTTTTTTAAACTAATTCCCTCATCACTTATGTTTTTAGTGCTTAAAAGTAAAACATCATTTTCGTCATTAGTATATTCTTTGCTAATGGGCCCGACATATCCAACAACAACTTGGCTGTATTTCTCTATTTTTTCTAATTCCCATTTTTTAATATTTATTCCGACTGTAAATTTTTGTAGTGAAATACTCTCAAAAAGTTCTTTAGCGTTTTGAAGGTTTTGTTCAGCATTGGCTTTTGCGGTATCTATGGCTGCAAAGGCTTTGTCTAATGTGACTACTATTTGTTTTTGTTGGGGTAGTGGTGGTAGTGATAGAGGGAAATTTTGAACATAATCCTTTGAGAGTCTTTTTAATCCAACTGCACCATACATTAATTCCTTTCCTCTATTTCGGAATTTATCACTTGCAAGTATATAAAAAACATATTCTGAAAGAATATTATGTTTTGGTCTAAAAACTATGTATTCACTTGAGCCAAAACCAATCTCATTTTTTAATCCCCTAGCAATTCCTAGCTTTCCATTCTCAAAACAAGGTGTGACTTTTGCTAATAAAATATCATTATTTCTAAAGTAAGTGTAACTTCCTTTTACCTCTGATAATTGCTTTATTGTAATTGGATTTATTTGATTTTGTGCTATACCCAAATCCTTCATAGGTAAGAATGAAACTAAATGATTTGCAGGTAAGTCCTTTACTTCTGATTTTTTAGGGTTAATCACACAAACCTCTCCCAAAGTTTTCTTTTCCCATCCAACGGGCAAACTTCGACTACGCTCAGTAACCAGTTGTGTCTTTTCTATTGTAGTTTCGTCGCTCATTTTTCTAGCCATTTAGCAGTTGTTGATTCTGTCAATAGTTTCATTTGTGAGATAGCAATTTGGTTTAGTTTCTTTAGGCGTTCACTTTGTGCTAAACCTTCCTGTATAAATATCGCATTTATGCTTTCCATATTACTCAGTACTACCAGTTGCTCTATACTTGCCTCATCACGCATATTCCCTTTTATAGTGGGGTTTTCTGTATTCCACTGACCTGCTGTTATTCCAAAAAGAGCAACATTGAGCAAGTCGGCTTCATTTGCATATACAAAATTGATTTGCGATTTTGAAATGAGGTTAGGCACTATATTTTCTTTAATGGCATCTGTATGTATTTTATAATTGATTTTAGAAAGTGTACGCTGCAGATTCCATGCGAGGTTTAAGTGGTCACTTTCATTGCTTTTTAGCCGTTGAAACTCTTTTATCAAGTATAATTTGAACTCAGCACTTATCCAAGAGGCAAATTCAAACGCAATATCCTTGTGAGCAAAGGTTCCTCCACCTCTACCTACTTTTGAGACAATACCTATAGCATTAGTCGTATTTATCCATTTGGTGGGAGATAAGGTAAAGCTATTGCTGCCAGACTCTTTAAAAAGGGGGTCGAATTCGACCCCTTTAAAACGTGGATTGTTTATACGTTCCCACAGCCCCAAAAACTCAACGGTGCTTCTGTTTCTAAACCAGTTTTTAACCACGTCTTTTGGCTCGTCTTCATTTTTGATACGAGCAATATCCGTCAAAGAAAGATACTCTTCCTCTTTTGTATACAGGATAGCTATATCCTGTTCTTTTACTTTTAGAATTGCTATTTTTTTACTCAATATCTTCCTTTTTTTCATTGCCTCAGTCTAGCGATTTTTTTTCAATTGATCTACATTCATTTTTCTTTAGTCATTTCCCTAGCTTGTTTCATAGTACTGTAGCGATTGAGTTGGTTAGGGTAGCGGAGTCTTTATCTGGTTTAGTGCAGGCAAATAGCTCCGTAGAAGTTTCCCCTCGGTAAAAAAGGAAGGTGTTCGCATGTATTAGCTCCATGGGAGCGACACTTTTACTGCTAGTGTGTGTGTAGGTATTGGCCATGTTATATGTTTCGTGTCGCTCCTACGGAGCTTATTAATGCATTTAGTTCAAGTATTACCCCTATTTTACTCCTATGGAGCAATAGTACTCCCAAAGGTCTCATTTCCCATCCAGCGTGCAAACTTCGAATACGATCAGTAGCTAGTTGTGTCTTTTCTATTGTAGTTTCTTTAGTCATTACAGTACTGTTTTAATTTCGTTTAAAATAGTAACAGAACTATTCTCTAATTTGGAAAAAGCAAACCATTTTTTGCCTAAATCTTTTAAAGAAGCACCAATATGGTACACTTCTTTTTTATCAATAATTAAAAATCGGTCGTGTGCTTTGGTAAATGCTATGCCTTTAAAACTAGGATATTGTGTATTGGCTTTTTCTATATCTAACTGTAGTTTTTTAGAGATGGTTTTGCTTAGTAAAAACACGGCTACCTTTTTTTGCTTTTTGGTGAGTTGTGTAATTACAGTATCGTCCATATAATTATCTATAACTACAATAGATTCTTTTGCTTTTCTAATTAAACCATTTACAAAATCATACGCATCATAAGTTTGTCCATCAAAAAAAACACCTTGTTTGGGTGGTAGTTCTGGAGCTTCTAATGCTTTAAATATGTGTTCAAACTTGGTGTTTGTATTTAGTTTATGCTGTTTAAAATCTTCTGACAACTGTAGTAAAGCTAGGTTACTGCCTATTGTTTTACGCATTTGCACAAAGGCATTCATTATTTGTATGCTTATTTGTATAGCTATTTTACTATTAAGCACAGCAGATAACATACTTACGCCTTGCTCGGTAAAAACATAGGGCAAGTATTTGCGGTGTTTTCCTTTCCCTTCTTCTAAGGTCGCAATTTGCGACCTTGTAGGTTCTGCGGTCGCAATTTGCGTCTGCAATTCTTCCCATTCTTGGCTTGAAATTTGAAACATAAAAGAATCGGGAAAACGGTCGCTATTTCTTTTTACTTGTTCGTTTAGTCGTTTGGTTTCTACTTGATACAATGCTGCTAAGTGAAAATCTATCATCACTTTATTGCCTCTTAATGAGAAAATTCTATTTTCTATTACCGTAATTTCATTCATTACCAATCAACAATTTCAAATCATTCATTACATCTGCACTTTCTTTGTCCAAAGTTGCCATAGCTTCCAAAATCTCCTTAGGCTGACGCAGTGGAGCTTCTTCTGGAGTGTTTGGGTTTTTAGCACTTAGATCAAACGTGGTTTGGTCTACATCACTTAAGCGTATGCTCCAAGAGTTTTCGCTTTCCGCTTTGGTTTTTTGCAGGGCTACAAAATCGGCTAGGTCCTTTTCATTAAGCGGGTTGGTCTTGCCCAAGTTACGGTCTAGGTTCAGCTGGTAGAACCATACTTTTTTAGTCGGTTCTCCTTTATCAAAAAACAACACTACTGTTTTCACTCCTGCACCTGTAAAGGTTCCGCCTGGTAAATCCAATACCGTATGTAGGTTACAGTTTTCTAATAATTCTTTGCGTATAGCCACAGAAGCATTATCGGTGTTACTCAGAAAAGTGTTTTTGATTACAATACCTGCTTTGCCACCTGCTTTCAGTATTTTGATAAAATGCTGTAGAAACAGAGAAGCCGTTTCGCCTGTCTTTATCGGGAAATTCTCCTGCACTTCTGCCCGTTCTTTGCCGCCAAATGGTGGGTTTGCTAAAACAACGTTATAACGGTCTTTTTCCTGTATGTCTGCTATGTTTTCTGCTAGGGTATTGGCGTGTATTATATTGGGAGCTTCTACTCCGTGCAATATCATATTCATAATACCAATAATGTAGGCAAGCGACTTTTTCTCTTTACCGTAGAAGGTATTCTTTTGGAGCGTTTCTATGTCTTGGGTAGATAGTTTTTCACTTCGACTCCGCTCAGTGTGACCTTCTGAACTACGCTCAGTTTGACTGTCTGACCTCCGTTCTGTACGATTCTCTGGGTGTCGCATATAGTCAAAAGCCTCTACCAAGAAGCCAGCCGACCCTACCGCACCATCATACACCGTTTCCCCTATTTTGGGGTCTACTACCTTTACTATGGTTTTGATAAGCGGACGAGGCGTGTAGTACTCACCACCATTACGCCCTGCATTTCCCATATTTTGAATCTTGCCCTCGTACAGGTGACTCATCTCCAGTTGCTCTGCGTGTGTACGAAAACGGAGCTGATCTATCAAGGCTACTACCTCACGTAGGTTATGCCCCGACTGAATACGGTTTTTTAGTTCTCCGAATATTTCACCGATCTTATACTGTATGGTATCGGCACTGGTAGCATCTATTTTAAACTTTTTGAGGTACGGAAACAGCTCATTATTCACAAAATCCAGTAAGTCATCACCTGATAAAGCATTGTGGTCTATTTTTCCGTCTGCTAGCTTAGGAGCAGCCCAAGTAGTCCATTGGTAGGCTGGCTCTATCAGCCTGGTGTACTCCTGCCCAGAAAGCAGAGCTGCATTTTCTTTGTCTTTTTCTAAGTCGTCCAGATATTTCAAAAACAACACCCATGAGGTCTGTTCTACATAGTCAAGTTCACTCCCACAGCCTGCATCTTTATGCAGTATGTCATCTATATTTTTAAAGCTTTGTTCAAACATTTATTTTTAGTGTTGTTTTAGTTGTTGTGTGGCTACGCTAGGCTATGTTTTCGTTTTGTTGAAACCAAAGATATAGTAATCAGCCAACATAATGAAATATAGAAATTGTTGTGCCTTTTTTTATTTTTTAATGATGTCGGTGATCTTCAGCCATTAGTTTCTCGTATGATTCTGTCAATAGTTGACTTAATCGATTGTCTTGACTTTTAATTTCGAGTTTTAGCTTTTTGTATTTTCTTTTGTTGTATTCGTTCTTAGGGTGTGGTCCATCAAAAATGAAACGAAACACACTTCTTAATTCTTTGTCAGTGAAATTGATTAGTGTTTTACATCCTGTCTCACTGTTGTTTATTATTCGATGATGAAAACCAAAAGCTTCAATAATATTGTCTGCTTGCCATTTTCCATCAATATTAATTCGGGTATATTTTTCATAGAAAACTGAATCAGGTATAGACTTCAGTTCGCTAAAAAATCCAATCACGTCACTCCCGATATGTCTGTTAGTATAGCTGTGTGTGTCATTTCCTATTGAATAGAGTGGTGCAGCACAATTTTTATTATCGAATCCGAATATTGATTGCATTTCTTCAAACGACTTGGGAAAGGCACAAAAAAACTTATGTTCCCATTTATGTCTGTTTGTTAAACTCGAATCTGTAGCATTTTCGAAAAACATTAATATCGAGTCCGCTTGTTCTTCTACTGAATTGAACTCAAAGTTGATACATTCAAATTTGTCGGAAGTTTCTTCTTTATTGTCTTTCATGTCATCTCGAGCAGTCACAATGGTAGTTGATGAATCTGTAATGTGGTTAATCTGGTCTGAATTGTCAGATTGAGTTGTTTGATTACAGGAAGTAAAAACGATTAAAGTCGATATTATAAGAAATTTATTCATTTTTTAATTAGGCACAACGGTTAGAGTAAAATGCGTTTTAATGCAGTGTTTTAGCCAGTTTTTATTTTTCATTATCAATTACTGTTGGATTTAGAACATCTTCCAAATTCCCTTTTTCTAATAAGTCAGCAATCGTTTTTTCGATACAATCTCTGGTCAACTCCTTTACAAATAAGTCTGGTGGGGTTTGATAGAAGCCATTTAAGTTTTCTCCACTTTCAGCGTCCTGCTTGATTGAAGACTCTAAGTACTTGAAAGTCCAAACGTTTATTCCGTAATGCCTTCCATCTTGTAAGTCCACATGAATATTGGCAAATTCATTTTCTATATTGTAAGCTTCCCCAAAAATAGTACTGTTAAAGAGTAGAAAAAAGTAATTAAATTTAACGGCACAAAAAATGAGAAAAAGTAAGTTTACACCGCATCAGATTGCGAAGATTTTAAAGGAGTTC
>Ga0306865_1000168_pt1 | contig 35672 bp, 27 predicted proteins | sample AntRauTorckE5431_FD_190441 | JGI IMG/M metagenome (GOLD analysis project Ga0306865, IMG submission 190441) | Saline lake microbial communities from Rauer Islands, Antarctica - Metagenome Torckler E5 #431 (v2) (version 2) | ecosystem: Environmental > Aquatic > Non-marine Saline and Alkaline >... | reverse complement strand
TTATATAGAGATTCGTGTATCATAGTTTCCTCAGCAGGTATGCTAGAGGGTGGCAGAATTCAGCATCATATCAGTGATCACGTACAGAATCCGCTTTGTACTATACTCATAGCAGGTTTCTGCTCTCCAGGTACGTTAGGAGCTCAGTTACTAGAAGGCAACAGTTCTATTCGGATAAAAGGACGTGATAAGTATGTCTTTGCTAAGATACTTCAAACAGACGTATTCAGTGCACACCCGGACACTGTAGGACTTCAGGATTACTTTAAGGAGAGTGATTCAAGTGAGCTTAAGAAAGTATTTTTTGTGCACGGAGAAGAAGAAGCCATGAATGATCTGAAGGGTGTATTACCTAGTGATTTTCAGCAAAAAGTAGAAATACCAGCAAGAGGAGAAGAGCATTATCTTTAAGAGAGTTGAGTATTAGAAGTCCCTGCAGATAATTATAAGTAGGGACTTCTGATTAATTTTATGTTTAGAATGTCTCCTAAGCTTTATCTAGATGAACGCGTCTGAAACTCTTCTTTCAGTTGTTCTGCTATTTTCGGGTCGTTTTTTAGGCTTTCGAAGTACTCGCGTGACTTCACTTTCTTAACATGCTTTTCGATTCTGCGAGCAGTGTCTATAGGGATGTCATCTATCACAAAGAAAGGATTCCAATCTGTAGCCTCGGAGGTATATCCTTTTTTGAAATGATTTTTTTGATGCCCTTCTAGTTGAGCCTCAAAGTCCAAACAACTTCCTGCATAAAAAGTATCAATAGAGTTAGCATAAATAACGTAAAATGTAGCCATGTGTATTTGTGATTTTTTAAAAGTCTTTTTCTAGATTAAAGAGTACAATGATATAATGAAACAAAATTACGATTATAACTTACAAGTAAGTGGATATCTGAAAGCTCAGATTGTAAGTAAAACTTGCCATATGTATGGTCATTTATAAACCACGTTATAATAGCCGTAAGGAGTAACTCAATCTGAACTTTAAAACAAAAAAGCCCCAACCGGACTAGTTGAGGCTTTATTTTGTACTCGGGACGGGACTTGAACCCGTACGTCCGTGAGGACATTGGATTTTAAGTCCAACGTGTCTACCAATTCCACCACCCAAGCATCAAACAAAAAAAGGGATTGCTCCCTTTTTAGTTTTGAGCGAAAGACGAGATTCGAACTCGCGACCCCCACCTTGGCAAGGTGATGCTCTACCAGCTGAGCTACTTTCGCTTAATATCCTAGTATAGTTATACAGCATCTGATGATGCTTTTACCCAACTGTTTTGGAACTGCTTTTGTATTGTTTTTACTTACTTCACAGAACGTTTCCCTTCGTAAGCGGCTGCAAAAATAAACTTCAATTCTACTCTTGCAACGAGTTTCTATGTTTTTTTTACTAATTCGAAAACTAACTCATTTCCTTGACGCTCTGGGATAGAGTTTTTAGCCTCTTCTAAAGAGAGTATTTCGAATCTTTTCTCAAACAAAGACCTGTATTCATTGATGCTTCCGCCAAATGGTGGACCGTCTTCCTTTTCGAAATTAAACAAGACTCCCATTACTTTGCCGCCAGTATTTAATAGGCTATGTGTCTTATTTACGTATGCCTCTCTAAGGTTAGGGTCTAGAGCACAAAAAAAAGTCTGTTCCAGTATAAGATCAAAGTCTCCTTCGATATCGAAATAATCCCCAACAAGATATTGTTCAGAAGGGAAATTAGGATTCATTTTAGTGAACGTCTCTTTTGCAGTAGGCGAATAGTCAAGAGCATATACATTCGTATAGTCGTCACCCCATAGGGCACTTACTTCATATGCATTTCCTGCACCAGGTTCTATGATCTTTGCATTCTTTGGAAAGTTTGCTTTTACATAGTCCGTATGAATGGCGTTCGCATAGCCTATATCCCAGCCAGTTTGGGACATTTTATGTCTAGTATCCCAGTAGATCTTGTCTAATTTAGGACTTATCATTTTTGTCCTTTTTAGGACCATCAGATTTTATCTTGATGGGAGTCTTTTTTATTGGCGTAGTAGGTGTAGAGTCTCTGTCTCTAATGACAGGATCATTATTTGTTGGTGTATCTTGTGCCGGGGGAGTATCTTTATATCTTGTGTTTTTGGGGGTATTTGTATTGTTAGTACGTGGGGTTTTAGTAGTATGGAAATACTTCTTAAATAAGTGAATGCGTATTCCAGCGTTGATAAGGAGCATATCAGTTTGTACACGTTGAAAATTAGCATAGTTGATCTCGTTACTGCCTTCTAATCGCTCTATATCTCCTAATGGTAAAGCAGCACCTCTCACACCAAAGGTATAGGTTACACTAGTTTCCAGTGAAAATGTAGGGCTTACTCTATAATTTAGTCCTAGACTACCTCCGTAGTGAAACCTTTTGGTATGGACTATTCTCTTAGTTGTGGACTGGCTCTCAGCTGAAGGGTAAAGCTCGGGAGAGTTTAAGTCTAATAGTTGATACGTAGTATAATTACGATGTCCGACTAGTAGATCTACATACGGGATTAACTTACTGTCATCATTTCCGAAGTTTACTCTACCAAAAGCAAATAATCCATACATTTTATTTTTTGAAGTAACAGTAGCTCCACCGGTTGCTAATTCACCATTATCTCCGATTTCTACTTGTATGGAATCAAATTTTCTGTTTTGCATACTTGCAAAATCCATACGTGCACCTACTTGAAAATTTACAAAGGACTTGTAAGGATACTTGCGAGACAGGTAGCTTAAGTTTAATCCAAACCCGTCATCATAATTGATCTCTTTTAGTTCGCTTTGTGGGCAAGCTATGTGTAAGCCCAAGCCAATCGATCCTTTGCTTACCTCGGCAGTATTTTGAGCGTAGGATAGAGTAGAAACTAGAGTGATTAGTAAAAGTGTATAATATTTCATTTTGAATGGTCTTTCAAATATAGTGCCTTTACTGAAGTTTCTTGTTTTCCTTATGTCTAGTAGCGTCTCGTGTGGTTTTCTTGTCTAGATTTTTAACCAATGCTTGTTCTAAATTAATGCCAGTTTGATTGGCTAAGCACATTAAAACAAATAGTACATCGGCCATTTCATCGCCTAAGTCTACTTCTTTATCAGACTCTTTGTAGCTTTGTTCGCCATATTTACGGCTCATTATTCTAGCTACTTCACCTACTTCTTCCATAAGTATAGCGGTATTGGTAAGTGGGTCAAAATAGCGAACTCCCACAGTGGTTATCCAATGATCTATTGTAGCTTGTGCTTCTTGTATGGTCATAGAACAAAGAAAGCAAAGCTTTATGATTTTACACTAAAATGCCCAAGAACTATTGGCAGCATTATATGGAGTGATAAGGAATTTAAAACCTGATCTGAAACCTTGTTTATTTCCCTGAGAAACTACATAATGTACACCTAGTTTAAACCGCTCTCTGCCTATTCTGAATACTCTGCTAGCTCCAGTGTGGAGCTCTGAGTACTGAAAGTTACGCTCGGGTACGTAGAGTAGACCTCCGCCTGCGGATAGCTTAATATTTAGTTGTTTGATGCCCGGTACTTTACTCGTAATGAATCCATTAAATTCATGATTATAATGCGACTCAAAGTATCCGCTAAATACAGGAAAGGTACTGTCTATTAATTGGTAACCAAATAATGGTGGTATGAAAAAATACTTATCTCCACCTCTCTGATATTTATAATCCATAGCTAGCATAGCAGTAGTATCTAAAAATGATCCTATCTGAATAGCATAGGAGCTGGTACCAAATATCCCCAGATTTACAGTTTGATTCATCCCAAGTTCCAAGTACTTAAAGTCTGTGGTAGCTTTCAGTAGATTAGGCACTGCTTGTTCGTAAAACAAAGTGAATGTGGGCCAGCTAGATCCCAATACTATCTTCTCTTTGGGTTCTTGTATGTACAGCTGCTTGGGTGTATAAGAAAGCCCAATACGGATTACGCTACTCCCGCTAGTTTGGAAAGCTATGGGAGAGTTATTCGTATTGTTAAATGAACTGTCAAACTGTGGATTGAATTCAAAGTCAGTAAGTGGTCTTCGTATATTGCTGGATAGTGAACTGCTAAGGTATAGCCCATTCAGTACTTCAAAATTATGGTATAATCGTAAAGTATTTGTTTCAAAGAAATTTGCTCTGCTGAAGATATCTTGGATGGTAGCAAAATTATTTATGGCACTAAAATCATTATAATAAGAGACATTTACTCGGGCTAGCCTCTTTGGATTGTATAGGTAGTTTACGCTGATGCCACCTTTTACATCATTATTTCTAAATCCGTAATTTAGATTAGGCGAAACATATAGTTTTTTTCTGCTTTCAAAGGTTTTAGAGTAGCTCATACTGTACCTAAGTCTGAATCCACCTATTGGCACAGGATTTATCATAGCTAGTACCGGATCAAACATCCAAAGTACTTTTTTATCTCTATTGATGATACCCTGACCGTCCCAAAGAAGGTTTGGTATGGTCAACTTGTTAAATGCGGAGTCCAATGAGTCTAAGTATTCTACGCTCGTTGTAAGACGATATATACTATCTTTATAAGCGATGAATTTAGACTCTGAGGTAGTTAAAGGTATTGGTCGTATCGTGCTCCAGTAGGAGGTGTCTCGCTCATAGGCACTGTCTTGAGTGATGCCTACTTCCGCATTAAAAAAACGCTTAGCGTACGTACTGTCAAAGGAGTAATCTTGAAAGAGAATCTGAGCTTCACCTATGCTTTGTGATGACCTGGTTTTTATCTCCCACTGCATCAGTTCTTTACTTAGAACCCACTTGCCTTTCTTATCAGTATACCATTGCTCTATGTTAAAATCATTATAGAGTATCAGTGAGCGTTTTGGTACACTTAGGTTTACATATTTTAATTTCCAGGACTCGTCCCAAATATGTAGTTCCCCTGAAAATAACGCATTGCCCATTTTTCGGGGTTTCACTTGGATGCGGTAGTATTTTTTGCCACTTTCAAAATCTGAGCCTAAAAGTTTGTATTTATAGCTTAAAAATGCTGTGTTGCTGAGAGGACTCACATAGCTATTGTCTCCTAGCTTTTTTACAAAAATCAGATTGTCATAAAAGTTGAAGTCTGCATCGGTAGTATTGGTATAAAGCAGTGAATACTGGCTTCCGAGTCTTTTAGCTGCTTCTTTTACTTGTTTGAATCCTCTAGGAATCTCCCTATATTGTGTAAATTTACCTTCAAAGTAATTTAGGTCAGGGATACTATCCAGTTGCTTAGTGATTTCTTCTACAGTATTCTTGTCCTCTGCTTTTTTGTCATCTTTTCCTGAAAATGTATTTGTCTCTTTACTTTTTACGTAAATGGTTCTTTTTTGATTGGTGTACTGATTCTGATATTTCTCTTTCGCAGCTATCGTATTTCTGATTACTTGGTAGGAGAAATCTTTACGCTTATTAGTGACGTTGACTGTTTTCAGTTGGCTCTCGTCTTGCGTTAGAGAAATGTTTAAGGTCGTATTGCCTTCTACTAACTGGTCTACAGTCACGGTGCTAAAGCTTATATATTGAAAACTAAGCCTGTAAACACCTGTCTCTAGTCTGAGCTCATAGCGTCCAGCATCGTCTGTGATAGTGCCGCCGCCAGTTGTTAATCGCACGACTACTCCGGGAAGTGGAGTAGCCATATTATCAGTTACATATCCGCGTAGTAGGTTGTATTCCTGAGCGTGGACTGGTATGATTAGATACAACAGTGAGAGTATGAGTAAAACCTTTTTCAATTTAGTAAGTAACGGTATGCAACTTTTACGTCCTGTTTTTCTATTTGTTACAAACGTAGTTCGATAGACCATAGTATAGCTCAGTGGATTCGACCAAATTATAATTTTATAGGAATAGAATTCAAATGAATATGTAGATTGATTTAAATTTGCCCATATATGATAAAGAAAAAAGTAGCGTTGGTGATTTTAGATGGATGGGGAATAGGCGAAAATGATAGCTCGGATGCGATCTTTAATGCAAAAACTCCATTTATTGATAGTTTAAAAATGAAGCCCAATGCTACCCTGAGAACTTTCGGAGAGAATGTGGGTCTTCCAGCAGGGCAAATGGGAAACTCTGAGGTAGGTCATATGAATATAGGAGCTGGTCGCGTAGTGTGGCAAATGCTAGTGCGTATAAATAAAGCATTTAGGGAGGAGGAAGTAGAAGGAATAGCTGAATTTACAAAAATGGTAAAACTAGCTCAAGAGAATCCCAATAGAAAGATTCATCTCATGGGACTAGTCAGTGACGGTGGAGTGCATAGTAATATGAATCACCTACTGGAACTTACTGATTTATTGAAAAATAAGGGATTAGATAATAGGACATATGTACACGCATTTACAGATGGAAGAGATACAGATCCTAATAATGGTGTGGGTTATCTGCAGACGGTGCGTGAGTCTCCTAAATTTGGTCAGGCTAGACTGGCTACTATCTGTGGGAGATACTATGCCATGGATCGAGATAAAAGATGGGAGCGGACTAAGCTAGCATATGACCTATTGATAAATGGAGTAGGTGAAAAGTTTACTAATTATCAAGAGGCTATGCAGTCTAATTATAATGATGGAGTCACAGATGAATTTATAAAACCAGTACTTTTAGAAAAAGATGGAGCTATAGCAGAAGATGATATCGTGCTTTGTTTTAACTATAGAACGGATAGAGGACGACAGATAAGTACGGTGCTGACTCAGAAACATATGGAAGAATTTGATATGCGTGCTCTAGCTATACATTATTTCACTATGACGGAGTATGATAAGACCTATAAGGATGTGAATGTGCTCTTTCATAGCCAAGATCTTGTCAATACTCTTGGTCAAGTACTCTCAGAGGCGGATAAAACGCAGTTACGTGCCGCAGAAACTGAAAAATATCCACACGTTACTTTCTTTTTCAATGGAGGCAGAGAGGAGCCCTTTGAGGGAGAGGATCGTGTAATGGCAGCATCCCCTAAAGTAGCTACCTATGATCTGCAACCGGAAATGAGTGCAATAGAGCTTACAGAAAAGGTAATGCTGGCTATGAGAAAACAACCCTATGATTTTGTATGTGTAAACTATGCTAATCCAGATATGGTAGGACATACTGGAGTATTCAGTGCAATAGTAAAAGCATGCGAAACAGTAGATTCATGTGCAGAAGCACTGATAACATATGCCCTCAGAGAAGACTATAGTGTGATAGTAATAGCAGATCACGGCAATGCAGATAAGGCTGTAAACCAGGATGGTACCCCTAATACAGCACACACCACAAACTTGGTTCCTATCTACCTTATAGATAATGAGACCAATGAGATTAAAGATGGACAACTAGCTGATATAGCTCCTACCATTTTAGACTTATTGGGAATAGCAGTGCCAGCAGAATTTGATGGTGAATCACTGATTTAAAAAGAGTAAGAAAACAAGCAGCTAGTGTATGATTCCCTAAATTTGTCTTTTTAAGCAAAGATTGGATTACTGATTGTAATCAGATTATTTTAGCTTGTTATTTAAGGTATCTTCATAATAGCTAGGTATCTGTTTTGATTTCTCTAAGTGCTCATATTCTTGTGTATTGCAGCTGTTTTGACTGAGCTAATTTTACAGAGAATTAGTATTCAGATTACTCTTGGATTTAAAAATCGTATTTTTATAATGGTTCATTCAAAATAAAGATTGACAGAAGTCAAATTAGAAGTTGAAAAAGGAGAATTTGTCTTGATGAACTGGTTTGTTACCCGAGTCAATCCGTGGATTGTTTTCTGCAAAGTACTGACATTTGTTGAAATAATAGTATTACTATTGCCAAGGCGTAGTTATGCTATCTAATTTGACATTTAAAGTAAGTTCCAGCTCTTGTTTAAAAGACCCTGTCGAGTCAGAACTCGGCAAGCGTATATTAAGTCAAAGCATCAGCTTGCTAGACGAAATAGGGCTTGAGCAGTTTACTTTTAAAAAACTGGCAGTGTCAATAGGTTCTACAGAAGCATCTGTATATCGTTATTTTGAGAACAAGCACAAATTGCTTGTTTATCTTGCAAATTGGTATTGGAGTTGGCTTCAAAACCGGATTCTTATCAAGACGTATAATCAGTCTTCGACCTTTTTCAAATTAGAAACAACTATCGAAATACTAGCCTCTCCTATAGAGCAAGATGACAATTTTGATTTTATAGATGAGAAAAAGTTGTATCGAATTATAATTTCTGAAGGGGCTAAAGTATATTTAGTAAAAGATGTAGATGCCAAAAATAATGAAGGAGCATTTTTAGCCTATAAAGGGTTATGTGGGCTCATATCTGAGCTTATATTAAACATTAATCCGAAGTATAAACATTCACATACATTAGCATCTACTATTGTAGAGACTTGTCACAATCAGATTTTTTTTAGCGAGCACCTTCCGCGACTTACAGACGTATCTGAAGACGATTATGAGTCGCTCAAAGAGTTCGTTTTACATTTAACCGCATCTGCAATACAATAAGAATAAAATGAAACCAATTCAACGCTTCTGGGGTCTGTTAAAGCAGGATAAGCGGGACCTTATATACTTATATTTATATGCTGTATGCAATGGTATTATAAATTTATCACTGCCCATAGGTATACAAGCTATTATGGGTTTAGTGCTTGCTGGTAGGCTTTCTACTTCTTGGGGGATACTTACGGTGATAGTTATGTTAGGTGTCGCTGTAGCTGGTATTTTTCAGATTATGCAGTTATACATAGTAGAGATTTTACAGCGTAGACTTTTTGCACGTGCAGCATTTGATTTCGCGTATCGGATCCCAAAATTTAAATTGAAAAAACTTGGTAATTATTATGCTCCTGAGCTGGTAAATCGTTTTTTTGATACGGTCACCATACAGAAAAGTTTATCGAAAATTTTGATGGATTTTTCTACTTCCATTTTGCAGATTATTTTTGGTTTGATTCTTTTATCACTCTATCATCCGGTGTTTATTGCATTTGGGTTCGTGCTTTTGGTAGTTTTATTTCTTATCATCTATATCACGAGTAAGCCGGGGATGCGTACCAGCTTAGAAGAGAGTAATAATAAGTATGAGATGGCATTTTGGCTCACGGAATTGGCACGAGCTATACCCACTTTTAAGCTTAGCGGATCTTCAGATCTAAATCTAGATCGTACAGATGCTATAGTAAATAAGTACGTTGACTCACGCATAAAGCACTTTAAGGTGTTATTGGGTCAGTACGCTAGTATTATAGGTCTTAAAACTGCGGTAACTGCAGGACTGCTGATTGTAGGAGCACTCCTGCTTATAGAGAATAGTATCACCATAGGACAGTTTGTAGCTTCTGAAATCGTTATTATCCTCATACTGAATTCCTCCGAAAAACTGATAATGAGCATGGAAGCAATCTACGATGTACTTACTTCTATAGAAAAGATGGGTAAGGTGACAGACATGGAAATCGAGCATCCAATAAAAAATGCCTTATCTTTAAATCCATCTGAGAAAATAGGTATAGAGCTAAAGCATCTGGATATATTTGGTACACTGGAGCAGAATAAGATAAATCAGGACATTAACTTTAAGATAATAGCAGGTACTAATGTATGCCTTACCGGAGATGCCGGAAGTGGTAAGTCTAGTATATTAAAAATATTTAGTACGAGTATAGATAACTATGAAGGTACCGTCTTATTTAATGATATCCCTTTACAAAACTTGGACTTAGAAGAGTTAAGAAAAGAGATAGGCTGCATCTTTGATGATCAAGAAATATTTTATGGGACGTTCATTGAAAATATTTCACTAGGTAGAAAAAATGTTTCAGATGCGGACGTAGTGAAGATAGCTCAGGAAGTAGGATTAGATAGACTTATTTTGAGCTTCCCTAAAGGGTATAATCACGTGATTATGAATGCAGATAGAGTGTTTTCTGGTACGGACAGAGTCAGGTTATTGACTGCTAGAGCATTGATTACTGATCCCAAGCTGATTTTTGTAGAAGATTTGTTTACTGGACTCAAAGAGGAGTACAGTGAGTTACTTCTCAGGCTTCTGCTAGATAGATGTAAGGATAAGACACTAGTTATTGTAAGTAATAGTGAACGAGTGAAAAAAGAGTGTGATAATATTATAGAATTGAAATAAACAAATGCTTAATATTTCGAAAAACAGCGTAGACGGCTCCATCTGGAAACGAAGCTTTAGTTCACTAGAGTCTGTGAAAAATAATCTTGCTCGTAGAGCATTTTTAAAGTTACTACTTGGGCTATTCCTATTGGTGCTTATAATGTTATTTTTACCATGGACTCAGAATATACAGAGTAAAGGGTTTGTAACAGCACTCCGCCCAGATGAGCGTCCACAGACGATACAAAATACTATACCAGGTAAGATAGAGCTCTGGTACGTTCAGGAAGGGGATTTAGTAAAAAAAGGAGATACCATTTTGTTTCTAACAGAAATTAAGACGGAGTACTTTGACCCTAGGCTAATAGAGAGAACTAAAGAGCAGGTGCAAGCAAAAGCGAACGGTATAGAGGCGTATGAGAATAAGTTGAAAGCCTTGGATAATCAGATTCACTCTCTGAATGACCTTCAGAAACTTAAAATATTGACCATAGATAATAAAGTAAAGCAGGCTAAGCTCACGGTATCTACAGATAGTGCAGGGTGGAAAGCAGCTGAGATAGATTATAAAACGTCCATAACAAGATTAAATAGACAAGAAGAGATGTATGAGCAGGGTCTTATATCTCTTACGGAATTGGAGACGCGAAGATTAAAGCTGCAAGAGACTAAGGCTAAGGCCATAGAGAAGGAGAATAAGTACGGACTGAGTGTAAATAAGTACATCAATACACTGATAGAGCAAGATCAAGTAGTAAGTGAATTTGCAGAAAAAATAAGTGATGTAGAAAGTAAGCGAAGCTCAGCAGGTAGTGAACTATATGCAGGATTAGGAGAGATGTCTAAGATGAGAAATCAGTTAGCTAACTATGAGCTCAGACAGGAGTTTTACTATGTTATGTCCCCTAGAGACGGATATATTACACAAGCATTACAAGCGGGTATTGGTGAAAATATAAAAGAGAATACGCCTATCATCACTATAGTCCCAGAGCACTGGAAGAAAGCAGTAGAAGTATATGTAGATCCCATAGATTTACCTTTAGTAAAAAGAGGAAATGAGATGATGTTTCTCTTTGATGGATGGCCATCTATCGTGTTCTCCGGATGGCCAGAGTTGAGTTATGGTACGTTTCCAGGCGAGGTGCAAGCCATAGACTATAATATTAGTAAAAACGGAAAATATAGAGTCCTAGTAGAAGAGAGTATTACTAAACCATGGCCTACTGATGTACGTATAGGGTCAGGAGCTAGAGGAGTTGCACTGCTAAATAGAGTGCCGCTATGGTACGAGCTGTGGAGACAGCTTAACGGTTTCCCACCAGATTATTATAGAGGGACTGATCAGAAAATGGAATACAATACGGATGAGAAGAGTAGTAAATAGTATTCTTGTTTTTCTAATAAGTTTAAATGGATTTGCTCAGGCGGCAGATACTTTTGTCTTTAATGAAGCAAGGTTTCTAAAGCAGGTCTATGATTTTGCTCCTGCGGTAAGAAATAGTAATCTAGAAGTTGATATTCAGAATCAAGAATGGCTAGCAGCTAAATCAGCCTTTGAACCTAAGTTTATAGCCGGGTTTGACAGAAAAAATATTGATAGTAAAACGTACTATAATAAACTAGATGCTGGAGTTAAAGTAAAAACTCCGATAGGAGTGAAGGTGAGTGGAGGATACGCTGATAACAATGGAGTCTTTCTTAATCCTGAAAACAATGTGCCTGTGCAGGGACTAGTGTACGCAGGGATAGAGGTGCCCCTAGGTGCAGGTATGTTTACAGACGCTGAGCGTACGCTAGTTAAACAACAACGCCTAGAAAGTGACGCTGCCACTCTTTTAAATACGCTTGAAGTAAATGACCATCTATTAGAGTCTGGGGAGGCTTACTGGGACTGGTATGAGGGTGTTATGCTGCTTAATCTATCTCAAGAGGCTATAGTCTTAGCTCAGAATAGACTTAGATTAGTTAGTCGTAAAAATAGGATAGGGGAAGCTGCGGATATAGACACATTAGAAGCGTTTATTAATTTTCAGAATAGACAGGCTTTTCTTTTAGAGTCTACAGTAAAATGGGAAAAGTTTAGAAATAAGGTTCAGAATTATATTTGGATACCTGAGATGACCAGAGAGCTGCTAGCTCCTGAGGTGGACTTAGACTATACCGTAACTTTACCAGATTCATTTACAGAGCGTGAGATGACACGCCTGCATCCACTTATCAGTCTGTTAAATACAGATTCTCTTATCAATAGGGCTTCGCTAATTTTAGCAAGAGAGTTTTATAAACCACAAGTAGACTTGGCTTTTAAACTACAAGAAGACGGAGGAACCGTAGGAGATTTTGATTACAATCCTCAGCAGAATAACTATATTGGTATTAATTTATACATGCCTATCCTACTCAGGAAGCAGCGAGCTAAGGCCAATCAGTCTTTGATAAAAGAACAAATTATAGGGAACAAAAAGCAGGAAATGATTGTAAAAATTACAAATGCCCAGCGTACCTTCCATAACAATACATTAAACCTAAAAGAAACTATAGATCTATGGAATGTAGCATCTACTAATTATAAAGCTTTGCTTGACGCAGAGCAAACTAAGTTTAGGCTAGGAGAGAGTTCTCTATTCATAGTAAATACTCGCGAACAAAAATGGATATTCGCACGAGAGAAGTACATTAAACGCTATGCAGAGTACAGGAAATCTATACTGAGATACTATCATTCAATGGGGATTCTTCCTAAAATGATATAAATATAGAGCTGCTTCGAATAGGTCGTCTTTTGGATTGATTAAAATGTTAATTCAACCTTGGTTTTACAGTTGTCTCATATCCTGTGAATGCTTGCCTGTTAAAGGTATCAGCAGTTGACGCGGTATTTAGTACCTAGGATAATAATCAAATTCACTGTTCAAATAATTCTACCAATTAGATGTTAGAAAGTGGATAGATTTATGTTTCAAAATATCACACTCAGGTTAATTTTGTTCCAATGGATTATAATATCATTATTGTCTCGCTTTCTGTGTGTATCGTTCTCTCTTATTTTTTTAGTGAGATAGCGAAACGTACAAATGTACCTTCAGTCCTCATGCTTATAGTAGCAGGTGTAGGACTCGGTCAGTTTTTGAGTCTGTATCCAGAATACCAGGTCGACTTTTTTCCATATCTGAAGATTCTAGGTACTGTTGGACTTATTATGATAGTTTTAGAGGGTGCTTTAGACCTGGAGTTGTCTAAGGAGAAGCGGGGCCTGATAGGCAGGGCTACATTGCTAGCTATTTTTGGTATAGCGGGTAGTATATTGTGCATCGCACCGGTACTTCATTACCTGCTAGGTATGACAGTAAGTGCCTCATTATTATATGCTACGCCGCTGGCAGTTATCAGTAGTGCCATAGTTATACCGAGTATTACTCGTTTAAAAGAGTTTGATAAAGAGTTGCTTATATATGAAAGTTGTATCTCAGATATAATCGGTATTATGGTATTTAACCTTTTGGTTACGATCTTACAGAGTAATGAGGTAGGCAGTTCCATTGGTGAATTCGGCATAGAGGTTTTTGTTACTATTTTAGTATCTCTTTTAGTTGGTGTAGGACTTGTACTTCTCTTTAAGTTCCTCAATGCTAAGGTCAAACTTTTTTTCTTTATTTCCATACTCATACTCATATATGCACTCGGTAAGATGATTCATCTTAGTCCTTTGGTGCTTATACTTACTTTTGGCTTGATCCTTAAAAATCACCAATTAGTATTTAGAGGTCCCCTCAAAAATCTAATGTCACGCATGGAGTTTGTGAAAATGGAAAAGGACTTTCATATCATAAGCAGAGAGACTGCATTCGTACTTCGTACATTTTTCTTTATTGTATTTGGACTTACGATAGATTTAGGCTCATTAGTAAATCTTGAAGTACTTATCATTAGTCTAATGGCTTTTGTAGGGATACTGCTGGTTCGTATAGTCCTTCTGAAGTGGATTACCAAAGAAGCCTCAGCTGTAGTAGAGTACGTAGCTCCTAGAGGTCTGATTACCATCTTATTATTTTATAGTATCCCAAATGATTTGATCTCTGAGGTGTTTCAGCCTGGTATTATTCTCTGGCTAGTTATTATTACCAGTATATATATGTCTTACGGTCTTATACGATCTGGCAATAAAAGTGAAGAAAGAGATACAGATCCCGAGGGTACTGAAAGTTGATCTGATTTATTTACATATTTAGTCATCAGTTCCAGATACCTAATCCGTTCTATTTCTCGTTACTTTGCCGTAGATATACTACGTCTTGCTCAGGTATTTATTTATAATATGTGTATGTGCTTCATACTTAGGCTATTCTCAGCTCAGTACAGAGCGTGATAAAGTCATGCTTCCTGCTATGGGAGACACCTTACTTATAGATTCTGGGTTTGTACAAGGTGCTTCTGTGCTAGTAGCAGGGTATAATGCTACAGTAGATTATGACGTAGTGGGTAATCGTCTTGCATGGATTACGTCTACACCTAAAGATAGTATCTCCATCAGCTATCGTGTGTTGGACTTTAGGGTGTCATATTACAATAAAAATACCAATACGGTGTATGATACATACGAAGAAAATCCTTTCAAGTATACACCTACTAATACGTCCATTGCTTCTAAATATGGCAGCCTCAATACGATGGGTAATGTCAGTAGGGGAATAGGATTCGGTAATGCACAAGATGTAGTAGTCAATTCTAATCTAAACCTCAGACTTAGTGGTAAGCTAGATAATGATATAGAAGTATTGGCAGTAATTAGTGATGAGAATAATCCGATACAACCGGAGGGAAATACTCAGCAGATACAGGATTTTGACCAAGTATATATTACGCTTAAAAAAGATAGTGCTTCACTTACTTTAGGTGATTTTCTGATGAAACGACCAAGTGATTCTTACTTTATTAATTATTATAAAAGGTCACGAGGGCTCCAGTATCAGCAAGTGAACTGGCTGAAAGACTGGCGTATAAGTACACAAGCAGAGGCCGCTATCTCCCGAGGTAGATTTAGCAGAAATAAAATAGATGGCATAGAGGGGAATAGTGGTCCATATAGACTCCAAGGGGATAATGGAGAACTCTTTATTATAGTCATAGCAGGTACAGAAAAGGTTTTTTTAGATGGTAAAGAGCTCATACGTGGTGAGGGTAACGATTATGTGATAAATTACAATACCGGCGAAGTATCATTTACACCTCGTATTCTTATCACTAGATACAGTAGAATTTTAGTAGAGTTTCAGTACTCAGACAGAAATTACGGTAGATCAGTAGCACACTTAGGGACATCTATCAGTAAGGGAAGATTTACTATCTATGCCAATGGATTTAATGAGATGGACCTTAAGTCTCAGTCTAATACTGGACTAGATGATGATTCGTCATCAGCTAAGATTGATGCACTTATAGCAGTGGGTGATGCTGCAGCTATATTTCGAAATGTGAAACCACAAGACGCATTTGATACAGATCGTATCATGTATACAATAGAAAATATAGGAGGCATAGAAACCTATAAGTATGCGGCTTTACCACAAGACGGTGAGACGTATTACTTAGTGGTATTTAGTAATCTTGGGTCAGGAAGTGGAGGTTATAATCAAGCTGAGACAGCTGCCAATGGTAAAGTATTTGAATACGTAGGAGAAGGATTTGGCAGTTATGCCCCAATAGAAGTGCTCATAGCTCCTAAAAAATTAAACTCACTTAATATAGGGTTTAATGTAAAGCGAAAAGGTGGGGTTACAGGGCTAGAATATGCAGTAAGTCAATATGATGAAAATACATTTTCGGGAATAGATGATGAGGATAACTCAGGTTTTGGACTGAAACTGTATCAAACTACAACTAGATCCTTTAAAGATTCTAGTCCGTGGGAATTAAAAACAGATTTAAACTATGAGTTAGTTAGCGGGCGGTATAATTACATAGAAAGGTATAGAGCGGTGGAGTTTGATAGGCAGTGGAATAAGGTGATAAGTAATCCTAATCCACTTGCTCAGTTAGTACCCTCCTATGAGCACATAGCCAATGCTACAGTAAGTTTAGAGAAATCAGCTGCTACGTACGTTAGAAATAGAGCTTCGCTGTTTTCTAGACCTGGTAATTTTACTGGATTAAGTAATACGGCCTCATTGGGTTTTCTGTGGAATAAGACAAGTTTTTCTTCTAGCATAGAGCTACTAAATACCAATACAGATGAAGGTGATACTGCTACATTAGCCAATACTTTTTATAGTGTTAGTGCTCAGGTAGCTAGGCCGTTAGGTTCTTTATTAACAGGCTTAGGGTATACCAATGAGCAAAGTGCATTTAATAGAGATACTCTGCTCACTCGGAGCTATTCATTTCAATCTTATAATGCATACATAGAAAATATAGATACTGGGAGACTTAGGTATAGAATCAATGCAGCTCAACGAACAGATCAACTGCCTAAAAATGATGGGTTTGCTACTTCTACTATAGGTCGTGATATAGGATTCAGTGGTAGTTATACTTCTAAAAAATCTCAAAGAATAGATCTGAGTAGTATTTATAGAAGACTACTCATAGAAGATACTACTCTGAGCAGTAAGCCAGTAGAGAATACGATTCAAAGCAGAGTAGAATTGGATCTTCACTTTTTCAAGAAGTTTATACGCTCACGTACTTTTTACCAGCTGGGTACAGGGCAGGAGCAGCGGAGAGAGTTTCAGTACCTTGCCGTACAGCCGGGTAACGGTGTATATGTCTGGAATGACTATGATACCAATGGTCTGAAAACCCTCAACGAATTTGAGGTAGCCTCAGACTTAGATAGGCAGCGAGCAGATTACATAAAAGTATTCACGCCAGTAGCAGGATTCATTACTACCAATAGTAATAAAATAAGTCAGACCCTTGAGCTTAATCCTGCGGTATTTTATAAACCTAATGGGAAGTCCTCTAAACCATTCTACGCCAGATTTAATAGCTTGAGCACACTGCTTTTGGATAAAAAAATACTTCCTACCTCTATATTGGATTTTTTAAATCCCAGTCAGCGAGAACTTACAGATACTACGCTGATCAATTCATCTCAGAATTGGCGTACTACATTGTTTTACAATAGAGGAAATCCAAAGTATAGTATCGATTATACGTACCTTAGTTCTCAGTCTAAGGTGCTGCTGAGTAATGGTTTTGATAGTAGATCTAGTAAGGATAATGTACTTAATACCCGAGTAAATCTGGGTAAAATACTCACTCTAGATACTAGGCTAGTAGCTGGGGAGAGAACGTATCTTAGTGAGTTTTTCATACAAAATAACTACCAGTATGCTTTTTATGAGGTAGAGCCTAAGTTCCAGTTTGTGATAAAGAATACATACAGACTAGAGCTTAAAGCTAAATATTTCACCGCTGCTAATAGTCAAGAGTATGGTGGACAATCCACCGTAAATACGGAATTAGGCAGTGAGTTTAAATATACCAAAGCAGGTAAAGGAGCACTGAATGCAGGAGTAAGCTATATTAAGGTGAACTATACTGGTCTACCAGGTACTAACTTAGGGTATGAGCTTCTTAGAGGTCTTCAAAATGGAAATAATGCTACATGGAAGACAGGTTATCAGAGGACTTTAGCTAATAACGTTCAAGTAATTATCAGTTATGAAGGAAGAAAAAGTGAAGAAGCGGATGTTATTCACATCGGAAGACTACTAGCGAGATATTTATTTTAACAAGCGATTAAGCTATTTTTTTATCAATCTAGTTCCGTCCTTGTCCAAACTTACTATTTTTTGCTTGTAGAGGTTTCCTAAAGCTTTCTTAAAAGCTTTCTTACTCATCTTAAATACCTTTCTGATCTCATCTGGATCACTTTTGTCTGTGAATTTAAAAAAACCACCTTGTTTCATTAAATTGTCCAGTACCCCTTGAGTGGCTCTGTCTATTGCGTTTTTGTATCCTTGAGGTTGTATCACTATATCTAGTTTTCCGTCTTCACGTACTGTTTTTACGTATGCTTTTTGTAGCTCACCTATCTGTATAGGTGTAAATATATCTGAAAAAAATATAAGACCTTGGTACAGGCCATTTACGATTACATTCATTCCGAGTTCACTCTTTTTATACGGGAGTATTTCTACCTCTGCACCCTCTTCTAGATCTATATCTTCAGTAAATAGGAAATCTTCTATCTGACCAGAGCCTATCATACGCTCTGTTTCATCATCTAATAAGCAGAATACTACGTATTTCTCACCTTCTTCCATTTTTACAGTTTGCTCACTGTAGGGTACCAGAAGTTGCTTGACTACTCCCATATCCATAAATGCACCAGCATTATTCACGTCCATTACTTCGAGATACGCGAATTTCTCGAGTTCTACCTTGGGCTTTAGTGTGGTGGCTACAGGTCGTTCGTCATTATCTTTATATACAAATACCTCTATCTTATCACCTATTTGTAGTGTAGGAGCCACGTAGGCATTTGGCAAAAGTACCTCATTACCTTCCTCATCTTGCAGGTAGCAACCATTATCCGTAGTACGAGCTGCTTGCAGTATAGTTGTTTTTCCTATTTCCATGCTAAGGTGCAAAGGTAAAGCAAATGAATGATAGGAGAATATCTTATTGACATTTGCTAAATGTATGTAAGTATAGAATTTGCGGTTTATCAGATTTGTAATTAGGCATGATGTCCATTGTTTTTTGTACCTCTAGTATTCTGTTATACTTGAAATTAAAAAAAATACACCAATACCGACTTGTGTGTCTGCGAGTTCTGCACTGAGACCTTGTTCTGCTCGATGTTCATTGAGCGTGGCATTTCTTCAGAGTCTGATTTACGTTACATTATGTGACGTACGCTCATTAGCTACCCAGAGTGTATCATTATTCTGAACATCGTTCTTATTGAGTTTCCTTATGGAAATTTCAGGTAAGTTGGTGTCTTTGTATTCCACTAGCGTATTTTAGCCCCGATTTAAAACCTATGCGGGTAAAAGTACTTATAGTCTTAGTAATAGTGTACATCTTAGCAGCTTTCGCTTGGCTTACTTTTTCACTATTAAATTATTCCAATACAGATTTTGAGCTTAAAAACGATGTGCTAAAAGCAGGGCTCAATGCGTGTACGCTTCAGGTGATGCAGCAAGCTAAGAATAATCAACTGGGTACTACGGATAGCGTAGACTACTTTTTAAAGCAGCTTCAGATTGATATAGCAGAGACTAAATTAGATGCATTTGTTAATCAACGATTTAACGGTAATTATACCGTAAGCTTTGAACAGTTATCTCCGGATAAGAAGATAGTGCAGTTAAGTATAAGCCCCTTGAGCATAGTTGGATTAGAAGATCAACGCTCACAACAGAGAAATATATGGTTATATCAAAGTATATTGCTCTTAGTTTTAGTGGCTGCTGGTATTTTTGGAGTGTATTATAGTGTAGATAGTATTTACCAATTGAATAAACGTCAAAATAATTTTCTGCTTTCTGTCACACACGAGTTTAAGACACCTATAGCGTCAATACGGCTGATGCTACAGACGAGTAAGCATCCTAAGGTAAAGGAAGAAAAGAAAGCTGAGCTTATTGAGAATAGCATAGAAAATACGTTCAGGTTAGAGGAGCTTGCAGAGAATATGCTTACGGCTATGCAGATAGAGAGTGATAAGTATCAGTACCAGTTGTTCAATGTAAATTTATCTGAAATGGTAGAGCAAGTAGTGGAAAATCAAAGTATCAAAGGTGATATAATAGCTAGTATACAGGAAGATATATATCTACTAGGTGACGGGTTTATACTTCGTATGGTGGTGAATAACCTTATAGAAAATGCATTTAAATATAGTGATAATCAGCCTATAGAGGTGAGTCTAGTCAGGAATGGAGAGAACAAAGTACTCACAGTAAAAGATAGAGGTGTTGGTGTTAATAAGGAAGACTATAAAAATATTTTCAAGAAGTTTTATCGTGTACAAGACGAAGAGACACGCACCACTAAGGGGACTGGATTAGGGCTTTTTATTGTATCTCAAGCAGTAACGAAACATCAGGGTAAAGTGTCCGTAAGTGCCAATAAACCAAAGGGTTCGGTTTTTGAAATCATGTTTCCTTAATAGTTTTATGATACTAATCTGACGTTAGTATGCTATTTATATGTCAACTTTGTAAGGTAGAGAATTTAATATCATTAAACCAAATGTCAAAACATATATGAAGAAGAGAGTACTGTTAGTAGAAGATGAGAAACATTTAGCCGAAACCATTAAATTAAACTTAGAAATAGAAGACTTTCATCCTATAGTAGTATATGACGGTGCTACTGCTATAGCTACATTCAAAGAGCAGCGATTTGACCTAGTGATACTAGATATTATGATACCTAATATAGATGGTATTGCAGTATGTGAAAATATTCGTCTTCACGACAGCGATGTGCCCATAATGTTTCTGAGTGCCAAGAGCAGTTCAGAAGATCGTATTTTAGGTCTAAAAAAGGGAGGTGATGATTACCTAACTAAACCCTTTAACCTAGAAGAACTCATGCTACGTATTAATAAGCTTATTTCTAGAAATGAAGATGGACCTAGATCAGAGTCCGTTACTGAATATACGTTTGGTATAAACTCTGCAAATTTTGATAGTTACGAAGCAGTAGGCAAAGACGGTAAATTTAGCCTGACTAAAAAAGAAGCATTGCTCCTCAAACTTCTGATAGAAAACAAGGATGAAGTAGTAAGCAGAGAAAAAATATTGCAAACTGTGTGGGGATATTCTGTATATCCTAGCACACGTACTATAGATAACTTCATACTAGCATTTCGTAAGTATTTTGAAGTTGACCCCAAAAACCCTAAATTCTTTCTCTCACTGAGAGGGGTAGGGTATAAATTCACAAACCCAGCGTAGTTCACAGCTCGGTTACTTGTTTATAACTTGATAGTTTCGGTCACCCTTCAACTTTGGTCGAAGGTTACTTTTGCATGTCTATTTACCATGCACGAGCAAATACTTATTATTGATTTTGGATCACAGTTTACGCAGCTAATAGCACGTAGAATTAGAGAACTAAATATCTACTGCGAAATACATCCATTTAATAAATTACCAGAGGTTTCTGACCAGGTGAAAGGAATAATTCTCTCTGGAAGTCCATCTTCTGTGACTGATGCTAATGCACCTGTAGCAGATATAGATATCATGAACCTTACAATACCTGTATTGGGTCTATGCTATGGGGCTCAGTTTTTAGTGGCTCAAAATGGAGGTAAAGTAGAGCGAAGTACACATAGAGAGTATGGTAGAGCTAATCTCACAGTGGAGAGTGACGATAAACTACTAAAGGGAATAGCTGATGGTAGCCAAGTGTGGATGAGCCACGGTGATACGATACTAGATATGCCTGCGGGTACTTCTGTAATAGCCCGTACGGAAAGTATACCAGTAGCTGCGTATAGGTTTATAGATAAGGAAATCTATGCAGTTCAGTTTCATCCTGAGGTAAGTCATAGCACAGACGGTACTCAGTTGCTAGATAATTTCACTAAAAGTATATGTGGTTGTATAGGTGACTGGACTCCCGCACACTTCGTCACAGAAAGCGTAGATTTCTATAAGAAAACTATAGGTGAGGATAAGGTGATAATGGGACTATCCGGTGGAGTAGATAGCTCGGTAGCTGCCTATATTTTAAATGAAGCTATAGGTCAAAATTTGGTAGGCATATTTGTTAATAACGGATTGCTAAGAAAAAATGAGTACGAAGAAGTGCTGAAAGCATATAATGGATTAGGACTTAATGTCATAGGAGTAGATGCTTCTGACCTTTTTCTTAGTCGATTAGAGGGTGTCAAAGATCCAGAGGCCAAACGAAAAGTTATTGGGAATACATTTATAGAAGTATTTGACGCTGAAGCATCTAAAGTAGATGGAGCTAAGTGGCTAGGCCAAGGCACAATCTATCCCGATGTTATAGAATCTGTGTCTGTAAATGGACCTTCTGCTACTATAAAATCTCATCATAATGTAGGTGGGTTACCAGATGATATGGAACTTCAGCTTGCAGAGCCACTCAGACTTTTATTTAAAGATGAGGTGAGACGCATAGGAGCAGAATTAGGGGTTCCTAAAATTATATTGGATAGACATCCATTCCCGGGTCCTGGATTAGCTATACGCATCATCGGAGACATAGATGTGCGTAAGGTGTCCATTCTTCAAGATGCAGACTACATTTTTATTAATGAAATGAAGGCACAAGGTTTGTACAATAAGATTTGGCAAGCAGGTGCTATATTTTTGCCTGTGCAATCTGTAGGAGTGATGGGTGATGAGCGTACATATGAGAATGTGATAGCTCTCAGAGCAGTTACATCTGTAGATGGCATGACAGCAGATTGGGCGGATTTACCGCACTCCTTCTTAGCTACAGTATCTAATAAGATAATAAATCAAGTAAAAGGAATAAATAGAGTAGTATATGATATCAGCTCCAAACCACCAGCAACCATTGAATGGGAATAAGTTCCTAGCTTATTTACTGTTACCATTTCTGCTTATCTCGTGTGGGGCTTTTAAAAAGTCTCAAAAAACGGAATGGCCAGAAGATGACGAGATAGTAATGGTTAATCCATCTGTTGATAAGCCCGTGTTAGATATAAAAGATGCAGAAGAGAAGAACGAAGTGAAGCTTGTTTACTCTACCGTGTTTTTTAAGGGTGAACCATACAAGGTTCCTGTGCACCAAAAAAGTTTTGAAATAGCTGTGCTCTTACCGTTTCACTCAGACTCTAATAATTCTTCTAGTGATATACGCAGATCTGATTATATGTTAGAATATTATCAAGGTATGAAACTGGCTGTGAAAGAAGCAGAAAAACTAGGCTCCAAGTTTAATATTCACTTTTATGATACGGATAACGATACTACAAAGCTCAAAAATATTCTGAAAAAAGCGGAATTAGGTAAAATGGATATCATCATAGGGCCTACAGATTATGCTCAGGTGAAGATAGCCGCTTACTTTGCTCGTAAGCGTGAGATACCACTTTTTTCTCCTATAACTTCTATGACCTCAGCTTGGAGCAATAATCCGTTTGTATTTAATCTAAATCCTTCAGATCAAATGCAAGCCAAGGAGTTCTTAACTTATTTTAAAAAGCATCACAAAGACGAGAAGTTGTTCATAGTAAGAGATGGAGAATACTTCGATAAAAACTTCGGTGGGGCACTTATAGCTGAGTGTGAAGCTCAAAAAGTAACTATTACAAGTATTTCATATGATAGATTTTTAAAATGGAGTGATTACCTCGGGGATAGTAGTGCCGTTATAGTACACACATCATACAATAAGACAAGTGTAAACTTTAGTGTGACTAGTTTACTTAGTATGGCACCTAATGTAACTTTAGTAGGTCCAGATAAGTGGCTAGACTTTAGTAGTGTAGACTATAGCCAATGGGAGAAATTAAATATTACTTTCATAGGAAAAAATAAGGCTCAGCTTCATAATGACAAGTCTAAAGAGGTGGTGAGTCAGTACAGACTTTTATACAATGACGACCCTAGTTGGTATACATATATGGGGTATGATCATTTACTCTTTTCATGCGAGGTCCTGAATGCCTTCGGTGCGTACTTCCCGCTATTCATAGAGGGAAGAGATCTAGCTTATAGCAATACCAATATAAAACTAAATAAAGAAGGAAATTGCTTCCAAAATCAATATATAACTATCCTCCAATTAAGAGATAGTAAACTAATAGACGTCACAAAACTTTGAAATATTTCAGATCAAGATACAGCAACGCTCTCAGACTTTTAGATGGATATCAGTATCCAGAGCCATTTCATATTACTGCCAAAAACTTTTTTAAATTACATAAAAAATTTGGTTCTAAAGACCGTAAAGCTGTTGCGGAAGTGGCGTATACCTATTTCAGATGTGGAAAGAGTATAGCTGCTTTGCCAATTAGTAAAGGTTTGATTATTAGCTCACTACTGTTAGATTTTGAGGATGTAGAACAGTGGAATAATGTGGCTAAAGAGGCTGGCTTAGAACATGTATTACCTGCTAATTTTTTTCAAGAAGGGAATGTGCTTAATACCATAAAAGAATTGGTAGGAGCAGAAACATACTTTTATCCTGAAGGAGTATTGATGGAGAGCTTTTCTCATTACAATAATGCTCAAAATGCCCGATTCAGACCCAGAAACTGGGCTAAAGATCATTTAGATCAGGAACCAAGAAAACTAGGAGTAGAGGGAGCTAAAGAACTAGCTCTGAATACAACTTTAGAAGATACTACCCAAGTACAAGACCTTTCATCTCAGTATATCTGTAGTAAAGTAAGTATAAGTGAAGGAGATAAGGTCTGGGATGTATGCTGCGGTGGCGGTGGTAAGAGCTTAAACCTAATAAAAGGTAGTGATGCTGATTTTTATCTTAGTGACATTCGTCCAGGAATTATGGAAAATGCAAAAGCTCGTTTTAAGGCTATGTTGTATAAAGCAAAATTTGCGGTAGCAGATCTATCAAAGCCTACAGAAAAACTTCTTTTTGGAGAAGGAAAGGTAGGACATGGAGCCTTCGATGTGCTTGTAGCTGATGTGCCTTGCAGTGGCAGTGGTACGTGGTACCGTACACCAGAGCATTTTACTCATTTTGATTACGCTAAGCTAGGTGAGTATGCTGATAAACAAAAAAGCATAGTAAAAAATGCACTTCCATTCCTTCAAAAAGGTGGGAAGTTTTATTACATAACGTGCTCCGTATTCTCCATAGAAAATACAGAAGTAAAAGACTGGATTTTAGCTAATACAGATCTTACGTTAGAAGAAGAAATTTCTTTTGATGGGGTAGATCAGAAAGCGGATGGTATGTATATGGCTTGCTTTACGCATTAAGTTCTCACTTTATACTTGTATCAGCCCATCATCACCCACTAGAATTACTTTAGCTTTTTTAATTAGTTCCTTATACATTCTTCCGCCATTTACACTGCCAAAAGCGGGCAATATTAGCGATTTTTCAGAATGGTAAAATGCTTGTAGTTTTATCTGTTGACGTGCCTTGCCGCTCAGATTATACGCAGGGTGAAGGTGTCCACAAATATTAAAATAGTCGCTCTGTTCTGGTTCGTGACTGAGGAGTATACCTTCTATTTCATACGACTCTTTTTTAGTGAGTGTACTGTGCTTTAAGGAATGTCTGTCGTGGTTTCCTATGATGAGTTCTACTTCTATATCTAAGGAATTAAGCCACTCATCTATCAGCGTGTTTTCTATATTTAGCGAGGTATGATAAAGATCACCGAGGAAGCTTATTTTTCGAAGATCATAAGTTTCTAAAATACCCGCTATTCGGTTTAAGTCTGAGAGTAAGTGGTCCGTGCTTAGCGGGATTCCATTGTTTCTAAAATGACTTGCTTTACCTGCATGCACATCTGCTATCAGAAGTGTTTTCTTAGATTCCCAAATAGCAGCTTTATCAGGCAATAGGGTGAAGTGATGTCCTGCTAAAGTGACGTTTACAGTAGTTTTTATCACGTGTTATAAAGTTCTGTTTGTGCTTTCTTAGTGAGTGATTTTACTACAAGATCGTAGCTATGATCTACTAATTGTAGTAGCATAGTGCTGTCCACGTCTTGGAAAATATATACAGTGTTCCAATGTACTTTACTCATATGAAAACCGGGTTCTACACCTCGGAATTCTTCTCGGAGCACCACTGCTTTTTCAGGATTACATTTTAAGTTTACGGAGACAAAATTAGCGATGCTAAATGCACAAAACATTTTTCCCATAACCTTGATTACAAGAGTATCAGGCCCAAACGGTGTATGCTCTGTACTCCCTATTTTACTCAAGCAGTACTCTCTTAAAATCTCAATGTCCATAAGTGTAGAGTATGAAGTTTGAATTACTGAATAAAATAGTAGATTTACTCAGAAAATCAGGCTTATCTTGAGCAAATTGCTCTTTATATTTAGTACGTAATACGATATATCTTGGTTGTTGTGTTGTTAAATAGAAGTCAAAAGGGTTCCCTTCTTTTCGGCCCATTTCTTCTGTATTAAAAGTGAAACCTCTGCGGTGCAGATAGAGTAAACTGTGATTATGTTCTGGGGCATACGGTACCACCACAAATTCATTTTTGGGAACAAAATCAGCTAGAATAAGGTGACTGTTTTTTAACCATTTTACAGGGTAGTGCTCCGTATATCCATTGATATTTACCTCTTCACTCATTCTGGCAAAGTATTTACTATTAGCATTTGAAAAAGAAACGATACTAATCAGCAATAAGATGAATAAGCTAGTGACAGGATGCACATACCTAAGCGTAAACCTGAAAGCGAGTAATGTACAATAGATAGCTATAGGCATTATGGTAGCTAATACGTAATAGTCATGGTGCATAAACTGTGGTCCAAATAAGAGTACAAATGAAACCAACCCTAGAGCAGAAAGAATGAAAAATTGCACTTTTTCATTCTTAAGATTACTCTTTCGTAGAGCGAAAAACGAAGAGATAGCCAAGACTATAACCAGCCAACGTTGTACTTTGGAAGCGTATTCATTTTTGAATCTTAGGGAGGTATCCAGCACCTCTGTAAACTCTGACCAGCTGGTGATAGGCACTATTCTACTCATAAATACACCTGACCATAACTCAGTATTCACTAGATGTACATAGGTGTAGTCATAATATGCTATGCATCCTGCTATTGCTACAAAGAAGAGCGTAGCTGCAATACTTCGTATGGACGGTCTGGATACGTTTTGCAAGAAAAATACACTATATAATGCTATGAAAAAGACGCCAGCAGATGTTTTGGTAAGTGCTGCTAATCCACTCAATATCAGAATTATAAAAATGTACTTATTGATTCCTTTGTGAAAGAAATAAAGAGATAATAATATCAAACTAAGAGCCCAAGCATCTGGCAAGAAATTATATCCGTAGTACAGGAGTACTGGAGTGGAAATGAGAGTAACAAAGGCCAGAATGACATGCATCCACCCTTCCTCTTTGAGTACCAGATTAGCAAGCACTAGCAGACTAATAAATAAAAGTGAAAATGTAAAAAAACGATAGATAAAAGGCAAGTAGTCTTGAGGGATACCAAGCTGTATGACCTGTGCTAATAAAAATTGACCTCCGCTGAATTCTACACCTACTCTGCCATCTATAGTTTTCATACAGTAGGTGGCTGGCTCAAGCAAAGGAGCACCTTCAGCGTATCTCGATGCTACGGCGAGTCTATCGCTCTGTGCCCATTGATGTATTCCTTTAGGAAGGGCATTGGCGTGAGGAAAAAAAGTGAAAAAATAGACCAACAGAAAAAAAATGACACTACTCAGAAGAAACCTTTCGCGTCTCATAGGTGGCTTATAACTTGAAGATATATATTTGTTTAGGAATGGAATCAATAAGACTTTTATTTAGTGTCCCCTTTTTGTTTGTGTTTTGGCATGTTTCTGTGGCCAAAAATAAGCCTGACAGTACTTTATTAGCAAATAAAGATAAAATTCAAACCCATATCTCTCAAAAACTTAATGCGAAGAGTGCAGTATTCGAAAAGAACGAGGGGCAGCTAGATGAAGGCGTTCAGTTTCGATTTAGTAATGCCACAGGAGCGGTAGAGTTTCATTCTGATAAGGTGTTATTTGGTCTCAGAAAAGCTAAACGTGCATTTGACCCAAAGGAACTCGATAAGCCTATGCTTTTCGAGTATATATCTTGGGAGATAAATCTAAATAGTTCTAGTGAGATAATCTCAGCAGCGGAGGAAGTGACTGAGAATATTTCGTATTTTCAAAAAAATGCCCAGAGCATACGCAAAGTCACTACTGCTAGTATTAGCTATGAAAATATTTATCCAAACATAGACTTACATTTTTATACCAATGAGTCCGGAGAACTAAAATACGACTTTATATTGCACGTTGGGGCAAGGCTCAGTGATATCAAGCTAGACTATACAGGAGTAGAGGACATAGAAGTGCTTCCCAGTGGTGAGCTAGGATATGCTACGGGGTGGGGAGTGATCAAGGAAGAAGTTCCTTTTTCGTATGCTGTTTCTTCTAAAAAAGAAGTGAAAATCAACTATTCAGTAGTAGGTGACAGAGTTTCTTTTATTGCTGATTTTGATCAGGTGGAAGAAGAGATTATCCTAGATCCTATATACGTAGATTGGAGTAGCTATTTTTATGGTACAGGTAATAATTCCACAGGCTTTGGATATGCATTTACTTATGTCTTTGACTTAGATATGGATGATGAGGATAATGTCTATGTAGCAGGCATGACGAGTGACGTCTTCCCTGAGTTGTCTAATTCGTACGATACCACTATAGGTGGAAGCTATGATACGTATGTATGCAAAATGACTCCTACTGGAGATAGCATTATTTGGTTTAGTTATCTAGGAGGATCGGAGTTTGAGTATTGTTTTTCAGTTGCGGTGAATAGCGACCAAGAACCAGTAGTATCCGGTTTTACGTATAGCACAGATTTTCCTATTACTGCTGGAGCATATGATGTCACACCAAATACACTGAACGGCAGTTTTAGCTACTATGCAGGGTACGTCTCTAAGTTTAGCAAAGATGGGGATTCGTTGTTGTTCTCTACTTATTTGGGTGGAGGGAATACTGATCTTATCCAAGCCATGGTGTTGGATGATTCTGGTAATGTATACCTCACAGGTGCGACTAATTCGCCAGATTTCCCTACTACTTCGGGTGCTTATCAGACTACGTTCGGTGGAAGCAACTCTTCAGGATCTTATTGGGAGAGAGGGGATGCATTTTTAACTAAAATGAAACCAGATGGTACGGGATTGGTATTCAGTACTTTTATAGGGTCAGCCGGTGATGAAGTTGCGTATGATATCAATATTAGTCCGAATAAGGATATCTACATAGTGGGAAAAACAACAAGTGATGGTTTTCCTGTCACTGCAGGCTCTCGTATATTTAACGCAGTCACTGATGGAGTATCTGACGGTTTTATCTGTAAATTTAATGCAGCTGGGAGTTCATTACTCTATAGTAAGCTGATGGGCGGTAGTAGTGAAGATTGGTTTGAAGGAGTGTATGTAAATGAACGAGATGAGGCTTACGTAGCAGGAATATCTAAGTCAAGTGATTTTTATACATCTGCTAATGCATATCAAAAGACTAGCGGAGGTAGTGCAGATGCTGTAGTAGTGAAATTTAATCCTGGAGGTCAAAATGTATACTATTCTACTTACCTAGGAGGGAGTGGTGAGGAGTTGTACTACAGCGGAAGCATATATAACAGTAATGTGCGTATAGCTGCCAACGTGCGTGAAGAACCTATTATCTGTGGTATTACGAGGTCCAATAATTTTCCCGTAACTGCAGATGCACTTCAATTGACTAATCCTAGCTCTGTAGGTGGTGGATGGTGGAATACCTCTGCCACTATTACTAAACTTAGTGATAATGGACAAAAGTTGCTTTATGGTACTTACTACGGTGGATCTAGTTTCGAGATACCTGGTGCTATTAAGTTGAAGCGTGTCAGCTGTTTTACCAATATACTTTATGGAGGATTTACAATATCTTCGGATTATCCTACTACAGCTGGAGTATACAAAGAGAATAGCTCTTCAAGTGGGTCGAGTTTCTACTATACTGGATTTATAACTAAGTTCAGAGATACCCTTTTTACAGACGATATAGAACTAAGCCTGAAGGATACTATCAATGATTGTGACCAAATCTATGAAATACTAAATGCAAAAAATACAGGAGCAGATATAATCTGGAACAATGGATCTCCAAATCAGTATAGAATAGTAGGAGACACAGGACTTATCTGGGTGCAGGCTACTTATGGCTGTGATACCGTTAGAGATTCGGTGTATATGGTGCTTAAGCATTCTCCTCAGATGCCAGTATTGCCAGAGGATAGTACCTATTGTGATGTTTTTCCTAACCTCACACTAGATGCTCAGCATGATACTATAGAGGCTACTTACATATGGGATGATGGTACTACCAGTCAAACATTAGCTACAGATACCGCCGGTACCTACTGGGTAGATGTAGTGACAGAATACTGTGGGACTAAGAGAGACTCTGTGGTCTATCACATGTTATATACACCACAAGTAGATTTACCCATAGACAGTACGTTTTGCAATAGTGTATCTATTGACCTACGAGTAGGAGATAGCCTGCTCAATGAAGAATCATTTCTATGGAGCACTGGAGATACAGCTAGTTTTATAAGTGTGGCAGATACGGGTACGTACGGAGTACGTATTTCTAATTACTGTGGTACAGATACCAATAATACTTACTTTACTAAATACGTAGATCCTACGCTTACACTACCTGCAGATAGTGAGTTTTGTGATATAGTGAATCTGAAAGTGCCGTATGGTATTCAGGAGAATGGTGAGAGGTATAGACTAAATCAACTCGTATCAGGGATTTCATTTATACTTCCTGTGGCTGATGATACGCTGCTGTTTGATAGACCAGGAGACTTTTTATTTACTATCACAAATAAATGTGCCTCAGTAAGAGATACGTTAGCTATTTCTTTGCTAGAGACACCTTTACTATCATTAGGCAAAGACTCCATATATTGTGATGTTATTTCACTCACCTTAGATGTGAATGAACCCAATAATAAAGAAAAGTACCTGTGGAATGATAATTTAAGTATCGCTTCTAAGACAATAACTTTACCCGGAGAATACTGGGTGTCTGCCACTAATAAGTGTGGCGAGTATAGTGATAGTGTGATAGTGAGTGTGGTGAAATCACCAGTAGTAAACTTACCTGCGGACAGCACCTTCTGTGATAATGTAAATATACTGCTAGATGCAGACCTGGAGGAGCCATCTCAGTATCTATGGCAGAATAATACTACCGATAGCATCCTTTTAGTCTCTGCTGCAGGAATATATAAAGTGACGGTATCTAACTACTGCGGTGCAGTAAGTGATAGTATGGAGATCAGTATGATCACTTCTCCAGAGGTTTCTTTAGGTGAAGATCTTACTTTCTGTGCAGGAATAGAGCCAGTGTCTTATACCGTAGGCTTAGCATCTAACCAGGAGCAGTATGCTTGGAGTAATGGTGATATAGACAATACCACTTTATTTTCTAGTGATGGAAAACACTGGGTACGAATCAGTAATAAGTGTGCTACGGTTACAGATACTGTGGACTTCATAGTAAGTCCATATCCTATACTAGATCTAGGACCTGATACTACGCTTTGCGGTGATTTTAGTCTCACACTAGATGCAGGTAATGCAGGTATGGATTATATCTGGATGCCATATGGAGAGACTACGCAGATGATACAAGCTACTCAGCAGATCACTTATACGGTTATCGTTTCTAATGAGTACGACTGTGAAACTACAGCATCCTTCACTGTAAGGCCAGACTGTGTAAGCAAGAGTTTTATTCCTACAGCATTCTCACCTAATGGAGATGGACTGAATGACGTATTTAAGCCTACGCTCATCAATTTCGAAAATTATAGCCTAGAAATCTACAATAGATGGGGAGAGAAAATCTTTGAATCTACAGATGTGAAACTGGGATGGGATGCTTCCTATCAAGGAGAAGCTGTACCAGACGGGGTCTATCATTACTTTATGAGATACAAGACTACAGAAGATCTTCAGTGGCAAAATGCAGGTGGTGTAGTGAATGTGGTGAGATAGAATTAAAGTGCAAACTCAAGCTCAAACTCAAATTTCAAGATATTTATATTAAATAGTTCGTTATGAACGCGACCATTCGAGTATTTAAAAAAACCGAAAATACAAGAATTGAGATTATACCGCGTCCTTCAAACATTGAGTTAGTCGGTGCAATGGTCTTTTATATTATTCCCTCTCTAATCTGAATAGCATTGTGGGTCTATATCTTGCCTTTTTTTTGTTCATGGCTGGGGCTTGATTTTTCCGATAGCACTTATTGCATTATTACGATACTTTGTTCTTATTAATCTAAGGAAGCTATTCGAACAAGAGATAATACTGGTAAATGAGAATAGCCTAACTATCTATAAACAGTACATTTGGGTGCGAGATAAGAGAGCTTTTGATAGAGCTACTATTTTAGATTTAAAGTATGCTGGAGCAGAAAAATTTACTGATAAAAGTGATTTTGATTATTTGGGAAAAGGAATAGCCAATAAGGATATAGAATGGCTTTCAAGAGATGGTAATATTAGCTTCTTTTATAAAGGGTCAGTTATTCGATTTGGTAAGGATATATATGCTGAAGATGCTCAGATAGTCATAAATACACTAGACATTTAATGAACTGGTAAACTCTAATATTCAGTCATTCCTTTATTCAGTCATTCTATTAGTGTTTGAACTTAATCTTAACTTTAAACTTAAGAAAGGAACTTTCATCTGCCACCATGTCACACTATTCTCTTTGGTCTACTCTTTGAACATTGGGTAATCAAATAAGAATTAAGTAAAAAATGCAAAAAGGAAAAGTTTCAGTAAACACCGAGAATATATTCCCGATTATCAAGAAGTTTCTTTACACGGATAACGAAATCTTCTTACGTGAGTTGATTTCTAACGCTACAGACGCGAGTAACAAGCTAAGGATACTAAGCCAAAGTGGTGAGATAAAAGGTGACATAGGTGAGCTTAAAATAAGCGTAAGTCTAGATGAAGACAAAAAGACACTTACCATTAGTGATAATGGAATAGGGATGACAGCAGAGGAGATAGATAAATACATAAATCAAATCGCATTTTCTGGTGCTGAGGAATTTGTAGAAAAATTTAAAGATACCAAAGAAGATGCCAATATCATTGGTCACTTCGGTCTTGGTTTTTACTCCAGTTATATGGTGGCAGATAAGGTAGAGATACACTCGCTGAGTCATGCCGAAGGAGCCGAAGCTGCTAACTGGGTATGTGAGGGAAGCACAGACTTCAAAATCACTAAAGGAAAGCGTAAAACTCGTGGTACGGATATCATACTTCACATCAATGAGGAGAGTAATGAGTTTGCTCAGAAGTGGAAAGTGCAAGAACTGCTAAACAAGTATTGCAAGTTCTTACCTATTCCCATAGAGTTTGACGAGAAGATAATAAACGATGTAGCTCCGCTGTGGAAGAAAAATCCAGCAGAACTAAAAGACGAAGATTATACAGACTTCTACAGTCAGTTATATCCTATGAGTGAGCCGCCATTATTCTGGATTCACTTAAACGTAGATTATCCGTTTAACTTGACTGGAGTCCTTTATTTCCCAAAAATAAAAAAGGAAATAGACCCTAATAAAAATAAGATACAACTCTATAGTAATCAAGTATATGTGACTAATAATGTAGAAGATATAGTACCTGAGTATTTGATGCTTCTTCATGGAGTTATAGATAGTCCAGATATACCATTAAACGTAAGTAGAAGTAGTCTACAGGCAGATGGAGCTGTGAAAAAAATCACTAGCCACATCAGCAAAAAAGTAGCGGACAAACTAGCAGAGCTTCACAAAGCGGATTTTGATGACTATAAATCAAAATGGCCGAGTATCAGTATCTTCGTTAAATACGGAATGCTATCTGACGATAAGTTTTACGATAGAGCTAAAGGGATCTGTCTACTCAAAAATACCGAGAGTGAGTATAGCAGCATAGAAGAGTATATCACTAAGATAGAGCCAAACCAAACAGATAAAGACGGTAATAGAGTTGCTCTTTATACGAATGATGCGGACAAGCAACACGGTTTTGTAGAAGCAGCGAAAGTAAAAGGGTACGATGTGCTGATACTAGATGAGGTAATAGATAATCATTTCATAGGTAACCTAGAGCAGAAGAATGAGAAGTTTCAGCTCAAGCGTGTAGATGCAGATACAGCAAGTAAGCTGATAGACAAAGACGAGAAAAACGAAAGTGTACTCAGTGAAGATGAGGTGACTAAGTTGAAAGAAGCCTTTGAAGGAGCGGTGAATAAAGATAAATACACTGTAGTATCAGAAGTTATGAGTCCAGACGAAGCATTCATCACCATCACGCGTAGTGAGTGGGAGAGACGTATGAGCGAAATGGGCGGTATGGGCGGCATGCAGATGTTTGGCGAAATGCCAGAGAAGTATTCTGTATCTGTGAATACCAATCACCCACTTGCAGCTAAGGTACTAAAAGCAAAAGGAGAAAAGCAGACTAACTTACTCGCTAATGCTATAGATCTAGCTAAGTTATCTAATAATCTACTAAGCGGTAAAGAGTTGACTGAGTTTGTGAAAAAGCAGTACGCTACGCTTTAGTTTATTGGTTAAAGAGTAAAATAGTAAAGGCCCGCGGAAGCGGGCCTTTTTTTTATTTAACGCTTTTCAATACTTGAAGTGCCTCATGAATTCCCAAAGTATTTTCATTCTGATAGATGAAAACTTTTTTGGCTCCACAACGCTCAATCAGCTCTTTGAAACCAGGCATTTCAATAGCACTTAATCCACCTTCAGTTTTTGACATAGCATGAACTATTGCTGACAACTGAGGACTAAGCCATTTGCGAAACTTTAGTTTGATTAGAGCTAATTTCAAGCATTTTTCACCATTTTCAAAATCGCCTAATAGCAATCTCACAGACGTGAATGGTTCTTCTGCTATTTGCTCCACTACTTCTTCAGTATCAAGACGGGTAATCTTTATTCTGTTCTCGTAGAATTGGATGTAAACTGGAATTGTGAAGTCAAACATATATCAAGTACGAAAATAATCTATTCCATTTTATCTATATCTTTGACACCCAATGGACGTAGCCATAGTACAATTTAATATCGCTTGGAAAGACAAGCAAGCTAACTTTACCAAAATAGAAGAGCTTCTAGCGGGTAAGCAAGTAGACTTAGTAGTATTACCTGAGATGTTTCAGACAGGTTTTTGCACAGATGATGCCACTATAGCTGAGACTATGGAGGGTGATAGCATGGTATGGATGCAGGCATTTTCTAAGCAAATGGATGCTGCTGTCTGTGGTAGTCTAGTTATAAAAGAGGAAGGAGCTATCTACAATAGACTCATTATGGCGAGTAAAGGAGAAGTAGTAGGCCATTATGATAAGACGCACCTCTTCGGTATGGGAGGAGAACCAGAGCATATAGCACCTGGCAGCTCTAAGGTAGATATGGTGGTCCAAGATTTCAAGATTCGTACGACGGTATGCTACGATTTACGTTTTCCGTACACCTCTTTCAATGATTCTGAGTATGATATACTGCTAAACGTAGCTAACTGGCCAAGTGCTCGCATAGCACATTGGGATGCCTTACTCCAAGCCAGATCAATAGAAAACCAAGCCTACGTATTGGCGTGTAATAGGGTAGGAGAACAGTTGGATAAAGATGGAAAAGCATTTTACTATCCAGGACATAGCTCAGTGTATTCACCCAGCGGAGAGCAACTGGCTCATTCACTAAAAGAAGAAGTGATAGAAATGGCACTAGATAAAAAAGAAATAGAAACTACTCGCGAGAATCTTCCTTTTTTGAAGGATAGAAGAATGTGATAAAAGT
>Ga0306865_1000166_pt1 | contig 35921 bp, 32 predicted proteins | sample AntRauTorckE5431_FD_190441 | JGI IMG/M metagenome (GOLD analysis project Ga0306865, IMG submission 190441) | Saline lake microbial communities from Rauer Islands, Antarctica - Metagenome Torckler E5 #431 (v2) (version 2) | ecosystem: Environmental > Aquatic > Non-marine Saline and Alkaline >... | reverse complement strand
CTATTTCCCGGACGCCCGGGAAGAGGACTGGAAGTTACAGAATGCCGGCCAGCGGGTTCAGATTATCAAGAAAGCGAAAGAAGGTGGCGGCAAGCTGGAGTTCGGCACCGAAATCGTGGCGGCCAAAGACGGTTCGCTGGCAGCTCTCCTGGGGGCATCGCCCGGAGCGTCGACAGCAGTTCACGCAATGATTGATGTGATCGAGCGGTGCTTCGGTGACCGTATGAAGACACCCGAGTGGCAGGAGCGCATGAAATTGATGGTGAATTCCTACGGCCAGTCGCTGGTAGAAGATGAGCCGTTGCTCAAAAAAGTGCGCCAGAGGACGCTGTCAACGCTGAAGCTGGGCACATATTCTTAATCGTTCTAATACATTGGAAAGCGCTGGCACCAGTGGCTTAACAGCTTGAGGTGCTGGCGCTTTTTGTTTTCAGAAAACGCTCGTGAGTTGCCATTTATACTCAAAGCGTTAATTTGTACCCATACCCGATAAAGAAAGCGCCTGTGAGCGAGCAGAACTGGATTTCTATGTATAATTCCTCAAGGAATTTACAACAACGGGTCTGGTTCAGACCCTGAGGAAGCCGATTGAGCAGTTCCGACGCTGGAAATCCGGCACCTGTCGTTGAATTCGATAAGCTGGTTCAGCAGCTGGATGATGCCATTACGGCTCTCGACGAGAGCCGTTCATTTGCCAAGGCTGGCGAGTTGCCCCGCGTGTTCGATACCGTGCGCCGGGTGCTGTTTCAGCCCGGCGGCTGCCAAGCCGTTCAGGACCGCGCCGAGCGGATTGAAAATGCTGGCGTCTTTCTGGGGACAGACTGGGCGGCGCCGTCCATTCTGTTGCCCCAACTAACAACCTTCGCCCTTCAGAGCCCTGAAGCTGACACGGTTATCGTCGAGGCGATGAGCGAGTTGCGACTGCTGTCGGTGGCTCGGGGGGAGTATCTGCACGAGTCTGTGTCCGCCGAACAGGCGCATCATTACCTGACCCAGGTTCTTGCGATCAATCTCAGCATGCTGTTCGGTGAGGGTGGCGAGACCGAGCGGGAGCAGGGCAAGCTGGCGCTTATCAGCCGGTCCCTGGTTCAGCATGTGGCCCTGCAGATCGGTTACGAGCATGTCATTGACCGTCTCATCGACGAGATCTGGCGCATACTGCAGCAGCGGCCTATCCAGGTGAACAATGTTCGCCAGATGATTACCCAGATTGCCCTGTGTCGCAGCGACCCGAATGTGGATCTGGGTGGCGCAGGGCAAGGTGCGGACCGTCTTATATCAAGTCTGTACGGGCCCACCCAGGCCTGTCGTGAAGATCCGGGTATCTTGGTATACGAAGAGCGTCTGGGCTCCATGGACGCTGCTGCGTTGCAGGGGGAGGCCACCGGTTTTGCCCGCTCTATGCACGATACCGGGCTGGTTTCGCCCTACCATGCCGCCTTCCTGCGCTTTATTTTGGAAAATCAGGATTCGCTGATTGCCGAATCACTGGGTCTTTCCATGACCGGGCGGGACTGCCTGCTGCGTTATCGGGACCTGGTGTTGGCTCTGATTCGGGAGGGCATTTTCCCGGAAACCGCTCAGGGCATTTATGGACTGTCTCTGTTGCTGGAACGGGGCATTATGTACCAGCCGCCGGTAGAGCCGGCACTCTGGCGGCAAGCCAGCCTGGCGATCTGTCCGGAAGCCCGTTATCGCCTTGAAATTGCCTATGGCTACCAGCCCCAGCCCAAAGCCTGGCTGATACAGGGCGTTCTCAATATGCTGGGCCAGCCGTTGGGCGTCGGGCAGGGTAACAATCCTACTTGCCAGTCAGCCCGTGCGCTGTCCATGTGGGCCTACAATGACCCGGACTATATGCTGCAAATGGTGACCTGGGCCGCCCGTGACAATGAAATCATCATGCATTTCGAAGGCACGCCGGTGTCATCCGCCAGTAGTCGTGGGGGAGTTGCTTCCGAGGTCTCGTTTGATCTCGATCCGGTGTCGCTTGTGGTGGTGCCCCATCTGGACCGGATCTATGCCGAGATGGGCCGGATGTGTATCGGCCGTGAGGGCGATCCCCATCGCTGGGTGAACCCGGAATTCCACGGCTGGTCGGCCGGTCGGGGCTTTCGTATCAACGTCGACGTGGCCACCGGCAAGCTGAGCGAACTGGACGATTTTCTGCGGCATTTTTACGCTTGCTATCATCTGGAGTACAACGGCAACCAGCCGCTGGTTCATCCGCAGCCAGCGGGCGTGGCGGTAACCGATAGCGCGGCGCGGTTTATTGGCTGGCACGCCATCACTATTTTGCGTATCGCGCGGGATCCGGACAACGTCATGCGGGTGTATTTCTATAACCCCAACAACGACAGCGGGCAGCATTGGGGTGGCGACGTGCAGGTCAGCACAGCCAGCAAAGGAGAACGCTTCGGCGAGGCTTCGTTGCCATTCGAGCAGTTTGCCTCCCGGGTCTACATTTTCCACTTTGACCCGCTCGAGCGCGGCGAACCGGTTGAGGTGGGTGATGAAGAGCTGGCACGGGTCGTTGACCGTGTCCATCAGAGCTGGGGGCGCGACAGGCTGCCGGCCGAGTCATTTCAGGCTGAACCGCCCCAGGCTTGAGCCGCGTGATCGTGGTAAATCATCGTAGAATCACAGAACAGGAGAAAAGATGTCATCGGATTCGAGCAGTCACCCATCAAGCGGCGAAAGCGGCGCTGAACTGTTTATTCGCGCCCTTGAGAACGAGGGCGTTCGCTATATCTTCGGCGTGCCGGGGGAAGAAAACCTCGACCTGCTGGAAGCATTGCGAAAATCCGATATTCAATTGGTCCTTAACCGTCACGAACAGGCGGCGGGATTCATGGCAGCGACTTATGGCCGCCTGACCGGTCGCGTGGGCGTTTGCCTGTCCACGCTCGGGCCGGGGGCGACCAATCTGGTGACAGCGGCGGCTTATGCGCAACTTGGCGGCATGCCGATGATGATGATCACGGGCCAGAAGCCGATCAAATCTTCCAAGCAGGGCCTGTTCCAGATTCTGGATGTGGTGGATCTGATGCGGCCGCTGACCAAATACACCCGTCAGATCAGCAACGCCAACACCGTCCCGGCCAAAGTTCGTGAAGCCTTCCGGCTGGCCCTGGAGGAGCGTCCGGGGGCCGTGCATCTGGAACTTCCCGAGGACATTGCCTCGGAAGTGGCAATGGCAGACACTCATATTTTTCAGCCCAGCGATGCGCGCAGGCCCACGGCCAGCACGAAAAGTCTGGATACCGCCTGTGACATGATAAACAACGTCAAACACCCGCTGATCATGATAGGCGCGGGTGCCAACCGTAAGCGGGTATCCCAGGCATTGATACACCTGGTAGAAGCCACCGGCATTCCGTTCTTCACCACCCAGATGGGTAAAGGCGTAGTGGATGAGCGCCATCCCCGTTATCTTGGAAATGCGGCGCTGTCCTCCGGCGACTTTGTTCATTGCGCGATTGATCATGCGGATCTGGTGATCAACGTCGGGCACGACGTGGTGGAAAAGCCGCCGTTTTTCATGAGTCCCGGCGGTAAAAAGGTTATTCACATCAATTTCTCCGCTGCCGATGTGGACCCGGTGTATTTCCCGCAGCACGAAGTGGTTGGTGACATTGCCAACAGCGTCGATTATTTGGCCGACCGCTGCGGTCAATGCCCGACCCATGACCTGAGCCGGTTTATGGACGTGAAAGCGGCAGTGGATGAACATCTGGCGCAGAAAGCGGACGATGGCCGTTACCCGGTGATTCCCCAGCGTATCGTCAGTGACGTGCGCAAAGTGATGCCGGACGACGGCATCATTGCCCTGGATAACGGCATGTACAAACTCTGGTTTGCCCGCAACTACCCGGCGTACGACAACAACACCGTATTGCTGGACAATGCGCTGGCGTCCATGGGCGCAGGTCTGCCCAGTGCGATGATGGCCGCGATGCTGTACCCCAACCTGAAGGTGATGGCCGTGTGCGGGGATGGCGGTTTCATGATGAACAGTCAGGAACTGGAAACGGCCGTGCGGCTCAAACTGAATCTGGTGGTTCTGATCATCAATGACAACGCCTACGGCATGATTAAATGGAAGCAGGGTCAGGAAGGATTCGCCGACTTTGGGCTGGATTATGGAAACCCGGATTTTGTGAAATACGCCAGTGCCCACGGCGCGACGGGCCATCATGTTGCCCGCACCGAAGATCTGAGGCCGACCCTTGACTCGGCGCTGGCGGCCGGGGGTGTTCACCTGGTGGAAGTGCCGGTGGATTACAGCGAAAACCGCCGGGTGTTTGATGAAGAATTGGTAAAGCTCACCTGTAACCTCTGACCTGCGGCGTATAATCGCGCCGACACGGAAGAGTAAAAGGCATTCAGATGAAAAACAGATGGTCACACTTCGTTTTTATGGTTGCACTGGTTTTAGTGATTGCTGGCTGCTCCCGTCCCGAAACTCCGCAACAGGTTGCGACTGAGTTCTGGCAGGCACTGGCCGAAGGTAAATCCGACGCCGCCGTGGGTTTGTCGACGCTGGTGAATGTTGGTGCGATAGAAGACCTGGGAAGCGGGCAGATCAGCTCTCTTCCTGAATTTGGAAAGGTCGTGATCGACGCTGACAAAGCCACCATTGAAACCATTCTGGCGACGAATAAATCCGCAGGTGATGCCGTTGCCGGTGCGCGGCGTGAAATAACCACCTACCTTGTCCGGATGGATGATCAGTGGTTGGTCGATTACCAGCGCACCCGCGAGGCAATGGCCAGCCGTCCGTCATTTATTGTTTTGAAAGAAGATCTTAGCCATTTGCGGGAGCAATTTGACGATGCTGTCGGCCGCTCTTCCGACCAGATTGCGGAGCAGGTAGATCGATTGACCAAAGATTTCCAGACTTACTCGGAAGAAACTGGCAAGAAAGCGGAGAAAGCGCTGGAAACCTTTAGCGAGTCGCTGGAAAATCTTAAAAAACAAATTGAAGAATCGATTGATGGGGCCGCGGAAAAGCCGGGTGAAGGAAATGATTCGAATCGGGAATCCCTGGAGCAGACGTCTATTTAAAAAGTGGACTGTGCTTACATAAAAAAGCCGGCAAATCTTGCGAATTGCCGGCTTTTCAGGATCCTATCAGCAGTTATTGACTAACGTTGCTGAAATATCCGGTCAAACGGTCTTTGTTGGTTGCAGCGGAAGCGGTCAGTTTGTCGACAGCCGCCTTGGCTTCGTCGTAGTTGACCGCTTCGCCCACCTGAATTACTCCGGCCATGTTCAGCGGTGCGTGGGGCGTACAGTTGTAAACATATACGCCTTCTGCATTCAGCGTGATCGTGATCTCTTCATTGATACCACCGGACCATCTTTCCGCGCCTTCTGGCACCAGTTGCGATACAGAATTGTGGGCTTGGCCTACCAGAACATATTTCACTGTGTCGCCCTTTTCGGCTTGGATAAAGCCCGGTTCGAAAACCATGATGCCATCGGCGCCAGAATTCTTCATTTCAACAACGTGTTCCGCCGCCAGCAAACTGGTGGACGCCATCATTGTGAACAAACCGGCTGCTACCATGCTTTGAAGTTTCATCGTGATACCTCGTGTCGATGAGTAAATGCACACTGGTATACGCGGAAGAAAAGCGGATGGACTCTACCGGGAAATGAGGGCATCTACGGATGCCAGAAAGGTTCGCCTTCATCGGGCATTCGGCGGGCAGCCGTTGCGACTTCAGTCGTCGTCTTCGCTGTCTCGCAGACGCTCCTGGCGTTCAGACTCTTCCTCTTTAGCGGCGTCTATCACGGCCATCAATTCATCGACATCGGCGCTTTCTGTGTCGTGCTCGAAACAGCCGGTGAGCTCACTGCCGGGATGCAGCTCGCCGCTTTCGTAAAGCGCCCAGATTTCCTTGCCGTAATCAGTCTTCAACAGGTCCGGAGCAAACCTGCCAAAAAAGCGGCGCATGTTGTCTACGTCACGCTCAAGCATCCGTTCGGCGTTGTTGTTGCCGGAGGCATTGACTGCCTGCGGCAGATCAATGATGACCGGGCCCTCCGGTTCCACCAGCACGTTGAATTCGGACAGGTCACCGTGAATCAGACCGGCGCTGAGCATCCGCACCACTTCTTCGACGATCATACCGTGATAGTCCCGGGCCTGCTCCGGTGTGAAGGCGACATCATCAAGCCGTGGCGCGGCCTTGCCGTCATCATCGGTGACCAGTTCCATCAGCAGCACGCCGTCAACAAATCCGAACGGCTCCGGCACGCGAACGCCAGCAGCGGCCAGACGGTAAAGGGCATCAACCTCGGCATTCAGCCAGGCGTCCTCCTGTTCCTTCTGGCCATAGCGGGTTTTCTTGCTCATAGCGCGGGCACGGCGGCTGTTGCGTACTTTCCGGCCTTCCTGGTACTCCACCGCCTGTTTGAAGCTGCGTTTCTGGGACTCCTTGAACACTTTGGCACAACGGGCCTGATCCCCGCAGCGAACGACATACACCTGAGCTTCCTTGCCACTCATCAGCTGGTAAAGCACTTCGTCCACCATGCCGTCATCGACAAGCGGCTGTAATCTTTTCGGTACTTTCATAAAGCCTTTTCGGTTAACCGGTGGTGCGCCGCTGGCGTTCCCTGATTACAAGGGGCGCCGAGTGAAGGCGTAAAAGGGAAAATGTTGATTATGGGGCATAGCTTACATGAAAACCCTTTGCACCATCATTCCGATGGCTGTTCGCCCTGTTTTCAAACGGTCGCTGATCTAGCGAATTACAAAGACCGACACATCGCTGTGTTTAACGATGTTTGAACCATTGGAGTGCAAAATGTGCAGCCTATCCCCAATGCCCGGCGCATGGGATGCCATCACGACAAGGTCAGAGCCTGTATCCTTGATCGCGTCCAGTAAACGGTCGTCGAGCTCAACGGCGGTGTCAGCAGTCGACATTACTTTGCTTTCCGTCACGATACCGTGGGACTGGCCCTGCTCTTTGGCAAAGGCGGCAAGCTTATTCGCCAGCTCTTTCGGGTTGTGAGCAGCCCCGGATGGCGTGCTGTTGGTCACCGCGACGTAGCAAATACTGGCGCCATAATGCTTGCCAATATCGATGGCGGTATCAAGGGCTCTGGAAAGTTTGTCCAGGTGTGTCATGTCGACGGGAACGAGTATTTTGCGGTACATGGTGGTTCTCCCTTTGCCGATTCAGGCATTGAATCACATACTTCCCTAATCCCAGCTTGGCAGTTATTGTGAGTTTTGCCAAAAAGGAAGATACGGACTGACTGGAGTGCTCTATGAAGTCTACCCAACCGATTAGCAATTCCCCTTCCGTCCCTGTTTCTACGAACCTATTTTCTACGAACCTACAGGGTGTCTGGCGTTCGCAAGGCTACGGCAACATACTGCTGATCGAGAACGACTGGTACACCCTTTTTGAGGAAACCAGCATCAGTTGCCGGAAGGTCCATGTAGGCAGCATTGAAGAACTCAGCCATTTTTACGAGGATCTGGTGGTATCCCCCGGTGGCCAGGCGTTCAGTGCCCATCGTGTTACCGGCGTGGCGCGCATCAGCTTTCGTCGCCTGAGGGCATTGCCGGCCAGTGTCGCTGAAAGTCAGAGGCATGCGGCAAAAGATCCGGAATACAGCTTTGAGGTGTTCTGGCGAACCTTCCACGAACACTATGCCCTGTTCGAACTCAAAGGCGTGGCCTGGGATCAGGCCTATCACACCTATCGCCCACAGATTAATGCGGCCACGTCACGAGAAACGCTTTTTGCCACCATGGCGGCGATGCTGCGGCCGCTGAAGGACGGACATATCCGTCTGCATACACCCTGGGGCCACTATAATGCGGGTGCTCAGCCTGCGCTTCATCAGCGGCTGACACAGGAACTTGAGGGCGCCAATGATGATCGCGAACTCACCAGCTATCTGGGTGACCTGAAGGAATCGCTGCGCGAGGTCATCCACGAGGATTATCTTGCGAACGGTATCAGGCATGGCGGAAACCGGCTGGTGGAGTGGGGACGACTCAACAAGACCATCGGTTATCTGAATATCCGGGCCATGGCCGGGCAAAGCGGTAAGTCCGGCAGGCCAGCAAATGACCTGAGTGCCGTTGACAGCGTCATGGAAAAGGTACTGGCGGATATTGGCCGGCTCCCCAACCTGGTCGTTGATCTTCGCAATAACGGTGGGGGGTATGATGGGGTTGCACTGCGGTTGGCAGCCTACTTGATGGATCGCAAACGGCTTGCCTTCACCAAGTCAGCCCGCCATGGCAATGGATTCACCGGCAAGCAGGCTGTCCATGTCACGCCTTTCAGCAAACCCTACCGTGGCAACCTGTTTGTGCTGACCAGTGAGCTAACGGCCAGTGCTGCAGAAATTTTTGTGCTCGCCTTACTGCAGCACCCGAGTCTCACCCTGATTGGCGAGCCCACTCAGGGCATCCTGTCCGATACGCTTGAGCGCCACCTGCCAAATGGCTGGCATCTGACCTTGTCCAACGAAATCTACCGGGCTTACGACGGCGAGGTGTACGAAGATGTCGGCGTACCGCCACATATCCGCCTGAACTATCTCGGTCGAAAGGGGCGGGAGGAAGGAAAAGATCCGATGCTGGAGCGGGTGCTCAAGTTGGTTGGCGGGCATACCCATGCCTGACTCATTGGTATATCAGCGAGGTGATTAGTCCTGCTGAAGTCGCATCTCTTTCCTGAGATTACTACCCCCACTGATACAGCTGTGTCAGCTGCACGTGGTATCAAGCTCCGCTTCAAAACCGTCTGGCCGTTCCGTTGCGGGCGACCGCAAATGCAATGTCATACCGGCTCCTTTGGCAATCGCATCGGCAATCGCCAGACCCAGGCCAGAACCGGAAGCGTCAGTTTTCAGCCGTGCAAACCGGTTCCGTAACAGTGCGAGCTGTTCGGGTGGCACGACGTCACCGCCGTTAGACACCCGCAATGTGCCATTGTCCGTCAGGCTGACCTCCACCGGCTGATCGTGGGCTCCATGCTTGAGTGCATTCTCGATAAGGTTGCGGACAAGAATGGCGAAAGCATCGGGATCCAGGAAGGAGTTCACTTCATGCTCCGGTAGGGACTGGACAATTCGTTCCGGCGTCTGAACCTTGAAATCATGGACAATCATCGCGAGTACGGGCACAAGATCGTGCTGGTTTTGTGATAGCGCACCGCCGCCTTCCGCTTTCGCCAGTTCCAGCAGCTTCCGGGACAGCACCGATAGACTGCGCAAAGCCTCTTCAATTTCCGAAACATCATTCTTCAATTGATCATCGGGTATCCGGGTTTTCAGTCGCTGCACTTTGGCGAGAGCTGTTGCCAAGGGGGTCCGCAATTCATGGGCACTGTTGGCCGTAAAGCTCCGTTCTGATTCAAGCGCACGGTGCAAACGCTCCAATAGCCGGTTGACGGCGACGGCGATCGGCTCAAATTCACTGGGTAACTGATCCTCTGCAACAGGAGAAAGGTCTCCGGCGCCCCGAGATTCAAGGGATTGCTGGAAATTGACGACATTGCGCAGGGAAAGACGGACGATCCACCAGATACCCAAAAGGCTGACCGGAATCAGAAAAACCAATGGCATTAGCAGTGCTAGCCCCGCTTCCAGCGCGGATTTTCGCCTGTGAGCAAGGGGCTCGGCCACTTCAAGGTAGATTGTATTGCTGACCGCAGACGCTCCGTATAGGCGGTGTGTCGGCGTGTTTGAAAATCCTTCCCGTGGTGTTGTGCTAAAAACTTCAGGATTGGCATCGTGGGACTGGAGCAGGATATTGCCGTTCTCGTTCCGTACCAGGTAAGTCAGGTATTCATCATGGTCTTTCAGGGCAGGGGCCCGTTGATTCCCGACGCCATTTTCCCGGTTCAGGATATCGGTGACAGCCAGTGGCAGTATGCGTTGGGCGGTTTCTTCCAGAGCGCTGTCAAAAACCTCGTTCATTTCATGCTGTGCCACCAGACCGGAAGCCGTAACGCCCAGCAGCCAGAGCAGGGTGACGCCCAGTGTAAGGCCGATACCGAGTGTTTTCTGCAGGCTGGTTCTAGTGGCCATGTGTTTCCAGGCGATAGCCCATTCCCCTGACGGTTACGATGGCGTCCCGCCCCAGTTTTTTGCGCAGGCGGCTGACATAAACCTCAATGGTGTTACTTTCGATTTCAGCCCCGAAGGCGTAAAGGCGATCCTCCAGCTGTGATCGCGATAGTAGCATTCCGGGGCGTTGGATAAAGCCCTCAAACAATGCCCACTCCCGGGCAGTAAGTTCTACCGGCCGCCCGTTTCGGCTGATGCGATGATCACCAAGATCGATGTCCATATCACCCACGCGTATGACCGGGCTCGGATCCCCCCGATACCGGCGGGCCACCGCAGCCACACGGGCCGAAAGCTCGGAAAGATCAAAGGGCTTTACCAGATAGTCGTCGGCGCCAGCGTTCAGCCCTTCAATCCTGTCAGACACCTGATCCCTGGCGGTAAGGATGATCACGGGTGCGGTCTTTCCCGTTGCTCTGAGCTTCCTTAAAAAGCTGAAACCATGGCCATCGGGCAAAATCAGATCCAGCAGAATCAGGTCGTAGGTTGTGGTCTGAACACTCGCCTCGGCAAAGCCCAGCGTTTGCACCCAGTCCACCGCGTGGCCGTCGTCGGCGATCTGATCCCGAACCGCCTCACCCAACCCCGCTGTATCCTCCACCAAAAGTACCCGCATAGTTCATCTCTGACCCGGCCCTGGAATCAAGATACTACAGCCGGAACCTGACAACAGCCTGAATGGCCATGAATTCCTTAATCACTCTGCCTGCAACGGCCTTCAGCTGGCTGTCAGGTTTGGACGCTAGCCTTGTGCCAGTTATTTCAGGTAGCGATCGAAGGAGATGTCATGATCCGGATAGTTTTGCCTTTCATTATGTTGGTTTCAGGCCTGTGGGCATGGAATCTCGCAGCAGGCCCGGGAGTTGGCTCCCCCTGGGCGGTCTATGACCAGAGCCTGCTGCTCAGTGGGCTGTTATCCATTGCATTGATGTCCCTGGCGATGATGCTGGCGTTGCGCCCGGCCTGGCTTGAACGACCATTGGGCGGGTTGGACCAGATCTATCGCACCCATAAATGGGCCGGCATTCTGGCGGTGGTCTTCGCCGCAGCCCATTGGCTGATTGAAATGGGTGACGATGTCATAGAGTCGATTTTCGGCGAAGCCGGCAAACTGCACGATCCGAATTATTCCGGGTTTATCGATACCATGCGCGATGCTGCGGAAGACATAGGCGAATTCGCCGTTTATTTGCTGTTCGCAATGCTGCTGATCACCTTGTGGCGCAAGTTTCCCTACAAATACTGGCGTTACCTGCATCGCGGTATGCCGGTTCTTTACCTGTTGCTCGCTTTCCATGCGGCATGGCTTACTCCGCTGCACTGGTGGCAGCAGCCAATCGGTGTGCTGATGGCAATGCTGCTTCTGGGGGGCAGCATTGCCAGCGGGCTTTCATTGGCTGGCAGAATCGGCCGTCGTCGCCAGGTTCGCGGAACGGTCACAGCGATCAAAACCCCGACCCGGGATGTTACCGAGGTTACCTGCCATATGGGACCGGCATGGCGCGGACACCGCGCGGGACAATTTGCCTTTGTAACCTTCGACCCGCTAGAGGGCGCACACCCGTTCACTATTGCCAGTGCGGATCAGGTAAATGGCACCGTCACTTTTCTCATCAAATCCCTCGGAGATTTTACCCGCAATCTCAGCCAGAAAATCAGCGTGGGGCAAACATTGAAAATAGAAGGTCCCTACGGCTGTTTTAACTTCGACCGACGCAACCGCAAGGCTCACCAGATTTGGATCGCCGGTGGCATTGGTATCACTCCGTTCCTCGCGTGGCTTGAAGCGCTGGGCAGAAACGCCGCCACTGCACCTGAAGCAGACCTGCATTACTGCACGCGCAACGCCGACCAGGATCCCATGGCGGATCGACTCCGGGCGCTTTGCGAGGGATTTCCGGGCATTCATCTTGAGATTCATGACAGCAGCAGGGGCCAGGCGTTGTCATTAGAGAAGCTGTCTACCAATGGACACCCGACTGCGGGTGCAGAGGTCTGGTTCTGCGGCCCGTCAGGACTGGGGCTAGCCATCAGAAAAGGCTTGCGTAATGCACCCTTCCGCCTGACGCGTTTCCATAAAGAGGCTTTTCAGTTCCGCTGAAATGGACTGGTTTGTTCAGGTCATTGTCAGGTTAGCGCCGTAGAGTGGATTTAACACAACCAGCAGGAGATACACCATGAAGACCACCCCCATTGTTCTGAGCCTTGCTTTGTTACTTCTGAGTGGACCCGTACTGGCCGATGATGACTGCGATGATCCGGTGGCGAGTTGGCAGCCCCGTGAAAATCTTCGTGAAAAGCTGGAAGCAGAAGGCTGGACAGTGCGCCGAATCAAGGTTGATGACGGTTGCTATGAGGTTAAAGGCCGCGATTCCAATGGCGTAAAGGTAGAGGCTTCTTTCGCACCCGCTTCACTGATGATGATGGAGTGGGAACGGGAAGACGACGATGACGATGATGATCGAGACTATAGCAACAGATCTATGAGTAGCGGCGAGGCCAATGCCGGAAACCCCGTGCCGAACAACGGCATCGTCAAGGGTCGTCCTACTGTCACTGTCGAGTAACTGACCGATTCTGTCGGTTTTCTTTCCACGTTATCCAGGGTTCTCGGAGACAGTTCATGAAAAAGTTCGTCCTGGCTTTCAGCCTTTTTGCCGCTCTAGCCCTGCCGGCTTTTGCCCAGGCCCGTGAAGTGATCTTCACTACCGAGCTCCAGAACTACGGGGGCGATGGCGCCTATCTGGCGCTGTATCTTACCGATGCCGCCGGCGAGTACCGGGGCACGCTATGGGTTTCTGGGGAAAAGCCAAAGTACTACAAACACTTGAGCGGCTGGGCCCGTGGCAGCAGGCTTGACCCCGCCGAGTATGATGGACTTAGTGGCGCCAGTGTCACCGGCGGTCGCACCCTGAAAATCACGCTGAACCTCGGTGATTCGCTGATAGATAACGGTTATGAGGTCCGGGTTGACTCTGCCGTTGAGGACATGCGCGATATCAGGGCTGATGTGGTGGCGCCCCTGACCACTGAAGGCTCTGGCAAGCCGGTTTCCGGGCGTGGTTATGTGCGCTCTCTCACCTACGAACTTCAATAATCCGCCAGGAGCATAGGCCATGTTGCGCAAGTTCCACAGCTTTCCGGGCCTGCTTGCAGGTTTGTTTCTGATGATTCTCTCAGTTACGGGTGCTGTATTGGCTTTGGCGCCTGCGCTGGATAGAACCTCAGCGATCATTCCGGCTTCCGGAAAAGTCAGTGTTGCCGAACTGGCTGAGCGGGTAGCTGCTCAATATCCCGGGACTGAGCAGATCGTGCGGGAGCCTTCCGGCAGGGTCATCGTTTATTACAGTCGTGATGGTCAGGCGGGTGCGGACCTGGTTAATCCGGTCACAGGTGAGGGCATTGCACCCTACGAACCTTCGGCTTTTTTCGGCTGGGTCAAGGACCTGCATCGGGCCTTTATGCTGGAAGATGCCGGTAGAGCCCTGGCCGGAGTATTGGCCGTTTTTATGATACTTCTGTGCATTTCAGGTATTTTTCTGCTGACCCGGCGCACCGGTGGTAGGCGGAATCTGCTACGTCCGTTCTCGGGCTCTGGCAGCAAACGAATCCACGCCGAACTGGCCCAATTTGCCGTGCTTGGGTTGCTGTTATCAGCTCTGACCGGCAGCTATATGTCGGCGCAGCGCTTTGGTTTTCTGCCGGAAGCGTCTGAAATCGGGCCCACGTTTCCAACGGAGGTTTCTGGCGGTCAGCCAGCACCGGTAGGCACTTTGGATGCCCTTATCAGGGTTGACCTAGGCGAATTTCGTGAACTGGTGTTCCCTTATCCCGGTGACCCTCAGGACCTCTACTCCCTCACGACCACTGGCGGATCCGGCTTTGTTGACCAGGCGACCGGTGAATTGCTGCAGTATCAGCCGCGCTCTGACGGTAGCGTATTGCAGCAGTGGATCGTCAGTTTGCATACCGGAGAGGGCCTGTGGTGGCTGGGCCTGATTCTCGGAGTTGCGGCGCTGACCGTGCCGGTGCTATCGGTGACAGGAATAACCATCTGGTGGCAGCGTCGCCGGTCGTCAGGGAGGTTTCCGGCCAATGTTGATGTCGTCCAGGCGGATACGGTTATCCTCGTCGGCTCTGAGAGTAATACCACCTGGGGCTTTGCCCGTGAACTCCATGCAAAAATGAACAAAGCGGGCTTCAGTGTGCATTGCAGTGAAATGAATGCCCTGGCTGAACAGTATCCGCAGGCCTCCAGGCTTTTCGTGCTGACGTCGACATACGGCGATGGCGATGCCCCCGCATCGGCTCGCCGGTTTGTGGCCAGGCTCGGCAATTTCCGTCCAGGGAAGACTTTGAAATTTGCGGTACTGGGTTTTGGTGACCGGCAGTTTCCGAACTTCTGCAAGTTTGCATTGGATGCGGATGCTGCACTCGCCGGTAAAGGGCTGAGTCGGCTGAGCACCGTTGAGCTGATTGATCGGTGCTCTTCTTCGCAGTTCAGCGAGTGGGGAAACAGAATCAGTGAGGTAATCGGTACTCCGCTAGTGTTGGATTACAATCCGTCGCCGCCGGCTACGATAACGCTTGAGTTAATAGAGCGGGCAGATTACGGGCTCGCGGTGCAGGCGCCGACCAGCATTCTGCGGTTCAAGGCAGTAGAGCGGGGCGGATGGACGAAACTTCTCACCGGGAACAACAAGGCGCTACCTCCATTCGAGGCAGGCGATCTGCTTGGCGTTGAGCTCCCAAACGGGCAGGCCCCACGGTTTTACTCTCTGGCCTCCTCTTCTACTGACAGTGTTATGGAGATATGCGTTCGCAAAAAGCCTGGGGGACTTTGTTCCGGGTATTTGCACGAGTTGAAGCCGGGCGACCGTATCGTTGGCTTCGTCCGCCATAACCCCGGCTTCCGACCAGCAACGGGTAGCGAACCGGTGATACTGATCGGGGCAGGTGCCGGTATAGGGCCACTGGCCGGCTTCATCAGAAAGAACACCAGCCGCAACCCCATGTACCTGTATTGGGGCGGGCGCGATTCACAATCGGATTTTCTCTACCAGCCTGAGCTGGGGCGCTACCTTGAGGACCATCGGCTGACGGGATTGGCTGCTGTGTTTTCCCGTTCGAACGAACGCGCCTATGTTCAGGATAAGCTCAGGCAAGACGAGTCGGAGCTGCGTCAGATGGTTGGTAATGGTGCTCAGATCCTGGTCTGTGGTGGCCGCGATATGGCAGCAGGGGTAAAGCAGGTCTTTGATGACATTCTGAGGCCGTTAGCAACGGATGTGGAAACGCTCAGGGCTGATGGCCGATATTTGGAAGATGTTTATTGAACATGGTTGCGCGGATAAGCAGACAGCAACGATATCTCCCCGCACTTCAGCTGGCAACGACACCGAATAGTCCTCCAATCGCTGCGGTTAACGCCATTGCCAGGGCTCCCCAGAAAGTCACCCGCCTGGCACCTGACGCCATGGGGGCGCCGCCGGCCTTCGCCGAAAGAGATCCCAGTAGCGCAAGAAAGGTGAGTGAGCTACCGGAGACCGCCCAGAGAACCAATGAAACCGGAGATAGAACAACCGTCAGCAATGGAAGGGCGGCGCCAACGGCAAACGTGCCGGCAGAGGCAAGTGCTGCCTGTATGGGACGTGCAGCCAGAGATTGGGAAATGCCCAGCTCGTCCCGAGCGTGCGCGCCGAGCGCATCATGCGCCATCAATTGGGTGGCAACCCTGGACGCAAGGTCTGCATCCAGTCCGCGATTGACGTAAATAGCGGCTAACTCGGCCTGTTCAAATTCCGGATCGTCCTCCAGCTCAGCTCGCTCCCGTATCAAGTCGGCCTGCTCAGTGTCAGCCTGAGAACTGACTGAAACGTACTCGCCCGCAGCCATCGACATGGCGCCCGCGACGAGACCCGCAACACCGGCAACCAGAATACTTTCGGCGCTCGCCCCGGTGGCCGCAACACCAAGAACCAGGCTGGCGGTGGAGACTATTCCGTCATTCGCGCCCAGTACTGCAGCCCTGAGCCATCCTGTCCGGTGGGTTTTGTGCTGTTCCATGTGTTTCATGTTGGTGACCTCCGCATTTTCACCGAGTCGATGGTGCCTGATCAGTTTTGCCAATTCCCCGGAGCTTGAGTCGTAAACCATTCAAGCTTATTCGGAGGCGCGCAGCTGGGCTTCATGTTTGCATCGCCAAGCAAAATATAACTATCCCTGTGGGCAACACCCAGAACAACGGCTTCCTCTTTGGTAAAGCATTGCAAGTTATCGTCCGCTTCGACAATCAGGTAGCTGTTCGCCGTTTTGCTCATCCACAGCCACGCGTTGCGCTCCTCCTGCTCCCGGTCGCTGAAATAGCTGAAGTGAGTAAAATCGAGTTTGGAGAACAGGATGAACTGTTCCTTGAAATTGATCATGCCGAGTTGCGCATTGGGCGGAACACTTTGTTCAGCCACTGCGAGAATGTTGCGGGGGGTGCGTAACGGTTCGAGAATGCGATAACCCCAGGTTGTGAATAACAGCCAGCTGATCATCAAAGCAATAAAGAACCGCCCCAGCGCGTAAGTGCGCCAGAACACGGCAATGCTCGCCAGCCAAATCAGACCAATACAGAAGACCAGCGTTCCGGCTTCATGCAGGCGGGCCGGGTCCTGGCTGTAATCAGACACTTTTTCAACCAGCGTGGGGTGGTCGTTCCAGGCCATGACGCCGATGGTTATCAGAGCCGTGGCCAGCAGCAGATGCAGGCCGGTCAATACCGGCGGAAACCACCGGGCTGGTGACTGGCTACTCAGTGCTGGCGCAAGGGCCAGGGCGAACATGGGCAATGCGGGTAGAAGGTACACACCCCGCTTTCCGGGACTGATGCTGAAAAACACCACCACCAGGGCTACCCAGATCAGCAGCACCAGAATAACCGGGTGACGACGTATGGTTTTTTTTATTGGTCGTATCAGTGCCAACAGCAGTAATGGCAGGGGAAACCAGAGGGAAGGGATGACGCTGGTGAGGTAGTAGTGCCAGGGATTAATATGGCCCCAGGAGTCCGCATATCGTTCACCGGTCTGCTTGAAAAGTATATTGTTTTGGTAGGCAAACGCCTCTTCTGTGCCCAGACTGTTGACCTGGAGCACCATCGGGATCAGCCAGGCCGCGACGACGGCCAGCATGGCGAGAGGCCCCAGCGCACAGCGCCAGGTGAGGGCGCCCGAAAAAAGCTGACGGTCCCTCAGTCCGAGCATCAGGATCGGTATAAACATGAGAGCGGGCAGAAATCCGACCCCCTTGGTAATAATGCCGAGTCCCATGAATGCCCAGGCGATGAAAAACCAGCCCCAGGCCGGACCGGTGAAAAAATGCCGGATCAGCCCATAACAAGCGACGGTAATCCAGCAAGCCACCATGGCGTCTATCTGGGCTTTCTGGGCCTGAATCAGAAACTGTGGTGCAAGCATCAGCAGCAACACCGCGATGGTGCCGGTACGCTGGTTCCACAGCCGCGTGCCAAGATCAAAAACCAGGCCCAGGGTGAGCAGGCTGCAAAGCGCATTCGGCAACAGGAAGGCGACTTTCAGATTGCCGGTTAACCAGTAGAACAGGGCAATGCTCCACATGAAGACCGGGGGCTTGTCCGGATAGAACTCACCACCTCTCATGGGAATCAGCCACTGCCCGGAGGCCACCATCTCCCGTGCAACCTCGGCAAAGCGTGGTTCATCCGCCGGCCATGGGGATCGCAGGCCAATGCCGGTGAAAATCATGACTGCGGCGAAGGCCAGCAGCAGGAGCAAAAGCCGATTCTGCGACAGGTTGAACAGGTATTCGGGGAGTTGGCGAATCAAAGGCAATGGGGGCATGGCTCGGGCTCAGGAATGATCAGGAACAGAATTGACCAGGGTTCTGGCTCTCTGATTGTGGTAAAGCACAGCACCAATCATCGAAGCCAGGATGAACAGCGCAACGCTCAGGACCAGCTGGTATTCATCAGAAGTGCCAATGCCGGCGCCGGCCAGAGCGAACACCAGCATTTGCGGAAGGTATCCGAGTGTACTGCCGGCCAAAAAGGGCAGAAAACGAATGCCGGAACAACCGGCAACGAGGTTGGTGGCCAGGTTGCTGCCGACGGGCAGCAGTCGGACCATTAGCACCTTTAGCAGCGTCTGTTCCCGGAACACCTGGTCAAACTGACGCATGCGCCGGCCGAACCGACGGGTCAGGGATGCTCGCAGCAGGGACCTTGAGACGACGAAGCAGCCGGTGGCGCCCATAGCAGTAGCTAGCGTAGATACCAGGGTGCCGGTGATGCCTCCAAGTGCGAAACCGAGTACAAACGCAAGCAGTTGCCGCGGTGCGCCGATGCCGGTAAAGATCGCGCCTGCCAGGGTGATAGCCAGCAGGCCCTCGATGCCGTGGCTGCGCAGATAGCCCGCCACGCGGGTTCTATCTGCCATAAAATCCAGCCAGCCATTCTGGATAACCAGATAGCCAATCAGCGCCAGCAGGGCGAACGCGAGCCAGCGTGACCATTGGAACATGTCAGGCCCGCTCCGTTACCGAGGGCCGGGTTTCAACATTCATAGACTCGGCAATAGCCGGGCTTGCGATAACCGGCACGCGGGTTCGGTGCAGCAGCCATAACACGCCGAACAAATCGAGCATTCCGGCCCAGGTTCTGTTCCATGCGTTGTATTTGGAGAGCCCTGCTGTACGTGGCCGATGGTTCACTTCCACGATAGCGATCTCGCCACCGATGCTGCGCACCAGCGCCGGTATAAAACGATGGCCATGGTCGAACCAGGGCAATTTGAGAAACGTGGAACGTGGGAACAGCTTAAGGCCACACCCGGTATCCGGCACGCCGTCATGCAGCAGCGCGTCGCGCACGCGATTGGCCAGTCGCGACTGGAAGCGTTTCCAGGCCGTATCCTTGCGATTCTTTCGATAGCCCGCAATACAGAAGTCTGGTGCCTGGATTGAGTTTGCTTTCTGTAGCAGTGCTGGAATGTCAGCGGGGTCGTTCTGGCCGTCACCATCCATGGTCACAATTAGTTGTCCCTTGGCTTTTCTGATGCCCGTGGCCAGTGCACCGCTCTGGCCGATACTCTTAGCATGCCGAATCGTCTGCAAACAGCCTCCAAGGACACTGGCTGTGCGCACGGCGACACCCAGTGTTTGATCACCGCTGCCATCATCCACCAGCACAACCTCGAAACCCGGATAATCACGCATGACGCTAAAGGCTTCTGTCAGCAAAGTTGCAATGTTTTCCTGTTCATCTTTGGCAGGAATCACCAGTGACAGTGTTCTTTCCTTGATCATTTCGAGACATCCTTAAAAGCGAAACATCGACAGGGCCGTTTGCGGGCCATCAGCGATCTGGACGTGCAGTATCCGAGTGGAACCTTAATCCAACCTTAAGCGCGGCTATATTCAACTGTGAAAAGAAAATTTGAGGTTTAGACTGACAGTTTGGGCCCCTTTTTATCTGTGCGTAAGCGAACAGAGGAAGAGAGATTATTTCTCGTGGCGCATCAGCCACGGCAGGATAAGGCTGGTGAGCAGCACGGTGCCCACCGTCACTACCATCATGGCGGTAAAAGCTTGGGGTTCAGCGCCAGCCTCAAGTGCCTTTTGCATAATGACCATGGCGATTTCGGCCCTGGGAATCATGCTGACGCCGATTAATAGCGCGCCATAGAAACCGAGACGCCGGTAGGCGGGTAGGCTGCTGCCCAGAATTTTGCCGGCGATGGCGGCGACTAGCAGCACCAGCCCGGGCCACAGCGCGGTCGAAAAGGCAGACAGATCAATGTGTAGCCCCAGGCCGATAAAAAAGAAGGGCGTAAACACCACATATAAACCGTTAAATACCACCCTTTCTTTGGCGGCGGCGGTATCACGGCTGAAGGCGAGACCGGCAAGAAAGGCGCCTACAGCGAGCGACAGACCGCTGAGTTCGGCCAGCGCCGCAATGACAAAACCGATCGACAGCATCAGCACCATCGGTTCGTGGCGTGTTTCATAGCGCTCTACAAACTGCGTCAGGCGTTTTTCAATGTAGACCGAGAATACCCAGCAGGCGGTTATAAACGCGGTGAGTGTCGCGAGCACCTTTATCAGCGTTGTCCCCACATCCAGCATGGCGATGTTCTGTCCATTCGCCAGAAGTGGGGCAAGGGCGACCAGTATGGCCATCATCACGATGCTGCTGATGTCATCGAGCTCCGCCACGTCGACAAACAGGTTGCCACGTTCGGTTTTCAGCTGTTTGGCGTCCTGCCAGATGGTGACGGTGACACCCAGACTGGTTGCCGTTAGTGCGACAGCGACAAAAATACTGGTTAGCAGTGAAAAATTGACAACGTAATAGGCGGCTGCAAACCCCAGGGCGCCACTGAACAGAACATTCCAGAGCCAAATCCAGGAGGCACTGGACAACTGCTTCAACAGGCCGTTCAGGTCACTTTCCAGGCCAACCTTGAATACCAGTAACACCAGTCCGGCTTCGGCCAACAATCCCAGGCTGTGTCGGCTACCTGGGTCGAGCAGTGGTATCCGGGTATTCAGCCAGCCCATTGCCGTGCCCACGCCAATGTAAATGATCAGTAGCGGTATGAAGCGCCGAATAAAGACGCCGCGAACCAGCAATGTGAAAATCATCAGACTGCCCGCCAGAAACAGAGAGTAGGCCGAGGCTATGTCGGGCAGTGGCAGTTCATTCATGGCTAGGTTGGCTACCCATAGAGGGAGGTCGTACTGGAAGCCAAATGCTGACACACAGGCCAGATTGTTTGTCTGCCCGATCAGCGAGGGTCAGCTCGCCGCCGTGAAGTTCGGCAATCCGGCGGGCGATGGCAAGCCCGAGGCCGGCGCCGCCCCCAAGGCGTTGGTCCAGTCGCACAAAACGGCTTAGCGCACGCTCCCGTTCCTGTAGTGGGATGCCGGGACCTTGATCGCAGACAGTTATCCGATAACCGTCTCCGGAAGAAGCAAGGCGTGTGGTAATAATCGTGTGGGCAGAGCTGTATTGAATAGCATTGGCAAGCAGGGAGCGCATCAGGGTATTGATCAAGGCGCTGTGGCAGCAAACGAGTGCCTGGCCGGTATCATCTTCCAGTGTCGGTTCAATATCCTTTTTCAGAGCGAGGGGCGCAACATCGGCGATGCTCTGCTCAATAATCTCGGACAGGTTGTGGTTCGCCGGGCAAAAGTCAGAACCTGCATCAACCCGGCTCAGCAACAACATCTGCTCTACCAGATGCACCATCCGGTCAACTGACTGAATCAGCCCCTCGAATTGCTCAGGATTATTGCCACAAGCTTTCTCAAGATTCAGCCGCAAAACAGCCAGCGGTGTTCGCAGCTCATGGGCGGCATCGGAAGAAAACCGCTTTTCCCGCTCGAGCGCCTGATCCAGTCGTTTCAAAAGGCCATTGACGGCCTGTACCAGCCCGGCCACTTCCCTGGGAGCGTGACGGTCATCGAGGGGATGAATGCGCTCCGGTGCCATATTGCGCACGGGTTTTTCCAGTCGCCGCAAAGGACGAAAGCTGATTTGAATGGCGGCAATGACGGCTAACACGAGCAATGGCAGAGCCAGAAGGAGAGGGAGAACGTTGCCCAGGGCCAGTTCCTGGCTCAGCTCCTGCCGGATGTCTTCACGCTGAGCGGTGCGTATCCAGAAATTCGTGGTTGGGTCCTGAAGCGTAAAGGTTCGCCAGCTATAGCCCCTTGATTCGGCAGTGGAGTAGCCTGGCACCAACCCTTCTGAATCATCCGCTTTGAGGGTGTCCAGCAAGGGAGCGAGATCGGGCGTCCAAACTTCGAAAGCCAGTTTTTTTTCGTATTTGTGCCCGATTCCTCGGGGCAGTATTTCGTTGTTATCCGCCTCAAAGTCGATCTTGTCTCTTTCTGAGAGAGGCAGTTCCAGAGTCTCACTCAGGGTTTCTGGTAACTGATCCATCGATTGGGTATCGGCCAGGTGACGAACGAGTCCCTGAACAATGCGAGTACTTTGGGCGAGCTCGGCATCGAACAGCTCCTCCAGCTCATGGTTGCTCTCGACGTAACTCCAGGTGGCGGCAATAAGGGCAATCAACAGAACCGTTGAGGTAACCAGCAGCGTCAGTGTCCGCGTCAGTGACATTCTCGCTCTCCGGCAGCGGTCTGGCTGTCCAGCACGTAGCCGACACCGCGGATAGTGCGGATGCTGGCCTTGCCAATGCGTCGCCGAAGGTGGTGGATGTGCACCTCAAGAGCGTTACTTTCCGCACCCTGGTCCCAGCCGTACAGCTGCTCTTCAAGTCGCCGGCGAGTGGCTACCTGATCAGGATGGCGCATGAGATAGTGCAGTATCTGGAATTCACTGCGTGGCAGGGTGACGGTCTCATCTTCGATGGTTAGCTGGCAGGCGTCGGTATTCAGTTCTAATCGTCCGACCGTCAGCCCGGCCGGAGACTGGGAAACGCCCCGACGCGTAACGGCCCGGATACGGGCCCGCAGCTCTGACATGGCAAATGGTTTTGTCAGGTAATCATCCGCACCGGAGTCCAGCCCTAACAGCTTTTCATCCAGGTTCGACCGGGCGGTAAGAATGATAACCGGTGTCTGAACGCCCTGTTTGCGAGTGGCACGCAGAATCTCCAGGCCATCCACTCGGGGCAGAGTCAGGTCCAGTATAGCCAGATCAAAGTGCTCGGAAGTCAGGGCGCTCAGAGCCTTTTGACCGTCATCCAGCCAGTCTACGGTGTTCTGGTCGTCCCGAAGCATGTCGAGCATGGTGTTCGCGAGCAGGTGGTCGTCCTCTACAAGCAGAATTCGCATAGTGTTATCCGTTTCAGGCACGAACTTAGTCTGGCACAGAAATCTTAAGTTGAGCTTAAGAAAACTCCTGATTCCGGTTAAGCCTGGGTTAAGGCTGGGGCCCTATTGTGAGACTCGTTCCCACTGGTTTCCGGAGTAGTAGCATGTCAGACCCGCTGACCATATCCACGTGTTGTCCCCTGAATTCTGAAGACGTGTCACCGGTTGTAAGCTGCGCAGGTCGCTGGCTTTGCGAAGTCAGTCCTGACTCCGCCATGGCAGAAACGGTTGCAGGGTTTATCCGTCGCCGTTTTCACATTGCTTACGGTGCCCGGCCGGCCTTGCGAATTCCCAATCTCCTGGCTCTGACCTCTTCCCAGGACTCTCTTCTGGCAGCCGTGGGTATCCGAAATGCGGCCAGAGAACGACTGTTCCTCGAGGATTATCTGAATGGGGGCGTCGAAGCGCTGATCCCGGAAGCTGGCCTCGAACGTCGACGGATTGCCGAGATTGCTCATCTCGCTGGCGTCGAAGCCGGCATCAGCCGGTATCTGTTTGCGTCGTTGGCCCTCTGGCTGAAAGCCGAGGGATACGAATGGGTGGTGTGCACCGGCACCGATCAGTTGCGCAACAGCTTCCGCCGCGTCGGAATCGAACCTCAGGTTATTGCGGTCGCTGACCCTGCGTGTCTTTCCGACGGTGGTATCGGATGGGGACGTTATTATGATCATCATCCTATGGTGATGGCCGTGAACGTCACAGCGAGTGCCGCAATTCTGCAAAAAGCCGGGCTTCTCGCAAACACTTCCCTGGTTGGCGCAAACCCGAATGCCAAGCCCATTGTTATGGGAGGCGCTTATGGCTTCTCTGCCTGATCTGTTGGCGCGGCAAGCGAATGAAGCGCCCTCTGCGCTCGCTCTTAAGGGGCCCACAGAATCCTGGACCTATGCCGGTTTGCTGCAGGCTGTCGCCGCTATAGCGGGGCAGATAAAACGACGGGACATCAGCCGGGTAGGGCTGTGTGGTGACAATTCTGTGGCCTGGGTGATGGCTGATCTGGCTTGTTTGATGGCAGGCGTGGTCTGTGTGCCAATGCCGATCTTCTTTTCTGAAGATCAAAAAGCTCACCTTGTGAGTCAGGTGGGCCTTGAAGGGCTACTCCATGCGGAAGAGGGGCAGGGCAGGGATCACCTGGGCCACGGTGTCTGGTTAGCGCAGTGGCCGTTTGCTGCAGGCGGTATGTCGATTCCACAAGCGACCGCGAAGATCACCTTTACATCCGGTAGCACAGGCACACCCAAAGGTGTCTGCCTTTCTGGTGAACAATTGGCAGCAACCACTCTGGCGTTAAAGCAGCGTTTGAGTAACACGCAGCTTCAGCATCATCTCTGCATCCTGCCCTTGGCGACGTTGCTGGAGAACATTGCCGGGGTATATCTGCCATTGCTGATGGGCTCCACCGTTGAAGTGGCGCCGCTTGAAAGCCTTGGGATGAGCGGCAGCAGTGGCTTGACTCCCCCGGCTCTGGTGGCGTCCCTGAATCGTATCCGCCCGCATTCTCTCATTCTGGTTCCTCAGGTCGCACAGGCGTTGGTCGATGCCGCAGAAAGCGGTCGGCTGGATACCAATGATTTCCGATTCCTGGCAGTCGGTGGAGGCAAAGTCTCACCCGAATTGCTGGCTCGTGCCCGTAACCTGCACATACCGCTTTTTGAGGGCTACGGATTGTCCGAGTGCGGTTCAGTGGTGGCCCTGAATGTGCCTGGCGATGAACGTGTTGGTTCCGTTGGGCGACCATTGAGCCATGTCGTTGTTCGAGAGGATCAGCAGCGCCATATATGGGTCAAAGGTAACACCCAACTGGGGTACCTGGGAGACGAACCCGAAACGGGTGGCTGGTTCGATACCGGAGATCTGGGCGGCCTGAGCGCGGACGGTTTTCTGCAGGTTGATGGCCGAGCCAAAAACCTGCTCATCACAAGCTTTGGTCGCAACATAAGCCCCGAATGGCTGGAAAGTGAACTGGTGCAGCTAGTCGGTGCCGGTCAAGCCGTGGTTTTTGGTGACGGTGAGCCCCGGCTGAGCGCCCTGGTTGTGGTTCGCGATGGCCGTTCCCCAGGCGTCATCAATGCAGAAGTTTGCAAGCTCAACGCAAGCCTGCCGGATTACGCGAGACTGCAGGCCGTGTATATCCGGCGTCAGTTTCTCACCCAGGCTGATGGCCTCGTCACTGCCAATGGCCGGCCCATCCGCGGCACATTTCAGGCGCATTTGCCGGAGCTGCTGGCCAATGCATTTGTTGTCTACCCCAATAACATTGTTCCAAAAACCCCGGGAGAATCACCAATGGCTTTTTTTGAGAGATTGCAGCAGGAAACCGCGGAAGCCCGCACTCATGTTACACAGGCACCGGCGATTAGCGCCGTTCAGCAAGGGCGTTTCAGTCTGGAGGCGTACAACTGGTTCCTGATCCAGGCCTACCACCACGTCAAACATACGGTACCGCTGATGATGGCCTGCGGTGGTCGATTGCCGGAGCGTCTGGAATTCGTTCGCGAGGCGTTGGTGGAATATATCGAAGAAGAGTACGGCCATCATGAGTGGATTTTGAACGATCTTGAGGCCTGTGGTGCGGATAAGGAGGCTATTCGTTACGGCAACCCCGACACCTCAATCGAGTTGATGGTGTCTTACCTGTACGACCAGATCAATCGCGGTAATCCGGTCGCGTTTTTTGGCATGGTGCAGGTTCTCGAAGGCACTTCCATCGAATTGGCGACACCGCTGGGAGAGCAAATACAGAAACACCTTGGACTGCCCGACCAGGCGTTCAGTTATCTGTATTCCCACGGGGCTCTTGATCAGGAGCACTTCGAGTTTTTTCGCAAGTTGATGAACGACATCACTAAGCCGGAAGATCAGCAGGCGATCATCGACTCCGCCCGAATGGTCTACAAGCTCTATGGCGACATGCTGCACAGCATTCCACTGCCCGCAAGCCGCAAGGACGAACGTCATGAAGCTGCATGATCGCGTTTTTCTGCTGTTGGGCGGCTCGGGTGGTATTGGCCGGGCGTTGATTGAACCTCTGAGCGCTGCCGGTGCCCGGATTATTTTGGCGTCGCGACGACCGGAGGCGTTAGCGCCAGTCGATGGCGTATCGCTCGTTCACCTTGATTTGGGGGCATCTGATTTGCCGGATCAGTTAGAACGGTTGACGAAGGCTTATCCGGCTATAGACGGTGTTATCCATTGCGCCGGCCAGAATCATTTTGCCAGCCTGGCGCAGTTGCCAGTAAGCGCCCTGGACGATCAGATTGCTGTAAACCTGCGCAGCGCCATGCTGGTTGCGCGCCATTTTGCGCCGCGGTTTGAGAGTGCGGGCTACGGGGCTTTGGTGTTTGTAGGTTCGACGTTCGGCAGCATTGGCTTTCCCGGCTACACCGCTTATTGCGCGTCCAAGTTCGGGCTGCGGGGCTTTTCCGAAGCCTTGCGCCGGGAGCTGGCGGATACACCGGTTCAGGTTATTTATGTGGCACCCAGAGCCGCGGCAACGGCTATGAATCCGGAAAGAGTGAATCAGCTGAACCGGGCCCTGGGCAATACGATGGACGCCCCGGAAAAGGTAGCCGGACAGATTCTTCGGGCGATGCAGCAAGACGATTCCCGTCGTTTTCTGGGCTGGCCGGAAAAGCTCTTTGTGGTGATTAACGGCATTCTGCCGCGCCTTGTCGACAGGGCTATGTTAAAGCAGTTGCCGGTCATCCGGCGGTTTCTGAAAGCAGAGGTGATATCATGAGATTGATAACACTGGTGTTTGCCGGTTTGATTGCAGTGCCGGTCTGGGCGATGGATTTTGAAACGCAGCTGGTGGATATTCAGCAACGTTGGGCCGAGATTCAGTATCAGATGCCAGAAGGTGAACGGGAAAAAGCCTTCGAAAATCTCGCTGGAGACGCTGAAGCCTTTGTGGCTAATTATCCTGATCGGGCAGAACCACTGATTTGGAAAGGGATTGTGCTGAGCGCCTACGCAGGCGCCAAAGGTGGACTGGGAGCGTTGGGGCTGGTTAAGGAAGCGCGAAAAACCCTGGAAGCTGCGATCGCGATTGATCCTGACGCGTTGGATGGTTCTGCTTACACCTCCCTTGGCAGCCTCTATTATCAGGTGCCCGGTTGGCCCTTGTCTTTTGGTGATGAAAAGCAGGCTGAGGAATTTCTGCGAAAGGCATTGGCGATCAACCCGGATGGCATCGATCAGAACTATTTTTTTGGCGATTTTCTCATGGAGCAAGGGGAGCGGAAGAGGGCAATGATATATCTGAACAATGCGCTCAAAGCGTCACCCCGCCCCGGTCGTGAATTGGCCGATGAGGGCAGGCGGAAGGAAATTCGAAGTCGTCTTGATATGCTTTAAGGCAAGGTAGCCATGCTTCTCCAATTCCGCAGATACCAATGAATCAACATGGGTGTTACAGGCATAAAAAAGCCCTGTTTCCGGGGCCTTAGGGTGTTTCAGTGGATCTCGCTGGACCCTTTGAAACTCTTGGTTGGTGGAGACGGCGGGAATTGAACCCGCGTCCGCCAGTACTCAGCCTTGAGCTCTACATGCTTAGTGTCTCTCTATTGATTTAAGTTCAAGCGACCCGAGAGCCAGGGTGCAGGAACCGATCTCTTTGGATCTTAGCCTTTAATCAGTGAGCTCTGATCAAAGGAGCATCCCGTAAGCTATGACGTCCTGAGATGTTGCGCTGGGCTACGGGCGACCCAGTCAGGACGGTACAAAGCGGCTTTACGCTGCTAGTTGTACGGAGTAGTCGTTATCGTTTGCGACTATTGCGTTGCAGCTTTGGATTAACGAGATTGGCTGCCATCTCGACATGCACCCAAGGGTTCGCCACCAGCGTCGAAGCCATGTCGTCCCCTTATCCTTAGTATATGTGGCCGGGTCAGCCTACTTCAAGGGCTTTCGCCGATTGTTCATTGGTCTTGCCGTGTTTCTCCAGCGCTCTGTTGTACAGCTCTTTGAAGCTGTCGCGAAAATAGTGCATCGCAAACTCAGGGTCTACCGGAATGCTCCTGTCGATGGTGATGCCGAACTGGACAGTGCCCGCATAGCTGAAAATACTCATGCCGATGCCAATGTTGCCGCTTTGGGGTACCCAGAACATGGGCTGCTTGAGCCGGGCGCCGGCCAGATACACTGCCGTTTTCGGGCCGGGTACGTTGGTCAGTACCGCGGAGGCTTTGTCGCTCAACATTGACAGCGCTCGGCGCTCCAGTCCGCCCGGGCCGCGGCCGAACAGGTCGAGAAGGCTATAGGTTATCTGCGCCTGATAAGAGCGCTTGAGTCGGTTCATATTGTCCTGAATCTGGCGGAACCGCATGATCGGGTCACCGACTTCCACCGGCAGTGTGACCAGCACCAATCCAAACTGGTTGCCCAATGTTTCTATGGGCTGGCGCAGCGGGCGAAGGTTGAAGGGTATTGCCACCCTGATACCGTATTCCGGCAGGCCTTCTCCGGTGTTTATAAAATGTTTCCGGATTGCCCCGGCAGCGGCACAAACCAGAACGTCATTGGCCGTGCCCTTTAACGCCCGGGCACACACTTTGACTTCTGCCAGGCTCAGAGGTTCAGCCCAGGCGACTTGCTTGCGCCCACTCAATGACGGGTTCAGGCAGGTGTTCGGTTCCGCCGGAGCAAGTCCGATTTTGAGCAGATCCAGGGAAATGTTTCCGGCGGTTGAGGCCAGCTTTAGAGGGTAACCCGGTTCCGACCAGACTGACTTCATAAAAAGGCTGACCTGTTCTCTGGCCGCCTGGCCGGTGTGTATCATGCGGCGTAAAGAGCGGCTGATTCGCCCTCGGGCAAGGCCGGTCAGGCGGTGAGATTCGGCTGGATGGATTCGGCGCAGTGTAGGCTCGGCCTGCCTGTCGGTCAGGGAGAGTAATACCCGCACCAGTGAAATGCCATCGGCGATGCAATGATGTATTCGAACCAGCAGGGCGCAACCGCCGTCGTATTGGTCGATGTAATGGATCTGCCAGAGCGGCCGTTTGAAATCCAGCGACGTGCTGTTCATGTCGCTGACCAGCGCTTGCAGCTCCTGTTTGCCGGAATCGCCGGGTAACGCCATTCGATGGATGTGGTTATCGATGTGAAAAAGCGGGTCGTCCTGCCAGTAAGCCCGGTCCCGGCGGAGGATTACGCGTTGCCTGAATCGCCGGAATTTCAGGAAGCGCTCGTTGAGAAGGCGTTCAAGGCGCGCGATGGCAATCGGTTGTTCGAAAATCAGTACCGCAGAGATCACCATGGGATTCTGGGCGCTCTCCATCCGCAACCAGGACCGGTCAACGGAGGACATCTGCGTTTCATCAGCGGAAACGTGCTGATTAGCCATACCTGCTCCCTGAGTGTCGTTATCCTTTTAAACCATCGGGTGGACGGCTACGACAAAGGCAAAGTATAGGCTGGTCGAAGTCTGACCGAAAGCGGATGCAGACGCGACACAAAGGAACTGGTCATACTTTATTATCCCGCAGGATGCGCTGTTTCTGGCGGTTCCAGTCGCGTTCTTTTTCGGTGGCGCGTTTGTCGAAGAGTTTTTTGCCTTTCACCAGGGCAATTTCACACTTCACTTTGTTTTTCTTCCAGTAAAGTGCCAGCGGGATGCAGGTGTAGCCAGCCTGGTTGACCTTGCCGACAATCTTGGCAATTTCTTTAGCATGCAGCAGCAGTTTGCGAGTGCGGGTAGGGTCGGCGATGACATGCGTCGATGCGGCCGTCAGCGGCGTCATGTGAGAGCCCAGCAACCAGGCCTCGCCGTTCTTCAGCAGTACATAGGCCTCGGTAAGCTGGGCCTTGCCGGCACGCAGGGATTTTACTTCCCAGCCAAGCAGCGACAATCCCGCCTCGAAGCGATCTTCGATGTGGTACTCGTGTTTTGCCTTTTTATTGAGGGCAATGGTGGCGCTTGGGGCGCCGGGCTTCTTTTTGCTCATGAAACGCTGATCCGGAGTCGGATAAAGAATTTGCCGGCCAAGTCAGCGGCCGGAAAAACGGGCATTGTAGCCCAGGACTGCCAGACCGGTCACGAAATTGAGCTGATCGTTCAGACCTGCGGTCGTGCGACTGATGGTTCATCCGCTACAATGTCATCCTAAAACGCTTTAAAGGTACGGAATGCCAACCCCTTACGAAACCCACATTGGATCCTGGACGCGCCCGACCACGTTTTTCTGGGCCGCCCTTGGTGCAACTTTTGGTCTGGCCAACGTGGGGCAGTTTCCTTACCTTGCCAGCCAGCATGGTGGTGGGGTGTTCGTGCTCCTTTATCTTGCCTGCGTGCTTCTGATTACCCTGCCGTTAATGGTGACCGAGGCGACGATGGGCCGTTACGCCCGCCATGGCCTGGTGCTGGCCATGGACGGATTTGTTCGAACCGCACGCTGTTCACGTTGGTGGTTGTGGGCCGGACGCCTCGGTATTCTGGCGGCATTCCTGGTGCTTTCTTTTACCGCTGTTTTTGGCGCTATCGCGCTTGCGTATGTGTTTTTTGGCGCCGTTGGCCGGTTCATAGGCAGCGGTCACTCGGAAGCCTCAGCCATTCTGTCCGGGCTGGTATCAACGCAGGATGAGTATCAGGGCTTCATGGCCTGGCATGGTTTCTTTCTGCTGCTTGTCATCTGGGTCTCCATGCAGGGCGTGGTGCTGGGGCTGGAGCGCGCTGTTCGTGCCGTAACGCCGGTTATGGTGTTGCTGGTTGCAGTGTTTTGCGCTTTGGCGGCCTGGAAGGGTGAGTTTGCCCAGGCGACCAGCATGATGCTGAGTTTTGATCCCGGCGCTATGTCGTGGCAAGGCCTCATGTCCGCGCTGTTTCATGCCTTTTTTACGCTGGGGCTGGGGATGGGGGTCTGGACCCTGTTCGGAGCCTATACCCCGGTTGGAACCCGGCTCAAACGGTCCGTGCTGGCGGTTGTATTGATGGATACGTTGGTGGCGATCGCGGCCGGACTGGCAATTTATTCCCTCATGCCGGTGGGCCCGGGCGTAGTCGGTGACCGCGGATTCAATCTTTTATTCCTGGCGTTGCCGGTCGCTGTGTCTGAACTGCCGGGCAGTCAATTTCTGTTGGCGTCGGTGTATCTTTTGATCGTTATGGTGGTCTGGAGTACGTCTCTGGCACTGCTTGAACCGGTGGTCGGCTGGTTCCGCGAATGGACAGGTGCGCCACGCCCGTTATCGGTATTTATTATCGCCCTGGCAGTTTGGTTGATGGGGCTTGGATCACTCTGGTCATTCAACATCTGGTCTGACCTGGAATTTGCCGGCGGTACTTTTTTTCGCTGGCTTGAATTGATGGCTTCCGGGCTGCTGGTGCCTCTGGTCAGTATTTTGATTGCGGTGTTTGCCGGCTGGTTTCTGACCCGCACCCTGGCGTTGCGAATACTGGGTGATACCCCGCCTCTGTTCGGCAAGATCTGGTTTTGGGTCATGCGTATTGTCCTGCCGTTGGTCGTCGCTTATATCGGCTTGCATTACAGTGTTTCCGGCGTGTTGGCGATGTGCGAGGGATCAGTTGAAGTGGTCTGGTGCGAGAATCGAGATACGCTTCATCAGCCCGCTATTGAGTACGGTGAGTCCTCTTCTCTCGGGGATGGCGCGTCGGAAACGTCGACTGATGGCTCTTCCTCAGAAAGCCCCGAGGATGATGAAAAAGACAGTAAAACAGATAACGGTCAGGCGTCAGATGAAGAGGTGAGATCTGCCAGCGAAGACGTGCAGTATCAGAGTACCTGAGGCCTCTCACGGATCGTGACACCGTTTCCATTCAGGTGTCGCCGACGCTGGCTGGATTGCGTATCATGGCACGCCCGAAACGCCACGCAGGACCCCGTTTTCAATGGCCCACCAGATTGATAAAACAGCGCTGGTCATGCACTCGGCAGAGCGTATGTTCCACCTGGTAAACGACGTTGCCCGATACCCGGAGTTCTTACCCTGGTGCGCCCGTACTGAGATTCATGATCAGTCCAGCGAGCGCATTACGGCGTCTATGGATATCGCAAAAGGTGGTATTCGCCACAGATTAACCACTCAGAACCACCTTCAGTCCCCGGAAATCATTGATATCACGTTGGTGGACGGGCCTTTCCGTAACCTGTCCGGCCGCTGGCACTTCAAGCCGTTAGACCATGGCGCCTGCAAGATAATTCTGACCCTGGAATTCGAGTTTGCGGGTTCACTGTCCCGTATGACGTTTGGTCAGGTGTTCAGCCAGGCGGCAAATACCCTGGTCGATGCATTCTGTCGTCGTGCCGATGAGCTTTATAAGGAAGGGAGCTGATGATCCGGGTGGAAGTGGCTTTCGCCCGTCCTGACCGACAGGAAATTGTGACGCTGGAGGTCGAGGAAGGTTCTACCGCTGTGGACGCGGTAAAGCGTTCCGGCATCGTAACCCTGTTTCCGGAGATCGACCCGGAAACGTCCAGCCTCGGGATTTTTGGCAAGGCCATCAAAGAGCCGTCAACTCATGAGTTGCGCGACGGGGATCGGGTAGAAATCTACCGGCCGCTGAAGATCGACCCCAAGCAGGCCCGGTTGAACCGGGCCAAAAAGAAGGGCTGAATCAGTAAGCCGGTGTTTCCTCGAGCAGCTGGGCCTCGAAGTGGGAAAATTGGTCGTTTTCGTAGTAGACGATCACTCTCTGTTCTTCAATGTCGCCGCCACTGCGTTGGAATGTATAAATATAGTATTCACGTGAAGAGTCCACGAGGTTGGTGAGCAGTGGTGTGCCCAGTACCGAGTGAACCTGACTTCTGGACATGCCCTCGGACAGCGAGGTCAGCTCGTCGTCCGTCAAAATGTTTCCCTGCTGGACGTTGATCTTGTATACGCCGGGGAACGCGCAACCTGCCATCAAAAGGGTGAGTATAAGCGCTGTAAGCTTTTGCATCGCCGGGGGAAATCCTCTATCTTGGAAGCGCCTGCCTGGGGCAGGTTTCACACGGGTTGAGCACAGAATGAATCACATGCGGCATCATCATACCGGAAGCCGCTGAGCACACCAAAGAGCGAATCGTAAACATGGCATCCGAAAACTCCGAATTGCGCAAAGTTGGTCTGAAAGTGACCCTTCCCCGAGTAAAAATCTTCAATATTCTGGAGACAGCTCAGGAAGACCATCATCTGAGTGCGGAAGATGTCTACAAAAAGCTCCTGGACCAGGGCGACGACGTAGGCCTTGCAACGGTTTATCGGGTGTTGACGCAGTTTGAAGCCGCCGGATTGGTGCTCAGGCATAATTTTGAGGGCGGCCACGCCGTTTTTGAAATGGCCGGTGACGACCACCACGACCATATGGTCTGTGCCCAGACCGGTGAAGTTGTGGAGTTTGTGGATGAAGTCATTGAAGAGCGGCAGCGCAAAATTGCTCAAGAGCATGGTTTCGAATTGGTTGATCACAGTCTGATTCTTTACGTTAAGCCGCTCGACTCCAAGTAATTCAGTAAAAAAAGGGGCGGGCTTCTGGCCCGCCCCATGAAGCTCTCAGGATCGAGAGGGGATTAGGAAAACAGTCTTCTTCAGAATCAGTGGTGGGTTGCCTGCCCCTTGCTGAACATCTCTGTGGCATGAGCAATGGTGTGCTCCGTCATGTCCACCCCGCCCAGCATTCTTGCCACTTCCGTAATTCGCCCGGTGTCGTCGAGGCTCTCGATTCGGGAGAAAGTCGCGTCAGACTCGGTGAATTTGCTGACAAACAGATGCTGGTGACATTGGGCGGCGACCTGGGCCAGGTGGGTGACGCAAAGCACCTGGCCATTATCGCCCAGGCTGCGCAGCAGTCTGCCCACTACTTCCGCTGTGCCACCACCGATACCCACATCAACCTCATCAAATACCAGAGTCGGGGTTGTCGAGGTCTGCGCAACAACCACCTGAATAGCCAGGCTGATCCTCGACAGCTCGCCGCCGGATGCCACTTTGGCCAGCGGGCGCGCCGGCTGCCCTGGGTTGGCGCTTACCAGAAACTCCACTTCTTCCATGCCGTGCGGGGCCGGCTCGTCGTCTTTGTTGCGGCTCAGGTGGGTCACGAATTGCACTGCAGGCATGCTCAGTTGCGCAAGTTCCTGGGCAATACGCTGGTCGAGGTTTGCGGCGGCGGCTTGACGGGCGTCGGATAACTCCGCTGATATCTTGTCAAACTCAGCCCGCTGTGATTCCAGCTCGGCCTCCAGTTTCTCAACGCTGCCTTCACCATCATCCAGCGATGCCAGTTCCTCTGACAGTGACTGATGCAATTCCGGCAGCTGCTCCGGCGTGATCCGATGCTTCCTGGCCATCTGGTATATGGCGCTGAGCCGCTCTTCGACGGCGGACAGCCGGGTAGGGTCGGCGTCGTAATCATCCACAAAATGCCGCAGGTTATCGCCGGCTTCCGTGATCTGAATTTGCGCTTCATTCATCATCTGAATGGTCTCTGCCAACGCGGGCACTTCTATCGGCAACTGTTCGAGTTGCTGGAGCGCCTGGCGCAACAGGGCGGCTGCGCTGCTGTCGTCCTCGGTGCAAAGCATCGTCGCCTGATGGCAGCTGTGCAATACGCCTTCCGCATGGCTAAGTTGTGACTGCTCGGTCTCCAGCGCGTCCTGCTCGTTGCCTTCTAACGCCAGGCGATCCAGCTCCTCTACCTGATAGCGCAATAACTGAATTCTGGCTTCCGCTTCGTCAGCGTTCTGCTGGCGCTCGTTCAGACGTTGCTTTGTGTTGTTCCAGGTCTTCCATGCCTGTCGGGTATTGTCAGCCAGTGTTTCCGCGACCGCGAATTCGTCCAGCAGTTTGCGATGAGTCTCTTTTCGCAGCAGTGACTGGTGCTGGTGCTGGCTGTGTATGTCCATCAGCGTGCTGCCAAGATCCTTCAAATGGGTGAGGGGGCACGGCTGGCCGTTGATGAAGGCGCGCGAGCGGCCATCTTTGCTGATGACCCGGCGAAGAATACAGTCGTTCTCATCGTCCAGCTCGTGCTCTTCCAGCCACTCGCGGGCTTCGGCAATGCGCGATACATCGAAGGTCGCTGTAATATCTGCCCGCTTTGCGCCATGTCTAACCGCGCCTGCGTCAGCGCGACCGCCCATTGCCAGTCCAAGCGCATCCAGTACGATCGATTTCCCCGCCCCGGTTTCTCCGGTGAGTGCTGTCATTCCGTGGCTGAACTGCAGTTCGACCCGTTCTGCGATGGCGTAATTGGAAACCGTGAGCTGTGTGAGCATATGAGTGACCTCCACTCGATGGTTAAACACTGGGGTTACATACAGTTCCTGTGAATATATACAGTGTTTGGGATGTTTGCAAATCTCCCGAAATGATTTGTCGGCGAATGCAGCCTTTAAAGGTTGAAACACGGAATAGGGACCCCATATCCCTTCGCAAACAGGTTGTCCCTGACTGCACGCTCAGGGTTCACAGGTAATCCGGAGGGTTGTTTACCCCCGAAGAGTAAGCAGGAGTAGTCATGAGCGCTGACGAGAATCGCAACGAACACGCGGAAGAAGCATTGAACAAGGCCGCAGAAGCCGCTTCCACGGACGATGAAGTGGAATCCGAAGCAGACGAGAACGAGGGTGCAAACCGCACTGAGACGGAAGCTCTGGAGGCCAGAGTGAAAGAGTTTCAGGAGCAGGCGCTGCGTTCCCATGCCGAAATGCAGAACGTTCGCCGTCGGGCCGAGATCGATGTAGAGAAAGCCCACAAGTTTGCGTTGGAAAAGTTTGTGAAAGAGCTTCTGCCGGTGGCGGATAGCCTGGAAAAGGCCGTGGAAAGTACAGAGGGCCAGGAAAACGCCGGTGAAGTCGTTGCCAATATTCGTGAGGGTGTGGAAATGACCCTGACGCTGTTCACAAACAGCCTTCAGAAATTCAACGTCAAGCAACTGAACCCGGTCGGCGAACCGTTTGATCCACAGCAGCATGAAGCCATGTCTATGGTGCCGGCGCCGGATG